>Ga0209572_1000624_pt1 | contig 45017 bp, 50 predicted proteins | sample EBPBio232012_DNA_FD_185867 | JGI IMG/M metagenome (GOLD analysis project Ga0209572, IMG submission 185867) | Wastewater treatment Type I Accumulibacter community from EBPR Bioreactor in Madison, WI, USA - Reactor 1_1/23/2012_ DNA (SPAdes)... | ecosystem: Engineered > Bioreactor > EBPR >...
CGCGGGTGTGATTACGACGCATTGGTACACCTCACAAAGTGTAGATGACGTGTCCACAATTTGGGGCGCACTCCAACGGAGCCCCCTCCTGCCCCCTCGGGGCATCCTCCCCGAAATAGGGAGATTTTGGGGAGGACGTCGATTGAGAGTCTGTGGTTCCCGACCCTGAAGGGTCGGGGCACCCATACATTTGGGTGTGTGCCCAGCGTGAGGAACCAGGTTGGATTTGGTTAAAGGAACTGAAACCTTATCGACCGACGCGAATCCGCTCGACCGAGCGCTCGCAGAACGTGTGCTGAGGAGCCAAAACGTGGATCGGGCCGCTCAGGCGATTCCACACCGATGAGTTCCGGGCAAGAAAGGTGTAGAAGTAGTGGTAACCCTCGTCGTGAACCCACCGGGGGCTGCCAGAACCAGAGCGAACCACCGCGTAATGTCCCGCCGGCAACGAGACATCGTCCCGGATCACATAAACTTCCTGAAGACCCGAAGGCTCGTCCACCGAAGCCTCGGCAACGAGGGCGTAGCCGCGCAGATTGACGCGCATGTTGCCCTGGTTTTGCAACACGATGAACTCTTGGTTCAAGTCCTCGCTTCGCTGAACACCGACGATCCGGATCATGGTCTTACTGGTCCTAGACGAACCGATGGTCCGAAGAGTCGCGCCTAGACTTATACTTTTACCAGCAAATGTCGCCGAACACGAGGGCCCCGGAGATGACTAATCCCCGAGCTTTTCCAGATTCTCGATGATCTGATCCAAAACCAGAGCGCATCGAGCGGTTTCGGTTCCTCCGAGACCCGCCAACATGTGCCCTTCGAGCTCGCGCATGAACACCGCCACACGGGCCATCACTTTCTCACCCTGCGCGGTGAGTTTCAAAATCTTCACCCGGCGGTCGTGGTCAGAGGGGATCTGCTCCAGCCACCCCTTTTGGACGTGGCTATGAACCGACTCACTCAGAGTCGCGGGCGCAACACCCAAACGACGAGCCACCTCAGCTTGCGAAGCCTCGGAACCTGCCCCCATGACAGTCGCGAGCAACTGGAACGTCGTCCAGCGCACGCCAATCTGCCGAAGCCGGGGCTCCAGCCAAGCCGACTGCAACTCATAAACCGTTGCAATCCTTGCACTCAGCTGCGAATCAGCCATATCACTCAGCATACACACTTTCTACGTCTAACGAAGGATCAGGCGACAATATCCAGGACTTGACCCAGATTCTGGTCGAGAGAGCGGATCACCTTGGCATTGGCTTTGTGTTCCAATTTCGCCAAGTGGAGCTGAGTCGAGGCCTCGGGGAGGGCATCCGCGCCCCCTTTGGCAATCGTGTGCGCGGCCTCTACCGTGCGGAGTTCCGTGCGCCGAAGCGCATTCAGGGCGGTGAATAATCCGCCGTTGATCGACGATGACATGGCGTCACACCTCCGGATGTGAGGGGTCAGGAGCTTGAGCATGGGAGGCCGCCAGAGATGCGATACATCTCTCAGCCATGCTCGAACTTGGAGCGTGCCTAAGCGAACAGATCAAGATCTGAGAGAACGGATTCCGCTCTCTTCATCTGGGTCTGTGCTTCGACCTGAACTTGTTTTGGCTCGGCTTTCTGCGCCGGCTGGGGTGCCTGACCGCCCGCATCCAAAAGGGCTCTCTGGATTTGCGCTTCCAGGCGTCTCAGTCCGGCCAAAGTCGACACCATTGAATAGCTTGTCGGGTTGACCATACGAGTACCTCCATGCACTCTAGTTACATTGTTCCGTTTCGCTTTCCCTTCATTCCTGGGCAAGATACTTGAACTTGCACCGAAAAATTATCGGGATTGCTGAGCCGCTCCGCTCGGCTTTGACTTGAGAATCAGATCGCGCACGTCATTCCATTGAGTGCGGGCTCGATCGCGGAGGACACGAACCGCACGAACCTCATGCGGCTGCGGTCCCGAAGCGGGACGGTTCAAATCCATCGGCCCCATCAAATGACCGACGTACTCCACATCGGCCAACCCAATCAGGTGGCCGAGTTCATGACAAACAATCTCAGCAAGGTGAGCTTCGCCCAAGGCCTCGCCTTCAAAATGGCGCTGGACGTGGATCACACCCGTGTTGCTGACCTCAAATCGGCTACGGTTCCAGCGATACTCCTTACGCAGCTCGATGAGGCCGAGCGCATCCGCGGAGCCTTCCGGAACCTTATCCGTGAACTTGATCACGATATCCGCAGGCTTGCCGATGCCCAGGTAGCGCACCGGATTGTCCTGACCCAGCGACTGATTCCAGGTCGCGATTCCGCGCTCGGCCGATTTCACGCCGAGCGCACGCATTCCGCTCAGGCTGGCTTCCTCGATCGAAACCGTCACGCCATCCGGGTAGAGAACGCCGGCAATCAAGGCCAGAGCTTGCTGAAAATCCTGCTTCTCACTGACCCGATCCGCTTTCGCCAAAGCCTCCATGAACGAGGGATGAACCTCGAGCGGCAGAGGTGGCCGCTGCTTCGCCACCCTTCGCTCTTCCGTAAGCGTCTGGCTGGCTGTGCTGAGCGAGAGTGTCGGAGCAAGACCAAAAGGCTCCTGCTCATCAACATCGACATGCGCGTGGCAATCGCTGCCGCACGAGATTTTGAAGCTGTGGGTATGGACGCTCGTCTCGCCGCACGATGAATCGTGCACGTGAGTCGATTGAGCCTGGGCAAAAGTAAAAGAAACAGCGAAAGCCGCTGCCAAGAGAATCCGCATTCTTGACCTCAGCGGGCTTGTTCCACGCCGAGGTCAAGGTCAGCCTCGTAATTCGCCCTGAGTTGGGCGAACCCCTCAAGAACCTAGTGATCCAAACGGGAGAGCCCCTTGACCGAGCTCATACAAGGCCGGGGTCAGGTAGCTCATTGCGACATGGGTGTGCTCTCCAGTCGGCCATGAGGAGGGAAGCGCCTCCCGCTTGCCCCCCCAGACAAAAGCCGAATATCCTCCAAACGAGGGCACGAGGCACCAATACATCCCCGAGTTTCCGAACACGTCGCGGTAGAGATCCAAAATCGGCTCCGCCGAATAGGGGCAGAACACCGGGTTGTCGCCCTGAGTCACGACCAGACCATTCTCGGAGAGCCGTTTTGCACAGTCGCCATAGAACTCCTGAGTGAAGAGGTTCTCGCTCAGGCTGCCGTCTTCCTCTTCGTAAACGTCAGTCGCATCCACCAAGATCAGATCAAAGGTCTCCGCCGAGTGTTTGACATAGGCAAAAGCGTCTTCGATCAACAGCTCAACGCGGGGATCGTCGAACGCGCCATTGCTGATCTCAGGAAGGTGCCGCTGGCACGTGCTCACCACGAGATCATCAATCTCGACCATCGTGATCTTCTCCAGTCGCTCGTGCTTGACGAGCTCGCGCAGAACTCCACCATCACCGCCCCCGACGACCAGGACGCGCTTGGCTTCTGGGAGAGCCGCCAAGGGAACCTGCACAAACGACTCATGGTACGCCGCTTCATCAAACGTGGCGAGTTGGATGTGGTTGTCGAGCAACAACGCGCGCCCGAACTCCTCCGTGTCGTAGATATCAATCTGCTGGAACGGCGAAGCGACGGATGCAACATGCCCCACAATCCCGACCGACATGGTCAAGCGGTCGCTGCGGATCGGGAAGGTGAGGGTTGGCTTGCTGGAGGGCGTGCTCACCGCTCTATTTCACCAGATTTTATGAATTCTTGAGCCGCCGAGCCTGGGGATCGCCCGGCCTGGTCGCGCATCGTGAACGCAGCATCCGCCATACTGGAGGGCATCAATGGTGCCACGATTGATGGTGTTTGATATGGCGGGGACGACGGTGGCGGATTCGGGCCACGTCGCCGGAGCAATGGCCGAGACTCTCAAGGAAGCGGGCATTCCAGCACGAGCACCAATGCTGACCAAGTACCTCGGGCTTCCCAAGCCCACCGCTCTCCGCAATGCACTCAAGGATTTCAGCGATCCGCGCCACGAGGAGCCAGCTTTCATCAAGCAGCTCCACGATCAATTCACCCAGCGCATGATTGCCCACTTTGAGGAGGATCGAGGCGTCTCCGAGGTGCCTGGTGCTATGCGCACCTTCGACTGGCTCCACCAAAACGGATGCATGGTCGCCCTGGATACCGGATTCAGCCGACCCATCGCAAACGCGATTCTCAAGCGCCTGAATTGGGTCGGGGGAGCGATCGACTTCACCGTCACCAGTGACGAAGTCAACCGGGGTCGGCCCATGCCGGACATGATTTTCGAGGCAATGAAGAGGTTCTCCATCGAGTCTCCGCAGCATGTCGGGAAAATCGGCGACACTCCCAACGATCTGATCCAGGGCCACGCCGCCGGGTGCAAGTGGATCATCGGCGTCACCGAGGGTTCGCACATCCGCGAGCAACTTTCCGCCTACCCTCACACCCATCTCATCAACAACGTCGGCAAACTCCCCCAGGTGTTCCTCGAAGACGAGGACTATCAGTAAGCCAGGCCGCCGCGATCGGTGATCGGTCTCCTCTTACGCGATGAGGCTAGTCGGTCGGTGTTAAGGGAGGGCTATCGAAGATGTGGAGTCGCCTCGCCTGCTGTCGATCTTCACTCTCATGACGCCGCCTAAACTTTATCACGGAAGCTAATAATTGTCTTCGGTGCACCGCTTTCATCTCAAAACACGACGTTTCTTATCATAAACAATAACAATCCATGTATTTCCATCGCGGCACGGCAAAAAGATGCCATTATCTATCATGGAGGATAAATTTAATGTCAAAGTTAGAAGAGCAACGATTGATCCGCCAAGCGGAAATAGGAGCAACCATCCGAATGAGGCGAAAACAGCTCAGGATGACGCAGGAGAGTCTGGCTCTTTACTGTGGCCTTGGCAAAATTGCGATCACACGCATTGAGACGGGCAAAACGAACCCAAGTCTCCATACCCTCGCGGAGATCGCTCAAGCTCTCGGACTCCGCTTGAGCCTTGGCGAGTACGTGATCGCTCCGAGACATTTCGCGACAGGAAACGATGAACCAGAGAACGAGGATTCGGAATGAAATCTGCATGGATTCTGCAGCAAGGTGTGCGAGTTGCGCGGATTGCGGCCACCGCGAATGGCTATCGGATTGAGCAGTCAGATGGACTCGGAGCCCCCCCTGAATTCCCAGGTTTGCTTGCGACAACGATCCCCTGGTCTGCACTGCCGCTCGATTACAGCGAGGCGGCATTCCCGCGCTTCTTCCTCAACATGCTGCCAGAAGGGAGCCGATTGTCGGCTCTCATGGAATCGAGCCATGTATCAAACGATGATCCACTCGGACTCCTCCTTGCCACCCAAGGCGAGCCCCCAGGAGATGTGTCGCTGGAATCGGAAGAACCCAGACCGAACCCATCGTCGGGAGATGCGCAGCTGGAGAATTTGCTCTCGTCGGCAGATTTTGCCTGGCCTGACCTCAATCGACAACTCCTTGCGAAGGCATCCATCGATTCGATCAGCGGCGTCCAAGACAAGATCTCGCGCGGGAGTTTGACCTTCCGCCTCACGGGATCCAGAGCGGCAAAGATTCTTAAGATCCCGACGGAAAGATTCCCACGAATCGCCGAGAACGAGTTCTTCGTCTTGAGCCTCGCGAAGAAATGTGGATTCGACGTTCCTCGTCTCGAACTCGTGCCAGATGTGAATGGACTGAAAGCCTTCGGGATCGAGCGATTTGATCGAGTGACCCACCATGGGATTGTGCGAGAACGGTTCCACTTAGAGGATGGCTGCCAACTGATGAACCTGTCGCCATCGCGTAAGTACGAAGTTCGGCTCCAGGATCTCACGGCGAAGATGCTCGAGTGGGCGTCCTCAGTGCCGCAAACTCTTGAACAAGTTTGTGCCCTCATCGCGTTCTCCTACATCATCGGGAACGCCGATATGCACGCGAAAAACATCAGCCTGATCTGGCGGCGGGGAATCTGCGACCTGTCCCCTGCCTATGATCTTCTGACCACGCTCCCCTATCGCGATCACCCTCAGCAGATGGCTCTTCAGTTGTATGGTCGAGACAATCGACTTCGCCTCAGAGACGTCCTGGACCTCGCCCGAAACAACGATGTTCGAACAGAGGCCTTGGCAATGGCTCTCCGCAAACGCCTCGCCCCCATCCCGCGCGAGATCCAGAACTTCGGCGTGGTCGGATTCGATGAGAAGACCACCGAATACGTCATCGGCCAGGTGCTCCGACGCTACGAGAGCTTCTTTGCCCCAGACTAGGGCAAAGAAGCTCCCAACTCCACGAACTCCCGAGTCAGCTTAGAAGTCGTCGCACCAGCGGTAGGCGTTGACGAGCTTCTCCTCGCCCTCGCGACCGCCCTGACTGACCCCGTGCTCCATCCCAATGATGAGCTCAGGATCCTTCTTGGCGATGTGCTTGAAGATGTTGCGGTAGTTCATCTCACCCGTCAGAGGCTCCTGACGGCCCGGGTTGTCTCCGCATTGGAAGTACGCCACTTCGCTCCATGCCAGATCAATATTCGGAATGATGTTGCCCTCCGTGATCTGCTGGTGATACATGTCGAAAAGAATCTTGCACGCCGGAGAACCGACGGCTTTGCAGATCTGGAACGCTTGCGGAATCCGGCTGAGGAACATGCCCGGGTGATCTCGGTACGGGTTCAGCGGCTCGAGCACCATCACGAGTCCGTGCGGTTCAAAGACGCCCGCCATCACCTTGAGACACTCCACCACATTCGCGGTTTGGTAGTCCCATGCGAGGCGCAGGTCGTAGGGGCCTGGCACCACGGTCATCCACTTCGCGTTCACCCGCTTCGCGACTTCGACGGCAGCTTCGGCTTTCTTCTTCAGAGAAGCCTTCGCATCCTCGCCGCCCAAAGCGTAAACCGGTTTGCCCCACTCGGCATCCGCGACAAACACGCCCATCTGGATCCCCAGTTGGGTCATTGCCTTGGCGCAACGCTCCTGGTCCGCCACGCTCCGGCCCATCATGCCGTTGTCTTCCCAGGCATGGAATCCTTGATCCGCCGCGTATTTCAGCTGATCCACCAGGTCTCCACCCGCCGAATCTCCGAACATGCCGAAGTGCGGCGCGTACTTGAGCTTAAACTTTCCAGCGGCCGACGAAGAGGATGCAGAAGAGGAAGACATGGCGAATCCGGTTGCCGTCATCATGCCGGTCGCAGCGACTGCGCCAGCTTTCAGGAGATCACGTCGTGATGATTTCATAGCGTTGAGCGAGAATGAAAGCGGCCCGGATCAAACCTCGATCCGGGCCGCAAGGGTCAGGAAGCTTAGAGGAACATCTCCAGCTTCGTCAGGCCCGGCATCGAAACCGGGGGAACAGGGATGCTCATGTCGAACGAAAGATCCTTCGGCATCAGCGACTTCGTCGCCAGGGCCTGATCTCGGGTGATTTCTTGGCCCGTATAGGCGGCAAGTCGACCCATGAGCGCGGCAAGAGTGGATTCGGCAACCTGTCGGCCTTCGTTCAGCAGATTCCCGCTGCGAATGCTTTCGACCAAGTGCTTGTGCTCTTGCACGTACGGGTTGGTGTTCTCACCTTCGTATCGGAAGCTGTTTTCACCCCAGATGCGACCGCCGCCATTGCTTTGGCCCTTCGTCCCTTGGATGAACTCACTGACGTTGGCGACCGTGCCATCTTGCTGACGGCAGTAGGTGTGCATCACCACGTTGTTCTCAAAATGGAGCTCCGTGGCGAAGTGGTCATAGATATGGCCATACAGAGGATCCGTTCGGGTCTGTCGACCGCCATGGCTGACCGCCTTGATCGGAAGCTTTTGGCAAGCCCACAGGCACACGTCGATGTTGTGGATGTGCTGCTCGATAATGTGGTCGCCACTGATCCAGGTGAAGTAGAGCCAGTTGCGCAGCTGCCATTCCAGATCGCTCATGCCATCCTTGCGGGTCACCGCCCAGAGACCGCCTTGGTTCCAATAGGCGCGCATGCTGGTGACGTCGCCAATCGCGCCATCGTGGATGCGCTTCATGACTTCGCGGTACTTGAATTCGTGGCGTCGTTGCGTTCCGGCGACAATCGCCAGACCCTTGTCTTTGGCAAGGTCGGCGAGCTCCATGACTTTTCGGACACCCTCGCCATCGACGGCCACCGGCTTCTCCATAAAGACGTGCTTGCCTGCCTTGACGGCAGCTTCCAGGTGGATCGGTCGGAAGCACGGCGGAGTCGTGAGAATCACGAGATCCACGCCGGCGTCGAGAACCTTTTTGTACGCGTCTAGCCCGACAAACATCTTCTCAGGCTTCACGTTCACGCCTTTCGGCTTCCATTCCTGAAGATTCTTGTACGAACTCTCCAGGCGGTCTTGGAACACATCGCCCATAGCGACAAGCTCCACGCCTTCACTTGCGGTGAGGGCATCGTTGGCGGCGCCCGTTCCTCGTCCACCACAACCGATCAATCCGATGCGGATGGTTTCTTGAGGTCGAGCAAAAGCAAAGCTAGGCATCGCGGCACTCAGGCCAGCGGCAGAGGATGCGGCAAGAAAATCACGGCGAGTCATCATCGTCCTCGGCCTATTCTAGCCACATCCGGAACCTAAAACGTACGATTTGGGCGAACGTTCTCGTAAATCTGTGTGCAGTCCGTTACGGAAGCTCGCAGACCACCCTCATTCCGATCATTTCCCCGTTGCTCAGCCACCATTTGCTCTTCGGGATTTGCGCATCGCTTTCTTGCCACGAAGGGTCGTATTTCTCGCGCATTCCAAAGCTGAATTCGTCTGGCTTGTTGTAGAAATGGCCGCCTTTCACGACCGCAGTCCCATCCGCGGCGATGCTCCATTCCGCCGCGTTGCCGAAGGTATCAAAGAGCCCCCAGGCATTTGGCTTTTTCGATCCGGTTTTGTGGGCGACATCATCGGCGTTGTCCCAGTGCCAGGCATAGTCGTCGATCGGCTTCGGCATCTCCTTGGCTCCCGCGCGCGCCGCGTACTCCCACTCGGCTTCTGTTGGGAGGCGATATTTCTTGCCCGTCTTCTTGCTCAGCCATTCGCAAAACACGATCGCGGATTGGCTGGTCATACCGAGAGCCGCGAAGCCCTTATGGCCAAAACCGCGATCCGGCGCGCCATAGGGCTTGCTCGGTCGGGCCTTGATGACAGCGTCGGTTGCCGCTTCCGCTTGGCTGAGGTCGAGCCGGAGGAAGAAGATGTCGTAGATGTCCCAATGGAGTTCGGTAACCCCGATGGCAAACGGCTTGATCTCCACCTTTTTCCCGCCGATCTCGACCGATCCGGCCGGTAGCTTGGCCATCTTGATCACCGGCAGATGCCCGGGGATCTTCTCCTCGAAGGTTTCAACCTTGGCCTGAGCGGCGGGATTGGCGAGCAGAGCCCCCATCAAAGCAATCGAAGTCAACATATCTCTTCTGAATATTCTGACGAATTTCCGGCTCGCATGCTACGCGTCGGGTACATCTGAGGCGTGATTTCTTCACTCAGTGCACTGGTCATCGGCGCGATGGGGATGACCTCTTCGAGGGAGCTTCGGGAGTTCCGATTCACTGAAGTTCACATGGGGGGTGCCGTCGAGATTCGCCTCTATGCGGATTCCCAGGAGCGAGCGGAGTCAGCTGCGCGATCTGCCTATCAAAAGATTGCCGATCTTGAACAAATCATGAGCGACTACCGCCCCTCTAGTGAGGTGCGGCTGAAAACCGCCGAGGCGGCCGAGCGGGAAGTGAAGATTTCGCGCGATCTCGCTGTGGTCTTGCATCGAGCCCATGAGGTTTCAAGCCTCAGTGACGGGGCATTCGACGTCACCGCGGGCCCCGTCGTCGCTCTCTGGCGAGAGGCCCGCAAGACGCAGGTGTCTCCCCGCTGGCGCGATCTTTCGGCGGCGTTAGACCTAGTTGATTACAAGTTTGTCCAAGTTTACTTGAATCGATCCGCGCTCCGGGTGACGAAAAGCGGAGTGAAAATCGACCTCGGCGGAATCGCCAAAGGGTATGCCTGCGACGAGATGATCCGGGTTCTCTCCCGTGCGGGGATTCGGTCTGCGATGGTGCAAGCGGGAGGTGATCTCAAGGTCAGCGGGCCACCGCCTGGCACCAAGGGCTGGCCGATCGAGTTGCCTCACGAATCTGCCCCACGCTTTCTCTCGCATCGAGCCGTCAGCACGAGCGGAGATACCGAGCAATTCGTCGAGCTGCACGGAAAACGCTATTCTCACATCGTCGACCCTCGCACGGGGTTTGGCGTGACCAACCGGCTGATGGTGAGCGTCATCGGCGGCTCCGGCCTCTGGACAGACCCCGTCGCCACGGCTGTGTGCGTGATGGGTGAGAAGGAGGGCCGCCAGGCGTTCCGTCGCCAAGGGCTGGAGATTGTCGTAAGGACGAGCCCGTAGCTGGTTCTAAAGGTCGTCGGGAGTCATCAACCGGGGCTCCAGGATGGTCAGCTTCCCAGGCTCGAGGTGGGGAAGACTAGCGAGAATATGATCCCGCATGGGCAGGAGCCCTCCGAGCGTGAAGGGGTGCACGCGGATGAGAATGATCCCGAACGGGAATTGCGAGAAGTTTTGCTGGAACTGCATATCGCGATCCCCCGTCATGAAGACTTCAAATCCGGCTTCCGCAGCCGCGCGCAACAGAGCCCCATTCTTGACGCTGAGCCAGCCGAGCCCTCTCACGGTCTGCACATCGTGTGGCGCCAGGTGACTCGCGAACTTGGGGTCAATGTTCTCGTCGAGCAGGATTTTCAAGATGCGGTATCCAGGTTGATCAGCTGGCGAGAGGCTTTCGCCAGCCAGCTCAGCACGGCGGCCGTCTGTTCGCTCGTGACTCTCGGGAAGCTTTCATGAAAATCGCTTAACGAAACCCCCGATTCAAGATGATCCAGGAAGACCCAAAGCGGAACGCGTGTGCCGACAAAGCTCGGAGCTCCACTCATGATTTCTGGGTCTGAAGCGATCACCCCGTCAAGTTCCTTTGGGATCGTCATGCCTTTATTCTACGCCAGATACGGCCTGAGTCCGGCCGGGGGCCGCATCTGGCTGCGACCTCAACTCAACTCGGCCCGGGGCCAGTCGGGGTGTTCGGCGAGCCAAGCGTCGAGGAACTCCTCGACCTCCTCGCTTGCATCGACCACATCCGGAACCGGCGAGCCTGCCTCCAAGAACACACGGGCTACCTCGACGTGCCGCCCGACTCCGGCATCCGCCCCCAGATTCCGCGACGCCCAGTAGATCGATCCCCAAGCATCGCCGCCGTAGGCGTTCTTCTCCGCCCAGTTCGCGCCAAAGTCTAGCAGAAGCTTCGCCATCTCAGGATCACCCGAAAAGGCTGCGTGGTTCAGCGCCGTGCCCAGCGAGGGCTCGCTGGCATCGGCGGGCCAGCCGGCTTCGAGGAGACGCCGAACCGCGACCAAATCACCGTGTCGAGCAAGCATCGGAAGAACATGCACCGCCTTCCCGGAAAGGGGTTCGGTCGGGCGATGCGCAGGGCGACCGTTCATCACCGCCAGCACATAAGCCTCTTCCTTCGATCGAGTTGGCTCTTTGCTTGCTCCCTGATGCTGATCAATCAAATCCACGACATCGTTGCGATGGAGCCAGATCGCCAGCTCCCGGGCAGAGTTCCCGTGACCATCCTGGCTCGTCGGATCTGCGCCTGCTTCGAGCAGGAGCCGGAACACCTCGAGAGGGCACTTGCTCTTGAGACCCCAGTGCATCGGCGATTGGTCGTGCCCGCGGGCATTGGGATCGGCGCCGTGATCGAGCAGTACATGGATGCGCGCTGGGTCGGCGAAGTCGAGAGCCCGGAAAATCACCATCGAAAATGGCTCGGCACCGGCTTTGAGAAGCAATCCCGTGCACCGGGTGTCGGCAAACTCCATCGAGTGATAAAGCGACTCGTTGTCGTTCGGCTCGGCCCCTCGGGCGAGCAATTCGGCGGTCAGCTCGGGCGAGTTGGCCACTCCGGCCGCGTAGTACAGCGGCGGCATCGGAACCCCCTCAAACATCGGCGCGCCGCTGGTGCGATTCACCGCGAATCCTCGGTCGAGCAACCATTGAGCGCATGCCGTGGCGCGCGGAGTTTGCTCCTCCGACAGTCCGGGTAAGGCGCAGGCGACGCACAGCAAATCGACCTCGTACTTGCCATCGGGGGCTGGGTTGAATCGCTTGAGCGCATCTAGATCCGAACACAACACCGCGCCCAGCGGGCTGTGGTTGGCGAGTTCGGGGCGGAGAGGGATCATTGATCCGGCGCGCTTCGGTTGGGGGCGCTCCCACCCTTCACCGTGGAGCTTCTTCACAATCTGCCGCGCCCACTCATCGAGCGGAGTCAGCCTCGCGGTTTGCGCCAGGTAAGAGATCTTCAGGGCCGCCCAGGTCGCGAATCCGTAGTGCTTGGCGATGGCATGCTGCACCTCGGCCAGCTTGGCAGGGGTCGGTTCGGCACCACCGGAGACCTGATTCCAGATCTCCATGGCCTCCGATTCGGAGAGGCGAACGCCTTTGAGGAGAGATTTCGCCGCGCGGCGAAGGGTTTCGTAGCTCTCGGGGAGCTTAGCAAAGTTCGGTTTCATAGGGTCTTCTCACGATTTCCCATGGGCCTGCAAACACGGGGCGCAGAAGATCCTTCTGACTTTGGCTTTTCAATCCGAGTGAACAACGCTCTTTCCGCAGGCCGGGCGGCGACTCGGGATCGCCAGAGCTATGATACGCCAATCTCGGCGGATTTGCCACCGGTCAGTCGCCGGAAGTCTGGCTATTGGCCCACTGCATCGCGGAGTCGATCCCATCGGTCAGCCAGCGCTCGCAGGCGTCCGCGCTCATCGAGACGGATTTGTCGATTGTCGCGCGCTCTTCCGGAGTGAAACGACTCAGTACATGGCTGATCGTCTCATCTTGCCCTTTTCCGATCCCGATCCGGATTCTCGGATACTCCTCGGTGCCCAGAAGCTGGATGAGATGTTTGTGCCCGTTGTGACCGCCGGAACCACCTTTGCCGCGCACCCGCACCCTCCCTGTAGCCAGGTCGAGGTCGTCGGCGACGACGAGAATATCCTCCGGCTTGATCCCGTAGTGGTTGGCCAGAGCTTTCACCGCCGTGCCGCTACGATTCATGAAAGTGACAGGTTTGACCAAGAGAACTTCTACTCCTTGGATCAAAAGCTCGGCAATCATTGCTTGGTGACGGTTGGTTTTGAGCTGGTTCTTCTGCCGCGTCGCGAGCAGATCAACGACATCAAACCCCACGTTGTGCCGTGTCCCTTTGTATTCCGCGCCGGGATTCCCAAGGCCGACGATCATCTTTTTGGGATAGAGCTTCGGGGTGTTTTTCTTGAAGAATCCCATAGGCGGCCTCCCTTATCGCAGGACAATCAATTGCCGGACGACATCAATGGATTGTGCAACTTCCGTCGTGTCAAATTGAACGATTCCTTGAGTCACCAGCACGACAATCACGGCGGCCAGCACTACCCGATAGACAACGAACACCATCGTGCTCTTGGTCTGAAGGAACTTCATCAGGAACGCAATGGCGATCCAGCCACTGATGAACGCGACTCCCGTCGCGATCAAGGTTGGCATCAGGCCTTCTGAAAGCAGAACATCGCGCTCTTTGATGAGTTTATAGAGCCCCGATGCAAGAACGCTCGGCACGCTCAGGAGGAACGAAACCCGCGCCGCCACCGCGCGATCAAACCCGCCAAACAAGCCTCCGGTGATCGTGCACCCGCTTCGGCTTGATCCAGGAATCAGGGCTAAACATTGCCATAACCCCATGATGACGCCGTCCTTCACCTGGAAGTCTTCAAGGGTTTTGCTCCGCTTTCCTTTGAGATCGGCGATGCCCATGAGGATGCCGAAAAACGCGAGCGTTCCCGCAACCACAAACGGCGAGCGGAATGCCGTGTCGATCTGCTTCTCCAGGGTCAAGCCGACAATGGCGATCGGCACCGAGCCAGCGATGATCCCCCAAGCGAGCTTCCATTCCTGCGTCCCGCGAGCAGAGGAATCGCGCAGACCCTTCGCCCATCCGCCAAGAATCGAGGTCAGATCCTTCCAGAAATAGAGGAAAACGGCGAGCAGGGTGCCGAGTTGGATGACCGCAGTGAAGCCGGAGCCCGCGTCGTCCCATCCGAAAAGCGCAGGAACCAGATAGACGTGTCCACTGCTGCTGATCGGCAGAAACTCGGTCAGGCCCTGCACCAAGCCGAGAATGATCGCTTCAATTACGCCCACATCGATACCTCATCGGTTTCGATTCCCAGGCTGCGCAGGGTGATGTACCGAATCCGGGACGAGGCGAGACCATCGCCGTAGGGACTGACGGCTTTGGCCATCTCGGCATGGGAGGCTGGATCGCTCAACAAGCGATTGCCCTCGAAAAAGACAACCTCCTCATCCGTGCCGATGAGCTTGGCCGTTCCAGCATCGACCCCCTCGGGGCGCTCGGTCGTGGTGCGCAGAACCAGCACGGGAACCCCGAAACTTGGCGCCTCTTCCTGAACTCCGCCGGAGTCGGTGAGGATCAGGTTAGCGCGTTGCATCAGCTTTACGAAGTCTGCGTAATCGGGCGGCTCGATCAGGTCGATCCGCTCGTGCCCGCTCAAAATCCCGGTCAAAGTGGCCCGCACATCGGGGTTCCTATGCATCGCGACCACGAGTTTGGTGTCGGGATGAGTCTCGACAAGGCGCAACGCTGCCCGGGCGATCTGCTCCTGCGGCGCCCCCCAGTTTTCCCGACGGTGGGTGGTGAGCAATACAATCCGCCCCGCCCAATTCTCGTACCACGACTTCTTATGGATCTGCGCCGTGTGCTTCACCGCGTCGATGCCGGTGTTGCCGGTGACAAACACGCTCGCGGGATCGACGTTCTCTCGAAGCAGATTTTTCGCCGACCACTCGGTCGGGGCAAAGTGGAGTTTGGCGAAGAGACCAACCGCGCGACGATTGAACTCCTCCGGAAAAGGATTCCAAATCGACTCGGTGCGCAATCCAGCCTCGACATGGGCGAAAGGGATTTGTCTATAAAAACTCGCCAGACCTGCCACAAATGTCGTCGTTGTGTCGCCTTGGGCGAAGACCATATCTGGCTGATGAGCGGCAATCTGCTCATCGAGCCCGGCGAGAATCTTCTGAGTCACGCCGGCAAGAGTCTGACCATGAGTCATCACTCCGAGATCAGCATCTGGGGTCAGGCCGAAAGCGGCGAGAGCTTGAGTCAGCATCTCTTTGTGCTGCCCCGTCGAGATCAACACCGTTTCGACCACCTCGGAATGCCGCAAAAACTCCGCGACCACCGGGGCACTCTTGATCGCATCGGGGCGGGTGCCCACGACAAACATCACCTTGGGACGACTCATGGTTTCTCGCTTCTTAGCCCCACGTTCTTACCAGAAACAGCACGACACCCGACAGGGCGATGGCGACGAGATAGAGAATCCACACCGTCTGACGCTGCGTGAACCCCTGCCCGAGCAGCGTGTGGTGCACGTGGCGCTTGTCGGGTTGGGTGAGGGGAGTCCGGCTCAGCAGTCGCCTGGTCACGACGAAAAAGGCATCGAAGATAGGAATCCCGAAAACGAGTAAAGGCACGATGAGGGCGACGGCCGCCGCAGTTTTCATCGCTCCAACGATGCTCAACGCGGCGAGCAAGAACCCGAGCGTTTGAGCCCCGCCGGTGCCCATAAAGATCTTCGCCGGATGGTAGTTGTAACGCAGGAAGCCGAGACTCGCCCCGGCAATCGCCATCGCCACCAGAGCCACGCGGGGCTGGCCGCTCAGCGTCGCGATGATCCCGAGCGTGGTCGCGGCGATCGTTGCGATTCCTGAGGCCAGGCCGTCGATCCCGTCAATCGTGTCCATCGTCTTGCTGACCACGAACAGGTAGATCGCGGTGAGAGGAATGCCCACCCATCCGAACGCCACCCATTGACCGCCCCAACTGAATCCCTGCACCTGAATCCGGCCGATCGGGTCGAAGGCAAACTGGATCCCGATCCCCAGAATCACCATATAAGCAAGCTGAATCTTGGCGGAATATTGGTAGAGATCATCCAGCGCCCCCGCGATGACCAGCACGATCCCCGCAACCAGCAGGCCGATCAAATAGGGAGGAAACGGCTTCGTGGGGTACGCAAACGGGAGCACGAGCAAGACGGCGAAGAGAATCCCTGCGAAGATGCCGATTCCGCCCCATCGGGGGGTGATCTTCGAGTGGACGCGCCGTTCATCGCGGGTGGGGTCATCGACCGCGCCGAATTTGTGGGCCAGCTTGATCACCCACGGGGTGACGAGCAGCACGATCAGACAGCTCACCGCCGCTGTAAGCAGGGGAAATCGGAAGCCTGGCAGGAAGTTCTCCCACCCTCGGGGCATGATCTCGGCGAGGAGGTTCATTCAACCACCCCGACTGCCTCCAGCTTGCCATCCACGTATCGCAGAAGTTCCATCTCGGCTTCCCGGAAAAGCTCCAGGGAGAAATCGTCCGGGTAATCCCCTTCATAAATGACGGTGCTGATGCCTGCGTTGATGATCATTTTTGCGCAGGTGTTGCAGGGCAGGCAAGTCACGTAGATGCTCGATCCCTCGCACGCCACTCCGATCATCGCGGCTTGGAGGAGCGCATTTTGCTCGGCATGGAGCGAGCGGATGCAGTGCCCGGCCCTCATGCATCCCCGCGGCCAATCGTGCTTTTCGCCGTCTTCGGGGCAGTGGCTCAGGCCGCGCGGGGCCCCGTTGTAGCCGGTCGCCAGGATGCGGCGGTCTTTGACGATGACGGCTCCCACTTGTCGCCGCGGGCAGGTCGCCCGGGTCTTCACCAAGTGGGCGATCTGCATGAAATATGCATCCCAACTCGGGCGCGTCACCATAGCTGGCATTATGACGGGTAAGCCCCCCCTCCGTCCCGGACGCTGGGGCAATGCCTGACATTGCACGGATTCTCGGTGGGCGAAAGGAATCGTGACGAAAAGAAGTATTTTCGCTCACGCCGCTTTGTGCGCAAGATAAGGATGAGGGGATTCATTCCCGGGAGAAAAAATGAAAAGTGGGTTTGTGGTCGCCTGCGCGGCGATCATGGGTTGCAGTTGGGCTGGCTCATACCAGCCATTACAAGGGCAGGGTATCAAAAACCCGCAAGGGGGCGCTTTCACGAGCGCCATCGGAACCGTCGCATACGGAGGCACCATGATGGGCTATGGAGGTACGGTCGAAGACGACCACCTTGTGACCATGTCCGGTGAGATCACCGCCACATGGGTGTGGGTGCGCGACCGGGTGCCGAATCCCGATCCGGGTGCACTCACCGACGGGAATCCAAATAATGATACCGTCGAGGATCCCTTAGACGTCCCTCCAGAGGAGGTCATTGTGGTGCAGTACTGTCGGGTAACTTACATGGGAGCCTACTTTTTGACTGGCTCCGGGCTTGACGATGGTGAGGGAACCTGTTCGAATGGCCTCGGATCGCCGATTCAATCCGAGTACACACCTTTCTATTATACGGACGCATCAGGCAATCAGATTCTCTGGGGGACGGATTCTCAGGTGAGTCGGAAGGCCACAAGTCTGAAAAGCAGGCTGGTGGTCAGATCATTGAAGTTGACTGCTCACCTGCCGTTTTTAGCACGATTTGGGAATATGGGCTTGTTGGCGGGAGCGTGACGTACTCGTGCGGAATTGTCACACCTGGAGTTTTGTTGGAAGGGACGACCGACTTCTTCGAACCACGCTCTATTGGAGTGATTGCCGGACAGCAAATGAAAGCGAGCCTAGGCATTCAAGCGTCGCCAGAGGCAGCCATGATTCTTCAAGTCGCTGGAGATTTTGGGGTGCGTGAAAACAGTCATGTTTGGCTTCTACCTGCAGATCTCGATCCTTTCAAGGACTTCCAATATTCCCAGACCAGAGGAGAAAAGGTTAAGTTCGAAAGCTCAGATCTTAATGGATTCGAGGCTAAATTCTACTGCAACAAAGATGGAAGCGATGTCGTTGAGGTCAGCTTTGATGTCCTGTTGCCTTCTACGCAAGGCGGCGTTCAGGTCATCGGATGTCGATCGGTTTCAAAGGTATTCAAGGTCTATCGACCAACAGGACGGTTTGATGTTGATACGGGCGAGGTCGGTCATGCGATATTTGACGGCGTCGCAGGATTTGGGTTCCATGGTAACTCGGAATCGACGAATGGGCAAGTTTGGCACTCCATTGAAATCACCAAACCTGGCCCTTTCCCTCTGGCTGGGCGAGGATTCTTCTGTCAGTTGATCACCGCAAAACGAGAGTTCCGCCGAGACCTTTCTCCAACAGCACCTACCGGAGCTTATCGGATGTGGCGAAATATTCATTTCGGCGAAGAAGCCCTCGATGCTGGGGCCCCATATCCGTTTGCTTCAGATTGGCAGGTGCCAGATGCAAGTGCTCGTGGTGTGGATTCACCATGGCAGGCGTATTCCCTTGCGATCAATGATTCGGTTTCTCGGCTGGCATGGCATAGCGAGGCGACGGATACTTTTCGTACATGGCTGATGTACGAGCCGCCGGCAAAGGCTGGTTTCAAGACAGTACCAATCCCTTTGGCAAGTTATCAATGGCATTGGTCATGTATATCGACTTGGACTCTTACGAATCCAAGTCCTTCCGTCCGACCAGGTCGTTACGGAAAATTTTCAAACCCATCGAGTACGTATGATTTTCCGTCATGGAACAAGTTCTCCAAAGGCAGGATCGACTATATACCAATAGGATGATAGCTAAGATGATTACAACCTTAATTTTGACAACGATTCTAGTAAGTCTACCGCATAGTGAACACGGGTTTTCCCAAACCGCTGGAGGCACGACTTCATTTCCGCCCAATCCCGTGCAGGACGAAAAGCGGGCCAGGCTGAACGCCAAAATCCAGCAAGCCCGTGAACACGAGGAGGCTAAGCGTTGGTCGGAAGCCGAAACTGCCTATCGAGAGGCAATCATCATCCGTTCGCAGGAGGGTCTACCCTTCGGGTCGCGCGAAAGTTTTGGTCTTTCCCGCGTACTCAAGGCTCAAGGCAAAATGGTTGCGGCGATGCAAGCATGTAAAGCTGCTTTGGCATGGAGTTCCAAAACAGAAAAATGGACGGTCAATGGCGTCTCGCTTTGCCAAGTTACTGCGGAGCTTGCGATTTTGGCCTCGGAAAACGGGTACCAGGATCTTGCGCTCGAAATGTATTATGCTGGACTTAGTTCGTTTCAGCGACGTGGCACGATTGAGACGGTACCGATCCTTGTCGCTTTTCAAGCCTCCCCCGGCATGACCCATTGGACATATTCTGTGGATCGTATGAAGGCGGCGTCTCTTGCTCTCCTCATCGCAGATGGTTCCTTTGAATCATCGGAAAGAGAGAATGCTCTTGACAGGATCATCTCCATTGCTCCGGAATGGTACTGGCCACACGCGTACCGAACCTACGCTCAGGATGATCCGAGCTACCCGATGGCCATTTCGCTGTGCAAGAACGATCAAGAGCGCGAATGGCTCCGTCGTAAGATTGACCGCGACGAAGCGATATTCAGGGAGGCGGATGAGATTCGCAAGAATTGTGCTTTTATCCACGTACGAAACCGCAATCTGCTCCCGGAAGCCGAAGTCGTCGACTGGTGATGCTTCGCAACCCATCCGTCGGGATCGCGTATGCTTCTCCCGGCGGATGGAGATCTTTGTGGCTCAGATTTGGAGTGTCCTCCCGTTTCCGCTTTTCTTCTGCGGCTTTCCGATCCTCGTGATCATCCTGATCATCTGGACAAGTCAGGCGGAGAAGGCGAAGCTGGAGCGGTTCATGCGCTTTGCCTTGGAGCGCGAGATGACGTTTATGCCCGCGCTCAGCACCGGATTTGGCCCGAACGTGGGCTTTTTCGGCAATCTCTTCGCCACGGCAACCGCGAGCAGTGCCTTTCTCGCCAAATATGAAGGATTCCAGCCGGTCTCGCGCCTCAACGGAGCCACGGTCAAATACATCTTTGAAGGCCAGCTGGGTGGACACGAGTACGAGGCATTTCAGTACCAGTACACCACCAGCAACGGGAAGAGCTCCACTACCCACTACTTCCAAATCGCGAGCATCGTGCTGCCGATGTGTGCACCCCATGTCAAGGTGAGCGAGCACGGTTTCCTCGATGGCCTCGGCAAGATTATGGGGATGCAGGATATCCAGCTCGAAAGCGAGGAGTTCAACAAGCGTTTCCTCGTGCAGGGCCAGGACGAGAAGTTCGTCTTCGATCTGCTGCATCCCGAGATGATGGAGATGCTGATGAGGAATCACTCCGTGGATTTTCAGCTCAATGGGAATCGGTTGCTCGTCTACCGAACCGGGCAGATTGATGAGGAGTTCGTGATGATGTCGCGGGCGTACCTCTCGGCCTTCTGGGAGAAAGTTCCCGGCTACGTCCGGCAAGATCGGGGGGCGGGGAGTTGAGGGGCGCGCTTATTTCACCTTGCGGATCGTCTGAGAGAGTGGCCCCGTGATTCAACTCGTCTGGTTCTTCGTCATCCTCGCCCTGATCCTGCTGATCTGGGGGATTTCCACCTACAACCGGGGCATCACCGTTCGGCAGAACATCCGCGAGTGTCGGGCGAATATTGATGTCCAACTCAAGCGGCGGCACGACTTGATCCCGCAGCTCGTCGCCGTGGTGCGGGGATATGCCCAGCACGAGCAGGAACTCTTCGAATCCATCGCGGAAGCCCGGGCAAAGGCCATGGTTGAGATTGAGAGCGCGCGGCACCAATATGCCTCCGAAGGGCCGCTGGTGCGGGAGCTCAAACGGATGATCGCTCTGGCCGAGGCGTACCCGCAACTCAAAGCAAACGACCAGTTTCTCGCTCTGCAGAAGGAGCTTGCGAACACCGAGGATCGCATTGCGGCGGCGCGGCGGTTTTTCAATGCCAATGTTCGGTCGTGGAACACCCTCCGGGCCTCTTTCCCGTCATCCATGATCGTGAGTGGGGAAGAGGTGGACTACTTTGAAGTTGATGGCGTCCTCTCCGCTCCCTCGATTGACTTGAGCCGGTGACTTGGGAGCTGTCTTCTCCGTGCCAAGCCCCTGCTCCGGCCCCTGAAGGGAGCCGGGCACTCATAGTCTTTTGCCGAGCGAGGGTGCCCCGATCCCTTCAGGGTCGGGAACACGAAACATCTCGGCCGGGATGAATGCATTCCTCAGTGATCGGCTTTCGCTGGAGCCGTGCCCTCGTGAACCCTCACGAAGCCCGACTTCGGTGCCGGGGCTTCCCAGAGATCGGCGTGACCGGAATCGAGGTCATAGACCCCGCCCAGGAACTGCACATCTCCGGTGAGAGCCATCCGGCGGAGCATCGGCGACTTTTCGTAGCTCGTCAGAATTGTTCGGTTCACATTCGCCTGGATTGCCCCGTCCAAGACGCTGACTGCGGAATTCTTGGAATGGAGCTCGGTGGCTTCACCAACCGCAGGGAAGATCGCGTGCAGCAGAGCCGAAAGATTCGCGTGCTCGTCGTTTGCATCGTGCTTGGCTCCCGTCGTATGGTCGTGTCCGGAGGACTTGGCGTAGGCATCGCAGGCCGCTGCAACCGCGCCACATCGCTCGTGCCCAAGAACCAAAACAAGTCGGGCTCCCAGGTGCTCAGCCGCGTACTCCATGCTGGCCAGCGCGTGGGTGTCCACGATATTTCCCGCCACCCGGACGACGAACAGATCGCCCAAGCCTTGGTCGAAAATCAACTCCGGCGAGAGCCGGGAGTCGGCGCAGGTCACGACAATCGTGTGAGGAGTCTGCCCCCCAGCGACAACGCGGCGCGTTTCAGCATCGCGATGCGGCCCTTCGGCCAAGTTCGAGACAAATCGGGCATTTCCTTCCACCAGGCTGCGAAAAGCGGCCAGCGGCGTGCGCGGCGAGGGACTCGCAGCAGGCTTGGGTTGATCGGCGAAAAGAACAGCGGCAAGAAACGTGGAAACCATGATCTCAGCTCAGAGCAAATGTGCTGATTCAATCATCGGCATCGGAGCACCTTCTGCTTCAATGCGGCAAGACGATTGTGCTCACTTCAACAATTTTTCGGAATGTGAGTGATGAAACAACCAGTTCCTACGCAGAATCTTCTAAGCTTTTGCCAACAGGTCGTGCCAAAAGCACGCGAGGGGAATCCATGCCCAACCGACCACAAGACCGATATCTGCGCTACGCCGAACTTACGGAGCTCCTGCAATCCTACGCAGCCGAGCATCCGGATCTGATCCAGATTTCTTCGATTGGCCAATCATTCGAAGGCCGTGAGATCTGGATGGCCACCGTCACCGATTTCGAAACTGGACCCCCGGAGAACAAGCCCGGATTTTGGATGGATGGAAACATCCATGCCACCGAAGTCAGTGCGTCATCCGCGGTGATGAAGGTGCTGGAAGAGGCGGTCACCACCCAGCGAGCCTTGCTCGTGGATCGTGTTCTCTACCTTGTTCCTCGACTGAATCCCGATGGAGCCGAGTGGGCGCTGGCCGATAACCCGAAGCACATCCGATCCTCCACCCGGCCCTATCCCTACGACGAAGAGGATCCCTACGGTTTGGAACGGATGGATATTGATGGCGATGGGCGCATCCTCTCCATGCGTGTCCCGGATCCCAGCGGAGCCTGGAAAATCTCGGAGGTCGAACCGCGGCTGATGCAGCGGCGCGAACCAGGCGAAACCGGAGGCCACTACTACCGATTGCTCCCGGAAGGACTCTTCCACAACTTCGATGGCCTCACCATGCGGGGACGCAAAATCAAAGAAGGACTCGACCTGAACCGGAATTTCCCCGGTGGTTGGCGCCCTGAGAACGAGCAATACGGTGCAGGCCCTTTTCCCACCAGTGAGCCGGAGGTTCGGGCTGCCGTCGAGGCGATCACCCAGAGGCCGAACATCTGCGGCGGAATCACCTTCCACACTTTTAGCGGCGTGATTCTTCGGATCCCGGGTCGGTGCCCGGATGACGAACTTCCCCCCGAGGATGTCTGGACGATGAAGACCCTCGGCAAGAAGGGCACGGAGCTCAGCGGCTACCCCTGCATCAGCGTTTTCCACGACTTCAAGTACCACCCCAAGGAGGTCATCACCGGCGTGTTCGACGATTGGCTCTACGACCACCTCGGGATCTACGGCTGGACGGTTGAGATTTGGTCTCCGCAAAAGCAGGCTGGAATCGAGGACTACAAGCCGATCGACTGGTTCCGCGAGCATCCGTTTGAAGACGATCAAAAGCTCCTTGCCTGGTCGGACGAGAAGTTGGACGGACAAGGGTATCTGCCCTGGACGAAGTTCGAGCATCCGCAGCTTGGCGAGGTCGAGATCGGTGGATGGGATTCTCAGCTCGCCTTCCGCAATCCTCCTCCGAAATTCTTGGAGTCAGAGATTGCCCCCCTCGTTGAATGGGGGCTCTGGATGGCGTCCACTACCCCGTGTCTCAAACTACGCGATGTCCAGATTGAGTTCATGGGGGGCAACGCTCGCGTGCGGCTTGCCGTACAGAACGCGGGATATCTGCCGACTTGTGTCACCGAACAAGGGAAAAAGAAGAACGTTGTGCGCGGCGTGGTTGGCGAAGTGTTCCGGCAAGGAGATGATTCCAGCAGTCAGGGCAGGGAAGAGCCGGAGTGGTTGATCGCGGGCAAAATCCGCCAGATCGGGCCCCAGCTCAAGGGCTGGTCTCATGTCCCAAGTGCGACGTTTGGATGGGGGCTGGACGCCACCGAAGACCTCCATGTGTTCGAATGGGTGCTTGAAACCGGACATGCCTATAAGATCGTCGCTCACCACCCAAGAGCGGGGCGAATTGAGACGGAAGTCGATCTGAGTGCTCAGTAGGATTGCCGAAATTTGAACCTAAATCGCCGGTTTCCCTCAGGAGACCGGCGACTTTTTTCGGATTTTTTGCGAACAGGGGTCCAGTTTGGCGCGTAGTTTGTTATACTTGAGAAACGGTTCGCGAAACGTTTCGCGAACACGTTCGGAAGACGAGGCTCAAAGACGAGCATGGCAACAATCAAGGACATCGCAAAAAGGCTGAACATCTCGGTTTCCACCGTGAGCTACGCGCTGAATGGTGGCCCGCGAAGTGTTCCGGAACACATCAAAGAGCAGGTGTGGGCCGTCGCCCAGGAGCTCGATTACCGCCCCAACCGTGTCGCTCGCCAACTGGTGACGCGATCCAGCGACACCATCGGGATCGTCCCCGACCATCCGTCCGAAGACGCGATGCTCGGCCCGTATCTCCAACAGATCTTCAACGCCGTTCTCAACGTCGCCGAGCGACGAACCCAGGACGTGCTCTTCCTCTCCAGCCACTCAGGTAGCGATCCCAACACGTATCTCAACACGTTGCTGGATGGTCGTGTCGACGGCGTGATCCTGATTGCAGACAACCGATCCAAGCTCCGCGAGCTCCTGGTCAGCCGCAAGTTTCCTCACGTGATGATCAGCGCTCCCAACGATGGAGAATCCCCCACGTTTGGAGTCAACAACATCTCTGGGATGATCATGCTCGTCGATCACCTCGCCGAACTGGGTCACAAGAAGATTGGCTACCTGCGAGGACTCAGCCGACAGCCAGACTCCCAATTCCGGGAAGCGGCTCTGCTCGAACGAGCCGCCCATTACGGCATGGAAATCCGGCCGGAATGGGTCCGAGATGGCGATTTTTATTCCGAAACCAGCCACCGAGTTGGCCTCGAAATTCTCGACCAGCGCGATCTCCCGACGGCGATGATTTGTTTCAACGATGAATCGGCCGTCGGCTTTATGAACGCCTGTCGAGATCGGGGACTCAAGATCCCCGAGGATATGAGCGTCGTCGGTTTCGACAACGTCCCGTGGATCGGTTACATCACCCCGAAACTCACGACCGTCCGGCAGCCAACCGGCGAGATCGCCCACGCCGCCGCCGCTGCCTTGCTCGAACTCGTTGCAGGCAACCCCGTCACCAGTCAGCTTTTTGAACCGGAACTCATAGTCCGAGATTCCACATCACGTCCGAAGGAGGACAAATTCCCTCATGCGTAAAAATAATGCATTCACTCTCATCGAACTGCTCGTCGTGATCGCGATCATCGCGATCCTGGCGGCCATTCTCTTCCCTGTGTTCGCTCAAGCCAAGGCCGCAGCAAAGAACATCAAGACCGTCAGCAACATGAAGCAAATTGGTACCTCTCAGCAGCTGTACCTGGCCGACTACGATGACGTGTATCAACAAGCTGGCACCATGAACGGAAACGGCGCCTCCTGGGGCACCGGAGCCTGCAACGCGCAGCAAGGATGCCCGAGCTGGGACAGCCTGCTGATGCCGTACATGAAGTCCTTCGAGATGTTCTCCAGCGACTTCGACCGCGCTCCGCGAACCCTGAGCCCCTGGGGCCAGCACAAGCGCAGCTTCCGAGCTGCCGCCAACGTGATCAACGGTTGGGCTGGCGTCAACACTTGGGATGGTGGCGACTACGGTTTCACTCCGCTGAACGCAACGGCTGTTCCCGCAGTCGCGTCCACGATTCTGTTTACCGAGCAACGAAATGCTGCTTCCGTGAGCTGCACGTGGTGGGCCGGTGCTGCATTCTTCGAGTGCGGTGTCTGGAATGCCCGATCGTCCAACACTCTGGCAAACGACGATCCGATCGCCGTTGGTAGCTCGACCGGACTCGAAGCCTACGCAAGTGGCATCGACTTTGGCAGCCGAAACCGAGCCAACTACGTCTTCGCCGACACCCACACGAAGAGCCACGCGAAGGGCTACATCTTCCCGGGTTATGAGCAACGACGTGCCGCCGGTCAACCGATCGACACGACCCTCAAGGGTGTTTGTCTGGACGCAGGTCCGTTTGGTCGCAGCGCGACCGACTGCCCGCTGCCTCCGCAGTAAGAACCCTTTGAATTCCGGTGGTGGGGGTTTGCACGTCCCTCGCCACCGGATTTCTGTCTGAAAGAACTATGAAGAAACCGCTCCCGCTCCCCGCCATCATCGGCATTGTTGCCGTCGTGTTGGCTATCGGCATTTTCGTTTTGATGCAGGCAGGTGCCCAAGGGCCTGACTTTAAGGCACCGCCAGTCACGGGCAAAACTCCCCAACATATCCTTGATCAAATGTCGCCGGAGCAGCGAAAGAAGATCGAAGAAGAGGAGGCACGGCTGGGGCTCACCGACGCACCGGAAGGCAAGCCGGTTGCTGGCGTTCCCGGAGCGCCCGTCCTCGATGAGGCTGCCCAGCAAAAGCAGCAGTCTCAACAGCCTTCGCAGAATCCGTACAGCGGAAAGTAAGCCGACAGTCACGCCCATTCGAGACTGAGTCTCGAATGAGTGTGAAGGCTTGTTTGAACCTTTGCCGAGCGACGCCGATGGGTGTCGCTCGGTATCTTTTTGTGAGCTGCCGGGCCCGGTTCGGGAGCGAGCGCGCTACGCCCCGAAGAACATCTGCGAGAGGGTGAAGTAGAGCGGAATCCCGATGCTGAGATTGAAGGGGAAGGTGATCCCGACCGCAGCCGTCAGGTAGAGACTCGGATTTGCCTCGGGCAAAGCCACTCGCACCGCCGCAGGAGCCGCGATGTAGCTCGCGCTCGCGCTGAGCACGCCAAGAACGGTTGATCCGCCGAGCCCCAGCCCGCACAGGTTCCCGACAAACACTCCCAGAGCCCCCAGCGCAAGCGGAGCCCCGATCCCGAGGCCCACAATGAAGAGGCCCACCTTCTTGACCTCGCTGAGCCGAGCCACCGCGAGCAAGCCCATGTCGAGCATGAACAGACACAGCGCGCCTTGGAAAGGCTCCTTGAAGAACGGCTCCACGCTCTTGTAGCCCGCTTCCCCGGTGAGGGCACCAATCGCCATCCCGCCCGCGAGGAGCAGAATCGACTTGCCGGTCACGATCTCCCGCAGGGCTTCGCCAAGATGGCCTTCCTCGGTGCTCGCGCGGCGGACCAGGAGCAGAGCGATGACGATCCCCGGGATCTCCATGACGGCCACCAGGGCTGGGCTGAACAACGGGTACTCCACCTTGATCGCAGAGAGGAAGGTGAGGCAGGCGATGAACGTCACCGCCGAAACCGATCCATAGTGGGCGGCAAGCGCGGCCGAGTTCGCCGAATCCAGCTTGCCCACCCGGCGGCACACGTTGTAAATCAGCACGGGGATCGCGCTGCCTAAGATGATCGTGCCGAGGATCGGGAGGGCAATCTCGTTCGGGCTGACCTGGCTCAGGGCGACGCCTCCTTTCAGACCCACGGCAAGGAGCAGGTAGATCGAAAGCGCGTTGTAGACCCCGTTCGGCAGCTTCAGGTCGCTGCGGAAGAACTGGGCGAGGGCTCCGAGAACGAAGCAGAGCACCATCGGGCTCACCAAGTTCAGTCGCACCAGCTCCAGCGGATTCATTCCCCCGTAACTTACCCCAGGGGACAAAAATCCGCTTGACTCAGCAAGGTGCGATGTTGCTCTTTGAGTCAGTAAACTGGATCGTATGGGAGAAAAACGGGAACTGGGTCAGGTTCGCTCGTCCGGCTGGTTGCCTGGACTGATCTTGAGCGCTGTATTTCTGGTGCTCGGGCTTGCGTTTGGGGCGGCCCTTCTTTGGCTCGGGGTGCCCGTTCGCTCCTTGATCCCTCTCTCTGTGATTCCCCCGTTGATTGCCTCGTTGATGCTCTTCATCAATCGGCGCATTCTTCCTTCTGGGGACCTCGATAAGGTGGGGCCAGCGGTTCTCATCCCCTATTTGCTTCTTGTCTCGAGCTGGGCCGGATGCATCGGGGGTTACTTCGGGCTGGCCGAGGTGCTGGGATGAGTACCGCCCCCAGATCTTCCCCGCTGGTCGGTCATTTTGCGTCTTGGCTGTTCGGACTAGGGTGTGGTGCGTCTCTCGCACAACTCCCGGTCTCGGATACTCAGGTTCGATTCATTGCGTTGACGGTGCCCTTAGCTATGGTGGTTCTCGCATGCATCCCCTTCTTCACTAGGGATCGGACGGCTCGGTTGACTCTGTTTGTAACGGCGATGACCTGGATCCTCGGGGTTTTCATCGGGCATCTTGCTGGACACGCTCTCGCGCGAGCGGGATAGTTCCTGGCAATCTTTCAACCGTCTGGGTGAAAGGCACTCACAAGTTGCAAGGATAAGGGCCCTCAATCGTCATCCAGATACGCACCGTCGGGCATGGGGGTGTCGTATTGGGTGTTGCCGAGGAGACTCTCCGCCGCCATGGGATCCACCAGAATCTCGCGCGGCCGTGGGCCGTCGCGCGGGCCGACGACGCCTCGTTCTTCCATCATGTCCAGCAACCGCGACGCCCGCTGGAACCCGATCGAGAACCGTCGCTGGAGCATCGAAGTCGAAGCAGACCCCTTCTCCACGACAAACCGGACCGCATCTGCCCACAGCTCGTCGCTCTCGCCCGAATCGCGCATCTGCGATTCCTTGTCCTGAATCGCGACCTCCACCGGATTAATGAGATAGCTTGGCTTTTCTTGCTCGCGCCAGAAATTGCAGACCTGCTCGATCTCCTTTTCGCTGACGTAGCAGCCCTGAATCCGCACCGGCTTGTTGGCGTCAATTGGCATGAAGAGCATGTCGCCCTTGCCGATCAGATCCTCCGCGCCGACGCCGTCGATGATCGTGCGGCTATCAATCCCGCTCGAAACCGCGAAGGCAATCCGGCTGGAAATGTTGTTCTTGATCGTTCCGGTGATGACATCCACGCTGGGGCGCTGGGTAGCAATAACGAGGTGAATCCCCGTCGCCCGGGCCAGCTGCGCGAGGCGGCAGATGCTGGTTTCCACTTCGTTCCGGCACTGAATCATCAGGTCGGCGAGCTCATCGACGATGACCACGATGTAGGGAAGTCGCTCCTGGAAATTCGCCTTCGCGTTCCAGCCGTCGATGTTCCGCACGCTGGCTTCGCTGAACATATCGTACCGACGATCCATCTCGCGCACCACCGCGCGCAGAACCCCCGCCGCTTCCTTGACATCCTTCACCACGGGGCAGAGAAGGTGGGGCAGCCGCTCAAACAGCGTGAGTTCCACCCGCTTCGGGTCAATCATCACAAGGCGAAGATCTTTGGGGGTCAGGCGCAGGATCAGGCTCATGATGAGCGTGGCCAGACAAATCGACTTGCCCGAGTTCGTGGCCCCTCCGACCAAAAGGTGGGGCATCCGGGTGAGATCGGTGTAGGTCGCCACTCCCGCGACGTCCTTGCCGAGGGCAATGGTGAGCTTGTTTTGCGCGTCGTGGAATTCCAGGCTGTCCACCATCTCTCGTAGGGTCACCATTTGGCGCTGAGCGGTGGGGATTTCGATGCCGATCGCGCTCTTGCCCGGGATCGGAGCTTCTACCCGGACATGGCTGGCGGCGAGGCTCAGCGCGATGTTGTCGGCCAGATTCGTGATCCGGCTGACCCGAATCCCTGCGCCGAGTTGGATCTCGTATCGCGTGATCGTCGGGCCATTGGCGACTTCGACCACATTCGATTCGATGTTGAACTGCTCCAGCGTTTCCTCAAGAATCTCGATGTTCTTCTGGACTTCTTTCGGATCGCGCTTCTTACGCTCGGGAGGATCGGCGAGCAGGTTCAGTGGAGGCAGAACGTAGCCGTCTTTGGGCTCGTTGCTCTTGCTGTCCAGGGTGATCTCGCTCTTGCTCGGCCCGCCCGTGATCACGGCGCGCGGCTTGGGCTTGGCGGCTTCGTCTTCCCGATCCGCCGAGGCTTCGAGCATCTTCATCGTCGCTTCGCGACGAGCGGCTCGGGCGTCTTCTTTGGTCAGGACCTCGGCGCGAGCCGGAAGCTCCTCATCGGATTCCGTGAGAACCTTTCGGGCTTTGGCGGTAACGGTTTTGACGCCTTCCTCCTCGCGCCGACCAGGAACCATCTTGACGAGCAGTTCGCGGATCGGCTGGTCAAAACACAGAACTGCACCCGTGAACACGAGAGCGAAGATCGCAACGCCTTTGGCTCCGCCGAGGAGCCCGCTCAAAGCCCATCCGATCAGGGCGCCCAGATAGCCACCGCTCGACTGCATGGCGGTGTCGATGAAGTAGTCGCCCGTGGCATCCGGCCGAGCGATCCCGGCGATGACTCCGGCGAACATCAGGAGCCCGCCCCAGGTTACCCGGGTGAGCTGAAATCGCGCGTTCCCGAAGATGAGAGCAAGGCCAGAGACGAACAAGACCAGGGGAATCACCCACGCCCCTTGACCGACCATCAAGCGGAAAAATCCGGCCAGGGAATCGCCGAGGAGGCCGCCATTATTCATCGCGAGGGCAATCAGCAACACCGCCGAGAGGGCCACCAGGCCAATACCGATGAGGTCAGCGCGGCGGTTGAAGTCGTCCGTGCGGGAGGAGGTTTGGCGTCTTGCCATGGTCGTTCGTTGAGCTGTCCGCCCGTCCGTGGGCATGCGTCTAGTATAGCACCTGCTTTAGGTTCGCGTGAATCTGGCCGTGGGGGTGGGCTTCTATTCGCACTGGTCGAGTAATCCGACGGCTGCTATGCACATCGACGAGTCCTGAGCTTTACCGATTCGGAGTAGAGCCCCTCTTCCCCATAGAAGCGGAGGTAACTATGTTCGAGTGTGTTGTTTTTGACCAGTGTGCAATGAGGCTCTGCAAACTCTTCCGAGAGCTCAAAACATCTACTTTTGTCCGTTCGTTCAGCGGATCTTGCGTTTCGAGTGGGGGCCCTCGACTAAGTAAACCTGACCAGGTTTGAATTCGCCGAGTCGGGCTTCCACTATTGGAACGCAGGCCGATTGGTTGGCGAGAATGTTGGGATGGATGTCAAGGGCAAAGCTTCTTCCCTTCATGCTTTGTTGGTAGGGCATGTTCTTGTCGGCTGTAATGAACAACTCGAAGCCTGCCTCTTGCGCTTTGCCCAGCAACTCACCGTTTTTGGTGCCTTGCCAGCCCATTGTTTTGACATGATAAACGTCATGGGAGGGCATGAATTCTGGGAGTTCTTCGTCAGTGTTTTCGTCAACCAGAATCTTCATGAAGCGTATTCAAGCCCAATGGTCTTACGGCTTTCATGGCCAAGCCACTCCAACACGGCGGTGGCCTGTTCTCTTTGCACGCTGGAATATCCTCTGAGAAACTGATCAAGTGAGAATCCAGCCTCGACGTGGTCAAGGAAAGTTGCGACCAGAACGCGTGTCCCGATGAAGCATGGCGTACCCCCTAGGATTTCGGGATCCATGGCGATGACACTTTGCAGTTCTTTGGGGATTGTCACAGGTCGGCCTCTTCTGGACAAATTATACGCTGGAAATGCAAGAACCGCCTCTCATTTGAACCTGCCCTCACTTTCCGTTTCCCACGTTACCTCCTACCATGTTCAAGGGGGTAGCGGGGAATTCGCTTGATCTCTGCGCAAACCGTTCTTGCGTGTGCATGGAAGCAGAGACCTGGTTCAACCTATCGAGATTCCGGGAAGCTATTCGCACTGATCGAGCAATCCGACCGCCGCCATGCACATCCACAAGGCGGTGCCGCCCGCGCTCATGAAGGGCAGCCACAAGCCAATGACTAACCCAATGCCCAGAACCATCGACATATTGACGAGAAAGTGGAAAGCAAGGACAGCAAACAGACACGAGCCCGTCACGATTCCCATCACGGTTTTGGCCTGCCACACCCGCAGCCAAACTCGGTAGAAGAAGAAAGCAAACAGGCACAGCACCAGACTGGATCCCACCAGCCCGCCCTCTTCACCGATGACCGTGAAGATCAGGTCGTTTTGTTGCTCCGGAATCACGCCTGATTCCTTCTGATCGCCCTGGAAGAATCCTGCCCCCATCACGCCTCCGCTGCCAATCGCGAGAGTGCCCTGGTGGATTTGGTAGTCGTCGCCACGGATATCTTTCTTGCCGGTTTTCACCGCCGAGAGCTTGGTTTCAAAGCGTTTGAGCTGGTACTCGGGAATGAGCTTGAAAGTGAAGAGGAGTCCGCCGAGAACGGCAATGCCGAGGATGGTGGCGGGGAAGTATTTCCACGGCACGCCGATGTGGATCGCCCCCATGATCGCCATGAAGAGCAGAGAAAGCGTCGCTCCGGTGTGAGGTTGCATGTAAACCAGCGCCAAGATCGGCGCGATGTGCCCCAGCGCCCCGAGCCACGTCCCCAGCTCCTTGATCCGATCTTCTCGATTGGCGAAATAGGCGGCGAGCGTCAGGGCGAGCAGAACTTTTGTAAGTTCGCTCGGTTGAAATTGCATGAATCCGAGATCCAGCGCGCGTTGTGTGATCCCTCGTCCACGCCCAATGACCAAGGTTGCAGCGAGCAGCAGGATGTTGATGATGTAGAGCGGCGTGGCGAGCACGCGAAAGGTTTCAAGCCGGATTCGGTTGAAGAAAAGGAACACGATCAACCCGAGGGCGGCGAAGATGAGCTGACGGGTGAAAAAGTTCGTGTCTTGCCCGGCATCCAGGCTCGCCAAGGAGAAGAGACCGACCCCGATCAACCCCGCCGCGCTTGCGAGGAACCAGTAGTCGTGAGATCGTCCGCGGGGCCGCTCCACGACCATCGATTGGTCGGCAGCGGTCAAACTCATGGTGATTCAGGGGTCGCTGGATCGTCAACGCGAGGCTCTCGGGTGGAGCTTTGCCAGAACTCGCGGCGGATCAAGCCCTTCTCAGGTTGGAACCAAAACTTGAGATTGCGTTTGGTCGCGACCGCACCGGCGCTCGTCTTCACCTCCGCCGTCACGAGCAATGCGGGAAACTTCCCGGAAGCGAGGTTAAGGGCGTCGGATGAGGTGGAAATCGTGGCGGAGGCAGGGTAGACATTCACCCCGCTCTGAATCGTGCCGCTCCACTCCCAGGTATCTCCGACCTCCAGAGGATATCGAATCAGGCGAATCGGCGGATCGTACGTCTCATGGGGCGCGCGGGCAATGCTGAAGCCTTCGTCACCAGAGAGGTAAACCTCGGTTTCCACCTCGACCGGGTCTCCCGATTCCTTCGCGGCATCGGTGATCCATCTCAGCACAATTTTTTCACCGGATCGCTTGGCGTCCAGCACGACGGGGATTTGCGCCCCGGTCAGGATAACCGTCGCCTCTTTCGGCGGGAGTTCGCCAGGTTTGAGGTCATCTTGGGTCTGGAACGAACTGCTGATCGGGTCAACGGCCTCCGGCACGTCCGGGGCGTCCGTTCCAGAAGGAGAGATCACAAGCTTTTTGTCGCAACCGATGAGCGCTAAGCTCAGTACCGCCACCACGAGGGCTCCCCACTTCACCGAGCGGCCTCCCGGAACCGGGCGAGCTTGCGAACCTTTTGGTTCTTCTGGTTGCCAAATGATCCCACTTCTTTGAACTCGATCAGTCCGATTCCCTTGCCGTAGAGAGAGGTGTGGGTGGCGGTGATGGTTTGATCTTCCGAGTAGAAGATCTTCATGTCCATCACGACTTCGATCACAGGGACTTTGCGACCGACCACCTCTCGGGTTCCCAGAGGCTTCAATCGCGCCTTGATCTCCGCCGGAGCCTCGCCCGTACCGACGATTACGCCGCCGGTGAACTCCCACTCGTGCGCCTTCGTGGGGTCGCCTTGGAGAATGGTGAACGGCAGCGGCAGCAGGGCCGTCTCCGTCATTCCCGCGAAGCCGATCTGATCTTCGGTGACTTCGTAAAAACTCCGCGAGGCAACTGAGTTCACGCCTCTGCTCTCAATGACCGAGTAGGTCACGCCATCCAACGACACAGGCTCGAGGACGGTGTCGGAATCGGTCGAGAACGACTTCCGCCCGTTGACTTCCGCGTTGCTTTGATACACCCAGGTGGTGCCGGGCTTCACAGGGAAATAGTCCGAAACCGTTTCCGGTTCGGACATCAGCAACAGGGCGAGGGTGGGAACGATCATACGATCTCCGCGAGGAAATTAACCTCGCTTGATGAGCGTGACCGAATAAGACGTGGGTTTGCCGTCAGCGTCTTTGCTGGTCACGGTGAGCTTCACCGTTCCTACGCCAGAGGCGTACCAGCTAGTGCCCGTGACTGGACTTTTCTTATCCCCGGAGGTGAGTTCGCCGCTCATCGTGACGACGAGGCAATCGAAGTCACCCGCTTTGGTCGTGAGCTTCTCTTGTTTGGTCACCTTTTGGGTGGCCTTGATCGAGACCTTTTCGCCCGTCGGGCCGGTGAACTGCGCGGAGACCGGCCACGAATCGCCAACCTTCGGATCCTTGGGGAGCGAAAGAACTGCCGGATCGACCGTATTCTCTCCGCTCTTCACCAAGTAGATGCCGTCTTCGCGCACCTCCAGAGTCTCGTTGCCGAGATCACTCAGGCCAGCGCTTCGCTCGATCGTGAAGGTGGCTTTGCCATCCACCATTCCCGCGAACACGGCCTTTTGGGCGCCTTCGAGCTTCACGCCGTTGCGGTCGAGTTCGTAGGTTTCTTCGGCGGTGCTATCCAGGCCGTAGAACTTAAATCCACCGTGCTTCAGGTTCTCCGGGATCTCGCTCGGATCCGGAGCCTTCGTCGCTTGCTCCTCTGGTTTGGTCTCCGCATCCTTCGGAGCTTCGGTCGGTTTGGGGCCGCAACCCATCAGCAGGGCGGCACTCAGGAGGGCAAACCAGGGAGCGAGCGTACGGACTTTCATGGATCGTTTCTACTTCCTTACTTCCCAGAGAAGTTCTTCAATTTCAGGATCAGACTGGTGTTGGCACCGTCGTTCCGTTGAATTTGCTGGGTAACTCGGACGATACCGTATTTCGGGGCAAACCAAGTGGTCGAGCGGACTCGGTAGATGCTCTTGCCCGCCTGATATCCACTGACGCTGGTCACCGCAACCGCCTCGATTTTGCCCAGCTCGGTGTCGATGACTTCGACGCCTCGGACGCGGCTGACTGCTTCAAGCTTTCCGCTCGTCGGTTCGCCGGTGGCCACGGACGTGTAGGGTCCAGTGCCAGCGAACTTGAACTCCTTGAACTCCATATCCTTCTTGATCGGGAAGGGCAGAACGCTCTGGGGAGGATTGAATGCGACCCCGTTGCGGGCAGAGGTTTGGGTGATGCCCTTGGCATCCGCCCGGTAGGTCGAGACATCGGTGACCTTGCGATTCTGCAGAACCTCCATCGTGATGGAAGTCGCGTCGCCATTCTTCACCACCTTGCTGTAGCGCAGAACGAATTCTTGAGAGTTGTTGCCTTCGGTCACAAATGTCCCTTGCGCACCCGAGGTCGTAGGGAAGAAGTCGGCAGGCTGCAGCTTGGCCAAGTCGCCGATCTCAACGATCTTCGCCGACTTGGTGCTCGATTTGGCGGTAGCTTCATCTTTATTGCAACCGGTGACAAAAACGAGCGAACTTGCGAGGGCAACGGTGGTCACGAAAGCCAGAGGGCGGGGAAATTTCATAGGGTGTGTGCTCCGATTGGGTTCCAAACTGATCTAATCACTTGAAGAAGCAGGTTTTGTGCCTGCAACCTCTGAAATGGCCTTAACAGCTTCTTCGACAAGGGTTTTGTCGCGCAATCCGCTGATCGAGACCTCGCTCTGGGCAAGTTCGGTCGAGATACGCGGTGCGGCGATCGCAATTCCATCGACGACGACTAAGAGCGCAAATCCCTTGGTGTTGCGGCTGTATTTCCACATCCGCTTCCGCCCTTCGTCGGTCAGACCGATTTGAAGCGAATAGAGTTCTTTCTCTTTGTCGTCCTTGTAACTGCGATAACTTGCCTTCGTCAGCATGCTGTCGTTGACCAAGACTTCTGCTCCCAGCAAGATTTGTTCCGGCTTACTGGCGAGGGACTTTTGCCTGTTCTCCGAAATGATCTGCTCGATCGCGGCTTTCACATTTTCCTTGCTCGTCTCGCCCCGACTGATCTTCATCGCCAACTCTTGATAGTTGCCCACGATGAACTGCTGGGTCGGCTGGAACTTCTTTTCGATGACTTCGGAAACCTGCTTGGCGAAAGCAGGCTGGAAGATCTGCCTCACGCGGGCGGTGATTGTTTTGGTTTCACCCTCGATAGGCACCTGCAAGGGAACCGGGAAGTCGATGACAATTCCGTTCAGCAGGCTCCTCAACCGGACTTCCGGGAGCGGTGTGCCATCGAGTTCCACATTCAAATCTTCGCGCAGCTTTTGAGAGAGTGCGGGGTCGCCGGCAAGGGCCTTCTGCAAATCCTCGGATGTCCACACCGTCAGATCGGGCGTGATCTGGCTGTCGTCGATCCGGTTGAGCCGGGTGACGAGCACGCCGAGTGCTTTCGCGTCGCCTTGGAGCGATTCGAACAGCTCCTTCACGGGGATTCGGCGCGCGTCTTCGCCTTCTTCTTGACTGCTGGCCCGTTGATTGCCGCCGCTGGACTCATTGACCTGCACCAGTTGGGCAACCGCATTCGCCACCTGGACTCGGAACCCTGCATCGGTGTTCATCGCCACCATCGTCACGCGGCCCGGTTGGATCGGCGCTGGGTTGAAGTTGCGCACCTGCATTTCGCCCCAACCCCAGTACCCACCGTAGAGGGCACCGCCAACGGCAAGCGCGATCAGGCTTGCTTTGAAAGAAGCGTTGAGTTTCATGAGAGCGATATGGGCAGGCTCGAATCGACGCGAACGACTCGAACAGAAACAACAGTTTACCGTTCGCGAGGGTTCCCATCCTGGACCGACGATGGTGACCACAGACCTGCGAGGGTACGATGGAACCAGTATGTCGGTGGCAGAAGTCGCGGCCCGCGTTGCGCAAGAAGTCGGGAAAGCGGTGGTAGGGCAAAACAAGGCGGTAGAGCAATCGTTCATCGCCCTGCTTGCCGATGGACACGTTTTGTTGCAGGGCGTCCCTGGCCTGGGCAAAACCCTCCTCGTCCGGACTCTCGCTCAGGTGATGCAACTCGAGTTCAAACGCATCCAGTTCACCCCCGACCTGATGCCGAGCGATGTGACGGGAACCAACATTTTCGATCCCCGAACCGCCGAGTTTTCCCTCCGTAAGGGCCCGATTTTCACTTCGGTGCTCCTGGCCGACGAAATCAACCGCACCCCGCCGAAAACCCAGGCCTCTCTGCTCGAAGCCATGGAAGAGCGGCAAACCACAATTGACGGCGTCCGCTACCCGCTGCCGTCGCCCTTTATTGTTTTTGCTACGCAGAACCCGATTGAATACGAGGGAACCTATCCTCTCCCAGAAGCCCAGCAAGACCGGTTTCTTTTCAAAGTCCTTCTCGACTATCCCGCCGAGAATCAGGAAGTTGATGTGTTGCGACGGTTCCACGAAGGCTTCCGCGCAAACCGACTCGACGAGGCCCAAATCGTGCCTGTGCTGACCGCGGAATTGCTGCACGAACTGAGAAAGGAAGTTGCCGCGATCACGATGGAGGACAAGATTTTCCTCTACATCCAACAGATTGTCGGGGCGACCCGTCGGAGCAGCGATCTTCTCGTCGGAGGCAGTCCGCGCGCGGGCCTCGCCCTGGTCGCCACCTCAAAGGCTTTGGCGGCGATCCGTGGGCGGACTTTTGTCATCCCCGATGACGTCAAGGAACTCGCCATGCCGGTGCTCCGGCACAGAGTCATCATGCGGCCCGAGGCGGAAATCGAGGGCTACAGCGTGGATCAAGTGCTCCAACGGCTCCTGGATGTGCAAACCGTTCCGCGATGAAGATTCTCCTCCTGCGCAGGCAACGGCTGGGGGGAACCGCGACGCTCAGCAACCTCATTCAGCAGACGCTGCCTGAGTTTGGACTTTCGGTCGATATCCTGGATGCCGACGACTGGATCCCGGATCGTACTGGCGGCAAAACGGATAAAGAGGTCTCGAAGAAGCTCCGCGAAGTCGCCAAAGGCTATCACCTGGTTCACGCCTTCGGCTACCGCTGCGCCTGGGCGTGCAGCGTTGCTTTCGGACTCAAGGCACCCTGGATCTACACCGCTCACGACATGCCTCGCACGACCATCCCGGTCTTCATCGAGAAGCTGGGCGCGGCTCGAACCGGGATCTGCAGTTCCCGGGCGGTGAAGCGAGCCTTGCAAGAAGGCGACGCCACGAACCTCGATGTGATCCTGCCTGGCACCCCGACGGTTGAATCGGAAATCGGGGCCGAAGCCATGAAGCAAGCCAAGGAAGCCCTCGGATTCGATCCCGAAGGGCGCCTTGTCCTCGGTTTGGGGCGTCTGGTGATGGATCATGGATTCGATGCCTTGGCCAATGCCGCTCAGAACCTGACGGCTGATGTGCCCGGACTGCGTGTGGTCATCGCCGGAGAAGGGCCAGAAGCGGAGTCACTTCGCCAGCCAGGCTGCGAAGTCGTCGAGGGGAAAGTGGATGCTCAGCAGTGGCTCACCGCCGCCGACGTGGTGGTCGTGCCTCATCGACGATGTGGATTCAGCATGGTGGCGGCTGAGGCGATGGCGCTTGGGAAACCAGTCCTCGCCCGGGAGACCGGAGGCCTCGCTGAGATGGGCGTCCGAGACGTGAGTGTTGACCTCTTTGAAGCAGACGAAGATCTCCCCTACGCCGTCATGGATCTCCTCGGATCCTCGATTCTGAGAGAGTCGCTGGGACTTGCCGCCCGGGCGCGGGCATACGAGCGCTTTTCGCTCAAAGACAGTGTGCGCGCCTATTCCGAGCTCTATCACGACCTCGGGATACGTTGAGGTTTTGTCGAAAAGACCTAGCAATTCTCGCGGTGCTGAAATAATCGAATTCTGCCTTGATAAAGGACATTCCCGTTAGGTGAAGCACTTATGGTAACCCTCATTGCTGTCCTGGCTGTGGCGACAACGCCCGGCGAAGGCGTCTCCAACGTCCACGCGAATGGCCCGAGTCGGCATTTCGACACTGTCCGCGATGTCGCTCGTACCCTCGGTCGAGATCTCTACGCTCCCGATGACACGGCGCGCGGCTTCAGCCTCCGCAATGTCGAATCCGCCAAGATCGGCAAGCACAAGGAATTCTCCGGACTCGGCGAGCGCACCGCCGTCCGCATGACTTTCATCAACAAAACCACCTCGACCGCGTTCGACATCTACCAAGTCCCCAGCGGTGCGAAAATCGACGCCGCCAAGCACCTGCGATGGATCATCGGCGGCAAGAACTTCGAGGCGGGAATCAGCAAGCACGACACCTTTGTCGCCGTCAAGCGAGGCGATGTCGATCTGTGCTTCGTCGGTGGATTGGTCAGCGAACCCTCGGCGAAAGAGCTCCTCAGCCGCTTGGTTCTCATCAAGCAATAAGCGATTTTCCTCCCCTGATCCTTGAGTCACATAACCTCCGTGGATGAGGGTGGCCCACCCGAATCCTCGCATGATGCCCTGCGATCTTTCGAGATCCGCGGGGCATCTTTGCGTTCCGAGGCCTGGGCTCAGCCGCTACAATGAAGCGTGACGTGGACACTCATCACTGGAGCTTCGGGGGGCATCGGCGAGGCGATTGCTCGGGAATTTGCCCGCAACGACCATTCGCTGATCCTCACCGCAAGGAGCGAGGACAAGCTCCAAACCCTCGCTGAGGAACTGCGCGCGAAGCACAAGATTGACGTCCAGGTCATTGCATGCGATCTCGGCGCGCCTGAGGGAGTGAATCAGTTGCTTGCCGAGTGCCATCGCCGAGCGTTGAAGCCAGACATCCTGATCAACAACGCGGGATTTGCCAACTACGGGCCTTTCCATGAGATTCCGATCGAGCAGCACCTGGCCTTGATCCAACTCAACATCCGAGCACTCACCGAACTCACCTACCGACTCCTCCCGATGATGCTCGCTCGGGGAAGCGGAAAGATTGTCAATATCGCGAGCACCGCAGCGTTCGTCCCCGGGCCTCTGATGGCGGTCTACTATGCAAGCAAAGCCTACGTCCTGAGTTTCAGCGATGCCATCGCCGAGGAGGTCACGACGACCGGCGTTACTGTGACCTGCGTCTGCCCTGGTCCAACAACGAGTGGGTTCCAGAAGCGCGCCGACATGGCCAAGAGCCGGCTGATGCAGGGAAAGATGATGACATCGGAGGAAGTCGCCCGAGCCACGCTGATCGGTACGCTCGATTCAGATCGTCTCGTGATTCCAGGTTGGCAGAACAAGATGACCGTCCTCATGTCCCGCTTTGCGCCACGAGCGCTGCTTGCCAAGGTGGTTCTGGGCGCGCAGGAGCCGGTCTGAGTGGCAACCTGGCGGCTCAGGAATCCGTCTCTCCCAGTGGTGAAGCTTCTTCGGCTGATTTTCTGCGCGTGCCTCTGGCTGGGGGTGGTCTCGATCAGCTTGGCTCAGGGTGGCTACCGGATCACCAACATGGACGTTCAGATCCGGCTGAATCCCGACCGCTCGCTGGATGTCACGGAGAACATCTCGATCCTGTTCACCGAGTCCAGGCAGGGGATTTTCCGCGAGATTCCTGAGGTCTATCCGGGCGCGGGCAAGGAGCGCCGAATTCGAGTGGATCGTATCTCCGTGGCCGGGTTTGAATCAAAAGTCACTCGTGCGGGCTCCGATGTGCGGATCCGCATTGGCACAAAAGGGACGTTCCTTGAGCCAGGAACTCAGCTCACGTATCCCATTCGATACCGCGTGACCGGTGCCCTGAACTTCTTTGAAGCCCGCGAAGCGTGGGAGCCCTGGACAGAGCTTTACTGGAACCTGACCGGGGATCGCTGGACGGCTCCGGTCGAAAAGGCAAGCTTTCTCGTGGTCTATCCAGAATCGGGCGAGAAGGCTCAAGCTCAGCTCTACTACGGCGCGAGGGGCAGTAATTCCTCGCTCCGCCTAACCCACAGCGACCAGATTCAAGTGAGCGAGGACGGCCTGGTGAAAGCGCGGTTTTCGGGAAGCCAGGTGTCGGGAGAAGTCACCCAACCCCTTGATCTGGGCGCGGGCATCACCCTGGTGCTCGGGGTTCCGCAAGCCGTGGTTCCGCCGCCCACCCAGTTTGAGAAAATCATGGAGGCAGCCTCCGAGGCGTGGGGTTTCCTGATTCCTCTGGTTGCGATTGTCATCCTTTTCCCCGTCTGGTTGGTGAAGGGGCGTGACCCCAAACTCGGGCCAGCGGGCGTGCGATTCGAGCCTCCCGAGGATGTGGCCCCCGCCTTTTGCGGCGTGCTCATCGACGACCGAGTGGATGGTCGCGACCTGAGTGCCGGGATCATGGGGCTGGCGGTGAAGGGCTATCTTAAGTTCGGCACCACGCAGCGTGATGGTCGGTTTTCGCCGGATACCAGCTACATTCGATCGACCGATAAGCCAGTGGGGAAGGATCTGACCCCTTGGGAGCAGGATTTGCTTCATGCGCTCTCGCCGCCGTTCGATAAACTCTCGATGACAGATTTGCAGAATCGGCTGCGCTACGAAGTCCCGAGCCTGGCCAGGAAACTCCGAGCGAAACTAGTCGACCGAGGCTATTACCGCCGAGATCCTCAGGAGACAAAAAGCGCGATTTGGGGTGCCGTTTTCACCGTCGGCATGATCGCTTTCTTCTTCGGCGGAGCCCTCATCAATCTTTTGTTCACTCGACTGGCCTCGACAAATGTCGCGGCGATTTCGGTTGGCCTCGGGATCGTGGGGACATTGATCGTGATCGCGATTTTCGCTCACCTCATGCCTGCCCGAACCTACTTGGGCGCGAAGAAGCATCAGGAAGCGAAGGCGTTCTTCGAAGCGATGCGGTACCGGGGACACTACATGACCTGGGTCAGCAAGACCAATCTGGATCTGGCGAAGTACGAGGAATATCTGCCTTACGCGGTGGCCTTTGGTTTGGTGAAAGAGTGGTCGTCGATTTGCGGGAGTGTGCTCACCGAGATGCCGTCTTTTTTCGATTCACCGGGCGTAGGCTTTGATTGGAACACCTACTGGTTCGTGAGTTCGCTGGACAACAGCCTACATTCGATCAGTCGTTCGCTGGACGCTTCGTCCCTCAATGCACGCGGCAGCGATGGATCGTGGGGCGGCGACGGCAACTCTGCATGGAGCGGAGGCTCCGGGTTTGACTTCGGCGACGGCGGCGGATTCAGCGGCGGAGGATTCGGCGGCGGTGGCGGCGATAGCTGGTGAGGCCTAGCCTTCTGGATTGGGCTTGAACTTGATGCTGACGCTGTTGATGCAGTAGCGCTGTCCCGTCGGAGTCTTGGGGGCATCGTCGAAGACGTGACCCAAGTGGGATCCGCACTTCGCACACATCACTTCGATTCGGCGCATGCCGTAGCTGAGGTCTTCCTTGTACTCAATCGCGTCGGTGTGCCCGCGGAAAAAGCTCGGCCATCCGCAGCCGGAATCGAACTTCGTATCGGAATCGAACAGCTTCGCCCCGCAAGCGCGGCAGGAGTATTCTCCTTCGCCTTTGAAATCCCAATACTCCCCCGCGAAGGCGCGTTCGGTGCCCTTGAGCCTCAGAACTTCATACTCCTGGGCGCTGAGTTCTGCCTTCCACTCCTCTGGTGACTTTTCGACTTCGTACTGCTTGCTCATGAATCTTCTTTATGACGTTGGGGTGCTTGGGTTTGTTGGCGCATCTGGGTCGTTGGCGAGGGCTTCCTCAATGGCGGGCTTCATATCCAGGCCTTGCCATGCCACATCCGTGATCGCTCCGGCTTCGATGAGAGCCCGCAGAACCATGGGTTGACTGATCGCCAGGACGACCAACGGAACGCCGTCCTTGCTGCGAGAGTTCGGGCTGGCTCCATTCTCGATGAGCACATGGATGACCTGAATGAACTCCTCGCGCTTGGACTTTTTGTTCTCGGCCACCGCCATCGCCACGACGCCGGAGAGGAGTTCTTCGCCAACCCGATCAACGCTGCGGACGTCGGCGCCATGCTTGAGCATGACGAGCGCGGCTTCAAGATGCCCGCCTTCGCATGCTTCTTCAAAGGCGGATCGGTTGAGGAATCCGGGGAGGTTGGGGTCGGCGCCTGCTTGCAGGAGATCTTCCATGATGTCCCAGTTTTGGTGCTCCATGCACTGGCTCAGATGGCTCATTTTGCCCTTGGCTCTGTTGGGTTTCGCGCCCCGTTCGAGGAGGATTTTGACGTTCTCACGCCGACCCTCGAGGATCGCTCCCATGAGGGGGGTGAGCCCGAACCAGCCTTCCGCGCTCGGATCCGCCCCGGCATCGAGCCTTTCGATCAGCTTCGTTGGATCTTCCTTGCCCGCGATGTCCACCAGCCGGTTCTTGCCGGGCAGCTCGACCACGATCACGAAGAGCAGGACGAGAACCGCAAAGACAATCAGAACAATGAGCCAGGTCGGCATGAGTGGCGGGTTTATACCACTTGCCTTGCTGAGAAACCTATCTTTTCCATGCTGGATTGTTGGCGGCGGGCGAGGGATAGTCGGCTTTGCGCAGGGCTTCGCCGAGTTGGGCTTCGAGGTAACGGGTTTCGGACGTGAACTGCCGTATCGCGTCCCGAGATTGCGCCTCCATGACACCGGTGTAAACCACCGAACTCGCAACCAGGATCGCGGTGAACGTCGCGACGGACTTCGCTTGGGCGAGCGCAGCAACTCGCTCCTTCTGGAGACAAGCGAGCGTGGCGAGCACCGTGAATCCCAGGCTCCAGAAGAGGACCGGCGTGAACGTCGGTTCGGACATGGTCCTGATTGGCCATTCGCCATACACGTTGGTTGGCTGGAAGCTGACGTATCCGCTTACTTTCATCTCGGCAAAGATGGTGAGGGTCAACAAGATGAGGGGAAACCAAGGGGCCATCCACGTACTTGCCTTCAGTTCGGGCTTCCAGGCTAGCAGATAGCCTCCGATTGCAAGAAGGCTTCCAAAGATGCCCACCAAGATGTACTCAATTCGAGCGGATCCGGTCTGGATGATGATCTGTGGGAGTGCGAGGGCGATGAGGGGGAACAAGATGTGGGCGCGCTTGTAAATGAGGCATGCCGCAGACACGAGGCAAAGAGCGATGATTGTTTCTGGAACGCCTTTGCCTCCGCTTCTGCCGGTGAGCGTGAGCAGATAGGCAAAGAGAGGCGCGACGGCAAAAGCCGGACGCAGGAGTCCGAGCCAGCCTGATTCAGCCCACTTCCGCGCCCACCACAGTCCGGCAGCCATCAAAAGTCCGCAGAGCAAGGCTCTCCACGTAGTCGCATAGCCCATCGTCGGGCCGAACAGGACGAGGCGGTGCAGATCGGCGAGAGCTCCCTGAGGGAGACTGAGTGCCTTTCGATCGAGCAAAATTCTCCACGAGCGGTCATCTGCATGGCCTGCTTCCGCGAATAGCCTCTCCGCCTCGGCAACGGAGAAATACTGCGGGTTCCGTGGGAGCCGCGTCTCACCTGCGGAGGTCTTCACGAGACTCAGCCGATGGGTGGAGGACCCCACAAGTTGACCGATGAGGCTCTGGGAATCATCGGCCATCAGAAGCCCGAGGCGCGCGAGAGCGAGTCGAAGTTTCGCCGTTTCGGCGAAGGATCGCCCCACGAGTACGCCTCGAGTGACCCACCGATGAGAGGCGAAATGAGGGAAGAGAATGGCTGTGGACTCCGCCACCATTTCGTTCTCGGTTGCTTGCCCAACAAGTTGTTGGAAAACGCGGCGGCGAACATCGATCTCGACCCAGCCGAAGTCATTGTAGGCACTGCAGGAGCTGGCTCGTAACACGAGGTTTTCGGCAGCGACAGTGTCGCCGCGACTCAAGGAGTCGGTCGCGAGTTCCAGCCACCAAAAAGCGTTGTTTGGGTCGAGTTCGCTTCCTTGGGTCAGGAGCCTCTTTCGGGCTTCGGTCAGGGCAATCCGCTCGGCGGATTCAACCGGTTGGTTTGGGCGCGGTTCGCTTGATACCATGCTCGAAGCACGGGCGGCAATTCCCTTGAGATCCAAATCATCGGATTGGATCGCTGCCGCCACCGCAGATGATCTCCAGTTGAGAGCCTCTGACTTACTCTCCGCCGGGAAGCTTCCCAAATTGTAGATGACCTTTGCCTCTAAGCTCACCGCATCGGGATCGACACCTTTCAGAGTCTGCTCCATTGAGACTCGCCAACCAGCGAGGAGGCCGGTCCGGGTATCGGGGTGGATCATGCCGGCGACGAGGCTCACGACGACCAGGGCCGCCGCGAGCTTGAGCGACTTCAGATCACCCACGTCCGAGACTCCCTCTGCGACTGATCAT
>Ga0209572_1000625_pt1 | contig 44977 bp, 34 predicted proteins | sample EBPBio232012_DNA_FD_185867 | JGI IMG/M metagenome (GOLD analysis project Ga0209572, IMG submission 185867) | Wastewater treatment Type I Accumulibacter community from EBPR Bioreactor in Madison, WI, USA - Reactor 1_1/23/2012_ DNA (SPAdes)... | ecosystem: Engineered > Bioreactor > EBPR >...
ATTTATCTTGATTGGTAAATTGAATTCGTTTGGCTTCTTTGTAGGCGCGTGTTAATCTTGTTTGAGATGACATAAGGTAAAATTTACTTGATAAAGATATAAATTTTATACCATTTCAAGTCTCATTTCCATTTGCTCTTCAATAGCATTCCAAAGACCAATACGTTTTTCTAATGCTTGAACAGAAACTTCTTCAACTTCTTTCCATTTTTGCTCAGAATTGTTGCAAAGTTCTGTAACCATTTGCATTGCCATTGGACTATGTTCATCAGCATCCAATTCAATATGACGTTCGAAATAATAAATTAATTTTGACAAATCGGTTTCAGGAAGATTGTTCTGAAAGTTTTTCAAGATTTCAGTAAACATATTTGGAATTAAATCTTCTCTTCCAAAGGTAAATGCAGCGGCAATTTTGTGCGCTTTTCCTTCTTCAATAACTCTGAAAGTGAAATCTAAAAAGTCTTTAACGTTTGGATGCAAATCACTTTGTTTGATGGATACAAAAATGTTTTGAGTAGCTTTAACGTTAATTAAAAATTCATGAATTTGAGTGGTGTTTGCACCACATTGTTCCATTGCATCAATGTACATTTCAAAATGGCTTTGACGTAATCCATCTAAAGTTAAATCGGTTTCTTCAGCTACTACAATTTCGTTTATTAAATAACGTATTTCGGGATTTCCTATTGGTAACCAAGGTGTTGTAGTACAAGTTAATTTATTCTGTAGTGCTTTTAATAATGACATAAAGTCCCAAACAGCAAATACATGGTTTTCTAAGAAAGTATGCAAATCATCAATAGTTTTTACTTTTTCGTATAACGAATGTTGTAATAATTGATTTTTTTGAGATTGAATACTTGTATTTATATTTTCAATATTCATGGCAGTTTTTTTTAATTATATACGAATTTAATGTACTTATTGGATGTAATAAATTCTACACAAATGTAAAAAAGCTCCTCGAATGTGAGAAGCTTTTTATATCAATTTTATTTATTGTTTAATCTGATATTTTAGTATATTTTCTAATTCGCTCATTGAATAACAAATAGGTATATTTTCGTTTTTGAAACGTTCTTTATTATTATCATTAACAAATCCTATTACATCAAAACCACCGCATTTTGCAGCTTGTATTCCAGTAATGCTATCCTCAATTATTAAACAATCATTAATCTCAAAACCCATGTTTTTAGCCGCGTGTAAAAAAATATCTGGTTCAGGTTTCCAGCTTTTAATCTCATATGAACTGAATATTTTGCCTTCGAAATGATGAATCAACTTTGTAGTTGTTAAATTATTAATTATCTTTTCTACTGGTCCGCTTGAGGCTACACAAAAAGGAATTGTAAGGTTGTTTAAAACGTCATGAACCCCATTTATAGGTTTTAGATAAATTGAAAATTTATGGAATGATTTTTTTCTAAATTCATCTTCAAAATTATCTGGAAGAGATTTAGAATATTTTGCTTCAATATAATCCAAACTATATTTTAATGATTTTCCGGTAAAGTTTTCAAGTGCTTCTAAATGTGAAATTTTAATTCCAAGCTCATTTGCCATTTCTGTTAAAACTGAACTAGATATCGCTTCACTATCAACTAAAACACCATCACAATCAAAAATAATACACTTGTATTTCATTTAGTTTTTAAAATTGATTAAAAGTAAAATGCTTCCCAAAATATGAGAAGCATTTTTATCAATAATTTTTATTTTATTTAAAAGCAGGAATTCCTGTAATATCTGCACCAGTAATTAACAAGTGAATATCGTGTGTTCCTTCATAAGTAATTACAGATTCTAAATTCATACTGTGACGCATTATAGAATATTCTCCTGTAATTCCCATTCCGCCAAGAATTTGACGCGCCTCACGAGCGATGTGAATTGCCATATCAACATTGTTTCTTTTCGCCATCGAAATTTGAGCTGTTGTAGCTTTTCCTTCATTACGTAAAACTCCTAATCTCCAAGTAAGTAATTGTGCTTTAGTGATTTCTGTAATCATTTCGGCCAATTTCTTTTGTTGTAGTTGTGTTCCAGCAATTGGTTTGTCAAACTGAATTCTCTCTTTTGCATAACGCAAAGCAGTGTCATAACAATCCATTGCAGCACCAATTGCACCCCAAGCAATTCCGTATCTTGCTGAATCCAAACACATCATTGGAGCTCCAAGACCAGATTTTCCTGGCAATAAATTCTCTTTCGGTACTTTTACATTATCAAAAATTAATTCTCCAGTGGCACTTGCACGAAGTGACCATTTGTTGTGTGTTTCAGGAGTTGTAAAGCCTTCCATGCCACGTTCAACAATTAATCCGTGAATTCTTCCTGATTCGTCTTTTGCCCAAACTACAGCAACATCTGCAAAAGGAGCATTTGAAATCCACATTTTGGCACCATTCAATAAATAATGGTCGCCCATATCTTTAAAGTTGGTAGTCATACCACTTGGATTCGAACCATGGTCAGGTTCTGTCAATCCAAAACAACCCATGAATTCTCCAGTTGCTAATTTTGGCAAATATTTCATTCGTTGCTCTTCTGTTCCAAATTTCCAAATAGGATACATTACTAAAGATGATTGAACTGATGAAGTAGAACGAACACCAGAATCACCTCTTTCGATTTCTTGCATGATTAATCCATAAGAAATTTGGTCTAATCCTGCACCGCCATATTCTTCTGGAATATAAGGACCAAAACCACCAATTTCTCCCAAACCTTTAATGATTTGTTTAGGAAATTCAGCACGCTGTGCATAATCTTCAATTATTGGAGATACTTCTCTTTTTACCCATGCACGGGCAGAATCTCTAACTAATTTATGTTCTTCTGTTAGCAAATCGTCTAACAAGTAATAATCTGGTGCTTGAAATAAATCTGGTTTCATTTGATTGAAATTTTAATGATGGCAAAATTACATAAACTAATTTATTATATCATTCAACGAATGTTATAAATTTTCAGAATTTGTTAATTTTTTTACGAAAAAAGGAAAGAATATTATTAAAAGTGAAATTACATCTTCATGTAAAAGTCTTTTGTGAGATTGATGTAATCATCAGTGTATTCATGACGACTGATTTCAATTACCAATTCGTCTGCTGTTAAAACAGAAAGTTCATAACGTTTAAATGCTAGTAAACTTCTAACAATAGTTGTGGTATGTGAACCTTTTACGCGAGTAACCTTCACAGGAAACAGTTCCACTTCGGCACATAAATCTATAAATAGTTCTTCTTCTTTAAAAGGAATGATTACAGCGAAAATTCCGTTTTCTGATAAGAGTAAATCGGCAGCCTCAATTAAATCTTCAAAAGGTAAAGCGTCTTGAAATCTTGCCAAATCACGCTGAGAATTATCAGTTTTATAATCTTCTGAATAAAATGGAGGATTTGAAATTATGATATCATATTCTTCTTCGGGTTCATCAACAAATTCATCCAAACCTGCGTGAAAACAAAACAATCTATCAGACCAAGGAGAATTTTCGAAGTTTTCTACGCATTGTTCGTAAGCTTCTTCATCAATTTCCAAAGCATCAATTTGCTCAGCGTTACTTCTTTGTGCCAGCATTAAAGATAAAATTCCAGTTCCTGCTCCAATATCCAAAACCGAAAATGGGTTGTTATCAATCGGACACCAAGCGCCAAGTAAAACGCCATCTGTGCCAATTTTCATAGCACATCGGTCTTGTTGAACGGTAAATTGTTTGAAATTAAACAAAATGATTTATAATTTAAGAATTCTGAAAACTGAGACTGAGACTGAAAACTATAAATACATTTCCACCAATCCTTCTGGTAAATCCATAATTACTTTCTTGTTCTCTCTATCGATTTTAACCAAAAACTGATCAATCATAGGAACAAGAATTTCAACATTGCCATTGATAACCTCAAAGAGTGGTTGTGCTGAAGTATCATTAATAGAAACAATTTTTCCAAAAACTCCTAAACGTTGGTCTTCAATTTCAAAACCGATAACTTCATGAAAATAGAATTTGTTGCCTTCAAGTTTTGGCAACATGTTTAAAGGAAGGTAAATTTCGCAACCCATAATAGAATCAGCTTCTGCTTCATCATCGACATCTTCAAATTTCACTCGAAGAAAATCACCTTTATGCAGGTTACAATTTTCAATAAAAAATGGAACCATATTTTTGTTGTATTCAACAAAAACTGATTCCATATCTTCATATAACTCTGGTTCGTCAGTATCTAAATAGATAAGGACTTCACCTTTAAAACTAAATTTTTTAGCGATTTTGCCTAAGTAGAAACAATCTTCTTTACGCATTATCGCAACAAATTAAGCTTCAGTTTCTTCGCTAGCTTCTTCAGCAGCTGGAGCTTCTTCTACTGCAGGAGTTTCCTCAACAGCAACTTCAGCAACAACCTCTTCGGCAACTTCAGCAACTTCTTCTTCTACAACTTCTGGAGCTTCAGCAGCTTTCAATGCTTCAGCAGCAGCGTTTGCACGTTTTTCGTTTGCAGCAACTTCAGCTTTTAATGCTTTAGCTTTAGCTTCAGCTTGTTTTTTAGACAATCCGTCTTTTTTAGCGTCAACTTTTCCAGCTTTTTCATCAATCCAAGCAGCTAATTTTGCATCAGCTTGTTCTTGAGTTAAAGCACCTTTACGAACTCCTCCATCAAGGTGGTGTTTCAATAAAGCACCTTTGTAAGAAAGAATTGCTCTAGCAGTATCTGTTGGTTGAGCTCCATTGTGTAACCATTGTACCGCTTGGTCAAGGTTTAAATCAATAGTTGCAGGATTTGTGTTTGGATTGTAAGTTCCTAATTTTTCAAGGAATCTACCATCTCTTTTTGCGCGAGCATCAGCCGCTACGATCCAGTAAAATGGTTTTTGTTTTTTACCGTGTCTTTGTAATCTAATTTTTACTGACATAATCTTTTTGATTAAATTTTGAGGTACTCGACCTCGATTAATTAAGGGTGCAAAGATATAAAAGTTTTTCATTCAAACTAATGCATTACAAAAAAATACTCTTTCATCGATTTTTTAGTTAAAAAAAGTATGTCAATTCAGTAAAAAAACTATTTTTGTGGTTGTAATACATATTCAAAATGAAAAAATTAGTTTCCTTATTAGTAATTACACTTGCTTTGGCATCATGTAGTGAAGAAGTTAAATTTAGTAATCCTGCATTTCAGGCTTATAGAGATGATGTTTTTTTTAATGGTATTGATGTAAAAGCATATAGATCATCTAATGGAGCTTTAACTTTGGTAGCTCTTGCGCAGGATGAAGAAGTAGAAATTGATATTGCTAGTGGAGCTAAAGGAACATATTATTTAGGTACAACAAATCTAAATACTATGGCATCTTATTCTTCATCATTTGATGATGTTAATTTGTATTATGAAACTAAAATCATAAATGGGCCTGTTGCTAAAATGAATTCTCAAATGTTCGCTGGAGGTTCTGGATATACTCCTGATTGTGTTTTGTTAGATGGTGGCTATGCATGTAATAGTTCTCATGCCACTTCAGGTGGTTCAGGTTCTGGATTAACATTAAGTGTAATAACAAATACTAGTGGTGTTGTAACATCCGTTAAAGTTGCTTCTCCAGGAAATGGCTACAAAGCCGGAGATTTAATAACAATTACAGGTGGTGGAAATAACGCTAAAGTTAGAGTTTTAAATGTAGAAGGAAGTAATGGTGAAGTTGTTATCACAGAAAACACAGGAGATACAGTTACTGGTACATTCAAATTTAACGCTATTAATGCTAATAATAATCCACTTGGACCAGAAATGGTGAACTTCCAATATGGAACTTTTTACAAGATTCCAGTTGTTCCTGCGCCATAAAAAAATTAAAGATATTTACAAAAAGCCGTTCCCAAATTGAGAACGGCTTTTTTGTTAAATTAATAATTAATACCTAATTAATAGTAGATTACATTTTATTTAACCTACCTTTGACAGGAATTTTAAAATAAAATTATGAACATTTTTGTTGGAAGTCTTCCTTGGAGTATTGAGGAAGCAGATTTAAGAGAGTCTTTTGAAGTGTACGGATCGGTTAGTTCTGTTAAAATTATTACTGATAAATTTACTGGAAGAAGTAAAGGTTTCGGTTTTGTTGAAATGGAAAGCGATGAAGAAGCTGAAAAAGCAATTACTGAATTGAACGGAGCTACTGTAGAAGGTCGTACAATTGTAGTAAACAAATCAGAACCAAAACCAGAAGGAGAAAGAAAATCTTTTTCTAACAACCGTCCAAGTGGTGGTGGTTACAATGGTGGTGGTAATTCTCGTGGTGGTGGTTCAAGCTACAACGATAGAAACAGTGGTGGCGGTAACAGAGGAAGATACTAGTTTTTCAAACTTATTATACTACAAAAACCATTCGAGAATTCGGATGGTTTTTTTTGTTTTTGTTAATAACTAAAATTGACAATCTCTTCCTTAAAATGTACTTTTGAAAATGTAATTATTAATTAGTTTTTTCTTGCTAATTACTATTCACTTATCACTAATTACTTTCAGATGTATTTAATATTCGACACCGAAACCACAGGATTACCAAAAAGTTGGGCAGCACCAATTTCTGATACAGACAATTGGCCAAGATGTATTCAAATTGCATGGCAATTGCACGACGACATGGGAAATCTTGTTGAACATCAAGATTATCTTATTAATCCTGAAGGTTTCAATATTCCTTATGATGCCGAAAGAATTCACGGAATTTCAACCGAATTAGCTCAAGAACAAGGAATCCAACTCAAAGAAATGTTGGAAAAATTTAACATTGCCTTATCTAAAGCAAAGTATATTGTAGGTCAAAACGTTGGGTTTGATATCAACATCATGGGTTGCGAATTCTATAGAATGGGAATCAGTTCTCCAATGTCGCAAATGCCTATTTTAGATACTTGTACCGAAGTTACCGCATCGTTATTAAAACTTCCTGGTGGACGTGGTGGAAAATTCAAATTACCAACATTAACAGAATTACATCAATATCTTTTCAATGAACCTTTTGCAGAAGCACATAATGCAACTGCTGATGTGGAAGCAACAACACGTTGTTTTTTAGAATTAATTCGTACAGAAATTTTTACCAAAGAAGAACTCGATGTTGAACCCGAATATTTCGAAGATTTTCAATTAAAAAATCCAAGATCAATTCAGTTAATTGGATTAAAGCACATCAATCTTAAAGAAGCATCTGAGCAAATCAGGAAAAAACTTCAAAAAAATGAAGAAGAAACCGTTCAAACTTCAATTTCAGACGAAGATAAAAGGGATTTTAAACATTCTAAGTTTGCACATCTTCACAATCATTCGCAATTTTCGGTTTTACAATCAACCATTGCAATTCCTGCTTTAGTTGCTGCTGCTGCAAAAAACAAAATGCCAGCCGTTGCCATGACCGATACTGGAAACATGATGGGAGCATTTCATTTTGTAAGTGCTGTAATGAATCATAATAAATCTGCAAAAGCCAAAATTCAAACCGCTATTGATAACGGTGAAGAACCTTCAGATGCAGAAATTATTCCAATTGTGGGTTGCGAGTTCAATATTTGTGACAATCATAAAGATAGAACCAAAAAAGATAATGGGTATCAAGTTGTCTTTTTGGCAAAAAATAAAAAAGGCTATCACAATTTAGCCAAAATGTCTTCCATTGCTTATATAGATGGATTTTATTACGTTCCTAGAATTGATAAATCAGTAGTAGAGCAATACAAAGAAGATATCATTGTTTTATCAGGAAATTTATATGGTGAAATTCCGAGTAAAATTTTAAATGTTGGTGAAAATCAAGCTGAAGAAGCGCTAATTTGGTGGAAAGACCAATTTGGGGATGATTTTTATCTAGAAATCATGCGCCATAATCAAGAGGACGAAAATCGTGTCAACAAAACCTTGATTGAGTTTTCACAAAAGCACAAAGTAAAATTAGTTGCTACAAATAACACCTATTATGTAAATAAAGAGGATGCTAATGCGCACGATATTTTGTTATGTGTTAAAGATGGTGAAAAACAAGCCACACCAATAGGTAGAGGTAGAGGTTATCGTTATGGATTACCAAATCAGGAATATTATTTCAAATCGGAAGAAGAAATGAAAAAATTATTTTCCGATTTGCCAGAAGCTATTATTAACATTCAAGAAATAATTGAAAAAATTGAAACATATTCTTTATTTAGAGATGTTTTACTACCAAAATATGATATTCCACAAGAGTTTAATAATCCTGAAGATGAATTAGACAATGGAGTTCGTGGTGAAAATGCCTATTTGCGTGATTTAACGATGAAAGGTGCTCAAAAACGATATGGTGAAATCACTCCAGAAATACAAGAACGATTGGATTTTGAATTACTAACGATTTCCAATTCGGGTTATCCAGGTTATTTCTTAATTGTACAAGATTTCATTGCCGAAGCTAGAAAAATGGATGTTTCAGTTGGTCCAGGTCGTGGTTCTGCAGCAGGTTCTGCGGTTGCCTATTGTTTGGGAATTACCAATATTGACCCAATTAAGTACGATTTGCTTTTTGAGAGATTCTTAAATCCAGACAGGGTTTCGATGCCTGATATTGATATTGACTTCGACGATGAAGGTCGTGGTCGTGTTATGGATTATGTAATTAATAAATACGGTTCCAATCAGGTGGCTCAAATTATTACTTATGGTAAAATGGCAACCAAATCTGCCATTCGTGATACGGCTCGTGTATTGGATTTACCATTATTTGAAGCCGATAGAATTGCAAAATTAATTCCAGGAATGATGCCTTCTAAGTGGAATTTGGCGCGTTTCATTTCAGAAAAAGAAGAAGACGTCAAAAAAGCATTACGTTCCGATGAATTTGATAGAGTAAAAGAATTAATCGCGATTGCTAACGACGGAGAATTGTCAGGTGAAACCATTCAACAAGCTAAAGTTTTGGAAGGTTCGCTTCGAAATACCGGAATTCATGCTTGTGGTGTGATTATTACGCCAAGTGATATTACGAATTTCGTTCCAGTGACAACAGCTAAAGATTCTGAATTATATGTAACCCAATTTGACAACTCGGTTGCAGAAAGTGCCGGATTATTAAAAATGGACTTCTTGGGTTTGAAAACCCTTACCTTAATAAAAGACACGGTCAAATTAGTAAAATACAGAACCGGAATTCAATTAGATCCAGATACTTTTCCAATTGATGATGTTAAAACTTATGAATTGTTCCAAAGAGGTGAAACGGTTGGTATTTTCCAATACGAGTCACCAGGAATGCAAAAATACCTTCGCGATTTAAAGCCAACTGTTTTCGGAGATTTAATTGCTATGAACGCACTTTATCGTCCAGGACCATTGGAATATATTCCTTCCTTCGTTCGAAGAAAAAATGGTGAAGAAGAAATAAAATACGATTTAGATGCTTGCGAAGAATACTTAGGCGAAACTTACGGAATTACGGTTTATCAAGAGCAAGTAATGCTTTTGTCACAATCGTTAGCCGATTTCTCTAAAGGTGATGCCGACGTTTTGCGTAAGGCGATGGGTAAAAAAGACCGACCAACTTTGGATAAAATGAAACCAAAATTTGTCGAACAAGCTGCTGCAAAAGGTCATGATGCTAAAGTTTTGGAAAAAATTTGGAAAGATTGGGAAGCCTTTGCAAGTTATGCATTTAACAAATCACACTCCACATGTTACGCTTGGATTGCTTATCAAACAGCTTATTTAAAAGCACATTATCCAGCAGAATATATGGCAGCTGTTCTTTCTAATAACATGAATGATATCAAGCAAGTTTCGTTCTTTATGGAAGAATGTAAACGTATGGGATTGCAAGTTCTTGGTCCAGATGTTAATGAATCATTTTATAAATTTACGGTAAACGAGAACAATGCCGTGCGTTTTGGAATGGGAGCTGTTAAAGGAGTTGGAGCCAATGCTGTGGACACTATTGTTCAAAGCAGAAAAGACGCTCCTTATAAATCTATTTTTGATTTGGCTAAAAAAATTGACTTGCGTTCTGCTAATAAAAAAGCTTTTGAAAGTTTGGCTTATGCCGGAGGATTTGACCGTTTTACCGATACACATCGTGCACAATATTTCCACATTGAAGGCGAAGGAATTACATTTTTAGAAAAAGCCATGCGTTTTGGCTCTAAATTTCAAGAAAATGAAAATTCATCACAAGTGAGTTTATTTGGTGAAGCTAGTGATGTTCAAATTGCCGAACCAGTTGTGCCACCATGTGAAGAATGGAGTACAATGGAAAAATTAGCCAAAGAAAAAGAAGTTGTTGGGATTTACATTTCGGGACATCCGCTTGACGATTACCGATTTGAAATGAATTATTTCTGTAATGTTAAGTTGACGCATTTAAAGAGTTTAGGAAACCTAATTGGTAAAAATCTAACCTTTGGAGGTATTGTTACCAACGTACAATATCGTACAGGAAAAAACGGAAAAGATTGGGCGATGTTCACTCTAGAAGGATATGACGAAAGTTATGACTTTAGAATTTTTGACGAAGAATATTTAAAATTCCGTCATTTCTTGGTGAATAATCAGTTTATTTATTTTAAAATAAATGTAAAAGATGGCTGGGTAAACCGCGAAACAGGAAAGAAATCTGATCCGAGAATTACTTTTCTTGATGCCAAATTATTAGCCGATGTTTTACCAACTTTTGCCAAAAAATTAGCGGTTCAAATCAATATTAAAGATATAAAACAAGATTTAATTCAACAATTGAGTGCTGTTTTTCAACAAAATGAAGGCGATAAGCAAGTAGATTTCGAAGTGGTAGAAACTGAAATTGTTAAAAGAACGATAGAAACTGTTGCTGCTCCAATGCCAATTCCTTCAGCTGAATTAACCGATGATGAATCAGAAGCAGAAGACGAAATCATTGAAGTTGAAACCGATAATGAAGAAGAAGTTGCGATGGAAATTACCAAAACAGAAGTTGAGGAAATACGCAAAATAACTTCATTAGAAATGAAAAGCAGAAAGCTAAAAGTGAAAATTTCAAAAGAATTATTGGAACAATTAGAGAAGTTGCAGGTGAATTTTAAATTGAATTAATAGAAATATGGAATGGATTCGTTTTTATAAAAATAAAAATGGTTTTTCTCAAATTATAGAAAAGAGAGAAAATGTGGTTTTGTATTCAAGTTTTAATGATTTTTATACATACAATTTTGATAATGAATCTGAAGCAATTTTATATTTCAAAAACAAGGAAAAAGAACTTTTAAAAGAAGGTTTTAAAGTTGTTCAATTTAATGTCATTCAACTTCCTGAACAATTAAACTCGTTTGAACATGCAATAGAATTTTACAATAAAATTTTAGAAGCAGAAGCAATTTTCTCTGTTTTTGACTTTTTAAAATTGATTGATAAAAGTATTAAATCACAATTTGTAAAAGAATTAAAATTATACAGAAAATTTCTCAATGATTATGAAGAAAACGAGAAAGGACATTGGAGACAAAGAGGTACAGACATTCAAATAAATATTGTTGCCATGTCTGCAATGGCATTAATGAGTAAAACCGATGTAAAATCTTGGACAGAAGTTTATTCACTTTTAAAGAATGTACAGTTCAGTTTTGTTGAAAATATTTTAATTCATTTTAAACCAAATTGGTTGAATGAATTTGTACTTGACCAAACACTTAAAACGGAATGGAATAGATTAAGCTATCAGCAATTGCTTTATCTTGAAGAAAAAGAATATATCAATTACAATCAAGAGCTTTTTGTTTCATGTATTTCAAATATAAATTTCTGGAGCTATGACAAAGTAACTGATGCAAATTTTCTTTTTGAAAATAAACTGTCATATCAAAGAGATATTCCCTTATTATTTGATTTTCCATCTAATATAAACAATTATTCTACACAATATATTCAAGGTGAAAGGCAAGAAAAAGCATGGATTTCTATCATTGAATTGTTGGTTGCTCAAGGTAAAATTGATCGAAATTTTGTGATAGAAAAATGTATAGATATTCAAGCTAAAAATTGGAATAATGGACAATTAGGATTTTTCAGAACATTGTTAGATAATCTGAAGCCAACAAATCAAGAATTGATTTCATTTCAAAATCAGTTGTTTTTATTACTTCCAATATCCAATAAAATTGTTTTTAATTTTGCTGTAAAAACCATAAAAAAAATTGCTTTTGACGATGCATTTAATAAGCCTGAGTTTTTAGAATGGACATCAAGCATTTTAAGTAATTTTGATGCTAAAACGAGCATAATTTCTATTCTTCAAATTTTTGAAAAATATGCCAAACTTGATTCTAATTTATTACCAATAATTCTTCAAAAGACTACAGAAGTTTTTATAATAAACGATTATGAAGTACAGCAAAGAGCTTCCAATTTAATTGTAAAATATGCTAATAAAGAAGATGTTGAACTAATTGAGAATTTATCTATCTACAAGAGCCAAATGATAGGTTCAATAGCTAAAGATTTGTCTTTTTTGATTGGAGAAAGCGATGTAGAATCCGAAGATTTTCTAACGGATAATTTTCATGATGAAAAAGCAGTATTTGAATTTGAAAAAATTTCAGTTTTTGAGAATTGGGATGATATTTTTTACGCTATTGGAAACGCAATAAATTCAAATAATCCAATCGATTTTGAATTGGTTTTAAATGCTTTTTTAACTCAAAAAGAATTATTTCCGTCTGATTTTGCTGAAAAAATGAAGATATATAATAAGTCGGCAAGCGAAAATTATAAAGGAAAAGCAGCTCGATATGATTTGACAGTTTTGATTAATTTAATTCTGAATAATGGAGCAAGTAAAGTTAATTTTTCAGACGATAATGAATCCAATAAATTGCTCTTAATTAGAAAGCATTTGATAGAATATATTTTGAACCTTTATAATTCTAAAAAGAATGTTCCGATGTTGTCTATGCCAACGCATTATCCTTATTTTATAGAAGCAAATGCATTGTTGGAACGATTGATAAATTATGAAATAAAGAATGTAAAAATCAACCATTATGATTTGATGATTGCTATCAATAGAATGATTAGAAAATTTGATTCAGAATCGTTAGTATTGATTAATAAACTATCAGAAAAATATAAAAATCTTTTTAAAATAATATCCGAAGAAAATGATGAAGTAGCTTTAGAAAAAGCGAATAATCTTTTGTCTCAAAATAAATCTCAAGGAAAAAGAAATGTATTTCAAAAAGCTGTTAGTTTTGTTGCGCAACAACACAAAAAACTCGATAAAGTTTCAGAAAACATTCTGTTAAATCAATTTGAAATAACAGATAAGTCATTCTACGATTGTGCAATAATGGTTTCACGTTTGCGGCTTCCTTTTCATCATTTTGATGCTTTGCAAAACTCAATTTACAAAGATATTCCTTTTGCATTTTCAGATTGTAAGGCTAATCTGTCAAACGAATCGGTTGTTTATACTTTCCTAGATTATGATAGAACAACTAAGTATGAAGAGAAAATAGAGTTAGTTTCCAATTTTAAAACAACTAACGAAAAAACTTATTTTTATTATTCTTACAACATCAAAAACCCAAAAACGAAATATACTGATTATTGGGAATATGCCTATAATTATTCAGAGGGCTTAAGCGTTTATGATATCAAGACTTATTTTGGATTGATGCCTTTTTACACCGAACCAATTTTTGCAGCATTATATAAAAATGAGTACAGAAGAGCTAGTTTTTTTTCAGAAATATCTTCTTCTGAAGTATTAAAAACGATGCTTCAACCTTATTTTAAAATAGGCTATTTTTCCAATTGGTTCCTAGTCTGTTCACAATTGGCGGATAAGAAAGAAATACGTTTACTTTCTTCAGAAGTACTTATGCAACTTATTGAAAATAAGCAATTAGATTGGGAAGAGTTTACTCTAAGAATTATTGAATTGCACCAGTCAAAATACGCTACCATTCAACGCTATATAGAGAATTTATCAATGTTAAAAAATGTAAGTTCTTTGCATAATAATTTTTTAATATTTACAATTGAAAAACTTTTAATAGCCTTTGCAAAAGAAGAAAAAGCGCCAACAAATACCAAGAAATTAGTTGAAACTTTATATGATTTAAAAGTGAAATCTAATGAGTCTTTATCTAATGAATTGAAAGCATCTCTCGAAAAGTGGAAACATAACGCAACATTAAAAAAACTAATTGACAACCTTTTAAAATTATAATTCTATGAACAATTTTAGTGAAGTAGAAATAAGTAATCATGCATTTTCGTCCTTAATAAGAAATGAAAAAGACATTGATTTGAGTTTGTCGCATCATGCAGAAATTCAGGAGATAAGTTCCATTCCATGTTTCTTTTGGGGAAGAATAAAAGAACCTTTTTTGGTGGCAAAATGTTTAACAACAATTTCAAAAACGGTGCGCTCTAGATTTGCATTAACTGCTCAAGAATTGGCCGCATTAAGAGATCCAATTGTAACATCAGGAAATGAGCAAATTCGTTTTGAAGGGTTTTCTTCTTGTAATGGTGTTTATGCGCGTTTAGATTTAATGCCCAATCATGTTGATGGTGAATTCATCGCGAGCGGCACTACCAATGTAGATTTTAATGAACCGATGATTAACGCATTATCTTCTGTTAAAAAAGAAGAAAACATGATTTTATCAGTCGGAAGCAAAGAAGTAACGATAAGTACCGATAAAGGGAAAAATATTGAAAAAAAAGTAGCTTTGCCCAATCGTTGGATAAAAGGATTGACAAGTGTTCAACATTATTTATCTGAAATGAATTTGGTTTTTGAACTCAATAAAATCAATGCAATTCAGTTATTTCAGTCATTTCCAAAGTCAATTAAAAGTGACTTATTTATAGTGAAAAGAGCTAATAAATACATGTTTTCAACTTTAGAAAGTGAGGCATCGGTAAGAATTGGTTCTGCACATAGATTGCGATTAATTGATAATTTGCTTCCTTTTATTGACAGTATGTTTATTTATCAAAGTGAAGATAAACAAGCAAGCACTTTTGTTCTAATGTTATCAAATTTGAGATTTACAATTACTTTTTCTGCCGATGCTTATCGCGGTTTTTCGGGAGAAGGAAAGGCTTTAGAACATTTAATTACGGATATTCCATTGGATTGGGTAATGAGTTTAAATAATCAATTAGAACCCAACAAATTATTTCAACCTTCAATGATGGCAATAGAAAATGATATTTCTTTTACTTCATCAGATGCTTTAATTGCAAATCTATCAAGTATGGGAATGTTAGGTTTTGATTTAATAGAAAATCAACATTTTTACAGACGATTGCCATTTAAAATGCAACGAATTTTATCTCTAAATCCAAGATTAAAAAACGCACAAAAATTACTTCAAGATGAAGATGTTAAGATTATTAATCAATCACCAAGTAAAGTAGAAGCAAATGTAAAAGGAAGTGACGGAATTCCACATACAGTTGTTATTGATGATAACAAATCAAGATGTACATGTAAATGGTATTTGGATCATCAAAATGAAAGAGGAAATTGCAAACACATTTTAGCGGTTAAAATTTTAGTAAATTAGTTTAGAATTGTAATTAAATCCACTAATGTCATCCATCTTACATTTCAATTATTTTGACGGCATTATCTTTGCTTAATAAATTAAAAAAAACACCTATGAAAAAGTTCCTTTTTATTTTGTTGGCAGTTTCTGGATTTAGTTTTGCACAAATCGCCGAAAAAGCAGAAGACATTTCGCCACTTTTAATTGGAGAAAAAATTCCGAAACAAGATTTGATTTCTGTTGATAATAAAGCGGTTTCGACTAGTGACATTTTTAACAAAAAAACAGTTTTGATTATCTATCGTGGTGGTTGGTGTCCATATTGTACCTCACAATTGATGGAAATGCAAGAAATTGAAAATCAAATTATTGCATTAGGTTATCAAATAGTTGCAATCAGTCCAGATTCGCCAAAATTTTTAAAAGAAACTACCAAAGAAGACAAATTAAACTACCAATTATTTTCAGATAGTGACGGAAAATTTTCTGAGGCTTTGGGTATAGCTTTTAAAAGAGACAAACCAAAATTAGAGAAATACTCAGAAGGGAAAAATCCAGGTTTTCTTCCAGTTCCAACGGTATACATATTGGATGAAAATAGAGAAATTGAGTTTTTATACATCAATCCAAATTACACAAAACGATTGAAAGGCAAAATGTTGCTTGCAGTTTTAAAGTCACTTGAAAATTAAATGCATCAATTCTTTCAATAAAAAAATAGTTAAAAGTAATGTAAGTTACAATTCAGAAGCAAAATGTTTCTTTATCTTTGTACTTCAAAATTAATAAACTAAATATAAAAAAATATGGCATTAGCAATAACAGATGCTACTTTTGATGAAGTAGTATTAAAATCAGACAAACCAGTAGTAGTAGATTTTTGGGCAGCTTGGTGTGGACCATGTAGAATGGTTGGGCCGGTTATTGATGAGGTTTCTACAGAATACGAAGGTAAAGCTGTAGTAGGAAAAGTAGATGTAGATGCAAATCAAGAATTTGCTGCAAAATATGGAGTTAGAAACATTCCAACCGTTTTAATTTTTCAAAATGGAGAAGTTGTTGGCCGCCAAGTAGGTGTTGCTCCAAAGAAAACTTATACAGATGCAATAGACGCATTACTATAATAAATTAATAATAATTGTTTTGAAACCCTTTGAAAAGAAATTTTTGAAGGGTTTTTTTTATGAGCGAATCATTCGGGCATCTTCAGTAATCCCTATTCCTGCTGCCTTTCCAAAACTCGCAAAAAATGCGAGGTTTTTCCCTTGCATCAGGGCTAATTAGTATTCTGTTTTTGTAAAAATCAAAAATTATAAAAACTTTGTGAAACTTTTAAACTTCTAAACTTTTAAACTCTTAAACTTTTATTTACATTTGAACTATGAGGATAGAAGAACAAAAGGAAATAATATCAGGTTTCAAACATCTTGAATTACTTGCTAATCAAGTAGTCGAAGGATTTATTTCAGGGATGCACAAGTCACCATTTCATGGGTTTTCTGCTGAGTTTGCTGAACACAAAATTTATAATTCTGGAGAAAGCACCAAACATATTGATTGGAAACTTTTTGCTAAAACGGATAGACTATACACTAAACGTTTTGAAGAAGAAACCAATCTTCGTTGTCATTTAATTATTGATAATTCGTCTTCGATGCATTTTCCAAAATTGAAAAATGATCAACCTTTTTATGAAAGTAAAATTGGTTTTTCGGTTCTAGCTTCGGCAGTTTTGATGAATTTGCTAAAAAAACAAAGAGATGCAGTTGGGTTAAGTGTTTTCTCTGACTCGTATGAATATTATGCACCCGAAAAAGGAAGTGATAGACATCATAGAATGTTGTTAAATCAATTAGAAAATTTGCTTGAAAATTCTAAGATTCCTAAGAACACTGACACTATTACTTATCTCCATTTAATAGCCGAAAAGATGCACCGTCGTTCTATGATTGTGCTTTTCACCGATATGTTTCAAGACGGAAATCAAGAGCAGCTTTTTAATGCACTACAGCATCTAAAACACAACAAACATAAAGTAGTAGTTTTTCATGTAATTGATGAAAAAACCGAGTTAAATTTCAATTTTGACAACACGCCAAGGAAGTTTATCGACGTAGAGTCGGGTGAAATTATTAATTTATATGCTGAAAATATTAAAGAAGAATATGAGAAAAACGTTTCAGAGTACTTCAAAAAGTTGTCTTTAACTTGTGCTCAGAACAAAATTAAGTATGTTCCAGTAAATGTGGGAGCAAATTTTGAAAAAATTCTTACCACATACTTGGTTGAAAAACAAAACTTTGGTTGATTTCATTGAAATTAATTGAAAAAAAATTTAAAAAATAGTTGCAGAAATAAAAAACGTATGTATATTTGCAACCGCAATAAAGCGATGGTTTGGTAGTTCAGTTGGTTAGAATACATGCCTGTCACGCATGGGGTCGCGGGTTCGAGTCCCGTCCAGACCGCTAAATTGGGAAAAGCACTTCAGAAATGAAGTGCTTTTTTGCCCAAAAAGCAAATGAAATGAATTCAAGAACAATTGTTAAAGTTCTTAAAATCATTCAAAATTAGTTGTGTTGTTTCGCTACGACTTTGTAACTCGTAGCACGGTTTAGTAGTTAGACCAATGAAAAGCTTTCCACTTTTGTGGATGGCTTTTTTGTTTTACAATAATAATCAGGTGGTTTAGTAGTCTCGTCTATTTTGACGAGATGGATGGCTTTTTTGTTTTTAAATCAGATTCTGAAATAGTTGGCCTCTCAATTGATAAACTAAAAGTAATTTTTAATAGCAACAAAAAGAAATAAAATTAAAAAGGACAAACAAACCATAAATTTCATAAATGTAGATACTAAAAATCCAAGAAATGCTCCTGTAGCAGCTTTTAGAGCTCCTTTTTTATCGTCAAAGTTGTAGATTAATTCTCCTACAAATGCTCCAACAAACAATCCAATAATAAAACCTATCGGCGGAAAAAATAATCCAATGATTAATCCAATATTGGTTCCCCAAACACCATATTTAGTTCCACCAAATTTTTGAGCTCCTTTTGATGGAATAACATAATCTAAAACAGAAATAATTATAGTTAGCACAAGTGTAATTCCAAGAACCCAATAATTGTTTTCTACATAGCTTGTTAAGTATAGTAACAAAAGGCCAATCCAACTTATTGGTGGTCCTGGTAAAGCAGGAAGAAAGCTTCCAAATAAGCCAAGAATACAACATAGTAACCCAAGAACAACTAATATAATATCCATTGAAATAAATTTTTAGTATTTTTGAAAACGAATATGAGAAAAATAATTCAAATAGCGGTTTTTTTTAGTCTAATTTTTTGTGCCACAAGTCAATCTTTTGGTCAACAAACAGCATCTGTAGATCCAGATATTGCAATAAAAGAAACACTTTATACTAAATACAAGAAAGAAGTACTTTCTTTTGATAAAAAAGACTTTGACACTTTGTTTTTTGAGTTTTTTCAGAAGCAATCGGATAGTAAAATTACTTTGACTAAAGAAGAATATTATACTTATACCATTAAAATTGCTATTTATTCAGAAAAATTAGGACTTTTGTACAAAGACCAAAAAGAAGAATCTGATAAAGCAAAGCAAGAATGGTTCAATAAAAGCTATGCTGAGTATTTAAAATCCAAACCATAATCTTTTGAAAAAAATTGTTCCTTATATCTTGTTAATTTCTTTAGTTTCTTGTCAATATTTTGAGAAGCAAGTACCTTCTGAACAAGAATTGTTGGAAAAAGAAATGAAGGAAATCAATTGGAAAGAAGTTGATGAGTATCCATCTGTTGCAGATTGTGAAGCCATTTCAGACGAAACACTACGTAAACAATGTTTTTTTGAGTTTTTAGCGAGTACTATTCAACAAAAGCTAAGTGTAGATACCTTATCTGTTTTGTATCCAGAATTAGACACTATAGAGGTTAGGGTTACGGTCAATCCTGATGCTTCAATGCAATTTGAGCCACAATTTCCAAAAGATACAGTCGCTTATGATACCATTAAAATCGATAGCATCCTAAGAGTAAAATTAGTTGATTTTCCAAAAGTAAATCCAGCCATAAAACGCGGAATTCCTGTAAAAACCCAATTTGTTTTACCAGTTATAATCAAAACTGAAAAATAATTATTTGGAAAAATTTCTTCCTTTCCAAGTAAAACCTCCAACAAGCGAATAAAGTCCAACAAAACTCGAAAAGAAAGGATAAGCCAAACTACTTGCAATTGGAAATATAAACTTATTTTTTCTCAAATATTGATTCGACTTCAAAAGCAATAAATAATCAACAAAATATTTAATTGAAAAAACAATTAGTAAAGTTTTCCAGTTAAGAGAATTTGTAATCAATAAATACAAACCAACAACCAAACTCAAGTTCATCGCTAGTACCACAATCGCCAAACTTTTAGAATAATATCCAGAATATCCAGTCGTTTTACTAGCCCAACGAACGCGTTGCATAAACAATTTGTACAAATCATTTTCAGGTTTTGTTTTTACAATGGTATCGGTATTTTTTAGGTAATGCACTTTCTCAGCATGATTTTTCAATGCTTTTTGTAATAGAAAAACATCGTCACCACTTGCCATTTTGTTGTTTCCACCAAAACCACTAATTTCATTAAAAAGTTTTTTAGTGTAAGCAAAGTTCGCTCCGTTACACATAAACGGTTTTCCAATTCCAAAACTTCCAATCGTAGTTCCTTGTAAACTCAATAAATCCAATTGCTGAAACTGATGAAACCAGTTGTTTTTAGTTTTATAAACCACAGCACCAACAACCATTTCGGCGTTATTTTTTTGAATAAAATTATCTAAAGTCAATAGCCAGTTTTTATTTACTGTACAATCGGCATCAGTTGTAACAACCCATTCATGTTTCAAAATTGGAATAGCTCTAGAAATGGCATCTTTTTTGGGTGAATTGGATAAACGTAAATTTTCTAAAAGAGTCGTTTCAATCAATCCATTTTCCATTCTCCATTTGATATAAACGCGCTCCGAAGCATCGGTAGAAAAATCATCTATGAGAATAATTTCAAATAAATCCTTTGGATAATTTAAATTTGAAATTGATTTTAAAAGTTTCGGTAAATTCTTTTCTTCATTCCTAAAAGGAATAATTATAGAGAATTTAGTTACAGGTTTTTCATCGGTTCTAACAAAAGTTTTGACCTTATCAAACCCAAATATCAGTTGTAAAATAAACACAACATAAATTACCAAAACAACGAATAATACTATTTCAATCATAAGTGACTATTTTACACGAATTTAAAAAAATAAAAAGATAAATAATTCAATCTTATTAAAATCTTTGTGACTTAGCGTCTTTGTGGCAAAACTTTAAATATCATAACATAATAACTTCCAAATACCACAGGTAAAACCACATTTAAAAACCACATCAGCATGGTTACAAAAACCACAATCCATTCGTTAACGCCAAGCAATCCAAAGAAATAAATCGCCAAACTTCCTTTTAAAGCAAAATCTAAAAACTGAAAACTTGGAACAACTGAAGCTAAAAAATAGACAGTTGTAATAGTTGCCATTAAAGTTGAATACGGCAAATCGATATCAAATGCCAAAAACAAAAAATAGTATTGATGCGAAAAAACCAAGTAACGACAAAATCCTAAAATCAAGTTCTTACGATGAATTTTCTTTGGAATTTCATTGATTTTTTCAATCAAATCTTCCATTGAATAGCCTTTGATTTTTATCTTTTTTGTGAAATATGAAAACAGAAAGAATGCTATTGTAATCGCTATTATTCCGAAACTCCAAAGCCAATAGCCTAAAATCATCATGCCCAGAATACCAAAAATTCCTGTAGCAACAATTTGAACACCATTGCAAATTAAATTCAGAAAAATAATTTTCTTAGTATCTTTTTTCTCAAAATACAATGCTTTTCCGGCATATTCACCAACGCCAACCGGAGTAAAAACTCCTAAAGTTAGAGCGGCAAGAACTTGTTTCGTAGCTTCATTTATAGAAATAGGTTTTACAACTTGCGCCAGATTTTGCCATTTCAGAATTTCAAAAAAACGATTCAAAAAACTAAAAAATAAGATAAACGAAATTCCAGCAAACGATTGATTTTTATGAAATAACACTAAAAATTTATCCCATTCCAATTTGTCATTGGAAGCCAATTGATTATAAATAAAATAAAATGCACCAACAACAATCAAAAGTTTGACTGAAAAAACCAAGAATTGTTTAGCTTTGTGAGGAATTGTAATCATTGATGCAAAGTAAAGGAAAACCCTTTTCGTTTCCTAACTGGTTTTGGAAACTCATTACAAAAAACTTTGTGACTTAGCGTCTTAGTGGCAAAATATGGCAAACGAAAGAATAATTTTAGGAATCGACCCAGGAACAACCATCATGGGTTTCGGATTGATAAAAGTAGTCAACAAGAAAATGCAGTTTCTTCAGTTGAATGAGTTGATATTGAGTAAATATGACGATCATTATACCAAACTAAAAGTCATTTTTGAAAGAACCATCGAGTTAATAGAAACGCATCATCCAGATGAAATTGCCATTGAAGCACCATTTTTTGGTAAAAACGTTCAATCCATGTTAAAACTTGGTAGAGCTCAAGGAGTTGCTATGGCTGCAGGATTATCGCGTCAAATACCAATTACAGAATACGAACCCAAAAAAATAAAAATGGCCATCACCGGAAACGGAAATGCCAGCAAAGAGCAAGTTGCCAAAATGCTACAACAACTTCTTGGATTAAAAGAATTACCAAAAAATCTAGATTCTACAGATGGATTGGCTGCAGCAGTTTGTCATTTTTTCAACTCTGGAAAAGTGGTTGGCGAAAAAAGCTACAGTGGTTGGGATGCTTTTGTGAAGAATAATGAAGATAGAGTAAAAAAATAACTATTATGCCTATAAACATTTTCAAAGATGAATCTTATGAAACGATTGCTTTAATTTCTGAAAATAATTGGGATTTACCTAATCAAATTGATGATTTTGAAAAGTGGTTATTTTCTATTGGGAAAAACTTACCCAAAGGGAAATATGTAGCAGATATTGGTTTTGATATAAGAAAAGAGGCAAATGGAGGAGGTGCAATTATTAACTTGAAAATGATTAAAATACTCGCTGAAATTGGAATGGAAATTTACTTGTCAGAATATCCAGATGCAAATTTAAAATGAGCGGAATCTACATCCACATACCATTTTGTAAGCAAGCGTGTCACTACTGCGACTTTCATTTTTCTACATCATTGAAGAAAAAAGACGAGATGGTTTTGGCATTGACTAAAGAAATTGAAATGCGTAAAAGTGAGTTTCAAGACGAAGTTGTTGAAACCATTTATTTTGGTGGAGGAACGCCTAGTAGATTGCAGATTGCAGATTTGAGATTGCAGATTTATTCGATTTATAAAAACTATAAGGTATCAGAAAATCCTGAAATCACACTTGAGGCTAATCCAGATGATTTGTCGGAAGAGTATTTGGTTGAACTTACAAAAATCGGAATTAATCGTCTTTCTATCGGAATTCAATCTTTTTTTGAAGATGATTTAAAAATGATGAATCGTGCTCACAATTCGGAAGAAGCTAAAGAATGTCTCGAATTTGCAACACAATATTTCGATAATATTTCAGTCGACTTAATTTATGGAATTCCAGAAATGAGTAACGAAAAATGGCTTCAGAATATCGAAACGGCTTTATCTTTCAATGTTCCACATATTTCAAGTTATGCTTTGACGGTTGAACCAAAAACTGCTTTGCATACGTTTATCCAAAAAGGAATAATTCCACAACCAGATGATGAAGTGGCTCAAGAACATTTTCAGATTTTGGTCGATAAACTATCTGAAAATGATTTTATTCACTACGAATTATCAAATTTCGGAAAAGAAAATTATTTTTCTAAAAACAATTCAAGTTATTGGTTGGGCAAAAAATACATCGGAATTGGACCTTCAGCTCATAGTTATGACGGAGAAAAACGTAGTTGGAATGTGTCAAATAATACTTTGTATTTGAAATCCATTCAAGAAAATAAATTACCATCAGAAACCGAAATTTTATCTAAAACCGATAGATATAACGAATATATTATGACAGGTTTGCGTACGATTTGGGGAATTTCTTTAGATAGAATTCAAACTGAATTTGGCACAACTTATCTAGATTATCTTAACCAACAATCGGCGAAATATATTGAAGATCATTTGCTTTTTGTTGATGAAAATATTTTGAGAACTACAAAAAAAGGAAAGTTTTTGAGTGACGGAATTGCTTCCGACTTATTTTTATTAAATTTGGAGTAAAAGTAACGCAGGAAAAATCCGTTAAATCCGCGTTTGAAAATCCGTTAAATCCGCGTTCCATTATGATTGCATTCATTGACAATAAATATCAAATCGACCTATCAAAACCAATTGATATTTCCATTCCATTATCCAATACTGATGAAAATCCGATTGCGTGGTATATTGAAAAGCCCGAAATTGAACCAGTAAAATTTGGCGATTGGATAGGAAAAGTGTCTGAAGGAAGTTCGACCAATTTCAATAATATTTTCTTCAATCCACACGGTCACGGAACGCACACCGAATGTCTCGGACACATTACGCGAGATTTTTATTCGATAAATCAATGTTTGAAACAGTTTTTCTTCAAAGCTGAATTAATTTCGATTACTCCAGAAGATATAAATAGTGATTTGGTAATTACAAAAAATCAAATAGAAAGAGCATTAAACGGAAAAACTCCAGAAGCAATTATCATCAGAACATTACCAAATTCAGAATCGAAAAAACATAAAAATTATTCCAAAACCAATCCGCCATATTTAGCAGAAGAAGCTGCGATTTTTATCCGAGAAATCGGAATTCAACATTTATTAATCGATTTGCCAAGCGTTGATAGAGAAGAAGACGAAGGAAAACTATTGGCGCATAAAGCTTTTTGGAATATAAAAGATGTAAATAATTTAAATGATGATGCACGATTGAATTGTACAATAACCGAAATGATTTTTGTAGAAGATACTATTCAAGACGGCAGTTATATACTAAATCTACAAATTGCTTCGTTTGAAAATGATGCTTCGCCATCAAAACCTATTTTGTATAAAATATGATTACAGTTTCTACAGATAAATCCAAACTCGACATTCCGTTTATTCAAAACTTTTTGAAAGACGTTTATTGGGCTGCAGGAAGAACAATGGAAGATGTTCAAACTACTATTGATAGTTCGTTTTGCTTCGGAATTTATTTAGACGAAAAGCAAATAGGCTTTTGCCGCGTAATCACCGATTACGTAGTTTTTGCTTATGTAATGGATGTTTTTATAATTGATGAACATCGCGGAAAAGGCTATTCATCAATTTTAATAAAAGCAATGATGACCGAACCCAAATTGCAAGAAGTTAAAATTTGGCGATTGGCAACATCAGACGCACATTTTTTGTATAAAAAATTCGGATTCAATTCATTAGCTCATCCTGAAAAAATGATGGAGAAAATAATAACAAGTAAATAGTAATTAATGAATAGTCAAGCTAATCACTAATTACTCATCACTAATCACTTTAAAACATGAACATTCAACAACTCTACGAATTCTGCTTATCCAAAAAAGGTGTAACCGAACATTTTCCTTTTGATGAAGATACCTTAGTATTTAAAGTTGGTGGGAAAATGTTTTGTCTTACTTCTTTAAAAGAATGGGAAAAAGGAACGCCATCATTAAATTTAAAATGTGATCCAGAAAAGGCATTAGAACTTCGAGCCGAATATGAAGCCATAAATCCGGGTTATCACATGAGTAAAATTCATTGGAATACAATTGATTTTAATAGTGATGTTTCTAATAAAATGATGTGCGAACTAATAAATCATTCTTATGATTTGGTTTTCAAAAGTTTGACCAAAAAAATTCAGAACGAAATTCTAAATTTAGAAAATTAGGCATTACTTTTGTGAAACAATTAGAATAAAATTCAAAACAAATATCATGATTGATAATTTAAAGAAAATATTAAACGAAGACCAAGATCCAAAAGCGATTGAGAAAATTACTTCTAAATTGAGTAATTTATTAATGTCTAATGAAGAAATTGGATACATTGCTGTACAAAAAAAACCAGCAGTGACCATTTTGCCAGATAGTATAGTGGTTACTAATAAAAGAATCATTCTTTGTAAGCCAAAAAACCTTGGCTTATCAATGGAATTTGTAGATTACGATTGGGATGATATTGCAGGTAGTTTTGTAAAAGAAGGAATTCTTGGAGCCGATTTTACTTTCAATACCAAATCAGATTTGACGCATACGGTTGATTATTTACCAAAAAATCAAGCACGAAAATTATATACTTATGCTAAAGAACAATTGGATTTATTGAAAAATCCAGTTTCAGCTCCAACTGCTACAATAGTTGAAGAAATTGCCCCAGTTTATGATGAAGTGGTTGAAGAAGTTGAAGAAGTTGCAACAGAGGAAGTTACTAATTTTGCCGAAATTATTCCAGTAGAACAATCAGGTTACAGAGATGAAAAACAATTTCCGGATGAAAAATTAAATACAGAAAGTGGTTTAGCAAGTTTAACGCAAGATCAGTTATTTGAAAAGCTTCAGAATTACAAGAAACTGTTAGATAATGGTTTAATTCTTCAAGGCGAATACGATAAATTGAAAAATGAAATTTTAAGTTATTTGTAGTTGTCACAAAGACGCTAAGTCGCTAAGTTTTTATAATAAATTAAAACCCGATAAAATTAATTTATCGGGTTTTTTTATGTCCTTATGTAACATTTGTAACTTTCTAAATGGTTGATATGGATTAATTTTATATTGTTAAAATCAATAATCATGACAACAACAGTAGTAATAGGAGGAAGCTTTGCAGGAATGACTGCAGCACTCGAAATCAAGAGAAAAGGTAAAAACGAACATAAAGTAATATTGATTGATAAATCACCACTTTTTTTATTCATTCCGTCTTTAATTTGGATTCCTTTTGGAAGAAGAGAGATGAAAGATATTTCTTTTAAAAAAGAAGGAATTTTAACTAAGAAAAGCGTAGATTTTGTTCATGCAGAAGCACTTACTGTAAATCCTACAACTCAAATTGTAACCACCGACAAAGGTGATTTTAAATATGATAATTTAGTAATTGCGACAGGTCCAAAAGTAAAATATGATGTTGCTCCAGGCGTTGAAGAGTTTACTCATTATGTTGGAACTCCAAATGGTGCAATGAAAATTAGAAAAGCTTTAGAAGAGTTTAAGAAAAATCCTGGTCCAATTGTGATTGGTGCTACTCAAAATGCAGGTTGTATGGGCGCAGCTTATGAGTTTTTATTCAATATAGAAAAATGGCTTCGTGAACAAAATATTCGTAAAAAAGTAGATTTATATTGGATTACACCAGAAGATTATTTAGGACATTTCGGAATTGACGGGATGCCAATGGGTGAAAGTATGCTGAAAGCATTTATGAAAATGTTTAATATTCACTACAGAACTCAAGTGGGCGTGAAAGAAGTTAAAGAAGATAAAATAATTCTATCTTCTGATGAAGAATTACCATTCAAATTTTCAATGTTAATGCCACCATTTATCGGAGTTGATTTTGTGACTAATTCGCCAGATTTGCATGCTACACCAACAGGTTATATCAATGTCGGAGACGATTACAGACATGTTGATTATCCAAATATTTGGGCTGCAGGAATTGCTGTAAATGTAGTTTTGCCATTTACACCAGGAAAAATTCCGTTTGCTTCACCAAAAACAGGTTATCCATCAGATGAAACGGGAAAAATTGTTGCCGAAAATATCATAAGAGTTTCACAAGGGAAAACCGATTTGAAGAAAAAAGCTTGGGGAAAAATTATGGGACTTTGCATTATGGATTGTGGAAAAAAAGAAGTTATTATTTTCTCAGACCATTTGTTCAAACCACGAAATTTTGCCATTATGATTCCAAACGTGATTTATGATTTTAACAAAGTTATTTTGGAGAAATATTTCATGTGGAAAAGTAGAAATGGGTATTCTTATTTGCCATAATTTTAACCACTAAGTTTTTAAAAATTGAAACCCGATAAATTAACTTTATCGGGTTTCCTTTTGTGTCTTTTGAGGTTATGAAAATCTACATTGACTTCTTCTGCTTTTCAACAAATCCATCAGCTTGTAATTTCAATAATTCCAATGCGCCTTTTTTCTTATAGTTGTATAATTCTTTGTCGTCTTTGATATCAGCATAGACTTTATCGTAAATTTCGGCATCTGTTTTTCTTTGTAAATCACTTTGATAGCGATTTTGTGCTAGTACATTTTTAATTCCCATTTCGGCATCTTCTTGCTTAAAATCGTATTCGCCTCTTGGAGAAAGTAATTTGGCAATGATAGGCGAAGTTTCAATTGCTAAAAACAAAAGCATTATGAAAAATGATGGTAACCAAGGCAATTTATTCAAAGCATTAATTCTAGCCATCAATCCATCAAAACCATCAATGATAGGTTGTGTTTCGGTTACTTTTTTGTCTAAATCGGCTTGAAGCGTTTTGGCTTTGGCTTCTTTTTCGGTAATTTTTAATGCGTTAATTGCTTTTAACGAATCCAATTGCTTTAATTGTGCATCGTGTTTCAATCTTTTTTCGGCATAAACAGGACCTTTACCTAGCTTTTTAGTTCCAGACGTTCCTTCGGCTTCGGTAATATAAGTTGCATATAAATCGTTTACTTCTTTTTCTTTTTTAGCAATGTCACTTTTTAAAGCATCTATTTCGGCTTTGTTTTTATCGACATCGCTTTGAAAATAATTGGTAACTTGTTTTTTGTTTGCCATTGCCATTTCGTTTTTCTCTTTCAACAAAACGGTTTCAATTTCTTTCTGAAAGATTTTAATTTCCAAAGGTTTTGAAATTACAATTGCAATAATAATCGCCAAAGCAATTCGAGGTGTTGCCTGAATAAATTCGTCAAGAAAGTTATCACGTTTTTTTATTGTCGAAACGATAAATCTATCCAAATTGAAGATTAAAAATCCCCAAACTAAACCAAAGAAAACTGCGGTATAGACATTGTCAAAAACCGTGAAAAGTGCATAACTACTAGCTATAAAAGCCATAATTGCTGTGAAGAAAACTGTTGCTCCAATTCCAGCATATTTGTTTTGTTCGCCGTTGGAACAACCGTTCACAATGTCTGTATCGACACCAGAACAAAGAATAAAAAAACGTTTTAACATGATTGATTGATTTTATGATGATTGATGATGTACAAATTTAACGCCAAAAATTTTATAATGTTGTAAAATGATGAAAATTAGTTTGGTTATCCACTGATTCACAGATTGTTTTAAAAGAAAAATCCGCTTGATTAGAGCGGATTTAGTTTAGATTATTTTTTTAATTAAATCACTTCACTTCAGAGATAAAAGCTACTATGTGTTTTGCAATTTCGATTTGACCTTTTTCACTTGCAATAAAATTTCTATCATTTTCATTTGAAATAAAACCAAGTTCAACCACCATTGAAGGACAGATAGAATTTTTCAAAATCCAAAAAGGAGCTGTTTTTAAACCTCTATTTTTTAATTGTGTTTTAGATAATTTTGAAGAAAGTTTTTCGGCAAACTCTTTATTTTTATCTAGAAAATCGGTTTTATCACTTATATAAACTTCAAATCCGCTTGAATTGGTATTTTTATTGTTATTTATATGAAGTGATATAACTAGATCAGGTTTTATGTTATTAATTAAAGTTGTTCTTTCGTTTAAAGCTATAAATTGATCATCTGTTCTAGTGAAATGAATTTCTACATCTGAATCAGAATGCATTTCTTTAATTCTTTTTGCTATTTCTGAAGTTAAATTTTTCTCATTTAATTCATCTTTTGTTGCCCCAAAATCTTGACCGCCATGACCAGCATCAATTACAATAATTTTCTTTTCTTTTTTCTCATTCAAGTACAAATTATATCCTTCTTTTTCTTTTGTATACCAGACTGCTGTGTCTACTTCCTTTTTTGGGCTAAGTATTTTATCAACTTTTTTCCAATCTTTTTTTGCTTCAGAAATGACCATTTTTAAAGTATCATTGCTAAAATGCAAATGACTGTTTTTTAAATTTTCATCGAAATACTTTTTTGTGTATAATGTATATTGATATTCTTGTGGAAAACGTTTAGTTCTAGCATTTTTATGAACAAAACTATAGGTGTAGTAACTGAAATCTGTTCGTTTGTATTTTTTGATTTCTTCTTTATAAGTTACTTTACCATTAATCCAAACAGCCATATTTTTGGTTTTCATTTTTTCAAATAATGGTTCAGGGACTTCCTTTTCAATAATCATGTCTGGAACCCAACTTAAATAATTTCTTTTCTCTTCAAGAGATAGGTCTTCATACATTTTATTAATGGAATGATTTGTCCTTAAATCTTTCAATATAATTCTAACATTTGAATAATAACTATCTCTGATTTTATCTTTATCAGTTATTTCAGATATTTTTTCTCCTGAATTTGTATTTATTATTTTTTCTTGCGCCACAACTTTAACACAGAAAAAGTAAACTAGTACAGCAAGGATTGGAACAACAGCTACTTTTTTTAGTAGAACTATTTTTTGCGATGTTCTTTTTGTCATCATAATTAATCGTTTTTTGGTTACTAAATAATTCAAATTACTGGCCAAGTAAATCGTTTGTTGTTCGCTGCTTTTTTGCAAAAGCAAGTTTTGGTAAAACGGAACATTGTTATAAGTTTTAACTATTTCTTCATCTGCAAGAAATTCGTGGTTGAGTTGAATAGCTTTTTTGTAGAAAATAAATAGCGGATTGAACCAGAAAATGACTTTCAAAAACTCAATAAATAAAATATCCAATGTGTGTTTTTGAGAAACATGAACCAATTCATGAGAGTACAATTCGTCTTCAATATTTCGATTATTATAATCATTAAAATTGATAAATATCGAATTCAAAAAAGAATGAGGAAGTGTTTTTTCTTTAACTAGAATCAAGTTTGCATTTTTGTATTTTACAATTGGGTTGGATTTAGATTTTAAAATTAATTTCCAAATGTTTTTTCCAAATCGTATTAATAATAGCAAACTAATTATACTATACAAACTCCACAATACGATTGCGATGAAATTGATTTTTTCTTCTATAGGTACATTATTTCCTTGAATTTCGTTTTCTGGAATTTCAGATGAAGTTATTACAGTATTTAAAGGTTCTATGTTTTGAACAATAGGGATGATTTTGATAATTTCAAAAGTTAGAAATGGAATTACAAATGAAATTATAATTGTAAACAGAAGATAAAATCGATTGAATCGATGCATTTTTTCTCGTTCTAAAACCAAGTGATAGAATCCAAGAAAAACGGTTAAACTGATGGTTGATTTTAATAGAAAGTCTATCATTTTTTCTTTTTTTGAAGTTCAACATCGATGATTTTTTTTAGTTCTTCCAATTCTTTTTCACTTAAATTGGTTTCTCTCGTAAAGAAGGAAGCAAACTGTGATGCCGAATCGTTAAAGAAGTTTTTGATTAATCCATTAACATGTTTGGAGAAATAATCTTCTTTTTTCACCAATGGATAGTATTCTCTTGAGTTTCCAAATTCGTTGTAAGCCACAAACTTCTTGTCAATCATTCGTTTCAATAAAGTGGCAACTGTTGTTGTTGCTGGTTTTGGTTTGGGAAAGGCTTCTAATATATCTTTCATGAACGCTTTTTCAAGTTTCCATAAATGTTCCATTAATTGCTCTTCGGAGTTCGATAGTTGCATTGCTCTACGTTTTTAGAATTAACTCTACAAATGTAGAATAAAATTTTACTTCTACAAGTGTAGAATGAAAATTTAACATTTTCGTATAAAAAAATCCGTTCACTCAATGAAGAATGAACGGATTTAAAATTTGCGAATTTGCGGTTGAATTATTTACTCATTTCCACAAAATACTTATAAAATAAAGGAATAGTTTCGATACCTTTTAAGTAATTGAAAATTCCGAAATGTTCGTTTGGTGAGTGAATAGCATCAGAATCCAATCCGAATCCCATTAATATAGTTTTTGATTTTAATTCTTTTTCGAATAAGGCAACAATTGGAATACTTCCGCCAGAACGAACAGGAATCGCAGGAACTCCAAAAGTTTCAGTGTAAGCTTTATTCGCGGCTTTGTAACCAATGCTATCGATTGGAGTTACATAGCCTTGTCCGCCATGATGTGGTTTTACTTTTACTGTTACGCCAGAAGGAGCAATGCTTTCAAAATGTTTAGTGAACAATTCTGTAATTTCTTCCCAATCTTGATTTGGTACTAATCGCATTGATATTTTAGCAAATGCCTGACTTGCAATTACAGTTTTTGCACCTTCGCCAGTATATCCGCCCCAAATTCCGTTTACGTCTAAAGTTGGACGGATGGAATTTCTTTCGTTGGTAACATATCCTTTTTCGCCGTAAATGTCGTTAAGGTTCAATGCTTTTTTATAATTATCTAAATTGAAAGGTGCTTTTGCCATTTCGGCTCTTTCTTCTAACGATAATTCTTCTACATTATCATAAAACCCTGGAATTGTTATGTGATTGTTTTCGTCATGAAGCGAGGCAATCATTTTTGCCAAAACATTTATTGGATTTGCAACTGCGCCACCATAAAGTCCAGAATGCAAATCGCGATTTGGTCCAGTAACTTCCACTTCAACATAACTTAAACCACGCAATCCTGTTGTAATTGACGGTTGTTGATTAGAAATCATTCCAGTATCAGAAATTAAAATCACATCATTAGCAAGTTTTTCTTGATTTTGAGTTACAAACCATGACAAACTTTTAGAACCCACTTCTTCTTCACCTTCAATCATGAATTTTACGTTGCAAGGCAGACAATTATTTTGAATCATATATTCAAATGCTTTCACGTGCATGTACATTTGACCTTTATCATCACAAGCTCCACGAGCGAAAATTGCACCTTCAGGATGAATTTCTGTGGTTTTTATTACAGGTTCAAATGGAGGAGAAGTCCAAAGCTCCATTGGATCTGGTGGTTGCACATCATAGTGCCCATAAACCAAAACTGTTGGAAGATTTTTATCAATAATATGTTCTCCAAAGACAATCGGGTAACCTGGAGTTTCACAAATTTCAACGTGATTACAACCTGCTTTTTCTAATGAAACTTTCACAGCATTTGCTGTATCAATCACATCTTGAGAGTAAGCTGCATCGGCACTTACAGAAGGAATTTTTAATAATTCGATTAATTCGTTTAGAAAACGCTCTTTGTTTTCTTGAACGTATTGTTTTATATTATTCATTTTTAATGGTTTATTTTGAAATTCAAAAGTACGAAAAAGAGTTTTAAAAAAAATTCCTATTTCATAATTTGTAATTAAGAATTATTCTTATATTTGCACTCACAATTTTCGCGGATATGGTGAAATTGGTAGACATGCCAGACTTAGGATCTGGTGCCGCAAGGCGTGTAGGTTCGAGTCCTATTATCCGCACAAAAAGTCCAAATGAAAGTTTGGACTTTTTTTATTTCTTCAAAATCGGTTAATTTCTATGTTAAGAACTTATTTTTTTAACTAAAATTGATTCCTTTTCAATGAGTATTTTTGTATAATCTCTAAATCTAAATTGTAACCAATTTATTGGAATGAAAAAGAATCCGTCTATGACAGCACTTATTTTAGCTTTTATTGGTTTTGCATTGATAACCGGTGCATTGTTTTCGTTGTATCGTTCAAGCAACGAAGCGATTTCTATTGAAGAAAAAAGTGAAACTGAAATTGATATTGCTAATAAAAAAATTGATGTTTTAAGTGACGAAATTCAAGAGACTAAAGAGCAATTTGTCGATGCAGATTATAAAGACGAATCGAAACCAGAAGTAATGACTGAAATTGCTGGTCAGAACATTCCTATCATTGAAATTAAAGATATTGATTTAGGCGAAAGTTCCGATTTGACGGATGATGAACCTCGAAAAAAAGGACAACGTATTACCTACATTCATCAATTGAAATTTTCTTTAGTTAACGTTGGTAGATTTTCGTTGAAAGATGTAATATTTTCCGTGAAAGATATTTATAACGATCCGAAAGAAGGAAAAGGTAAGATGAAAGCCAAGGAATATAGTTATATGGGAAGAACTTTCGATAACGAAGATGTTGGCGCCTATAATAATATTGAGGTAAATACTTTAAATTTAAAATCTAAAAAATTGGTTTACGTGAGTAATTTGCCCACAAGCTTTGGAGTAGGAGATTACTATTTTGATATTATTGTAGAATGGAATAATGGTTTTTACCAAATGCATGTTGATATTGAAGAAGTAAACGGAAAATTGAAATACCGTTACCAATTTTATGATGTTGACGGAAAACCAATAAATTTAAAATCTTCGGAAGAAGTTACTGCTTAATAGACACGAAAAAAGTAACCGCAAATTCGCAAATTATTTATTTTTAATTTGCGAATTTGCGGTTTTATATAAGTGTTAGTTTGCTAACTATTTACTCGCTTTAATCCAATTGTTAACTTTTTTTTCTAAAAGTGCTAATGGCATTACACCTGATTCTAAAACGATTTGATGGTATTTTTTAATATCAAATTTAGAACCCAATTCTTTTTCCGCTTTTTTGCGGAGTTCTATTATTTTTAGCTGACCGATTTTATAAGATAATGCTTGACCTGGAACTGCCATATAACGCTCAATTTCAGATATAATACTTGCTTCGCTTTCTGCTTCGTTATCTAATGAATATTGAATGGCTTGTTCGCGTGTCCATCCTTTAGAATGAATTCCGGTGTCAACTACTAAACGAATAGCTCGATGCATTTCACTTCCTAACATTCCGAAATATTGATATGGATCTTTGTATAATCCTAATTCTTTACCTAAACTTTCGGTGTATAAAGCCCAACCTTCACCATAAGCACCAAACCAATTGAATTTTCTAAAATCGGGCAAAGCTTCGTTTTCTTGTTGTAAAGAAATTTGAAAATGATGTCCTGGAATGGCTTCATGAAGGAACAAATCCTCATCGGCATAATAATTATAATTTTTTACATCAGGAATTGGAACATAGAAAGTTCCTGGGCGCGAACCATCAGCTGCACCTTGAACATATTCGGCACTTGCTGTATTTTCACGAAAAGCTTCAGTTCTTTTTATTTGAAAAGCTGTTTTTGGTTGCAATGAAAATAATTTATCAACGTTTGGTTTTATAGTTGCGTGGTATTTTTCAAAATTTGCAATTACTTCTTCAGGTTTTTTGAAAGGTTTTAATTCTGCTTTGTTTCTTACATAATCGAAAAATTCTTTTATGGTTCCATTAAATCCAACTTCGGTTTTCACTTTTTCCATTTCCGATTTCAATCGAGCTACTTCTTGAAGTCCTAAAGTGTGAATTTCTTCTGGAGTCATTTCTGTTGTAGTCCATTGCTTTACATAAGCTTTGTATAAATTTGATCCATTTGGTAATGCTCCGATTCCGCTTGTGTTTCTGGATTTTGGAAGATACTCTGATTTTATGAAAGCAGTCATTTTCTTGAATCTAGGAAGTAATTTATCGTTGATTGTTGAAGCGTATTCTTTTTTTAGCGTTTCTTTTTGAGTGTCTGAAATTTCAGAAGGCATTGATTTTATGGTGGTGTAAAAAATATTATCTTCAGCTTTCTGAGTAATCATTTCGTCAAATTGTTGCATTACCTTGTTGGATAAAACCTTAGGTAAAACGACATTTTTATCCATTCCTTTTTGCATATAAACCATTGCAGAATCTAACCAAACTGCATATAGATCCATTCTTTTTAAGAAGTTTTTATAGTCTTTTTCAGTTTTGAATGGTTGTGCGCTTTCACCTGCTGCAAATTGTGCCATGGTTAAATGCGTTCCCCAAAATTGATGGATTGGAGTAAGATTAGCATTTTGTTTAAGTAAATCTTTTCCAACAGCAACTTCCCATTTAATGATGTCGAAACTGTTTTTTTCTTCATCAGAAAGCGATTCAAAATCGATTTTTGAAAGTTCGGTTTCGTATTTGTTGAAAAATTCGCTTTGATTTTTTCTGAAAGAGTCCGTCATTTCAAATTGCAATTGGTCGTTGTATTTGTTTTGACCATTTAATGTTGCATCTAAAGGATTTAACGTGTTTTTTTCGTCAAAATAACTTTTGGTTAATTTTTTGAAATCTACTGATTTTACTTCCGATTTGCAGTTTACTAACAATAGTGAAAGTAAAATGAAGAAAGAAATTGTTTTCAAATTTTTCATTGGTATTTTGGTTATTGGTTGGTTAAAACTACTGAATTTATTCCATACAATTGCTGTATAGCCCTGATTGGAGCAATCCACCGTGTGGTGCGGAAAGCAGGATTATGGTTTGCAAAAATTCTCGAACCATTCGCTCCTAAACTTCGACACGCTCAGTTCGAAAATTATGCGTTTAATGCTTCAACGATAATGTCTTGGTCGTTTAGCATATCTTTTAGCATATTTTCAATTCCGTTTTTCAAAGTGAATGTTGATGATGGACAACCATTGCACGAACCTTGAAGCACAACTTTTACGCGTTTTGTATCTTGGTCGAATGAGTCAAACAAAATATTTCCGCCATCGGCTGCAACGGCTGGTTTTACATATTCTTCAAGAATGTTTATAATTTGTTGAGACGTGGTATCAAGATTATCGAAATTATTGATTTGTTGTTTTTCTTGTTTGGTGTCTTGAACAATCATACTTTCATCGACAACTATGCCTCCATTCTCAATGAATTGTTTAATAAAAGTGCGAATTTCAAGTGTAATTTCTTCCCAAGATGCGATGTCGAATTTGGTTATAGAGATGTAGTTTTCGTCGATAAAAATTTCTTTTACAAACGGAAAACTAAAAAGTTCTTTAGCTAAAGGTGATGCAATTGTTTGGTCAATATTTTTAAATTCAACGGCAGTTTTAGTGACTCTTTTGTTGACAACAAATTTTAATGTTGAAGGATTAGGAGTAGTTTCGCCATAGACTGTAATTGCTGATTTTTTTGGTCTAAGCGGATCTTCAATTATTATTTTTCCGCCATTTTTTACATATTCTTCAATTTGTTCAGCCACATCATCTTTAACGTCATTCCAATCTACAATGCTGAAACGTTCGATGGCGATGAAATTTCCTGAAATGTAAACTGTTTTTACAAATGGAAGGTAAAATAGTTGTTGTGCTAAAGGTGAGTTTTTAGCTTCGTCAATGTTTTTGAATTCGAAGTTTTCATTTTGAGTTATAAAATCAGGGAATTCAAATTTTAGAATTGTTGGATTTTGTGTTTCTTTTATAGTAATTTTCATAGTGATTCGTGTAATTTTCAACAAATTTAACAAAGTTATTTTGTGGGAATGTTTATATTTGAAGTTTTTAAACAATTAATTAACATTTATAGCGTTTTTTATTAACGTTTAAGTTTATTCAATACATGAAAAAAATTCTACTTATACTTTTTTTTGTTTTTTTTAATACAACTTTTGCTCAGCTTGTAGTAAATAATACAACTCAAACTCCAAATCAATTAGTTCAAAACGTTTTACTTGGTGCAGGTATTACTGTCTCGAATGTTACTTTCAATGGGTCTGCTTTAAATGCTAACCTAGTCCGCGATCAAGTTGGAAGTTTTACAGGAGGAAATACAACGAATATTGGTATTAATAATGGTATTATATTAGCGACAGGTGACGCTCAAATAGCAGTTGGCCCAAATGACCAATCTGGAGCAACTAATGCAACAGCAAATCCAGTTCAGGGTGATGCAGATTTAGCAGCTTTGGCATCTGCAACTATCAGAAATAAAGCAGTTTTAGAGTTTGATTTTGTTCCAATAGGTCAAAATTTGAGTTTCAATTTTGTTTTTGGTTCAGAAGAGTATTTAGAGTTTGTAAACGGAGGTTTTAATGATGTTTTTGGTTTCTTTTTGAGTGGTCCTGGTATTGTTGGTCCATATACTGGAGGTGCAACAAATATTGCATTAGTCCCTGCTACTACAACTCCAATTTCAATTGATAATGTAAATAACGTTTTAAATTCTGCTTTTTATGTAAATAATGGAACAGGAACAACACCTGTAGTTAACGCTACTATTCAATATGATGGTTTTACAACTGTTATAGCTGCAACGGCCACAGTACAATGTGGTCAAACATATCACATTAAGTTAGCTATTGCCAACGTAGGTGATAACTCTTTGGATTCAGCAGTTTTTTTACAAGCACAAAGTTTTAATACTACTCAGCTTAATTTTCCTCAAGATTATTTAGTTTCAAATGGTTTTGCACCATGTCCTGGTACTCCTACCACTCTGAATACTGGATTAGCATCAACTATTCCTCACACTTGGACTTGGAACGGAAATCCAATGCCTGGTGAGACTGGTCCAACAATTACAGTCAATCAAGCAGGTACTTATTGTGCGACCGCTTATCCTTATGGACCAGGTTGTCCGATATCAGATTGTGTAATTGTAGAATATTTACCACCAATGCCAATTGATGAACCCATTGATATAACAGTTTGTGCAGGTTCAACTTTCAATTTATCAATCAATAATCCTATAATATTAAATGGACAAAGTGCAGCGGATTATGAAATTAATTATCATAATTCACTTACAGACGCTCAAAATATAGCATCTCCAATAACTAATACAACAACTTATCCTGGAGTAAATGGAGAACAAATATGGGTTACTATTCAAGATTTAGCATCTGGTTCTAATTGTGTTGCTATAAAATCTTTTTTCTTGTATCAATTAAATACAACCATAGCACCAGCTATAACATGTGGTGCCAGTACATCTACTTCTGTAGCGTTTGATTGGACGCCACTTTCTGGAGCAACGGATTATACAGTTTCGTATCAAGTAAATTCAAATACACCAATTTCTGTAGGCTCAATTGGAAATACATCAACTTACAGCTTAAGTGGTTTGTCATCAGGAGATAATGTAAATTTCACTTTGACTCCAATTGGTGCGTCAGGATCATGTTTTGTTCCTGCGTCATTGACTTGTACAGCATTAACATCTTGTCCAACAATTACAAATCCTTCTTCAAATCAATTATTGTGTTTGAATGGTAATCCAACGCCTTTTTCTGTAAATACAACCTTTACAGGAACTGATGCTATAAGTTATGTATATTTCAATACACAACAAACAGGAGACAATATGTATACTGGAGGTGCAATTTTAGGAAATGCTACTCCAGCAACAGGTACAGCAGTATATGATGCTCCTGTATTAGGAAGTGTAGGTTCTCTTCCTAACGCTATTGGCACTTATTATGTTTATGCAATTGCGAATCCATTGCCTTCAGATGCCACTTGTAGACCATTTCAGGAAATTCAAGTTACAGTTAATGCACCATTAACCGCTGGTATCGATGGTAGTTTAAACATTTGCGGTAGTAGTTCTACTTCTATTAATTTATTTAGTTTGATTACCGGCGAGAGTTCAGGAGGAGTTTGGACACAGACGTCTGGTAGTGGCGGAACTTTCAATGCAGGAGCAGGAACTTTTACACCATCTGCAGGAACAACATCAAGTACTTTTGAATATACCGTTACAGGAGCTGCACCATGTGGAGTAGATACAAGTATTGCTTCTGTAAATATTACGGCACAGTTGGATGCAGGACTAGATGATTCTTTAACAGTTTGTGAAACAGGTACCACAATCGATTTATATAGTATTATTACAGGAGAACAATCAGGAGGAGCATGGACAAGAACAGGAGGGACAGGAGGAACGTTCGATTCTGTAAACGGAACATTTACACCAGCAGTTGGATCAACAACAAGTACTTTCCTTTATACATTAACAGGAATTGCTCCTTGTATTAGTGATTCAAGTGAAGCTACAATTACCATTAATGCACAACCAGTTGCAGGAGTAGATGGAGCAACCACAGTTTGTGAGACATCAGCAGCAGCAATTAACTTATTTACATTAATCACAGGTGAGCAATCAGGCGGAACTTGGACAAGAACAGGTGGAACAGGAGGAGCTTTTAATGCAGCAGCAGGAACATTTACTCCAGCTCTAGGAGCAACAACAAGTACTTTTGAATATACTTTATTAGGTACAGCACCATGTATTAATGATACAAGTATCGCTACTGTAAATATCAACGCTCAACCAGTTGCAGGAGTAGATGGAGCAACAACGGTTTGTGAAACATTAGCTACTGCCATTAATTTAGCAACATTAATCACAGGTGAGCAATCAGGAGGAACTTGGACAAGAACCTCAGGAACAGGAGGAGCTTTTAATGCAGCAGCAGGAACATTCACCCCAGCAGTTGGAGCAACAACAAGTACTTTCCTTTATACTTTAACAGGTACAGCACCTTGTATTGATGATACAAGTATTGCTACAATAAATATCAACGCACAACCAGTTGCAGGTGCAGATGGAGCTACAACAGTTTGTGAGACATTAACCACACCAATTGATTTATTCACTTTAATCACAGGTGAGCAATCAGGTGGAACTTGGACAAGAACAGGTGGAACAGGAGGAGCTTTTAATGCAGCAGCAGCAACTTTCACCCCAGCAGTTGGAGCTACAACAAGTGCTTTTACATACACTTTATTAGGTACAGCACCATGTATTAATGATACAAGTGTGGCTACAGTAAATATCAATCCACAGCCAATTGCAGGAAATGATGGAGCTACTACAGTTTGTGAGACATCAACAACGGCCATTAATTTAGCTACCTTAATTACAGGTGAGCAAATAGGTGGAACTTGGACAAGAACCTCAGGAACAGGAGGAGCTTTTAGTGCAGCAGCAGGAACATTTACACCTGCAGTTGGAGCAACAACAAGTACTTTCCTTTATACTTTAACAGGTACAGCACCTTGTATTGATGATACAAGTATCGCTACAGTAAACATCAACGCACAACCTAATGCAGGAAGTGATGGTGGTACCACTATTTGTCAATCTAGTACAAATGTTATAGATTTATTCAGTTTAATCACAGGTGAGCAATCAGGCGGAACATGGACAAGAACATCAGGTACAGGCGGAACTTTTAATGCAGCAGCAGCAACATTTACTTCTGCAGCCGGAGCTACAACAAGTACCTTTGCTTATACATTAACAGCTACAGCACCGTGTATTAATGATACAAGTATTGCAACAGTAAATATTATTACTGCTCCAACAATAACTACACCAACTCCTTATCAAGTTTGTGATGAGAATGCAGATGGAATATCATGTTTATTTTTCTTACAGACAAAGAATGTAGAAGTTACAACTAATCTTGGTTTAGTAGTTACGTATCACTTAACTAGTTCAGATGCTTTGACAGGATCTAATCCTATTACACAAAATCCATATTGTAATATAACTCCATTTTCTCAACTTTTACATGTAAGAGTTGTTGATCCATTGGCACCAGCTTGTCCATCGACTACTACATTACAATTAATTGTTAATCCAAAACCACTTATTAATCCAAATGTTACAGACTATGCACTTTGTGATAATAATAGCCCTGGCGATGGAGTAGAACAATTCAATTTACCAACTAAAACGGCTCAGATAATTAATGGTCAATCGAACATGACAGTTAGATATTATTTGACGCAAGCAGACGCAGAGAATCAAGTGATTCCATCACTTCCAAATTTACATACAAATAGTGCATCACCAAACACACAAGTGATATGGTATACTATACGAAATACAGTTACAGGATGTATCTCAGTAGGTTCGTTTAATTTGATTGTGAACCCACTTCCAGTTACCACGGTAAACAGCCCAACAGTTTGTACAGGTGATGCAGCTACAGTAACTGCGACAGTAAGTACAGCAGGAACTTATTCTTATGTTTGGACAGTTCCAACAGGAGTTACCAATCCAGGAAATGTTGCTAGTTTTACTACCACAGTTGCAGGAACCTATAGTGTAGTTACTACCAATACCGTTACAGGTTGTGTGGGACTTAGTGCTTCAGGAATAGTAAATTTAATTTATGCTCCAATCATCACTACACCAAGTAATTATGTAGTTTGTGATGAGAACAATGATGGCGAGAGTTGTTTGTTTGATTTAACGACAAAGAATTCACAGATATCGACACAAGTTGGTATTCAGATTAGTTATCATTTAACACCAACTGATGCACAAACAGGCTCTAATCCGATAAGTACAACAACACCATATTGTAATATTACAAATCCACAAACGATTCATGTTCGTGTTTTTGATCCATTAGCACCGGCATGTTCTTCGTTTACAAGTTTCCAATTAATAGTTACTCCAAAACCAGTGGCTAATACGGTAAGTGATTATAATTTATGTGATAGTAATCCGAGTTTAGCCATTACTGAGGCGGTATTTAATTTAACAGGAGTTGTAACTCCACAAGTATTGGGAACTACTTTACCATCGGCGAGTCATACCGTTACGTATTACACCTCACTTGCAGATGCTCAAGTGCCTACCAATGCTATTTCGGCAATTGCAGCCCAAGCCTATACATCGCCATCTACTACATTATGGATACGAGTTCAAAATAACACAACAGGATGTTTTGATATTACTACGGTTAATTTAGTGGTTAATCCATTACCAAATATATTACCTTTCTATCCACAATATGAGTTGTGTGAGACTATAGCACCATTAGGAGTTGAGACTTTCAATTTGAATTCACAATTGACGGCTATTTTACTGGGTCAAACAGGTGTGCAGGTAACGTTCTATCCTTCATTGGGTCAAGCCCAAGCAGGTACAGGAGCTATTGGTAACACTGGGGCTTATCCAAATGCGATTCCTTATGCCCAAACATTAGGAATTCGTATCACTAATACCGCTACAGGATGTTACTCAATATCTACAATGGATTTGGTGGTGAATCCAAAGCCACAACCTATTGCACCAACAACGCCTTATACGGTTTGTGATGATGATACAGATGGTATTTCACAATTTGATTTAAACACTTTAACTTCAGGAATACTTTTAGGAGCTCCAGGAGTGTATGATATTAGTTATTATTTAACTCAAGTAGATGCACAAACACCACTAAACCCAATAAGTTTAACGACTCTATTTACAAACAATCAAGCCTTTGTTCAGTTCTTATGGGTTAGAGCAGAAGATCCAATTACAGGATGTTTTACAGTGATTCAAATAGAGCTTAATGTAGATCCAGCACCAGTGATGCCAACAACATTGCCTATCATTGCAAATTGTGATGCAGATAGTAACACCCAAGATGGATGTACTACGTTTAATTTAACGACACAAACACCAATTATTTTAGCAGCACAGGCACTACCTGCTTCTAATTATACCGTGACGTATTATACTAATCAAGCAGATGCATCAAGTACACCAAATGGTACTTTACCAATTTTTAATACTACCAACTATACAGCTTGTGGTACCACTACTATTTGGGTAAGAGTACAAAATAAAAATACAGGATGTTTCCAAGTAGGTTCGTTCCAATTACAAGTAAATACACCAATTGTACTTACTACACCAACACTATTGAGTGTTTGTGATAACGATGATCTACCAAACAACAATCAAACTACCTTTAATATGCTTGGTTTTGTATCTCCATCGGTGCCTTCAGGTCATACTATTGAGTTTTATACAAGTACAACCTATACTGCAGTTAATTTAATTACAAATCCATCGGCATTTATAAATACAACTCCAGGTTCTCAAACGGTATATGTAGTAGTTACGAATACCACTACAGGATGTAAGAGTTATAGAACACTTACAGTTCAAGTATTACCAGTTCCTACACCAAATAATAATATGACTGGTTTAGAGCTTGAGGCTTGTGATAGTATTGGTCCAAACGATGGAAGTGAGATATTTGATTTAACTACTAACGCTGCTTACATTGCTAATGGAGATCCAAATGTAACATTGCATTATTATCTAAATCAAGCAGATGCCATAGCCGATCAAAATGAGATTCTACCACCAACATCAGCTAATGTAAATGGTAATGTATGGATTAGAGTAGAGAGCAATGTCTTTACAGGAACCAATGGCCAAAATTGTTATGTCTTAGTGGAGCAGCCAGTAATAATAAATCCAGTGCCAATTATAAAACAACCAGTAGCCGATTATCAAGAATGTGATGATGATACCGATGGATTTACCTTGTTTAACTTAAACGGATATGCCTCAGAACTTCTAGCTGGAAATCCATTACCGATAACTAGTTATACTTTGAATTTCTATGCAGGACCAGGAGCAACCAATGCAATTGCGTCTAATTATACCAATACAAGTAATCCGCAAACGATTTTTGTTACAGCTACTAATATCGCTACAGGATGTACAGGACCTGTTGGACAATTTGATATTGTGGTAAATCCAAAACCATTAGCTACCGCTCCACCACCATTTGATACGTGTGATACCGATACTACTAACGACGGATTATTTAATCTTAATTTAAGTAATTTAGAGACTGCTATTTTAACAGGTCAATCTAATACCGATTTTAGTGTAACATTCTATAATACACAAGCAGATGCACAAGCAGGAACTAATGCTATAGTAGATGAAGTAGGATATATGGCTTATACGCATACTATTTGGGTAAGAGTTGAGAATAATATCACTAAATGTTTTAGATTAGTATCTTTCAATGCAACAGTAGAGTTATTGCCAGAACCAAACATCTTTACTTCAACAGGTACTAATGTAATTTGTGTGGATTATAACACGCAACAAGTAGTAAGACCATTAACACTTCAGGTTGCTAGTACAACTCCAGGAGGAACTTATACTTACCAATGGTATGAAGCAGGAGTAGCAATTACAGGAGCAACTAGTTCTACTTATGATGTGCCAGCAGATCCAACAGGAGCTACTAGAATATATACTGTAAAAATGACAAGTGTTAATCCACCTCAATTAGGATGTGAAAATGAATCAGATCCATTTACAGTATTACAATCAGGACAAGCTGTGGCTATTGGTGTAGGATATGAAGTAAGCAACGCTTTTTCTGATATGCAAACCATTACAGTAAACGTAACTGGATATGGAGAAGGATTTTATTTATATAGTTTAGATGGAGGTCCAAGACAAACCAGTAATGTGTTTGAAAACGTACCACTTGGAGTTCACACCATAACGGTATGGGATGACAAAGGTGGTGTAGCAAGCAGTTGTGATCCATTCCAATTAACAGGCGTACAAATCATCGATTACCCTCACTATTTTACTCCAAATGGTGACGGAATTAACGACTATTGGAATATTGTTGGTTTGGATAAAGAAATAAACGCAAAAATTTATATATTTGACCGCCAAGGAAAAT
>Ga0209572_1000628_pt1 | contig 44796 bp, 32 predicted proteins | sample EBPBio232012_DNA_FD_185867 | JGI IMG/M metagenome (GOLD analysis project Ga0209572, IMG submission 185867) | Wastewater treatment Type I Accumulibacter community from EBPR Bioreactor in Madison, WI, USA - Reactor 1_1/23/2012_ DNA (SPAdes)... | ecosystem: Engineered > Bioreactor > EBPR >...
GTCGTTGCGAAGCCTCGCCGGGTCCACAACACGGCTTCGCTTCGCGCCTAGATTGGGGCTGTTCTGGGGGTCTACGCGGGTGCATGGGAATGCCTCTCACACTCTCAGTTCAGAGGGAAGAACTCCGAGTACACCAGCCGCTCTTCCACCACCCGTTTGCGGTAGGTGTTGTCGCCGCGCCGGTCGGGGATGGTGCGGTCGGTGTAGTAGCGCTCGAACTCGCGCAGCACCAGCCGGCCCTTGCCGCTGTAGGCCGGCACCGTGACGCTGGCCTGCCAGATCACCGGGTCCAGCCTTTCGGCCTGCACGATGCCGGGCTGCACCACGCTGGTGGCGCTGGTGCTGGCCTGCAGCGTGCTGCTGCCGGCGCGTGCCCCGTCCGTGTCCAGCGCAATCCGGTCCTCGAAGCGCTGCAGTTCACCCAGGCTGCCGCTGCGCGTCACCTGCGTCGGCGCCGGCTGCGCCGCCTCGTCGAACAGGCTGGGCAGCGCCTGCGCCCCGCTGCCACGCGGCAAGGGCCCGGGCACGGTTTCCACCGTGGCCCCGGGCGGCAGCGCCAGTGCCGAGGCCAGCGTCTGCGCATCGCTCCAGGCCAAGTCGCTGTCGATGGCTGCGCTGCGGGTCTGCAGCACCAGCTCGAACTTGTTGCGTCCCGATTCCAGCGTGCTGCCCGGCATCGGCAGGAACGAGATGCCGAGATGCGCGCTGTCGTTGGTGTAGGTCATCGGCCCGCGCTCGGGCACCGGGCCGCGCACCTTGACGGTGTGCACGGTCTGCGGCCGCTGCGCCAGCGTGGCCGACGCGCCGGCTTGCAGCGCGCTGCCGGCACGGCTGACGGTGGCGCCGCTGGCCACCAGCTGCGTGCTGCGCTGCAGCGTCGTCGCACGGCGCGGCAGCACCTGCGCAAATTCGGCCAGCGTTACCCGCGAGATCTTCATGCCGGCGATCGAATGCGGCTGGTAGCGCACCAGCGCCAGCCGCACGAAGGGCATGTAGGTGCGCCAGCCGGCATCCATCTCGATGTCGCAGAACCACAGCTTGCGCGCGTCGTCCCACTGCACGCGGTGGCCCACCACGTGCACATTGCTGCCGTTCTCCAGCAGCGGCAGCGTCTCGCTGGCCACCCTGGCGCTGAAGTCGGTGGCGCGCGCCATGGCCTTCGGCAGCACGGTGTCGAACAGCGGATCCAGCCCCCACTGGGTGACGAAGGGCATCATCGCCTCGGGAATGGTGTCGAACGGGGCGCCATCGCCCAGCAGCACCACGCCCAGCAGCTCGCCATCGCCCGAGCTGAACCAGGGGCGCTCCAGGTAGACGCGCAGGCCGTTGCCCAGGCGCGTGCTGCTCTGGCTGGCCTGGCCGGCAGCGATGTCGCGTTGCCAGCGGAAGGTGGGCACCGCGTAGACCACGCGCGGCACCTCGGGGGCCTGGGTGCTGCGGATGCGCGTGCCGTCGGGCGTGGCTTCGGGCACGTCGAACAGCACAGGCGCGCCGGCGTCGTCGGCGGCGCCCAGCCAGGCCCGGGTCTCCAGCGCCTGGGGCCCCAGCCGCGTGATCTGATCGCGCTGCGCATACAGCGCTGCGGGCAGGTACTCGCGGAAGCGCGTCGTGGCCTCGATGCGGTAGCGCACCAGGCGGAACCGGGTGTCGCCGAACTCGTGGCGGTTGCCGCGCGTGCGCTTGTCCCCTGTGTCGAGCAGGCCGATGGCCGGCGGCAGCTGCACCGCGTTGGCCGCGCTGGCCAGCATGAACTCGTTGATGTGGTTCTCGGGCAGCGGTATCTCGCCGAGCGTGCCGCGCATCAGCTTGCGCACCGGTCGCGTGCGCTGCGGGTCGTCCACCCATTCATGCCATTCGGCCACGACCTCGAACTTGCCGGTGGAAGGCCCGTGCAGCTGCACGGCCGCGTCCAGGTCGGTGAAGGTCTGCCCGGCCGTGCGCGGCGCGCTCACCTTCATCAGCCGCGGCGTGCACACCGGCTGCTGCGTGGCATGCACCAGCACCAGCGGACGGTAGGGCGTGATCATCCAGTGCACGCCGTGCAGCGCCAGCTCGGCAATGTAGGCGCGCTGCCCGGCACTGTCGCTCCATCGCGGCAGGCCGAAGGCATCGATGAAGCGCTTGTCCACGAAGCTGGCGTAGCGCAGCCGCACGATATGGCCCTTGCGCAGGCACAGCGTCAGCACGCGTTTGCCGGCATCCCACTTCGGCCGGCCGTCGTCGGGGAAGCTCTCGGCGCAGGGGCCGTCGTCCAGCGTGTGCGCGCGCTCGTCGATCACCAGGCGGAAGCCCTGGGTGTCGGGCCACTTCTTGCCGTTCTCGATGATCAGCACCAGCTCTTCGGTCTGCGGCACGCGCACGACGAAGGCGCCTTCGCCCAGCACCATCGGCTGGGTGATGCCGATGCGCGCCAGGTCCTGGCGGCTGTCGCCGCGCAGCGTGAAGCCGCCGGCCGCACCATCGGGCAGGTACGGCGTGACCAGCCGTTCCTCGCGATGCACCACGTACTGCCCGCCGACCAGCCGCCCACCGGTGGGCACCGCGGGCGAGGGCAGGGCCGGCGGCACGGTGGTGGTCAATGCCTGGCTGGCCACGCCGGCCGGCGTCACCAGCTCGATGTTGGCGCCGGGCATCGGGTCGTACAGCGTGCCAGCCTCGCGGGCGGCCGTCCGGTAGGCGGCCTTGATGGCCGCGGCCGTGCCATCGAAGGCGGCATCGAACAGGCCGTGCTGCTCGCATTGCAGCTGCGAGGCCTTGGGCGGCACAAGGTGCCGTTCATTGCGCGCCACGTACTCGAAATCGGCCGAAGCTGCCAGCGCGATGCTGTGCTTGAAGGGCGGGCTCGACAGGTAGGCCTTCGGGTCGGCGTTGAAGTTGGAGCGCAGCACCATGCGCTCCAGCGATTCGCCCTCGCTGACGCGATGACGGTGCACCAGCGCCGGCGGGTCCACCGGCTCGAAGCGCAGGTAGCTCACCGGCTCGGTCGCTTCTTCCAGCTCGCCGGGCTCGTCCGGCGCCAGGCTGTTGCCGGCCAGATCCACCACCCGCGCTCGCAGCCGGTAGTCCTGGCCGAAGCGCAGCCGCGGCAAGGTGCCGGGCTGGGCACGGAAACGCACCGCCAGGCCGTTGCCGTTGTCGGCGGCCTCCACCGTGTCGATGACCTCCTCGCCCTGCAGCCCGCTGTCGGCGGCTTCCACCGGCGCAATGCGCCGGCCCGGGCGCGGTGCGGCCAGGCTCCAGCCGGTCCAGCGGAACACGGTCTCGTGAAGGTAGTGGTCGTCGCCGCCGTCACCGGTGGTGGAAGCGCCCTTGACGTAGCCCTCGTCCGGCGGCAGATCCAGCGTGGCCCCTGTCTTGTGCAGCCGGTAGTCGCCCACCCGCCGGCACAGCGAATGCCACTTGCCCTGGTTCTGCACGTCCACCCGGTAACCGCGCAGCATGTCCTCGGCAAACAACAGCACCTTGCGTGTGGTTGCCGCGGATGCGGCCAGGGCGGCGTTCTTCAGCGTGGCGCCGGCCGCCTCCACCGCCACCTGGCCGGCGCGGCCGTGGCGAGACACGCCCAGCCCACCAGACCGCAGCGCGGCCACCGGCTGGCGGTCGCCGGTGGTGTAGGCCACCTCGCCGTGCGTGCCCGGCTTCAGGCTGCGCGCCACCAGGTTCTGCGCGGTCAGCACGAAATCGGTGGTCTTCAGCGCAGCGCCGTCGGGGTCGAGCTGGAATACGTCGAAGGCCCCAGGGTGCTTGTAGCGGCCCTTGGGGTAAAGCGTCGGGTCGGCCGTGCCACCCAGACGCATCAGACCCTGCGCATGCTCGGCCGTGCGTTCGCGGGGCAGGAAGCGCGCCCGGGTGGCGCGGAAGGCAGTGCGCGGATAGGCGTCGTCACCCGGCGCATGCGGGTCGCCCCAGGCCACCTCGAGCCCGATGGCGCCGTCGACCATGGGGGCCTGGGCCAAGGCCGCGCGGATGGCGTTGTCCTCGGGCAGTGCGCAGTCGATGATCAGGCCGAGCCCGCGCAGCACCGCCGGCGTATCGGCCAGCGAAGCGACGATGCGGTGGAAATCGAAGTCCTCCACCACGATGGAGGGCGGCAGGTTCTTCAGATCGGGCCGCCGCATCGCGCGCTGCGCCGCACTGGGCACGCTGCGCCGGTAGAAGCGGTTGGCCTGGTACAGCGTGTACTCGGCGGCGGTCTCGAACTGGTCCATCAGCTCCTTGTCGGGGCCGTTGGCGGCAGGGTCGGCCCAGTCGGGCGGCAGGGCGCGCACGCCCACCTGGGCATCGGCCGGATTGCCGTCGATGCCGACCACCGGCGCCCGGTAGCGGCTCTTGGTGCCGAAGACCAGCGTGTCCAGCCGTTTCTCGATGTTGTCGCGCGACTTGTCGTCGAAGAAGCGGTCGAATCCGGGCAATGGCAGGTCCAGCGTGCTGTGCCCGGTGACCCACGGGTAGGTGCGCGTGCCGGCGCTGGTGAGCATGCCCTTCAGCGACGGGTCGGCACCCTTCCAGGGCAGCAGCGTCGGGTGTGTGCCGGCGGAGGCCACGGCCAGCTTGCCGTAATGCTCGCGCAGGAAGCCCAGCATGTTGCGCACCGGGTAGGAGCGCAGGTTGACCCGGCTCATGTCGGTGTACTTGAAGCCGGCCACCGGCGTGCTGGCATCGAACAGCGTGCGCCACAGCGCGCTGGAGGCCTCGCCCGGCGGTTGCAGCATCTGCAACGGCAGCAGGCCCGGCACACCGGAAATCTGCAACTGCAGCTTCAGCCGCGACAGCGTCTTCGGCCAGTCGTGGAACTCGGCATAGCCGGGCGCGCCCAGCTTCTGCTCGGCAGCCGTCACCGGGGTCAGCCGCGGCGACACCACCACCGAAATGCGCAGGCAGCCCTTGTGGGGCCCTTCGCTCACGCGGCCGTAGGGGACAGCGGTCCAGACGATCTTCTGTTTGGCCATGGTGGGTTCAGGCAAAGGCTTCGACGTATTCACGCCAGGCGTAGTCGGTGCTGCCGTCGATCAGCGCCAGCTCGTCGGCCAGCGGCAACTCGGGCTGCAGGCCCATCAGCTGGCGGAAGCTCGGGTCACCGTTGGAGCCGGAGAACTTGCGCTCGCAGGTGATGGTCACGCTGCCGGAGAACACGAACACCGAGATCTCGATCGTCAGCTGTGCCTTGCCGACGCACTTGCCGCTCTCGAACTCGTAGCGCAGCTCCAGGTACAGCTCCAGCGAGGCGCTGACGATGCACAGCACCTCGACATGGCCGGCCAGGCGGAAGTAGCCGGTCAGCGACGCGGCATCCTGCTCCATGCGGAAGTAGATGCCGGCCATCACGCTGACACCGCCGGAGGCCACGCCGAAATCGACCTCGATGGCGGCACCGAACTCCAGTGCCGCTTCCAGGATCTGCACGCCGTGCGGATCGATGGTGATGCCGAAGAAGCCGCCACCGCCGAACATCGAAACCGTCAGGTGGAAGGGCTGCTCGCGCGTGCAGAAGTTGAAGCGCACCGACAGCGGCTGGCCGATGAAGGGCACCGTGAAGCCGGCGCCCAGGCTCAGGTTGGTCAGCGAGAACATGCCCACCGCGATGTTGGGCAGCGCGATCGAGAAGCCGGCGTCGATGCCCTGCGGCGTGATGTCCAGGTAGGGCGGGTCGGAGAAGCCGTCCAGCGGGATCAGGTCGCGCAGCGTCTCGACGAAAGACAGCGGGCCGACGAACTTGATGTCGTTCAGCAGCACGTCCACGCCCGTCTTGGCTGCGGAATCGACCTTGAACTCGATCTTCTCGAAGTTCAGCTCGATGAAGGCCGCCGGATTGATGAGCACCAGGTCGAAGTGCTTCAGGCTGCACACCACCTGGATCTTCGGCGCGCTGCCGCCGGCCTTCTTGACCCGCGCCTCCACCGCGATCAGGAAGCCGTGCGGATCGTTGGCCCGGAACAGCGGCTTGTTCGGCGTCAGGCCCCAGCTCTTGATCTCCGGGTTCCAGTCGAAGCGCACCACCAGCTCTTCGCCGGTGAGCATCTCCAGCAGCTCCAGCAACTGCTCGGCGGTGCCCAGCACCGCCAGCACCACGTCCAGCACTTCCAGCAGCGTCTGCTTCGGCGCGCCATCCAGCAGCTTCACCTGGCCCAGCGTGGTCTTGATCGGGCCGATCGCGCCCTGCAGCGTGTTCAGCTTGTCGGCCAGTGCGCCAGGGTTGCCAAACAGATCGGCCATCGCCCCAGGGTCGCCGACGATCGCGTCCAGCGCCGCGTACACCGCCTTGCCCTGTGGAATCAACGTGGCCAGCAGCTTGAAGTCATTGAGGATCGCCTGCGCCTTGCTCACCAGGCCCAGCCCGCTCTGCTTGAAGCCGGCCGGCAGCGTGGCGCCGCTCAGCGCCGTGCCAACCGCAGCCACTTTGGGCAACAGCCCGTCGATCAGCCCCGGCAGCGAGCCCAGGCTGGGCACCGTGTCGATGCCGGGCAGCGGATCGCCGGCCGATGCCGGCACCAGCGCATTGAACTGGTTGCGCAGCTGGTTCAGCGCGGTCTGCAGTTGCTGAAGCGCCTGCACCACCGGCGCCACCTGCGCCTGGGCCAGCGCCACCGCCTGCTGCAGCAGGTCGGCCACGATGCCCTGCAGCACGTCCACGGCAGCCTGCGCCAGAGAACCGCTGTGGCCGGCGACATCGCGCACGAACTCGTAGGCGCGCGCCAGGCCGTTGACGAAGCTTTCCACCTGCGTGGCCGCCTCGGACGCGAACTTCGGCACCTTCTGCGGGCTGCCGCTCAGGTCGGCCAGGCTCTGGATCACATCGCCCAGCGGAATGCAGCCAAACAGCAGCGGCAGCGGCAGATCCGACAGGTTGCTCGGGAACACGCCGGTCGGCTCGAGCTTGCCTTGCAGGAACTTGGTGGCGTCGCCGGCCACCGGGCCGGTCAGCCGCGACAGCGCGCTGGGCTTCAGGTTCGGCTGCACGAAGCCGCCGGAGCGGTCGCCCTGCGTGCTGAAGTCCAGCTGCGCCATGCCGTTCTCGGCCTGCACCTCGGCAAACACCTGCCCCTTGTTGGCCGCGTCGAAGCCCTTCTTCAGGTAGTGCAGGTTCCAGCGCAGCAGGTTGTTCTTGTCCGAGCCGCCCAGCTGCGCCAGCGCGCCGATGCGCACCCGCGTGCTGGCCAGGCTGGGATAGAACATCGGCCGCGTGAGCTTCAGCGAATAGTTGCGCAAGCCGTTGGCGGCCGAGTCGGCCTCGGCGCCGAATTCGATGTGCTCGGCCTCCACCGACGTGTCGCCTGCCTTCAGGCTGGGTGCCAGCGCCACCCGCTGGCGCTTGAACTGCGCCGTGCGCCGGCCCGCGCGCGGGCCGTTGGCCAGCCATTCGCCCTGCGCGGCCAGTGCGTTGAGGCGGGCCTTGTCGTAGTCGGGTGCCAGGCTGGGCAACCGCGGGCAGGCCAGCGAGTTGTCCATGAAGATCATCGGCAGCTCGAACTGCACGCGCCGGCCGTCGATGTCGGTGCCCACGCAGCGGAAGGCGAACGGCTGGCCGCCCACGCAGGGCCAGAACAGTGTCTGACCATACGCGCCGATGGCCGCTGCTGCGCTTTGCGGCGTGTCGATGTCCGGTGTCACCGTGGTCACCAGGCGCACGCTGTTGAACGGGAACTGCCGCTGCATCGACTTGCCGTCGGTCGTCTGCAGCGCCGGGTCCACATAGCTGCGCTCGCGCTCGCGCACGATGATGAACATGCGCTGCCGCAGGTAGGCCGGGTTGCCGTCGATGCGCTCGGTGCCCGAGCGGCCGTTGTGGAACTTGCGTTCGCTGACCTTGATCAGCGCCACGCGGTGGCCGAAGGGGAACAGATAGCCCTTGTAGACCACCCGCACGTAGTGGTCGCGGCCCATCGACGCGCGGTGCACCCACTCTTCCACCGACAGCCCGGGCGGCTCCCAGGCGCCACGCGAATCGAGCCAGCCGCCCAGGCTGGACAGCAGCATCAGGTGCGTGTCCAGCGGCCGCGGCGTGTAGCTGGGCTTGGAGAAGTTGGACGACAGATGGGTGATCTGGTAGCGATCGAAATCGCTCAGCGTGGCGCGGAAGGGCGCGGGCGCACCGGCCGTGCTGGGCAGGTTTTCCGCGGTGATGAAGGCGCTCTGCATCGGCTTGATCGGGTCGGAGCCCTCGCCCGTCAGCGCCCACACCGCCCGCAGCGTGCGCGCCGGGTCGGGCCGGGGCGGCTCAATGAACTTGCCGTTCGCGCCCGGTGCCACCAGCCGGGTGTGCCACAGCTCGGTGCGTTGCGTCAGTGCCGAGGTCACCGGCTCTGCCGCGTGGCGCCAGCGCTCGCCGGCGTGCGGCGCCAGGATCAGCCGCCACGGCATCTCGATCGCCGTCTGGGTATCACCCGGCAGGCCGGGCCGCGGCTTGAGGCGCAGCGTGGGCGACACCTGCGCCGTCAGCTTGAGCCCGATTGCGCTGCCCATCTGGCTGACGCGCGACAGTTGCACCGAAGAATCCGCGCCGTCCACCGCCTGCAGCGTCAGGCTGCGCAGCGCAAAGGTGGACAGCGCCGCGCGCTGCGTGGCGCTCATCCGGCGCAGCGTGCTTGCGCTGAGCTTGATGCTGCCGCTGTAGCGAAGGCCCCCGCCCGCGGGCAGTGCATTGCCCGGCACGCTCGGCGCCAGGCTTTCGCAGGCCTGCAGCACGTCGGCCAGCTGGTAGGGCACCGAGAAGCCGTCGGGCACCTTGAACACCAGCCGCGACTCGCCCGCGATGCGCGCACGGATCGGCGGCGGCAGCGGCGGCTCGTTGCTGCCCGCTGGCTGGGTGCCGGCGGCAGCCGACTGGAAGAACACCTGCTCGGCCAGCGCCTGGGGCGGGAAATGCAGCACGATGTACGAAGCGCCACCGCTGGCCGGGCCGCGCTTCAGCCGCGGCGGCGGGCCGGCTTGCACCTGCATGTTGACCAGTTCGATGCGCAGCGCCAGCAGGTCGCTGGGCCGCACCACCGCCTTGCCGGGCCGGCTCGGATCGAACAGGTTGGTCAGCGCGCGCAGCGCGAAGACCTGCGGACCGACGGCCTCGGGCACCACTGCGCCGCTGCCGGTGGCCGACACCGCCGGCGCCGCGGCTGCCGGCGCAGTGCCCTGCAAGGCACCTGCCGAAACTGCCGGCGCAGCCGATGCCACCGGCGCGGCTGAGACGCTGCTGGCCGTTGCAGACGACACGGCCGACGACGACATCGACGTTGTCGCGAGACCGGCGCTGGTGCTGCTGGTGCTGGCCAACCCGCCCGGCCGCACGCTGAGGGTGGCCCCGGCCTTGGCCGCACGACGGCTCGGCGCGCCCGGGGCGCGCGGTTCGGTTTTCTTGGGCATGGGCTGCGGCGGGGTCTGCGGGTGAGCGTCGGACGCTACTCGCAGCCACGCCGCGGCACACCCCCTACGACTAGGGGCAGAGCGGCCGGCCCGTGGTCATTCGGCGTAGCGCGCCGCGGCCTGGTCCAGCTTGCGCAGCAGCGCTGCGTAGACGCTGGCGCAGACCGCCGGCTCCAGCGGCCCGGCCTCGCGCCGGCACTGCGCGCGCGCTTCGGCGCTGACGGCATGCATCGGCCCGGCTGCGCTGGCGGCCACCTGCACGTCGCACGCCCGCTGCAGCGTCCACAGCCACATGAAGGCTTCGCCGATGTCGCGGCCCCAGCTGAGCAGGCCGTGGTTGCGCAGGATCACGCAGTGCTTGTCGCCGATGCTTTGCAGCATGCGCGCGCGCTCGTCCGGATTGACGGTGATGCCCTCGAACTCGTGGTAGGCCACCCGCTCGTGCAACTGCGCGCCATAGAAGGAATCGTGCGACAGGCCCTGTTCCAGGCAGGCCACCGCCATGCCGCTGGTGGTGTGGGTGTGCATCACGCAATGCGCATGGTCCACATGCCCGTGGATCGCGCTGTGGGTGACGAAGCCGGCGCGGTTGACCACATGCTCGGTGGGCCGCACCGGCCGGCCTTCGATGTCCACCGCCACCAGGCTCGAGGCCGTGACCTCGTGGTACATCAGGCCGAAGGGGTTGATCAGGAACACGCGCTCCGGGCCGGGCACTCGCAGCGTGATGTGGTTGAAGATCATCTCGGTCCAGCCCAGCAGGTCGAACACCCGGTAGCAGGCGGCGAGTTGCACGCGGGCCTGCCATTCGGCGTCGGTCATCGGGATGACGGTGCCGCTGCGCGGCGTCTCCTGCATCGTCAGGGTCATGGTGAACCTCGCGGTAGTCGTGCGGCCGATCTTAGGCCCACCCGACTCCCCCTTCGGTGTGATGCGCCGGCCGACGGGCTGCACCACAATGAAGGCATGAGCCCGGCGCCTTCCCGACCGCCGGCCACGGCGGCCTGGCGGCTGGCGCGCCGGGCCTGGCGGCTGCTGTACAGCGACTCGCAACGCTGCTTTGCGGTGGCCGACCAGGCCTTCCAGCGCGGCTGCCGGCAGGGCGACCAGGGCGCCCAGGGTTGGGCCCGGCTGGCCCGCGGCTTCCACCTGATCTGGTATGCCACGCCGCAGGAGGCGAGCGCCGAGTTGCAGCAGGCGCAGGGCTGCTTCGTCGCCGTGGGCGACCGTGCCGGCCAACTGCTGGCGCAGGTGGGCCTGGCACGCTGTGCCTGGCGCGACGGCCTGTTCCGCGAATCGCTGGAGCGCGTGCTGCCGCTGCGCGACGAGGGCCTGCGCATCCTGAAGCACGACGAGCGCGGCATGCTGCTCAACACCATCGCAGGCTGCTATTCCGAGCTGGGCGAATCGCAGCAGGCCTTTGCCTACATGTACCAGGCACTGCGCGAGACCAGCGCCGCCAAGAGCAATGGCTTCGACGTGGTGCTGTACTGCAACCTGGCGCACGAGCTGATCCAGCTGGGGGACTATCCGCAGGCGCTGAGCTATCTCGACGAAGGCCTGGCGCGCTGCGAGCAACTGAACAATGCCCGGCTGCTGAGCGTGCTGGGCATCAACCGCATCATCTGCCTGAGCAACCTCGACCGGCCGGCCGAAGCGCTGCCCGAGGTGCGGCGCCTGCTTGGCCTGCCGGCCGACAAGGACGGCCGCGGGCCGATGAATGCGCATTTCGAGACCATGGCACTGGCGGCGCTGCGCGCCGGCGACGTGGCGCTGGGCGAGATGCTGGTCGAGCGCGCCCGCGACATGCTGGCGCTGGGCGCGCTGCCCGACGAGCTGGGCACGCTGCGCGTGGCCGAGGCCGAGCTGCTGATGGCCCGCGGCCGCTGGACCGAGGCCGCCGACCGGCTGATGCAGCCGCCCGATGCGCCGGCGCCCGGCGAAAGCCTGCGCGTGCGCTGCATGCATTTCCACGCGCTGGCCGCCGTGCACGAGCGTCTGGGCCAGGCGGGTGCAGCGTTGCAGGCCCTGCGCATCTGGCAGACCCTGCATACCGAGCGCGCACTGCAGGCCTCCGGCGCGCGCTACCAGGCGGCGCAGTTGCAGACCGAGCTGCTGCGCATGCGCCAGGCGCTGGAGAACGTCGATGCGCGGCGGCGCCGCACTGAGCGGGCCCATGCCGAGCTGGAGGCGGCGCACCAGCAGTTGAAACAGAAGATCGCCGAGGTCGAGGCGCTGCAGCAGGCGCTGCGCCAGCAGGCCACGCGCGACTTCCTGACCGGCCTGTTCAACCGCCGCCACCTGGACGACGTGCTGCCGGCCATGCTGGCCATGGCACAGCGCGACCGGCAGCCGCTGTCGGTGGTGATCATGGACCTGGATCACTTCAAGGCCGTCAACGACCAGCTCGGCCATGCCGCGGGTGACCACCTACTGGCGGCCTTCGGCGCGCTGCTCGGCGCGCAGGGCCGCAAGAGCGACGTGGCCTGCCGCTACGGCGGCGAGGAGTTCTGCCTGCTGATGCCGCGCACGCCGGCCGCGGCGGCGCGGCGCAAGGTGCAGGCCTTGCTCAAGCAGTGGAGCCTGCAGTGCCAAGACGAACCGGCCGCTGCCGCCGGCGCCGGCACCTTCTCGGCCGGCATCGTCGACTCGCAGCGCGTGGCCGGCGATGCCCGCAGCCTGCTGGGCGCCGCCGACGCGATGCTGTTGCAGGCCAAGCGCCTGGGACGCAACCGCGTGCTGGTGCAAGACGGCGGCGACCGCGCGGCCGCCTGAAGCCCCTGCCGGCCGCGCTGCCGGACAATGGCGCTCCGCCGTGCCCGCCTGCCGCCATGCCGATCCGTTACGACATCACCCACACCACCTGCTACCGCTACCGCGAGCCGGTGGGCTTCGGCGAGCACCGGGTGATGTTCCGGCCGCGGGACAGCCATGACCTGCGCGTGCTGGCCACCGACCTGGTGTGCAGCCCCGAGGCGCAGGTGCGGCTGATCCAGGATCCGCATTCCAACTCGGTGGCGCTGGTCACCCCGCTGGAGCGCGCGGCCGAGCTGAAGATCGTCTGCACCTTCACCATCGAACACGCGCCCGGCGACGGCAGCGAGCTGGAGCTGTCGCCCAGCGCGCTGATCTTCCCCTTCGCCTATTCGGTGCAGGAGCGGCTGGACCTGGAGCATTACATGCGCCCGCTGCACGACGACCCGGACGGCGTGCTCACCCAGTGGGCCCGGCAGTTCATGGACGCCGGCGGGCCCACCGGCACGCGCGACCTGCTGCTGCAGATGAACCAGTTCATCCGCGACAAGTTCGAATACAAGGCGCGCGACGAGGAAGGCACGCAGCCGCCGCTGCAGACGCTGAAGCTGGGCAGCGGCAGCTGCCGCGATTTCGCGCTGCTGATGATGGAGGCGGTGCGCAGCCTGGGCATGGCGGCGCGCTTCGTCTCCGGTTACCTGTACGACCCGTCGCTGGACGCCGCCGCACCCGGCGGCGAGGCCGGTGCCACGGCCGGCGCGGGCAGCACCCATGCCTGGCTGCAGGTGTACCTTCCCGGCGCCGGCTGGGTGCCCTTCGACCCCACCAACAACCTGCGCGCCGGCAACTCGCAGCTGATCCGCGTGGGCGTGGCCCGCGATCCGGCGCAGGCCGCGCCGATCAGCGGCAGCTGGTTCGGCCCGGCCGAGGCCTACCTGGGGCTGACGGCCACCGTGCAGGTGCGCCGGATCGCCGGCTGAACCGCATGGCCATCCTGCTGGTGCGCCACGGCGAGACCGCGCTGAACGCGGCGCGGATCATGCAGCCGGCCGACACGCCGCTCAGCGAGCGCGGCCACGCGCAGGCGCAGGCGGTGGCCCGCCGGCTGGCGGCGCGCGGCGGCGTGGCCGCGGTGCTGGGCAGTGACCTGCCGCGCGCCTGGCAGACGGCCGAGGCCATCGCGCGGGCCACTGGCGCGCCGCTGAGCGCCAGCCCGCTGCTGAAGGAGCGCAACTTCGGCGCGCTGCGCGGCCAGCCCTACGACAGCCTGGGCTTCGACCCGCTGCAGATGCAGGAGGCGCCGCCCGGCGGCGAATCGGCCGCCGATTTCGAGAGGCGCATCGCGGCCGCCTTCGAGGCCGTCCGCGCGCTGCGCGCCACGCTGCCGGCCGACCTGGTGGTGGTCACGCACGGCCTGCTGATCCGCCGGCTGCTGGCCGGACCGCTGCGGGTGGATGCGGCGCTGATCGACGGCTTGCACCTGGGCAACACATCGGTCAGCATCGTTGGCGCCGCGCCGCCGCATGCGCTGCAATTGCTGAACTGCACCCGGCACCTGGACGAGGCCGCGCGCGACGACGCGCAGGCCCTGTCCGGCGGCTGAACCCACACCAGGAGACACGATGCGCATCCGCCAGATCGTCTTTGCCGCGGCCGGGCTGCAGGCCGGCGCCCATAGCCTGGCCACGCTGCTGGGTCTGGACAGCCCCTACCGCGACCCCGGCGTGGCCGAGTTCGGCCTGGACAACGCCGTCTTCGTGCTGGGCGATCAGTTCGTCGAGATCGTCTCGCCGACGCGCGCTGGCACCACCGCCGGCCGGCTGATCGAGCGCCGTGGGGACTGCGGCTACATGCTGATCCTGCAGACCGACGATTTCGACCGCGAGCTGGCGCGCTTCGAGCGCCTGGGCGTGCGCCGCGTCTGGGCCAAGGACCTGGACGACATCCGCGCCACCCACCTGCACCCCAAGGACATCGGCGGGGCCATCGTGTCCATCGACCAGCCCACGCCGCCAGCGTCGTGGCGCTGGGGCGGGCCCGACTGGAAGCTGCAGCCCGGGCTGGCCGCGCAGCAGCGCGTGGTCGGCGTGACCGTCGGCGCCGACGATCCGGCGGCGATGGCCGCGCGCTGGGCGCAGGTGCTGGGCCTGGGCGCGCCGGTGGCGCAGGGCGGCACGCAGCGCCTGGTGCTGGACGGTGGCTGGGTCGATTTCGAGCCGGCCGACGCGCGCGGCGAAGGCATCAGCGGCTACACGCTGGCGGTGGCCGACCGCGATGCCGTGCTGGCCCGGGCCCGCGAAATGGGCCTGGACGTGGCCTGCCACGCCGTCACGCTGTTCGGCACGCGCCTGGAGCTGCGGGCGCTGTAGCTCAGCCGCCCCAGACCTCGCGCGCCACCTCCACCACCCGTTCCAGCTTGCGCCACTGGTCGTCCTGCGACAGGGCGTTGCCATGGTGCGTGCTGGAGAAGCCGCACTGTGGCGACAGGCACAGGTCATCCAGCGGCACGAACTGCGATGCCTCGTCGATGCGCCGCTTCAGGTCGTCCTTCGACTCCAGTTCCCCCAGCTTGGTGGTGACCAGGCCCAGCACCACCTTCTTGCCGCGCGGCAGCGCGCGCAGCGGCTCGAAGCCGCCGGCGCGCACGCTGTCGAATTCCATGAAGTAGCCGTCCACGGCCGTCGAGAACATGGCCTGCACGACAGGGTCGTAGCCGCCCTCGGCCACCCAGGCGCTCTTGAAGTTGCCGCGGCAGGTGTGGATGGTCACGTGCAGGTCGGCCGGCTTGTCGGTCAGGGCGGCATTGATGGTGTCGGCATAGGTCTGTGGCAGCGCTTCCGGGTCGTCGCCGTTGGCCCGGCAGTTGGCCTGGATCTTCGGGTCGCATAGGTAGGCGAAGGTGATGTCGTCCAGTTGCAGGTAGCGGCAGCCGGCGTCGTACAGGTGCCGGATCGCGCTGCGGTAGGCCCCGGCCACGTCGGCCCAGAAGGCGTCCATCTCCGGATAGGCCTCGCGTGAGATGGCCGCCCGGCCGCCGCGCAGGTGCAGCATCGACGGGCTGGGAATGGTCATCTTCGGCGTGCGCGTGGTCTGCGACGCCAGGTAGGCGAAGTCGGCCGCCATGATGGGCTTGCTGCAGCCGATCTTGCCGGTGACGGTGGCGATCGGCGGCTGCTCGCCACCGTGGTCACCGGTCTGGAACTTCGGCCCGGGGTTCTCCTTCAGCGTGACGCCATCCAGTTGCGCCAGGAAATCCAGGTGCCACCAATCGCGACGGAACTCGCCGTCGGTGATGCCCTGCAGACCGATCGCCTCCTGCCGGCGCACCGCCTCGGTGACGGCGCGGTCCTCGGCGGCACGCAGCGTAGCGGCGTCGCTCTCGCCGCGCTTGAAGCGGGCACGTTCGGCGGCCAGCCAGTCGGGCCGCAGCAGGCTGCCGACCTGGTCGGCGCGGAAGGGGATGCTCATTCGGGTCTCCACAGGGTTCGGTCCTGGCGGTTCATGCCGCACTGCAATCAATCGTATCGGCCTTCAGTGTCGGTGACCGTCGCTTTGCTGACGTTCGTTGTGCTCGATGCGGTTCGGCGCCGCTGAGGCAAAGCCGGCGAGGGGGTGGCCGGCTCCGTTCAGGAAATGCTTATTCACTCCGCCGGCCACCCCCTCGCCGGCTTTGCCGGCACCCGCAGCGCGCTGCGGAGGCATGAACACAGCCTTCGAACACCGCAGGCCCTGGCCGGCAGCGGGGTGGCCAACGGAGTGAATAAGAATTTGGCTGAACGGAGTTGGCCACCCCGCTGCCGGCCAGCGTGCACCTCAAGGGCCGCCTTCGAGCGGCAGCCCGGCTCGAATGGGCATCAGGGATTGGTGTCTGCCCCCGTGGGGCAGGCCGTGCCGCCGTCGCGCTGGATGCGCGGCGTGCCGCCGTCCTCGGGCCGCTTGCCCGGCGCATAGGGCGCGTTCGGGGCCTTGAAGCGCGCCATGTAGTCGACCAGCGCGTCGATGTCCAGCGCACCGCCCAGCGGCGCCTTGCCGCCGGTGAAGGTGCCGAAGCTGTCGCCGCCGCTGGCCATGAAGCTGTTCACCGTGACGCGGTACTCGCGCGCCGGCTCGGGCAGGCGGCCACTGGCGTCCACCAGCGTCTCGGTGCGGCCGTCGCGCGTCAGCGTCACCGAATGCACCCGCTCGCCGCAGGCCTTGGCGCCGTTCCAGCGGTACTTGAAGCCGGCCGACGGAATCATCAGCCGCGTGGCCGTGGGCAGCTGGCCGCGGCAGCCGGCGAACTGCTGCTCCAGCACGTCCTTGAGCTGCTGCGCCGTCAAGGTCATCGTCACCAGGCTGTTGCCGAAGGGCTGCGTGGTGAAGGCCTCGCCGTAGGTGACGTTGCCGTCGCCCTCGTTGGCGCGCTGCTTGAAGGTGAAGCCCGGCGTGCGCACGCCGCCGCGGTTCATCAGCGCGATCGCCGCGCCGCCGAAGGCCGGCGCCGCGGTGGCGGCCAGCTGTGCATCGGCGATCAGCTCGCCGGCCGGCATGTTGCAGGCTGCGTCCGCCGCATTGTTGGGCAGCTCGGTGGTGATGCTGCCGATGACCACCGCCGCGCGCGGCGCCACCAGCGCCTCGTAGCCGCGCACCACGCCGGCCACCGTGGCGTCAGGCGGAATGCCGTGGTCCACCAGCCGGTTGGTCACCTGCGCCGACAGCACGTCGCGCGTGGCCGGGTCCAGCTTCAGGTCGATGTCGCTGAGCACGCGGCCGAAGGCATTGGCGCTGCTCACCGGGATGGCGCGGCCCTTGGCATTGGGCAGCCGGCAGTTGTAGGCCGCATGGGTATGGCCGCTGAGCACCAGGTCCACCGCATCGTCCAGCTGCGCCACGATGCGCGCGATCGGCGTGCCCTGCAGGTTGCCGGCGCATTCGTTGATGTCCTGCAGGCTGCCGGTCTGCACGCCGCCCTCGTGCACCAGCACGACGATGGCCTCGATGCCTTCGGCGCGAAGCTTCGGCACCAGCGCGTTGACGGTGGCCGCCTCGTCGCGGAACTCCAGCCCGGCCACGCCGGTGGGGATGACGATGCCCGGCGTGTCCTTCAGCGTCATGCCGATGAAGGCCACCGGCACGCCCTGGAAGCGCTTGACGCCATAGGCCGGCAGCAACGTCTGCCCGGTGGCGCTGACGATGACGTTGGCCGACAGCCACTGGAACTTCGCGCCCTCGAAGGGCACCGGCGTGCCCACCTTGGCGCCCTGGCAGCTGTTCAGGTCCACCCGGCCCTGCGCGTCGAGCTTGCAGCCGCCGCGCTGCAGGCGCAGCAGCTCGGCCGAGCCCTTGTCGAACTCGTGGTTGCCCACGGCGTTGAACTCCAGGCCGATGCGGTTCAGCGTCTCCACCGAAGGCTCGTCATGGAACAGCGAGCTGATCAGCGGCGTGGCGCCGATCATGTCGCCGGCGCCCACCACCACATGGTTCGGGTTCTGGGCCTTCAGCCGGTTGACGTGCGCGGCAATGTGCGCCGCCCCGCCCACCGGCACGCGCTGCGCCGCCGGCACCGCCAGGTTGGGCGCGAAGCTGCCCGGCGACTGCAGGTTGCCGTGATAGTCGTTGAAGCCGATCAGCTTGACGTCGACAGGCGGCGAAGGTGGCAGCGCCGCGCAGCCGGCCAGCAGCAGCGGGGCGGCGAGCCGCGCCATGTTCAGCACCTTCATCGTTCGCACCCCCGGGCGCCTGCATTTCATCGGCATGTCGCCCAGTGTAGGGGGCGTGGCCGCGCTATCGTTGCGCCATGCCCATCAACAGCAACCTGAGCATCCTGGCGAGCTTCCTGTGCGTCGTGCTGACGATCGTGATCTTCGAGAAGACCCCGATCGATCTTCGCGTGCAGGACCGCTTCTACCACCCCGTGCGCGGCTGGCGCATCGACGCGCAGGCCCCGATGCCGCGGCTGATCTTCTACCAGGGCCCCAAGTGGGTGCTGGTGGCCTTCGTGCTGGCGCTGGTGGCCTGCATGCTGGTGCCGGGCCTGCCGCTCGATGCCCGGCAGGCCGGCTTTCTGATCACCTGCATCGTCGTCGCGCCGATCACCGCCTGGTTCATCAAGCGCCAGACCGGCGTGCTCTATCCCTGCTATGTCGACCGCTACGGCGGCACCGAGCCCTACCGCACGCTGTTCGAATCCATCCCGCGCGTGCCGGGCCGCGTGCGCGGCCGCGGCTTCCCGGCGGCGCACTGCAGTGGCGCCTTCGCGCTGATGTCACTTTATTTCGTGATGCCGCCGCACCTGCAGTGGGCCGGCCTGGCCTTCGGCATGGCCACCGGCTGGATCGTCGGCATCTACCAGATGCTGAAGGGCGTGCACTACCTCAGCCACACTATCGTCACCATGTTCCTGGTCTGGACGATCATCCTGGTGCTGTCCAGGCTGTATGGCTTCTAGGCCGGCTTCTTGTAGATCAGCACGTCGCGGTAGTCGATCTTCAGCCGGCGCATCAGGCCCGAGTACGAGGGCTTGACCACCAGCTTCTCGTAGCGCTGCTCGCACAGGTCGAAGACGGCCAGGTTGCGCTTGGAGTTGTTGGTCTCCACGATCAGGTAGCCGCCGGGGTTGAGCATGCCGTCGATCTTGTCGACCATCGCCGAGGGCTCCATCGGGATGTGCGAGATCACCGCCATCATCACGATGGTGTCGAAGGTCTCGTCGGTTTGGAAGTTCTCGAAGCCGCTGATCTTGTAGTGCAGGTTGCGGTGCCGGCGCTGCAGCTTGACGTAGAACTTCTCGAAGTGCGGGTTCGGTTCCACCAGGGTGTACGACGGCACCTGCGGATAGAACTTCTCGAACAGGAAGCCCTTGTTCGGGCCCAGTTCCAGCGACTTGCGACCCACCAGGTACGGGCCGATGTCCAGCACGTGGTTGCGGTACATGCAGAAAAGGCGGCTCTGGCGGATGTAATGGGTGTGCTTCATGCGATGGGTGATTCGACCGCATCCCAACGACGCGGGGCGGGCGCGATGCTACGTGAGCGGCCGGCGGCCGACCCGGCATCAGGCCAGACAAAGCTTAAGCCCCGGTTAATGCCGGGGCCGGTGCAGCTTCAGGCCGGGTCGATGCCGGCCTGGAACACCTGCAGGTCGAAGTCCGACGAACCTTCCTTCATCGTCGCGCACAGGATGTGGCGGCCGTCGGTGCGCACGTTGACCAGCCCGTACACCAGATCGGTGGCCATCGGCATCCAGGCCAGCCGGCGGTAGCGGCCTTCGGGCGAGGCGTCGAAATCCACCTCCAGCGCGGCCGGCGGGAATGCCTGCTTCGGCTCGGCCACGGTGCGCGCGTGGCTGGCGAAGTCCAGGCCCACCGAGCGCGCCAGCTCGGTGCTGTACAGCAGCGGCGGCATGGCCGTGCCGTCGGCGTCCAGCGATTCGCGGCCGTAGCGTGCGCTGGCGCCCATCACCCGCGGCCGCGGGTGGGCGTAGTCCTCGTTGTCGCCAGAGGAAATGACCGTGGCGCGTGCCGCCATCGCGCGCACGAAACCCAGGTCGATGTCGTCGCTGCCGTGGTGGCAGCCCTTGGCCACGTCGGCATTGAACTCGGCGGCCGGATGGCAGCCCAGCAGCAGCCGCTGCGAGGCGGTGTTCAGGTCGCCGGTCAGCAGCAGCCGGGCCTGGCCATAGTCCACCCGCAGCACCACCGAATGGCCGTTGCGGGTGACGCTTTCGCTGGACAGCCAGCGCATGCCCTTGCCGCCGCCGGCCAGCTTCTCCTGCACCGGGCCCAGCACGCGGATCGCCGCCGCGCCGGGGGCCGGTGCATAGCCGGGCAGCCAGTTGTCGGCCTGCGACAGGTTGTTCACCTTCTTGGGCAGCTTGCCCACCAGCTTGGCCAGCGCGGCGAAGTCGCCTGCGAAAGGCCGCTTCGGCCGGCCGAAGTGCGTCTTGCCGTCCAGCAGCTCGACGATGAAGCGCGCCTCGGCCTTCAGCGGCGGGCTGGCGTGCGGCAACGGCGTGATGCTGGTGTCGCTGCGCAGCGCGCCGAGCTTGTCGCCATCCTTGAAGCGACCGATGCCGCAATGCCAGAAGTTCTGCACCTCGATGCCGAAGCTGCGGCCGTCGGGCAGCGCGCCGGACAGCAGGTCGATCATGCCGCCGTAATGGTCGGCGTCGGGGTGGGTGACGACCATGTTCTTCAGCGTCACCTTGTCGCGCCGCAGGTCGTCGATGAACTTCCAGCGCACGAAGTTGGCCGCACCCTTGCGCGTCATCTGTGCGCTGGCGCGGATTCCGGCGTCGATCATGTGCCAGGCGTCGTCCTGCGGCGTGCGCATCAGCACGCCGTCGCCCTGGCCGACGTCGATGACGTAGATCTCCAGCAGCCCGCTGTCCGACACCGTGCTGGCCGGCACCCAGCCGGTGCGCTTGCGGGCGCGCACCTTCACCCGCTCGGCCGCACCGCTGCCCTCGCGCGCGATCTCCTGCAGCGGATCGCCCCACAGCAGCGTGCACAAGGTCTTGCCTTCGTCGCTCTTCAGCGGCAGCTTGTAGCGGCCGCCGGCATCGTTGAGGTATTTCATGGCAAGGCCCCTGTCGGTTGCGTGGCTGTCATGGTGGAGATCCACAATCATGCGCCAAGCCTGCCACCGCCCGGAAACCGCCATGCCCATCGAGCCCATGTACATCGCCCCCGCGCGCTTCGACGACCCGGCGCAGGCGCTCGAGCAGGTGCGCGACATCTACCGCAACGGCATCGAGCACCTGCGCGACACCTTCCAGCGCTATGTGGCCGGCGAGGAGTTCGAGCAGCGCGTGCGTGCCTGCTACCCCTTCGTGCGGGTGCACAGCAGCACCGTGGCGCGTGCCGATTCGCGGCTGAGCTATGGCTTCGTGCACGGCCCCGGCACCTACGAGACCACGCTGACGCGGCCCGAGCTGTTCGGCCGCTACTACCTGGAGCAGTTCAGCCTGCTGCTGCGCAACCACAACGTGGCGCTGGAGATCGGCACCAGCGGCCAGCCGATCCCGGTGCACTTCTCCTTCGCCGAGGACATGCACGTGGACGGCTCGCTGTCGGCCGAGCGGCGCATGCGCCTGCGCGACCTGTTCGACCTGCCCGACCTGGGGGCCATGGACGACGGCATTGCCAACGGCACGCACGAGCCGGGCCCCGGCGAGCCGCAGCCGCTGGCGCTGTTCACCGCGCCGCGGGTGGACTACTCGCTGCAGCGACTGCGCCACTACACCGGCACCTCGCCCGAGCATTTCCAGAACTTCGTGCTGTTCACCAACTACCAGTTCTACATCGACGAGTTCATCAAGCTCGGCCACCAGATGATGGCCGACCCCGGCGCCGACTACGACTGCTTCGTCGAGCCGGGCAACGTGGTCACGCGCCGCGCCGGCAGCCGCACGCAGGCCGGTGACGACGCCGGCAGCGCGCCGCCGCGGCTGCCGCAGATGCCGGCCTACCACCTGCGCCGTGGCGACCACAGCGGCATCACCATGGTCAACATCGGCGTCGGCCCGGCCAACGCCAAGACCATCACCGACCACATCGCCGTGCTGCGCCCGCATGCCTGGCTGATGCTGGGTCACTGTGCCGGGCTGCGCAATTCGCAGCAGCTGGGCGACTACGTGCTGGCCCACGGCTACGTGCGCGAGGACCACGTGCTCGACGAGGAGCTGCCGCTGTGGGTGCCCATTCCGGCGCTGGCCGAGGTGCAGCTGGCGCTGGAGCAGGCGGTGGCCGAGGTGACGCAGCTGCAGGGCTACGAGCTGAAGAAGATCATGCGCACCGGCACGGTGGCCAGCACCGACAACCGCAACTGGGAGCTGCTACCCAAGCGCAACATGCCCAGCACGCCGGAGCGGCGGTTCAGCCAGAGCCGCGCGGTGGCGCTGGACATGGAAAGCGCCACCATTGCCGCCAACGGCTTCCGCTTCCGTGTGCCCTACGGCACGCTGCTGTGCGTCAGCGACAAGCCGCTGCACGGCGAGATCAAGCTGCCGGGCATGGCCAACACCTTCTACCGCGAGCGGGTGGACCAGCACCTGCGCATCGGCATCCGCGCGGTGGAGCTGCTGCGCCAGGAACGCCCCGGCCAGCTGCACAGCCGCAAGCTGCGCAGCTTCGCCGAGGTGGCGTTCCAGTAGGTGGGCGCCTAGAACCGGTAGCCGATGCCGATCGAGAACAGCCAGGGGTTGATGTCCACCTTGGTCAGTTGCGCGCCGTTCAGCGTGACATCGGTATTCATCCAGACGTACTTCACGTCGGCGTTCAGGTACCAGCGCGGCGCCAGCTGGATGTCGATGCCGCCTTGCAGCGCCGCACCGAAGCTGGAGTTCGAGGTGTCCAGGCCGGCGATCGAGAAGCTCTGCGAGCTGTAGCGGGTGTAGTTCAGGCCCACGCCGGCATAGGGCCGGAAGGCCGCATCGGGCATGAAGTGGTACTGCAGCATCAGCGTCGGCGGCAGTGCCTTGACGCTGCCGATGTCGGCGCCGCCCAGCGTCACGTCCATCTTCTGCGGCCAGGTCAGCACCAGCTCGGCCGCGATGTTGTCGGTGAAGAAATAGCTGATGTCGAACTCGGGAATCCAGCGGCTCTGCACCTCGACCTGGCCCAGCCCGAGGACGGGGCTGTTGGCATTGTCGGTCTGCACGTAGGTGGCGCGCACGCGCACCAGCCAGGGGCCTTCGGTGGCCAGTGCGCTTTGCGCCTGGGCGAGGGTGGGGACGAAGCTGGCGGCCAGCGCCAGGCTGAGCAGGGTCTTGCGAAACATCTTCGAATCCTTCTTCTTGGCATGCGCGGCAACGCGACATGCGCACCGGCAGTCGCCACGGTAGGCAGCTGCCGCGCGGCCTTCTTGATGTCCGTCAACGAGCCTTTAAAGCGTCTGCGGCACCGTGGTGCGCCGCCCACAAAGTGTGCAGATACCAAGCGTGCAATAGGTCAGGTCTGACCGGGCGGTCCGCGGCACGGGCCGCGCCGCACGGCTATGCTGCGCGAACCAGCAGGACCCTGCGCTAGAGCTTCGTCGATCGCGTGGTGATGCGGGCCAGACCATGAACCAGCCCTTGCGCCTTTCGGCCGCGGCAGAAGCCGCCCGGCTGCATGATTTCGTCGCGCTGCTGTTGCGCCTGGCCGGACAGTTCATCAACCTGCCGTTGCCGCGCGTCGATGCCGCGATCGACCAGGCGCTGGCCGATACCGGTGGCTTCGTCGGTGCCGACCGTGCCTACCTGTTCCACTATGACTTCGAAGCCCGGGTCGGCCGCAACACCCATGAGTGGTGCACCCAGGGCATCGAGCCACATCGCGAGTCGCTGCTGGCCGTGCCCTTCGAGGCGGTGCCCGACTGGCTGCAGGCGCATCTGCGCGGCGACGCCGTGCACGTGCCCGATGCGCGGGCGCTGCCGCCGTGCCACCTGCGCGACATGCTCGACGCCCAGGGCGTGCAGACCACCATCGCCCTGCCGCTGCTGGGCGAACACGGCTGCGCCGGGTTCGTCGGCTTCGATTTCGTCCGCGCGGCGCGCCGCCTGGGCGACGAAGAGGTCGATCTGCTGAAGCTGTTCGCACAGATGCTGGTCAACGTGGGCCAGCGCGGCCGGGCCGAGGCCGCGCTGGCCGAGGCCAACGCGCTGCTGGAGGCGCGCGTCGCCGAGCGCACGCGCGAACTGGCGGTGGCCAAGGAGCGCGCCGAGGCCGCCGACCATGCCAAGTCGGCGTTGATGGCGCGCGTCAGCCACGAGCTGCGCACCCCGCTGAATGCGGTGCTGGGCTTTGCGCAGCTGCTGGAGCTGGACCCGGCGCTGCGCGCATCGCGGGCGGCCGGCGCGCGCGTGGCCCAGATCCGGCAGGCCGGCGATCACCTGCTGCGCATGGTCGACGAGGTGCTGGACCTGGCGCGGGCCGAGTCCGGCCGGCTGCAGCTGCAGCCGGAGGCAGTGGACCTGGGTGCCATGCTGGCCGAGGCGCTGGCGCTGGCCCAGCCGCTGGCGCAGCAGCAGGGTGTCCAGTTGCAGGGGCCGCCGGCTGCCACCGGCCCGTGGGTCCGGGCCGACCGCACCCGGCTGCGCCAGGTGCTGATGAACCTGCTGTCCAACGCCGTCAAGTACAACCGCGCCGGCGGGCAGGTGCGGCTGGACATCGAGCCTGGCGGGTCACGCGTCGCCTTCTCGGTGCGCGATACCGGTGTGGGGCTCTCGGCCGCGCAGCGCGCCGGCCTGTTCGAGCCCTTCAACCGGCTGGGCGCCGAGCGCAGCGGCACCGAAGGAACCGGGCTGGGCCTGGCCATCACGCGCCAGCTGGTGCTGCTGATGGACGGCCAGCTGCAGGTCGAAAGCGCGCCCGGGCAAGGCAGCTGCTTCACCGTGCGCCTGCCCGCATGCGCCGCCGCGGCCGAGGGGGTGGCGGTCGATCGGCACGCGCCGCAGGCCGAGGCAAAGCGCCGGCCCCTGAGCGCGCTGTATGTCGAAGACAACCCGACCAACCTCTTGCTGATGCAGGCCATGCTGGAGCGCCCCGAGTGCGACGGCGTCACGCTGCACACGGCCACCGACGGACAGAGCGGGCTGGCCGCTGCACAGCGGCTGCGCCCCGGGTTGATCCTGCTCGACCTGTCCTTGCCCGACATGGACGGGCGCGAGCTGCTGCGGCGCCTGCGCGACGACCCGGCATTGGCGCAGGTGCCCTGCGTGGCGGTGTCGGCGAATGCGTTGGCGCCGGAGGTGGCGTCGGCGCTGCAGGCCGGCTTCCAGGACTACGTGACCAAGCCCTTCTCGCTGCAGCGCCTGGTCGAGGTGCTGGACCACTTCCGTACGCCGTCAGCGCCCTGATTCCGGATGGAAGCGGCCATGGCTCGCCCGCCGCTGTCGGTCAAGCGTCGCGTCCCTCGCGCAGGCGCTGCAGACTCTCGAGCAGCAGCCGCACCCGGGGCGGCACCATCCGGGCCGAAGGCAGCACGGCGCTGATCGGCATCGGCGGCGGCCGCTTGTCGGCCAGCACCTCCACCAGCTGGCCGGCGGCCAGTGCGTCGGCCACCATGTAGTCGGGGATCTGTATCAGCCCCAGGCCCTGCAGCGCCGCGGCGACCATGCCGTCGCCATCGTTCACCTGCACGCGATGCGCGGGGTGCAGCTCCACCACGCGGCGGCCTTCGCGCAGCTGCCAGGGCCGCAGCCGGCCGCTGCTGGGCATGCGGAAGACCACCGTGGCGTGGCCGGACAGGTCTTCGATGCGCTGCGGCGTGCCGTGCGCCTGCAGGTAGCCCGGGCTGGCGACGAAGACCAGTTGCTGCCAGTCGAAGCGCCGCGCCACCAGCCGGGAATCCTGCAGCACGCCGATGCGGATGGCCACGTCCAGCCCATCGCGCACCAGGTCGGCATAGGCATCCTGCAGCCGCAGGTCCAGCTGCAGCTGAGGGTGCTGGTGCAGAAGCCGCGCCAGCAGCGGCATCAGGGTGCGCCGTCCGTAGGCGATCGGCGCGTCGATGCGGATCGTGCCACTGGGCAGTGCCCGGCTGCCGGCGGCCTCGGCTTGCAGATCGTCCACCTCGGCCAGCACGCGCTCGCAGCGGCGGTACAGCCGTTCACCGTCCGGCGTCAGGCTCACCTGGCGGGTGGTGCGATGGAAAAGCTTGACGCCGAGCTGCACCTCGAGCCGGGCCACGCTCTTGGCCAGCGTGGAAGGCGCCTGGCCCAGATCGCGCGCCGCTGCGGCAAAGCTGCCGCAGCGCGCGGTCTGCGCGAAGGCCAGGAACTGCTGCAAGCCGCTCATCGGGGCGGGATTTCGATTGACGACATCTTGTCGGCAATGTTAATGCGTTGAAGGCTCTTCCGGAATCACCGCATGCTCGCGACACTGCCATTCATCCGAGGCGCCCCGGACCTTCAGAACCCCTTCGACCCATGCCCCACCTCAAGGACACTGCCATGAACATCCTCGAACAAGCCCGCCCGCAAACCACCCCGATCCCCGGCGTGTCGCACGCCACCTGGGCCGGCGCCGCCGATGGCCTGAGCCAGCTGTCGGTGTGGCGCCAGACGCTGGCGCCTGGCGCCGCCACGCCGCCGCACCGCCACGACTGCGACGAGGTCGTGCTGTGCCTGCAGGGCCATGGTGAGGTGCACAGCGAAGGCCAGGTGCGCCGCTTCGGTGCCGACACCACGGTGGCGCTGCCGGCCGGCATCGACCACCAGATCTTCAACACCGGCGCAATGCCGATGGAGTTGATCGCCGCCTTCGCCGCGACGCCGGTGGCCACGCACCTGCCCGACGGCCAGCCGCTGGAACTGCCCTGGCGGACCTGAACGGGCCTAGGGCCTGTTCACACTACCGCGAGGGGTCGCGAAGGCCCGCCGCCACGGGCCAATCTAGGCGCAGCGCGCCGCCCGCACTGACGTGCGGGCAAGCGCTGCAACGACGAGTGGCCCGTGGCGGCGGGCCTTCCCGAAGGGTTGTGGCCAGAAATGCCGCATGCGGCGTTGCAAATCCTCGCCGGGTGTCCGACCCGGCTGCGGTTTGCGCCTTGCCTGCGGCATTTCTGATCCACAACGCGACCCCTTGCGGTAGTGTGAACAGGCCCTATCGCGGCCGCCACAGCGGCCGCAGCGCCCATACCCCCAGCAGCGGCCCCAGGCCCAGCCAGGGCAGCAACGTGCCCAACTCGTGGCGCTCGGCCAGTGTCACGAACAGCTGGATGCTCAGGATCGAGATGCCGAAGCCGATGCTGTTGACCAGCGTCAGCACGCTGCCCACGGCCTGCGGCGGCGCGTTCTGTGCAGTCAGCGCGCTGAACTGCGGCGAATCGCCTGCCACGGTGATGCCCCACACCAGCAACCAGGCCGCGAAGAGCGCGTCGCCGGCCTGCAGCAGCCAGGGCGCCAGCACGCAGCACAGGCCGCTCAGGCTCAACTGCCAGGCCGCCACGCGCGCACTGCCGATGCGCCGCGCCCAGCGCCCGCCCACGATGCAGCCCAACGCGCCGACACCCAGCACCGCGAAGGCGGCCCAAGACAAGCTGGCGCCGGCCAGGCGGGTGGCCAAGATCGCCGGCACCAGCACCCACATGGTGTACAGCTCCCACATGTGACCGAAGTAGCCGAAGACCGACGCGCGCACCTTGCGGTCGGTCCAGATGCTGCCCAGCGCCTGCCAGCGCAGCCCCGGGCCCTGGCCCGCCGGGCGCGGCCGGTCGGGCAATGCCAGGTACAGCAGCACCCCGCTCAGCGCTGCGGCCGCGGCCACGGTATGGAAGACCATGGTCCACGGCAGCGCCGCGCCAATGGCGCGCACGGCATGCGCGCTGGCGCTGCCCAGCACCAGCGCGCCGATCAGCCAGCCCAAGGCACCGCCCAGGCCCTGCGGGAACCACTGCGACGCGATCTTCATGCCCACCGGATAGATGCCGGCCATGAAGAAGCCGGTGGCGCTGCGCCACAGCAGCAGCTGCTGGAAGCTGCCGGCGCTGAAGGCCCCGGCCAGCGTGCAGGCGGCGCCGGCCAGCGAGCACAGCAGGAACACGCGCCGCGGGCTGAAGCGATCGGCCACCGCCAGAAGCGCGAACAGCAGCGTGCCGGCGATGAAGCCCAGTTGCACCGCCGAAGTCAGCGTGCCCACGGCGGCGGCGTTCCAGCCGTAGTCGCGCTGCAGCGCGGGCATTACCGCATTCACCGCGAACCACGGCGAGACGCCGGCCAGCTGGGCCAGCACCAGCACCGGCAGCACGCGGGCGGGTGGGGCCGGGTTCAAGCCAGGCCCGGGCGCCGCGCCAGCCCCTCGCCAATTGAGCTCTCGTAGGCCGCGGCGGCGTTCAGCACCGACAGATCGCCCAGCGGCGGGCCGATCAGCTGCATGCCCATCGGCAGGCCGCGCTCGCCAAAGCCCACCGGCACGCTCATTGCCGGCAGGCCGGCCAGCGTGGCGTAGATCACCACTTCCATCCAGCGGTGGTAGGTGTCCATCGTGCGGCCGGCCACCTCGCGCGGCCAGGTCCATTCGGCCGGGAAGGGCCAGCACTGCGCGGTGGGTAGCACCAGCAGGTCGTAGTGTTCGAACAGGCTGACCATGTGGCGGTAGAAGCGCGTGCGGTTGCTGCTCGCGGCATAGACCTGCGGGCCGGTCAGGCCCTGGCCCTGGTCGTATTCCCACTGCGCCTCGGGCTTCAGCTGGGCGTGCTTCTTCGGGTCGGCGCCCAGCGGGCCGAGCGTGCCGGCCACCAGGAAGCGCCGCCAGGTCAACCAGGTCTGCCAGACCTCCTCGCAGGAGTAGCCCAGCTTCGCGGGCTCGACCACCGCGCCCAGCGACTCGAAGCGCTTCAGCGCCGCCTCGCACAGCGGCAGGATGCCGCGCTCGATGGGCAGGTAGCCGCCCAGGTCGGCCAGCCAGCCGATGCGCAGGCCGCGCGCCTCGGGCACCAGCGGCTGCGCGAAGGCGCGGCCGTCCTGGGCGATGGACAGCGGCTGGCGCGCGTCGTAACCCGCCTGTATGGCCAGAAGCCTCGCCACGTCACGCACCGTGCGGCCCATCGGGCCTTCGGTGCCGAGCAGCGCCACGTAGCCATCGCCGGCATGCGGGTTGTAGGGCACGCGGCCCTGGCTCGGCCGCAGGCCGAAGACGTTGTTCCACGCGGCCGGGTTGCGCAGCGAGCCCATCATGTCGCTACCGTCGGCCACCGGCTGCAGTTGCAGCGCCAGCGACACCGCAGCGCCGCCGCTGGAGCCGCCGGCGCTGCGCGTGGGGTCCCACGGGTTCAGCGTGGTGCCGAACACCGGGTTGTAGCTGTGCGAGCCCAGGCCGAACTCGGGCACGTTGCTCTTGCCGATGACGATGCCGCCGGCCGCCTTCATGCGCGCCACCATCAGCGAATCGTGCGGCGCGATCTGCCCGGCCAGCAGCGGCGAGCCCATGCTCAGCGGCAGCCCGGCCACCGGCGACAGCTCCTTGGTGGCCATCGGGAAACCGTGCATCCAGCCCATGTCCTCGCCGCGCGCCAGCATCGCGTCGCGCTCGTCGGCCTGGGCCAGCAGGCCGTCATGCGGCAGCAGGCCGACCAGCGCGTTGACCTTCGGGTTCAGCGCGTCGATGCGCGCGAGGTAGGCCTGCATCACCTCGCGCGACGAGAGCTCGCGCCGGTGGATCGCCGCGCTCAGCTCGCTGGCGTCCAGCTCGTGAATCTGCATGCCGCTTGCTCCATCGCAAAGACATCCAGCCTAGCAGAGCAGGCGGGCCGCGACACCCGGCGAGGCCCTAGTACATTCGCCCCACGGGTGCCCAGATGCCCGAGGAGATCGCGATGCCCAGCCCTGCACCGAACGGCGCCCCCGCGGGCGCCGATGCCGTCGCCCAGATTCGCACGCTGGCATGGGTCGGCCCGGCCGCGGCCGGCAAGACCAGCCTGGCCGAAGCCTTGCTGCACCGCGCCGGCATGATCGCCGCGCCGGGCTCGCTGGAGCGCGGCAGCACGGTCAGCGATTTCGATCCGCTGGAGCGGCGCATGCAGCATTCGCTGAATGCGGCGGTGATGCACCTGCAGCATGCCGGCACGCGTGTGCACTTCATCGACACGCCTGGCGCGCCGGATTTCGTCGGCCAGTCGCTGCCGGCGCTGGAGGCGGTGGAGACCGCGGCGGTGGTGATCAGCGCGGTCAACGGCATCGAGCCGATGGCCGTGCGCATGATGGAGTACGCCGCGCAGCGCCAGCTGGACCGGCTGATCATCGTTAACAAGATCGACGCCCCGGGCGTGGACCTGCCCGGGCTGCTGGCGCAGATCCAGGCCACCTTCGGCAAGGAGTGCCTGCCGCTGAACCTGCCGGACGCCGGTGGCACGAAGGTGGTGGACTGCTTCTACAACCGCGAAGGCCACAGCGACTTCGGCGCGGTGGATGCCGCGCACCGCGCGCTGGTGGAGCAGGTGGTGGAGGTGGACGCCGATTTCGTCGACCGCTACCTGAACGACGGCGACATCGACGCCAGCGAGCTGCACGCGCCGCTGGAGCAGGCGCTGCGCGAAGGCCACCTGATCCCGGTGTGCTTCGTCTCGGCCAAGAGCGGCGCCGGCGTGGCCGAGTTGCTGGACGTGATCGTCAAGCTGCTGCCCAACCCCGCCGAAGGCAACCCGCCCGATTTCCTCAATGGCGAGGGCGCGGACGCGCAGCTGATGCACGCCGAGCCCGACCCGGCCAGGCATGTGCTGGCGCATGTCTTCAAGATCACCGCCGATCCGTTCGTCGGCAAGCTCGGCGTGTTCCGCGTGCACCAGGGCACGGTATCGCAGGGCAGCCAGCTCTATGTCGGCCACGGCCGCAAGCCTTTCAAGGTGGCGCACCTGTTCATGCTGCAGGGCAAGGAGCATGTGGAAGTGCCGCGCGCGCTGCCGGGCGACATCGTCGCGGTGGCCAAGGTCGACGAGCTGCACTTCGACGCGGTGCTGCACGACGCGGCCGAGGACGAGCACATCCATCTGAAGCCGCTGCCCTTTCCGGTGCCGGTGCATGGCGTGGCCATCGCACCGAAGCGCCATGGCGACGAACAGCGCATGTGGGAGATCCTGGGCAAGCTGGTGGCCGAGGATCCGTGCCTGAAAGTGGAGCACCTGGCCACCACCAACGAGACCGTGCTCTATGGCCTGGGCGAGTTGCACCTGCGCGTGCTGCTGGAGCGGCTGCGCGAGGTCTACAAGTTCGAGGTCGAGACGCGGCCGCCGCGCATCGCCTACCGCGAGAGCATCACCGCGCCGGCCGAGGGCCACCACCGCCACAAGAAGCAGAGCGGCGGCGCCGGGCAGTTCGGCGAAGTGTTCCTGCGCATCGAAGCGCTGCCGCGCGGCGGTGGCTTCGAGTTCGTCGACGCGGTGAAGGGCGGCACCATCCCCGGCCAGTTCATGCCGGCCGTCGAGAAGGGCGTGCGCGAGGTGCTGGCCAGTGGTGCGATCGCCGGCTACCCGGTGGTCGACGTCAAGGTGGTGGTCTACGACGGCAAGCACCACAGCGTGGACAGCAAGGAGATCGCCTTTGTCACCGCCGGCCGCAAGGCCTTCGTCGAGGCCATCCGTGCTGCCCGGCCGATCGTGCTGGAGCCGATCGTGCACATCGAGATCCAGGCGCCCGAATCGGCGATGGGCGACATTACTGGCGACCTGGCGTCACGCCGCGGCCAGGTCAACGGCACGCAGGGCAGCGCGGCCGGCACGATGGTGGTGCGCGGCCAGGCGCCGATGTCCGAGTTGGCCGGCTACCAGTCGCGGCTGAATGCGATGACGGCCGGCCAGGGCCGCTACACCATCGCGCTGTCGCACTACGAGGCGGTGCCGCCCGGCGTGCAGGCCCAGCTGGTGGCGGCGCACCAGGTGCACGACGAGGAGTAGGCCCCCTCGCCGTGCCGGCGGCTACTGGTTGGTGCGCATCACCGCTTCCATCACCCGGTCGAGGTTGAAGCTGCCGGGCTTCTGCCGCGGCGGAAAGTCCTTGAAGCTCTGCAGCCACTGCGCCACGTAGGCACCGGCCGGCGCGATGGCGAACATGCGCTCCATGTACCAGCGCTGGTAGCCCATCGCGTGCTCGTGCTCGGCGCGTTCGAAGGGGTCCATGCGCAGGTTGGTCAGCAGCGGCGCGCGCAGCACGGTGAACGGTTCCTGCCAGACGCGCAGGCCGTGCGCCTTCTGCTCCAGGAAGGTGACCTTCCAGTTGTCGTAGCGTAGCGCGGCCACGCTGCCGTCGTCGGTCCAGTAGATGAAGTCGCGCCGCGGCCAGGCGCCCTGGCCGCGCAGCGCCGGACCCAGGTCGTAGCCGTCGATGTGCACCTTGTAGCTGCGCCCGCCGATGCTGCGGCCCTGCTTCAGCTCGGCTTTGGCGTTGGGGTCGCCAGCGGCGGCCAGCAGCGTGGGCAGCATGTCCTCGTGCGCGCCGATGTCGTTGACGATGGTGCCGGGCTTGATGACGCCGGGCCACTTGATCAGCGTGGGCACGCGGTAGCCGCCTTCCCAGTTGGTGTTCTTCTCGCCGCGGAACATCGTGGTGCCGCCGTCGGGCCAGGTGAAGGTCTCGGCACCGTTGTCCGACGAGTACATGATGATCGTGTTCTCCTCCAGGCCCAGCTCCTTCAGCTTGGCCAGCAGCAGGCCCACGTGGCCGTCGTGCTCGACCATGCCGTCGGCATAGATGCCCAGCCCGGTCTTGCCCTGCGAGGCCGCCTTCAGGTGCGTGAAGACGTGCATGCGGGTGGAGTTCCACCACATGAAGAAGGGCTTGTCGGCCTTCTTCGCGCGCTCCATGAAGTCCAGCGCCTTGGCGTTGACCTCTTCGTCGATGGTCTCCATGCGCTTGCGCGTCAGCGGGCCGGTGTCGGTGATGCGGCCGTCGGCAAAGCTGTGGATCACGCCGCGCGGACCGAAGCGCTTCTTGAACTCGGGGTTCTGCGGGTAGTCGGGGTTCTCGGGCTCCTCCTCGGCGTTCAGGTGGTACAGGTTGCCGAAGAACTCGTCGAAGCCGTGCTTGGTGGGCAGCATCTCGTCGCGGTCGCCAAGGTGGTTCTTGCCGAACTGGCCGGTCATGTAGCCCTGTGCCCGCAGCAGCGTGGCGATGGTCGGGTCTTCGGGGCGCATGCCCTCGGGTGTGCCGGGCAGGCCCACCTTGGTCAGCCCGGTGCGGATCGGCGACTGCCCGGTGATGAAGGCGGCACGGCCGGCGGTGCAGCTCTGCTGGCCGTACCAGTCGGTGAACACCGCGCCTTCCTTGCCGATGCGGTCGATGTTGGGCGTCTTGTAGCCCATCATGCCCATGTTGTAGGCGCCGACGTTGAACTGGCCGATGTCGTCGCCCCAGATGACCAGGATGTTCGGCTTTTTGGCGCTTTGCGCCAGCGCTGGCGCGGCCAGCAGACCAGCCAGCAGCAACAGCAGCAGACGCTTCAGCCAGGCGGGCAAGGCATGCATGGAAGGTTCCTTGGTGGGTGACGACGGGGCCGCAGAATAGTCGCCAAGGTGACGCCCGTCCAATGCCGGCGGCACATGGTCTGATAAGGTCGGCGCATCATGCTGGAGCTGAAACTGCTGCAACAGGTCCTGACGCTGGCGCGCCACCGCAGTTTCGCGAGGGCGGCCGAAGCCCTGGAACTGACGCAGCCGGCGCTGTCGCGCAGCGTCGCCAACCTCGAGGCGGCGCTGGGCGAGCGGCTGTTCGACCGCACCCGCCACGGCGTGGAACCCACTGCCTTTGGCCAGATGCTGCTGGCCCGCGCGCGGCCGCTGCTGGACGGCGCGGCGGATCTGGAGCGCGATTTCCTGCTGATGCGCGGTCTGCAGATCGGGCAGTTGCGCGTGGGCGCCGGGCCCTACGCGGCCGAGCTGTCGGTGGGCCGGGCAGCCGGCCGGCTGCTGGCCCGGCATCCGCAGCTGAGCGTGGATGTCGTCACCGACGACCTGCGCACGCTGATCGAGCAACTGCTGCAGCGCAAGCTGGATCTGGCGGTGGTCGAACTCTCGCTGGTGGAGGACGAGACCGCCATCGCCACCGAAGCGCTGCCCCTGCATGCGGCGGCCTTCTTCTGCCGTGCCGGCCATCCGCTGGCGGCGCTGGCGGCACCCACCCTGGACCAGGTGCTGGCCTATCCCTTCGTCGGCACCCGGCTGCCGCCACGCGTCAACCCCGGCTTCCTGCAGGTGGCCCGCGCGGGCCGCATCGATGCCGACACTGGCGACTACCTGCCGCCGGTCAAGGTCGATTCGCTGCAGCTGGCCAAGGAGGTGGTGCTGCACAGCGATGCGGTTGGCGCCGCGCCCCTGGCCCTGCTGGCGGGGGAGATGAAGGCGCGGCGGCTCTGCCCCTTGCCGCTGCAGGCGGACTGGCTGCACACGCGCTACGGCTTTGCCTACCTGCGCGAGCGGCAGCTGTCGCCGGCGGCGCAGTCCTTCATGGCGGTGCTGCGCGAGGTGGAAGCCGGCCTGGTGCAGCTGGCGGCCGGGCTGATGCCGGCCACCGCAAAGCCCCTTTAGGGTCTGGGGAAAAGCGGCTTCGCGAAGAATCCGCGTCGTCGAAAGGGGAGTAGCGGGCGGTTCCCCACCGCCGCGGACCCCGTCAATACGGTGGCAGGCGCCCGCCCGCCACCCGGGCCCGCAGAAGGAGTACCGCTCCTTCAGCAAGACCTTTCGGCGCGACCTTCAACCCCTTTTCACGGGAGTGTCCATGGACACCATCGCGCCGACATGGCTTTGGCTGTTTTTCATCGGGGCCGTGCTGGCCGCTCTGTTCGTCGACTTCGTCGTGCTGAAGAAGCAGGGCGCGCACGAGGTCGGCGTCAAGGAAGCGCTGAACTGGTCGCTCGTCTGGGTGGCGCTGAGCTTCGCCTTCAACGGGTTGTTCTGGTGGGCCGTCGCGCAAGACCACGGCACGGCCGTGGCCAACGAGAAGAGCATGGAGTTCCTGACCGGCTACCTCATCGAGAAGAGCCTGGCGGTGGACAACATCTTCGTCTTCCTGCTGATCTTCACCTACTTCGCGGTGCCGCCGGCCTTCCAGAAGCGGGTGCTGATGATCGGCATCATCGGCGCGATCGTGCTGCGCACGGTGATGATCCTGATCGGCAGCTGGCTGATCGCCGAGTTCCACTGGGTGCTGTACGTCTTCGGCGCCTTCCTTCTGATCACCGGCATCAAGATGTGGTGGGCCGCCGGGCAGGAGCCCGACCTGGAGAGCAACCCGGCGCTGAAGCTGCTGCGCCGCGTGATGCCGGTGAGCAAGCATTTCGACGGCGAGAAGTTCTTCACCGTCGAGAACGGCAAGCGCATCGCCACGCCGCTGCTGCTGGTGATCGCACTGGTCGGCCTGACCGACGTGATCTTCGCGGTGGATTCGATCCCGGCCATCTTCGCCATCACCACCGACCCCTTCATCGTGCTGACCAGCAACGTCTTCGCGATCCTGGGCCTGCGCGCGATGTACTTCCTGCTGGCCGCGGTGGCCGCCAAGTTCCACCTGCTGAGCTATGGCCTGGCGGTGATCCTGGTGTTCATCGGCACGAAGATGATGCTGATCGACCTCTACAAGATTCCGGTGGCGGTGTCGCTGGGCGTGGTGGTCTCGGTGCTGGCGGTGACGATGTGGCTGAGCCTGCACGTCGCGCCGAAGTCGTCGGCAGCCACCGAGTCCTCGGGCCGCTCGGACTGAGCGTGCCGCAGGGCGGCCGCCGGCTCTAGCCGACGGCCAGCGCCTGCTTGCGCCGCGGCGGCGGAAACAGCCGGTCCAGCGCGTCCAGCGCCTCGGCCGGCAACGGCTGTTGCGCGGCTTGCAGGTTCTGGCGCAGGCGCAGGGGGTCGCTGCTTTTCGGGATGGCCACCACGCCCGGCCGGGCCAGCGTCCAGGCCAGTGCCAGCTGCCCCGGCGTCAGGCCGTGGCGCGCGGCCAGCGTAGCCAGGCCGGCATGCTCGGCCAGCGCGCCCTGGTCGATTGGCGAATAGGCCATCAGCGGCATCTGCCGCGCCTGCTGCCACGGCAGCAGGTCGAACTCCACGCCGCGCCGGCCCAGCGAGTACCAGACCTGGTTGCTGGCGCAGGCCGCGCCGCCGGGCACGGCCTGCAGTTCGACCATGTCGGCGAGGTCGAAGTTGCTGACGCCCCAGTGGCGGATCAGCCCGCGCTGCTGCAGCTGCTGGAACCCGCGCACCGTCTCGGCCAGAGGCTCGGCGCCACGCCAGTGCAGCAGGTACAGGTCCAGCTGTTCCAGGCGCAGTCGCTGCAGGCTGCGCTCGCAGGCGGCCACCACGCCCATGGCGCTGGCATGGTGCGGGTAGACCTTGCTGACGACGAACAGATCGTCGCGCCGCAGCGGCCCGCGCAGCGCCGCGGCGAAGGCTTCGCCCAGCAGCGTTTCGGCGCCGCCCTCGCCGTACATCTCTGCGGTGTCGAAGAGCCGGTAGCCCAGCTCCAGCGCCAGCCGTAGCGCGGCCAGTTCGCCCGCCTGCGTGCGGCGGCTTTCGCCCATGCGCCAGGTGCCCAGGCCGAAGCGCGGCATCGGGCTGCCATCGGGCAGATTCAGCGTGGGCACGGGCGCGGCAAGCGTCATGCCGGCATCTTAGGCCGCGTGGCACGAGGCTGCTGCATACTGCCCGGCCCACGGCTCCGACGAGGTTCCCCATGACGGAAGACGATGCCCAGCGATTCGAGGTTTCGCGCAGCAACCTGCGCCAGTCGCGCCTGGTGCCCGACCCCGACGCGCCGGCCGCGCGGCCGCTGGCCGACGGTCAGGCGCGGCTGCGCATCGACCGCTTCGCGCTGACCTCGAACAACATCACCTACGCCGCCTTCGGCGAGGCGATGAAGTACTGGGACTTCTTCCCCACGGGCGATGCCGCCTGGGGCTGCATTCCGGTGTGGGGCTTTGCCGAGGTGGTGGAATCGCGCGCCGAGGGCGTGGCGGTGGGCGAGCGGCTGTACGGCTACTGGCCGATGGGCCGCTATCTGGTGGTGCAGCCGGCGCGCGTAGGCCGGCACGGCTTCAGCGACGGGGCCGCGCACCGCGCCGGCCTGCCGGCGGTCTACAACCAGATCCAGCGCTGCGCGGCCGACCCGGCCTACGTGGCCGCGCAGGAGGCGCAGCAGGCGCTGCTGAAGCCGCTGTTCATCACCTCGTTCCTGATCGACGACTTCCTGGCCGACAGCGGCTTCTTCGGCGCACGGCAGGTGCTGCTGTCCAGCGCCTCCAGCAAGACCGCCTTCGGCACCGCGTTCTGCCTGGCGTTGCGCCGCGGCCAGGCCGGCGCCGCGCGCATCGTCGGGCTGACCTCGCCGGGCAACCTGGATTTCTGCCACTCGCTGGGCTGCTACGACGAACTGTGCCCCTACGATGCCGTCGCCGCGATGGACCGCAGCGTGCCCTCGGTGTACGTCGACTTCGCCGGCAATGCCGGGCTGCGCCGCAGCGTTCACGAGCACTTCGGCGATGCGCTGCGCTACAGCTGCTCGGTCGGCGGCACGCATTGGGACGAGCTGGGCGGCGGGCGCGACCTGCCGGGGCCGCGGCCCACGCTGTTCTTCGCGCCGGCGCAGATTGCCAAGCGCAGCGCGGCACCCCCGGAAGGCTGGGGCGCGGCGGAACTGCAGCAGCGCATTGCCGCCGCCTGGACGGCCTTCATGAAGCCGGTCAACGACCCGGCCGCGCCCTGGCTGCGGGTGCGCGAAGCCCGCGGCGGGCCGGCGGTGGCCGAGGCCTGCCTGGCGCTGCTGGACGGCCGGGTGGATGCCCGCGAAGGCCTGATGCTGTCGATGTAGCCAGAGCTCCCGGCTCAAGCCTGCGCGCCGCAGGCCGATATCGGGGGACGTCCACCGCACATAGGAGGGCCGATGTGCAGTGCCCCAACGCAGATCCACCGCGCCTTGCCTGACCTGAGGGCCTGGACGGCGCATTTCGTCGCCGCACCGCTGCCGGTGCTGTCGCGCACGGCCGACTGGCTGGAGGCTTGCCGCGAGCGGGAAGACGCGATGGATGCGCACCTGCTGGCCGAAGGCGTCTCGGCCGACCCGCTGATGACGCTGAAGCTGATGTCGCACGTGGCCCGTGTGCGCAGCGGGCGCAGCACGGCCGACCCGGAGACGGTGACCGCCGCGCTGGTGCTGCTGGGTGTGGCCCCCTTCTTTCGCGCCTTCGGGCCGCAGTCCACGGTGGAGCAGCAGCTGGCCGGCCAGCCCGAGGCGCTGCAAGGCCTGGAGGAGGTGCTGGCACGCGCCCGCCGTGCCGCAGCGCTGGCGCTGGCCTTTGCCGTCCACCGCATGGACACCGATGCGCCGCAGATCCATGCCGCGGCGCTGCTGCACGACTTTGCCGAGATGCTGCTGTGGCTGCATGCACCGGCGCTGGCGCTGCAGATCGCCGAACGGCAGCGCCAGGACCCGACCCTGCGCTCGGCCGCTGTGCAGCGCGAGTTGCTGCACATCGAGCTGGCCGACCTGCAGCAGGCGCTGATGCAGGCCTGGCATCTGCCGGCGCTGCTGGTGCGCCTGAGCGACGACCGCCACGCCGACACGGCGGCCGTGCGCAACGTGTTGCTGGCCGTGCGGGTGGCACGCCACAGCGCGCGAGGCTGGGACAACGCCGCGCTGCCCGACGATGTGCGCGACGTGGCGGAGCTGCTGAACCTGGGCGAGGGCCCCACGCTGAACCTGCTGCACCGCGTCGGCTGAAACTGCCTCCATAATCGCGCCCGCCCGCCCCGCCGGGGGGTGGGCGTCAGACAACCGCAGAGGCAGCGCACGATGGACATGCAGGGCATCCAGAACTTTCTCGGTACGACGGCCTACGAGCTGGGGATGAAGGTCCTGGCCGCCATCGCCTTCTGGATCATCGGCCGCTGGCTGATCGGCAAGGTGGTCGAGATGATGCAGGCGGCCATGGCCCGCAACCATGTCGACCCGACGCTGACCAAGTACCTGGGCTCCATCGTCGCGGTGATGCTGAACATCGCCCTGGTGCTTGGCATCCTGGGCTACTTCGGTATCCAGACCACCAGCTTTGCGGCGCTGCTGGCCGGTGCCGGCGTGGCCATCGGCGCCGCCTGGAGCGGCATGCTCGGCAATTTCGCCGCCGGCGCCTTCATGCTGGTGCTGCGGCCCTTCAAGGTGGGCGATTTCATCGCTGCCGGCGGCCTGGTGGGCACGGTCAAGGAACTGGGTCTGTTCGCCACGACCATCGTCACGCCGGACAACGTGGTCAGCATCGTCGGCAACGGCAAGATCTTTGCCGACAACATCCAGAACTTCTCCGCCAACCCGTCACGCCGCGTGGAGCGCACCGCGCAACTGGCGGGCGGCGTGGACGTGCAGGATGCGATCGCCCGCTTCAGCGCGGCGGTGGCCGCCATTCCGAACGTGGTGCAGGTGCCTGCGCCGGAAGTCAACGTGCTGGACATCAACCTCGTCGGTCCCGTGATCTCGGTGCGGCCCTATTGCCACACCGATCACTACTGGCAGGTCTACTTCGACACCAACGAAGCGATCCTGCGCGTGGCCAAGGAAGCCGGCTGGCCTGCTCCGACGCCGGCGCAGATCAACAAGCTGCTGCAGCTTCCGGCGGCCTGAAGGAACTTGGCCGCTAGGCGGCGAAACCCGCCCGAGGTCCCGGATCAGCGCTCGTTCACCTCGCACCAGCGCGCCATGAACAGCGCCAGTACCTGCGTCACTTCCATCATGCTGTCGATCGACACCCATTCGTCGATGCCGTGGGTGTTGCCCGACTGCGGGCCGTAGCAGGTGGCGGGGATGCCGCCGTAGAGCTGGAAGAAGCGCGCGTCGGTGGTGGCGGTGCTGGCGATCAGCGCCACCTCTGAGCCGGCCACCTCCCGGTGGCATGCCTTCAGGGTGTCGATCATCGGCTGGTTCATGTCGACCAGCATGCCTTCGGCCTGGAAGCCTTCGTACAGCACCTCGTAGCGCACGCTGGCCTTCTTGGGGTGGGCTTCGTAGGCGGCCTTCAGCGCCGCCTCGATCAGCGCGCGAACGGCGGCGGGCTTCATGCCCGGATAGAAGCCGATGCGCACGTCGGCGCGGCATTGCGTGGCCACCGACGAAGCCCATTCGCCACCCGACAGCTTGCCGATGTTGAAGTTGATCGGATGGTCATGGTCGGCGTAGTGCGGATGCCGGTTGGCCGGCTGGTTCCACTGCGCCTCGATCTCCTTCAGCTTGGCGCACAGGTACTGCGCGAACTCGATGGCCGCCACGCCGGTCTGCGCCACCGCCGCATGCACCGGCAGGCCCAGCACCTCGATGCCGACCCACATCACGCCCATCTGCCCGGTCATGATGCCGGGGATCGGCTCGGGGATCAGCGCCGCCTCGCCCTTGTAGCCCTGCACCAGGCAGGACAGCGCGCCGTTGCCGGTGCACTCTTCCTCGATCACCGACTGGAAGTACACCGGCGCTGCCGGCTCCAGGCCCATGCGGCGTAGCGCCTCGAAGGCCATGCAGTAGGCGACGATGCCGGCCTTCATGTCGCCGGCGCCGCGGCCGTAGAGCTTGTCGCCGTCGATCCACGGCGCGAAGGGCGGCTTCGTCCACAACCGCTGCGCGCCCACCGGCACCACGTCGATGTGGCCGTTCATGATCAGCGACTTGCCGCGCACCGGCCCCTTCGGCTGGTGCACGCCGACCACGTTGCGCCGACCGGCATAGGGCACGATCGACGGCGAGTAGCCCGGGTGGTCGCGGATCTTGTCCTCGTCGATCTCGAACTCGTCGACGCGCAGGCCCAGGCTGGCAAAGTGCCGCGCCATCAGCGCCTGCGCCGAGGCCTCGTCGCCCAGCAGCGAAGGCTCGGCCACCAGTTGCAGCAGCAGGTCCACCGCCGGCTGGCGCAGTGCCGCCACCGCATTGCGGATGGCCTGGGTGTCGGGGGTGGCTTCGAGGATGGCGGCCATGGCGGGGCTCCCGGTGGACGATGACCGCCCGACTGTAGCGCGACGCGCCGGCCGCTACACGTCCACTTCGATCGCGTCGCCGTGCAGTTCCATCAGCTCGCGGCGCGCCGCGGCTTCGCCCTTGCCCATCAGCTTGGTCAACGACTGCACTGTCGCGTCGAAGCCGGCCAGGCCGTAGCGCACCGGCAGCATGCGCCGCGTGTCGGGGTTCAGCGTGGTCTCCCACAGCTGCTCGGCGTTCATCTCGCCCAGGCCCTTGAAGCGGCTGATGCTCCAGCTGCCGTCGCGCGCGCCTTCCTTGCGCAGCTTGTCCAGCGTGGCTTCCAGCTCGCCTTCGTCCAGCGCATAGATCTTGGCGGCCGGCTTCTTGCCGCGGGCTGGCGCGTCCACGCGGAACAGCGGCGGCTTGGCCACGAACACATGGCCGCGCTCGATCAGCTTCGGGAAGTGGCGCAGGAAGAGTGTGAGCAGCAGCACCTGGATGTGCGAGCCGTCGACGTCGGCATCGCTGAGGATGCACACCTTGCCGTAGCGCAGGCCGCTGAAATCGGGCTCGTCCTTCGGCCCGTGCGGGTCCACGCCGATGGCCACCGCGATGTCGTGGATCTCGTTGTTGGCGAAGAGGCGGTCGCGCTCGACCTCCCAGCTGTTCAGCACCTTGCCGCGCAGCGGCAGGATCGCCTGCGTCTCCTTGTCCCGGCCCATCTTGGCGCTGCCGCCGGCACTGTCGCCTTCGACCAGGAAGACCTCGTTCAGGTTCAGGTCGCGGCTTTCGCAATCGGTCAGCTTGCCGGGCAGCACGGCCACGCCAGAGCCCTTGCGCTTCTCCACCTTCTGGCTGGCACGCTGGCGCGTCTGCGCCTGGCGGATCACCAGCTCGGCCAGCTTCTTGCCCATGTCCACATGCTGGTTCAGCCACAGCTCCAGCGCCGGCTTCACGTAGGACGACACCAGCCGCAGCGCGTCGCGGCTGTTCAGCCGCTCCTTGATCTGGCCCTGGAACTGCGGGTCCAGCACCTTGGCCGACAGCACGAAGCTGGCACGCGAGAACACGTCCTCGGGCATCAGCTTCACGCCCTTGGGCAGCAAGGCATGCAGTTCGATGAAGCCCTTGATCGCGCCGAACAGGCCGTCCTTCAGCCCGCTTTCGTGCGTGCCGCCGGCCACGGTGGGGATCAGGTTCACGTAGCTTTCGCGCAGCGTGCCGCCTTCTTCGGTGAAGGCCACGCACCACGCGGCGCCCTCGCCTTCGGCCACGTTCTCGGCCTCCTGGCCGGTGGCGTACTGCTCGCCTTCGAACAGCGGGATCAGCGGTTCGGCCGTCAGGTGCTGGTTCAGGTAGTCGCGCAGGCCGCCCTTGTAGAGCCAGGTCTGCGTCTCCTGGGTCTTCTCGTGCGTCAGCGTGACGCTCACGCCCGGCATCAGCACGGCCTTGCTGCGCAACAGATGCAGCAGCTCGGCGCGCGGCAGTTCGGCGCTGTCGAAGTACTTGGGGTCGGGCCAGACCTGCACGCGGGTGCCATGCTTGCGCTCGCCGGCCGCGGCCGGGCGCAGCCTCAGCTTCTCGACCACATCGCCGCCGGCAAAGGCCAGCGTGGCCACCTGGCCGTCGCGCCACACCGTCACCTGCAGCCGCTTGGCCAATGCGTTGGTGACGCTGACGCCCACGCCGTGCAGGCCGCCGCTGAAGCTGTAGGCGCCGCCAGCACCCTTGTCGAACTTGCCGCCGGCGTGCAGCCGGGTGAAGACGATCTCCACCACCGGCACCTGCTCTTCAGGGTGCAGGCCGAAGGGAATGCCGCGGCCGTCGTCGTCGACGCTGACCGAGCCATCGCTGTGCAGCGTCAGCGCGATGCGCTTGCCGAAGCCGGCCAGCGCCTCGTCGGCGGCGTTGTCGATCACCTCCTGCACGATGTGCAGCGGGTTGTCGGTGCGGGTGTACATGCCCGGACGCTGCTTGACGGGCTCGAGGCCCTTCAGCACGCGGATCGAGGCTTCGCCGTAGGTCGCTTGCTTGCTGGTTGCCATGGCGGCGGATTGTAGGGACGCCACCCCTGCCGGCCGGCCGCTCAGCGGCCGCCGCGGCCACGCGGTGGCGCACCGCGCGAAGGTGCGGCTGGCGAGCTGCGGCCGCTGGAGGCGCTGCCCCCGCCGCCGCCGCGTCGGCCACCGCCGCCGCCGCCACCACCGCCGCTGCGGTGGCCACCGCCCCCGCCGCCACCACCGCCACCGGGGCGCGGGCCGGGCGGGCGCCCGCCGCCACCCCCGCCGGCATTGCGGCGCGTGCCGCCGACGCCGATGGTCATGCGGCCCAGCACGATCGGCTCGGCCTTCTCGTTCGGGTCGGGCGCGAAACCCGGCACCACCTCGCGCGGGATGCTGCGCTTGATCAGCTTCTCGATGTCGCGCAGGAAGATGTCCTCGTCCACGCAGACCAGCGAGATCGCCTCGCCCGATGCCCCGGCGCGGCCGGTACGGCCGATGCGGTGCACGTAGTCCTCGGGCACGTTGGGCAGCTCGAAGTTCACCACGTGCGGCAGCTGATCGATGTCGATGCCGCGCGCCGCGATGTCGGTGGCCACCAGCACCTGCAGGTCACCGCTCTTGAAATCGGCCAGGGCCTTGGTGCGCGCGCTCTGGCTCTTGTTGCCGTGGATTGCCATCGCGCTGATGCCCTGGTCGTTCAGGTAGTCGGTCAGGCGGTTGGCGCCGTGCTTCATGCGCGTGAACACCAGCACCTGGTGCCAGTCGCCCTGGCGGATCAGGTGCGCCAGCAGCTCCTTCTTGCGTTCGCGCGACACCGGGTGCACCTTCTGCGACACCAGCTCGGCGGTGGAGTTGCGGCGCGCCACCTCGATCAGCTTGGGCGCGTTCAGCAACCGGTCGGCCAGCGCCTTGATCTCGTCGCTGAAGGTGGCACTGAACAGCAGGCTCTGCTTCTGTGCGGGCACGATGGCCAGCACCTTCTTGATGTCGTGGATGAAGCCCATGTCGAGCATGCGGTCGGCTTCGTCGAGCACGAAGATCTCGATCCGGCTCAGGTCCAGCGTGCCCTGCTGGTGGTGGTCGAGCAGGCGGCCGGGCGTGGCCACCAGGATGTCGACGCCGCGGCGCAGCTTGTCGATCTGGGGCTGCATGCCGACGCCGCCGAACATCACCATGCTGGTGAGTTTGCTGTACTTGCCGTAGACGCGCACGCTTTCCTCCACCTGCGCGGCCAGTTCGCGGGTGGGGGTGAGGATCAGTGCGCGGATCGGCAGGCGGCCGCGCGCGTCGCGCTGCGCCGGCTTGGCCATCAGCCGCTGCAGCATCGGCAGTGTGAAGCCGGCCGTCTTGCCGGTGCCGGTCTGCGCGCCGCCCAGCAGGTCGGCGCCGGACAGGATGGTGGGAATGGCCTGCGCCTGGATCGGCGTGGGGGTGGTGTAGCCATGCTCGTGCACGGCACGCACCAGGGGCTCGGCCAGGCCGAGATCGTTGAAGGTCATCAGTGTGTTGCGGGGCCGTCGAAAGGGCCCGCTCGTCGCGGCCTGCGTCCACCCATTGCGGGTGGCACCAGTCTGAAGGCACGCGGGGTGTGGGGATGTCGGGATCGACCGCGCCGCGATGACTGGATGCCGCGACGACCTGGGCATTGTACCGGCCGCCGATAATGCCGGCGCCGTTGCCTGCCCCATGAGCCTCTTCCCCTTCCTGGCTGTTTTCGTCGGCGCCGGTTGCGGCGCGCTGATGCGTTGGGGCCTGGGCGTGTGGCTGAACCCGGTATGGCCGATGCTGCCGCTGGGCACGCTGGCCGCCAACCTGGGCGGCGGGCTGATGATCGGCATGGCACTGGCCCACTTCACCCAGCATCCGGACCTGAATCCCGCGTGGCGCTTGTTGGTCGTCACCGGTTTCCTGGGTGGGTTGACCACCTTCTCCACCTTTTCGGCCGAGGTGGTGGCGCTGCTGCAGCGCCACCACTATGGCTGGGCGCTGCTGGTGGCCGGGGGGCACCTGGTCGGCTCGCTGCTGCTCACCGGCATCGGCATCCTGCTGGCGCGCTGGCTGTGGCTGCGTGCCTGAGGGTCCGGCGCCTCAGAGTGTGAGAGGCATTCCCAGGCACCCGCGCTGGGGTGGCCAAGGGCCCTGGGCTAGGCGCGGCGCGACGCCCGCATTCACGTGCGTGCGAGCGACGCAACAACGCGCAGGGCCCTTGGGTACCCCAGCCCTGCGGGTAGGCCCCCAGAACAGCCCCACTCGTCGTTGCGAAGCCTCGCCGGGTCCACAACACGGCTTCGCTTCGCGCCTAGATTGGGGCTGTTCTGGG
>Ga0209572_1000631_pt1 | contig 44621 bp, 38 predicted proteins | sample EBPBio232012_DNA_FD_185867 | JGI IMG/M metagenome (GOLD analysis project Ga0209572, IMG submission 185867) | Wastewater treatment Type I Accumulibacter community from EBPR Bioreactor in Madison, WI, USA - Reactor 1_1/23/2012_ DNA (SPAdes)... | ecosystem: Engineered > Bioreactor > EBPR >...
TATTTCGCAGATGAAACTCCTGTATTCCTCCGCGCTCTCTGCGTCCTCCGCGGTATTAAAATATAATTACCGTATTTCGCAGACGGAACTCCTGTATTCCTCCGCGCTCTCTGCGTCCTCCGCGGTATTAAAATATAATTACCGTATTTCGCAGATGAAACTCCTGTATTCCTCCGCGCTCTCTGCGTCCTCCGCGGTATTAAAATATAATTACCGTATTTCGCAGACGGAACTCCTGTATTCCTCCGCGCTCTCTGCGTCCTCCGCGGTAATAAAATATAATTACCGTATTTCGCAGATGGAACTCCTGTATTCCTCCGCGCGCTCTGCGTCCTCCGCGGTAACCTAACTCTTTTGTTCTATTTCAATAACAACCCTCGCCCCGCTCTTGTGGTTCTCCGCCACTATCCGGCACTGTATAGCTTTGGCCATTTCTTTTATAATGTATAAACCAAATCCCGATTTCCCATGCAGACTAATTTCGCCTCCCTGTAACTGTTGCAGTTGTTCCGGTGAAAAGCCGGGCCCGTTGTCCTGTATGCTGAGTTTGATTTTCCCGGATTCCTGAAACGCTTCCCATTGAACAGACCCCTGTTCAGTTTGTTTTAATGCGTTGATGGCATTGGCCGTAAGATTCTGCAGAATGATCTTCAGGTACTGTCCATCCGTCTTTACCTCAAGACCCTCAGCGCCGGCAAAGCTTAACTTCACCTGCTCCTGCGAAGAAAAAAATCCCCGTAAATAATCAAATAGTTCCTTTACGGATACGTTTTCAGACTTTGGTGAAAACTTATCCATCTGGCTTTTACTCCACCACAACATGTTTTCCATGTTGTGCAATAAAGAAGCACCTTCTGCTCTTATCTTCCCGCGGTGTAGCTCCATTTCATTTTCCTGCAATAAATCCGGTGCGTTCTGTTGCAATTGAAGCAAACTCATTAACCGGGTTACCGGTGCCCGGAGATCATGATTGATAATGGTAAACAACGTGGCTTTGGCCTGGTTAGCTGTATCCAGTTCTTTATTGAGCAACGATAAAGTATGATTGGTTTTTTTCCGCATGGCAGCCTGGCGGTAAAACATATACCCGATGCCGGCCAGCAACAACGCACCAATGGCAATACCCCAGATTGTCCGCTGCTGATTGGCCACCCGGAGACGACTGATTTTTAGCTCACTGTTTTTCTTGTCAACGACCAGCTGGCTTTCCGCCGCCGCAATTTTATTTTTATTTTCCTGCGAAAAAATCGAATCCTGAATTTCCCTGAATAGTTTATAATTGACTAATGCCTCTTTATAATTCCCCTTGAACTCCTGTAACTCGGATAAAGACCCCAAAAAATAGGAACGATTATCCGTATCGCCCGTTTGTTCACCAAAACGAATCGCGGTTGTAATGTACTCTTCCGCCCGCTGCAGCAGTTTTGTACTGATGGACGGCTGTACTGTTTTCGGGGTCTCCGTTTTTTGTACGCCATAACGGACGCTATCCATATACGCAATCCCCAGGTTACCCAGGTTGGTAATGGCTTCTGTATACAACGGATTTATTTCATTCCAGATATCCATTGCTTTTGTCCGGGCTTCAATTACTGCGCGGTAATTGCTGCCATAACACAGGGCCAGTGCCGACCAGGCTTCCGCTATTCCTTCGTTATTGCCGTCAGATGCAGATAGCTGCAGTGCCTGTGTGAAATTTTCCCTTGCTTTTACCGTATCGTGCTGCTGGTAATAAACTTTCCCGATTACCTGGTATGAGCGGGCAATATCCGTTGTATTACCGGTATGAAGGCGGAGTTGCAATGCTTTGCCGGCATAGTCCAGCGATTTTTCATAATTCTGCTGTTGCAAAAAAATAGCAGAAATATTACTGAGGCAGATAGCGGTAAGGGCGGTGTCTTTCAACTCCTCAGCTAAACGCAACCCTTTCAGGTAATATTCTACCGCAGCGGGGTAGTCGTTTTTAATATTAAATGCGGCAGTACCCATATTATTGTAATCAGACGCCGCATTACGTTTATCCTTGTTTTTCAGGTTTTCCTCCAGGGATTGGTTGTAGAAATACATCGCTGAGTCAAACTGACCGCTATTACTGTACACCTGTCCGATATTGGAACGGAAAACGGCAATGCCCTTTCCCCATTTCATTTTCTCCGCATGTGCAAGTCCAGCATGCGCATAATAGAGCGCCTTGTCATAATCGGCACTGACGAATTGATTGAATATGCCGTTATACAGCCTTGCCTTTATCGTATCGTTCTTAGCCGACGAAAGCAGCGCAATTAAAGAATCGGCTGCCGTTTGTTGCGCAGGCAATGGCATTCCGGAAAAAAGCAACCATAAAATAAAAAGCAGGTTTCTTCTCATGAATCAGGGTTGTAAGGCATTTTGAAGGATCTCCTTATAGGCACGGCCAACGGGCAGTATGCTGTTTCTTACCTGTACTTCCTGTGCCCCCGCCTTTTGGATATACTGTTTTTGTACTGCATAGCTTTTATGAATACGTATGAATTGTGAAAAGCCCTTTTCCAGCAACAGGTTTCCCAATGATTTTAATACACAGTGTTTTCCGCTTGTGGTAATGATGGCGGTATAGTCCCGCAACGCTTCCAGGTAAATGACCTCGTGCAGGTTGATCTTTACTTCCTGGTGGCCCTCTTTAATAAAGAGTGTATCGCCACCGAGATGATGATCCAGCAGGGCGGCTTTATTTTTAAGTGTGTGGTAGGCGGTAATCCGCTCCATGCATCGGGCAAAGCGGTCGGCTCCCAATGGCTTTACAATATAATCAAGCGCCTCCAGCTCAAAACCTTCCACCGCATAATCGGGATACGCGGTTATAAATACGATAGCGGGGATTTGCATCAGCCTCCTTCTCATTTCAAGTCCGGACATACCAGGCATATCCACATCCAGGAAAGCAATATCCGGCACAGACGATCCGATTCCCTGTATGGCTTCTTCCGGTGTAGCATACACGCCCTGTACTTTTACAGACGGATATTTTCTGACAAACGATAAAACGGTCAGGCGGTCAATTTCGTCGTCGTCCACAATAATGCAGGTGCTGATTACTGACATGTACTTGTTTAATGGTTACCAAATATACGGTAATGGTTGTTTGCAGAGCAGGGCAGTCGTTTGCAGATTGGTCCCTGCTACCTGCAGCAGGAAGCAATAGGTTTGTTCCCGTATCCGGTCATCATGGTAATAGAATACAACTCCATTCCTAAAACAAAACAGGTATATGCAAAAAATGATTGTACTGGCCGCTCTCTTGTTGTCCGGCCTTTTTGTAAACGCACAGGGACATATCGGAAAGTGGAAAAAGGTTGCTCATATCAGCAGTTATGGCGGCACCACATTCGATAGCCATGCGGCCCTGCTGGCACAACGACCCTGCGCCGCTAAAATAAGTTATGAGATTAATGCGAACGGCACGTACCGGCTGAACGCGGCCAGCAGTGGCTGCGACGAACGATATAGAAAAATCCAGGAAAAACTTTATGCCGAGTCCGTATGGACCATTGCCGGCAATAAAATTACCATCGGTAATAAAAAAACACCCTCGATAGGTCAAAGCTATATATTCTCTATTAAAGGAAACACAATGACCTGGACCGGAACCGACGGACAGGGAGTGATCACCTGGCAAAAATTATAACCTGACATTAAATAGCAGTATCAGCATGAAAAAGTTCATTCTCTTTCTCCTGTGTGTATGCGGTTTGAATACCGGTTTCACAATAGCCCAAACACTACCCGACGGTGAATATTTTATCAAAATAAACAGCACCGGCCGGTACCTCGCCATTGAAGGCGTCAGTCACGAAAATGGCGCCCGGCTGGTACAATGGGATTTTGCCAATCAGCGGAATCATAAATTTATCCTGAAACACCTGGGGCAAAACACCTACAGCATGCAGGCTGTGCATAGTAAAAAGTTCCTGAGTGCCGAAGGAGCCTCGCCGAAAGCGGGTGCCGCTGTGGTGCAATGGGATAATGTAAACCAGGAAAACCAGCGATGGCTGATTACTCCCGCAACAAATGGAAGGGGGTACACGGTACGTTGTTTGAAAAATAACTTAAAGCTGGTCGTGGAGAATTACCAATCCGCCACCGCTACACCAAAAAACGGATCACCCCTGAAACTGATCAGCAATGAGGACCTGCCGCCGATGGTACTTGATTTCAAGAAGAATGAAACAGGAAACAAAATTTCAGTCCGCCCGTCAAACTAATTTTCCATTGCGCCCAGTTCTATATGTACCGATACACCCTTGCCCGGTTCCGATTGTACATCACAATGGCCCTTCATGTATTCCACCCGGCTCCGGATATTGGTCCAGCCAATACCGTTGCCTGTCTTTGATACGTCCGGATCAAAGCCCTTACCGTCATCCTCCACGGTGATGCTGAAGGAATCACCTTTTTTACTGACCTGCACAATTGCACTCTTGGCCGCCGCGTGTTTGAGTGTATTATTGATCAGTTCCTGCACAATCCGGTAAATATTAACGGCCGTGGTTTGTTCCACTTCTTCGTTTTCCAGTCCAATGGACTGATAGTTAACCCGCAGGACCCCGGACTGATTGATATCATTGCAAAAATCCTTTAAAGCGGTATTGAGTCCGAATTTAACCAGGGCTTCCGGCATCATGTTATGGGCCACACGGCGCATCTCCTTGATGGAACTGTCGAGCATATCCATGCTACGTTCAAATGCCTGCTGGTTGTCCGGAGTCATCACCATATTTCCTTTCATGGTCTGAAAAGAAAACTTAATACCCGATAACATACCACCTAATCCATCATGAAGATCCTTGGCCAGGCGGGTTCTTTCCTGTTCCTCTCCCTTTAATATAGCTTCTGTAGCCGTTAACTGCTGCTGGGTTTCCAGTTCATTGATGCGCTGTTGCTGCAGTTTTTTCCGGTGATTATAGTTTCGATACGCCAGGAAGGAAAATATCAATAATGCCGCGGCGGTGCCAATAAGAATAAAGATCAGGGTTTTCCGCCGTTGCAGTTGTGTCTGCTGCAACAACAATTGCTGATCCTTTTTACTTGTTTCATATTTCTTTTCCAGATCGGTGATATACTTTTTGGCATCGAGACTGGTTACCGAATCGCTCACGTCTTTATACTTCTGATAATATTCATACGCTTCTTTATACCGGCCAGTCATGGCATATACATCCGACATATACCGGTAGCCTTCATCGAGCATGTTGAAATACCCGATACTGTCGGCCAGCCGTATCCCTCCCAGCAGGTACTTTTCGGCTTCGGCATATTTTTTTTGTTGAATGGAAACGCCGCCCAGCTGCAACTGTGCTTCTGCCTTACCAAAACTGTAATTATATAGTTCGGCTACTGCATAACATTTTTTAAAATAAAAAGCGGCAGAATCGAATTGTTCCATCTGCCTGAACACCTGGGCCCGGACGAGGTAGTAGGAAACCTGGATATCGGGGCTGTTGATATGTTCCTTTTCATCAAAGTACATTCCGGCCGTGTCAATATACTTTTTGGCCATGACCAGGTTATTCTGCTGCGTATGGACATATGCATTGGCAAGGGTAAAACAGGCCATGAATATTTTTGGGGCGATCCCGGTTTTTTTGGCGGCGGCCAATGCCTTATATGCATATTCATTCTGCCGTTTCGGATCACCGATATCTCCAAACGTATTGGCGATATTGCAATAGGGAGTAACCAGATCGGTCGCGGATGCCGTTTGTTCAAGCAGTGAAATTCCTTTCAGGTAATACTCAACAGATTTTTCCGTCTCATTGATCTGTTTATACTTTCCGCCAATATCATTGTAAGCGCTGGCCAGCATTTTAGCCGCCCGCGGATGATCGGATTGCTGGTAATTCAGGATGGCGGAATCCAGGATAACAATCGCTTCCTCGTACCGGGCGCCATTGCTGTATAAAAAAGCCATATTCTGGTAAATGCGCCCGAGATTATACTTCAGTTTTTTACTCTTTGCAAAACGGATGGCATCCTGGTAGGCCAGGCGGGCCTTTCCGGTATCCACGAGTTCATAATCGATGGCCAGCCGCATCATGCTCACGGCCCGGTTTGTATCGGGCATGGATTGCTGCATTTCCTTTTTTATGCTGTCAATCAGATGTTGCTGTGCTCCGGCGTTTGCCAGTAACCCGCAGGATATTATTAAAACAAATACCGCCTTTTTCATACGGTAAAGTAAACTTTTGAAGGGATTTGGCAAATTCCTGCACTGTGGGCTTTTATTTCGAGCGCCCTGCCTTCGTTTTACTTCGGAGGGCAAGAAGCGAGAAATCTTATCTCTTTCTCCCCCGCCCGCGCTGTCATCCCGGAGTCTACCCTGAGTTAATCGAAAGGAAGGAAGGACCTTGTGTTTCCGCGCACCGCCTATTATCCCTCCATATAAAAAATCCCCTTTTAACAGGAACCGCAGCTTCCGGACAAATCCCCATCTTTATCAAAAGTCATTATGATGAAATTTCAGTTGTTATTCATTCTCCTTATAGGTGGATTGCTCAGCACACACGCCCAGCCCTGTACCAAAACCGACGACCTGCTCTCCATACCCGGATCACTGAAAGATCATACAAAGTTTCCGGTAGGAGGCGGAACCTTCACGGCCATTGAAAAACCGGTGGCGATGAAAACCCTTATCGCGGGAGAAAATCTTTGTAAAAAAATTTTTACACTCAAAGGGGGAGAAGCCAGCAGCTGGTTTCATCTGGAGGATGGCGGATTTGTAGATACTTACCCGGTCACAAGCTACAGGATGAAGATCGGTTTCTATCAGCACGCTTGTGTGAATGGTAAAAAAGTAAACAGTGACGAGTACGGCGTTGATTTCAATATCATTATAAATCCTGAACTGGATGATCATTACCCCCTGGCTTCGCAGCCCTCTGCCACTGAGTTTTATCAGAACTACCCGAAGCAAGGCTACCTGCCCCTCTCTGTCTTCCGCTACCTGAGCATGACGGCAGCCATGGGCGAGTCGATCAGCAATGGCAAAGGGTTTACGGATAATACACTCGGAAATAATTACTATGCACATACGGATGTGTACCGCAACTGGTATATCACCAAACCCGGAACACCCGTGCTGATCGCCGTAAGCCGCAAAGAATTTCTGGAAAGTATGCTGGAATGTTATGACAGGGAAAAACTATTTGTTAGCAAGCGGATGAAAGCTAAAATCGAAGAATCGGTTCGCTATATGGCGCAGTACCAGAAATCGGGTAATAAAGCCATGTACCAGTCGCACCTGGAAAATAAACAGGCGGCCGAAAAGACCCTGGCAGATCTGGAGGCTGTTATCCGGAATAAAAAACAACCGCTTGAGCAGCTTCTGAAAAAAGATACGGACTGGCAGCAACAGCCAGCCTCGGTGGATCCCGACAAGCACCCGCGCTTTGATGAGCGAAATACATCCCAGTCAATGCTGTTTACCGGTTTTGTCAGCGGACCGAAAGCCCACACGATCTACCGTTACAATCCGGCTATCGCCACTCCGTTAAAAGCACAGCCAGCCCAACCGCTGTTCTTTCTGGTACAATACCGGTATAAATCCGAAGAAAAATTTTCACAGCAGATCACGGATACGTTTGTAAAGAATTTTGATTTTGACGCACTCAGAAAACTTCTTTAAAGTACGAGGTACGAAGCAGGAAGTACGAAAAAGCGCATTTAGTAGCGTTGGTTTCGGCTTGCTTCATTTTCTTTTTTAACTTACGAATCAGTTAACCAGCAAGTGATATCCAGCACTTCGTAGTTCGTACTTATTTAAATTTTGCTTATCATGAAACAATTAATGACACTCTCTCTTGTATGCGTTGCATTTATTTGTGCAGCACAAACGACACCTGCCAGACTTCCCTCATCACCCATCGGCGTAATGGTGGACAGCAAAGACAACCTGATCGTTAACTGTTATAACAACCGGGTGCTTAAGATCAGTCCGGACGGTAAGTCCTCCTTTATCTCCGAAGACCTGCAAAAAGGCATCAGTCGTCCGCCATGGCCAAAGGGCGGCGCCATGACGATTGATACGGCCGATAACCTCTACTTTACCGATGGCTCCCTGATCTGGAAACTGTCACCGGCCAATATGATAACAGAGTACTTCGGTATTCCTTTTTCCACCAAACGCGTGGATGGACCCGGGGGCGTTGGTTCCTTTCGCAGTATCGAATACATGAAGACCTGCCGCGACGGAAGTATCGTAGTGGTGGAAAGAGACAATACCAATACGGACAATCTTGGTGATTACTATGTAATCCGCCGCATCAGTCCGGATAAAATACTGACCACGATTACGGATACCCGGAACAATCCCCTGCTGAAAACCAGATGGATCTCCGGTATCGGCGTGGATTCCATTGGTAATATATACCTGAGTGACGGGGCCGGTCGCTGTGTCAAAAAACTCAGTAAAGACGGTTCCATTACCACACTGGCCGGCTTGTGCAATAAACGTGAATTCAGTCCGCTCTATATCCAGGGTGATATCGCCAAAGCTGAACTCATGTCACCCGAAGACATTGTGATCAACAAAAAAGGGGATTTGATATTCGCCGACCTCCGGCTGAACCGGATTATAAAAATCGCGGATAAAAAAGTAACCACCATTGCAGGCAACAGTGTTATACAACCCAATAATGTAAATATGGGTGGCCGCTCCAAAGAAGGCTATAAAGACGGCAAAGCACTCACCGCCTTATTTGGCTTCCCGCCAAAAGTGGCCATTGCTATCGACAGCAAAGGAACTATTTATATCCTCGATGGTGGAAATAATTGCATCCGGAAGTTGAGTGTGGATGAAATGGTGAGCACAGTGGCTAAAGGTTGATACGTTAAAAGGTTGAAAAGTTGAAAGGGGTTCTTCGCTGGGAAAAATCCTGCTCTGAAGTGACTTATCAACTTTTCAACTTATAAACGTGTCAACCTCCCCCTACATCCCGTATTCCGAAAGAAACTTTATCCGCATAATCTTCAGCTGTTCCCAGTTGAAATTATACTCACTCAGCTCTTCCTGGGCTACCTGCAATGAAGAGGTCTCACAGCTTTTGAAGTATTCCATGATTTCATCCTGGTCGTCTTCATCCAGCATTTCATCAATGGCATAGGTGAGGTTCAGTTTAGTACCGCTGGCCGCGATGGTTTCCATCTCTTCGAGCATTTCATCCATCCGCCAGCCTTTGTTTTTCGCAATGGTTTCGAGCGAAACTTTCTTATCGGTATTCTGAATAATATAAACCTTGTTCCCGCTTTTATTCACTACGCTCTTCATCACAAAGTCGTCGGGACGTATAATATTGTTTTCCTCCACATATTGCTTAATCAGCTCCACAAAAGGCTTTCCGTATTTAATAGCCTTGCCTTTGCTTACGCCCTGGCATTTCTCCAGTCCTTCCAGGGTAATGGGATAAAAAGTGGCCATATCCTGCAATGAAGATTCCAGGAAGATTACAAAGGGCGGAAGACTTTTCTTCTTTGCTTCCTTCTGCCGCATTTCCTTCAGCATCTCAAACAGTTTCTCGTCGGTGGCGGCCCCGGTACTTACCTCGGTTGCCTCTTCATCATCGGCATTGGCGTCATCATACAGGTTGTTGAGTACGATCTTGAATGACTTCGGCTTCTTCATAAAAGCCTCGGCCTTCTTCGTGAACTTCAGTACACCATATTCTTCAATATCTTTTGTGAGCAATCCTTCCAGGATCATCTGGCGGATCAGTGAGTTCCAGAAATGCACATCCTTATCATTACCACTGGCAAAGGCATCGAGTCCGTCATGACGGAACATCTGGATCTGCGGTGTGAGTTTACCACTGATGATCTGCACCACATAATCCGTGGCAAAGCGTTCGTCCAGCGCCTTGATGGCTTTTAATACAATCACGGCTTGGTCTTTCGCCTCTATTCGTTCTTTCGGATGTTTACAGTTATCACACTGGCCGCAATTCTCCTGTTCATACTCTTCGCCAAAATAACTCATGAGAATCTTGCGGCGGCATACACCGGTTTCCGCAAATGCCACAGTCTCGTTGATCAGCTGGGCGCCCACTTCCCGTTCACTCAGCGGCTTGTCGCGCATCAGGTGTTCGAGCTTGCTCACATCCTTATGCGAATAATACAACACGCACTTTCCTTCGAGTCCGTCACGACCGGCCCGTCCGGTTTCCTGGTAGTAGTTTTCAATACTCTTGGGAATATTATAGTGAATTACAAACCGGATATCGGGTTTGTCGATCCCCATACCGAAAGCGATAGTGGCACAGATTACCTGTACGTCTTCTCCCAGGAACTGATCCTGCCGTTCGGCCCGCAGCTTGCTGTCGAGACCGGCATGATAGGCCACGGCTTTAATTCCGTTGGCCATTAAAATATCGGCAAGTTCTTCCGTTGTCTTGCGGTTGAGCGTATAAATGATGCCGCTCTTGTTTTTCATCCCCTTAATAAAACGGACAATATTCTCATCGGTCTGCGCCTTTTTGATTTTGGGCAGTACTTCATAATAGAGGTTGGCCCGGTTAAAGGAAGAGATAAAAATATTCGGCTGGCGGAGGTCCAGGTTCTTTTCAATATCACTCTGCACTTTAGGAGTAGCCGTAGCCGTGAGGGCGATTACCGGCACATCAGGGTTTATCTGGATCATCATTTCGCGGAGACGGCGGTATTCCGGACGGAAATCGTGTCCCCATTCGGAAATACAATGCGCTTCATCCACCGCGAAGAAAGAAACTTGCAGGTCGGAGAAGAATTCCAGATTTTCCTGTTTGGTCAGGGTTTCCGGCGCCACATAGAGCATCTTGGTTTTTCCCGCCTGCAGATCATCATGCACTTCTTTTATTTCTTTCTTGGTAAGCGTGGAGTTGAGAAAATGCGCCACTTCATCATTGCTGCTGTAACCCCTCACCAGGTCCACCTGGTTTTTCATCAGGGCAATCAGCGGCGATACAATTATCGCCACACCCTCACTGATCATGGCGGGCAGCTGGTAGCACAAGCTTTTACCGCCACCGGTGGGCATTATTACAAATGTATCGTGACCGGCCAGTAAGGATTCAATTGCCTTTTCCTGAGTGCCTTTAAATTTATCAAATCCAAAATATTCCTGCAGGGATTTATGCAGATCAAACCGGGGTTTTTTGGCGGGTGTCGCTTCCTTTGTCTTCGTTGTCTTTTTCGCGGGCGCCTTCTTTGCTGTTGTTGCCATTTATCTAGTTTTTCATCATAGGAGTCCTAACGGACGGGCATTTTATCTAAATGCCGGTTCTTTAAGATACTCATTTTTACCCGAACACCTTTCAGATTCAGCCTTTTTTTCCGGATAGGGGGCTATAAAACGGGGGTTGCTGGTTTTTTGCTTGCTGGTTTGCTATTATCAGGCAGATTCGCCTGCAGACTGCATTTACTCAAGGGCAGGGTTTCCTGTCGCACAACATAGTCCCGTCAAAGGGACGGCGAATTTACAACTCTTTGCTGGTCTTTCAGGGACCTTATCGTTAAAATTGAGTAGCACAGATACAAAACCGGCTTTCCCCTGAATTATCTCTAATTTTGTGGCCTTATTATGGAACTGATTAAACAAGTGGCCTTAAAAACCATTGAGTTAGAAGCCAGCTCAGTTGCCGGCCTGACTCGTTTTATTGACGACGATTTCGAAAAAGCCGTACAGGCTATTTTCTCGGGAAAAGGCCGTGTGGTTGTAAGCGGTATCGGCAAAAGTGCCATTATCGCCCAGAAAATTGTAGCCACATTTAATTCCACCGGCACCCCCTCCATATTTATGCATGCCGCCGACGCCATCCATGGTGATCTCGGAATGGTACAGCAAAATGACGTGGTAATTGTGATTAGTAAAAGTGGGGAAAGTCCTGAAATTAAAGTACTTGTGCCGTTGATCCGGAATTTCGGCAATACCCTGATCGCGATGGTGGGCAATACCGATTCCTATCTGGCCCGGAATGCAAACCTTGTATTAAATACTACGGTGGAACAGGAAGCCTGTCCCAATAACCTGGCACCTACCAGCAGCACTACGGCCCAGCTGGTAATGGGTGATGCACTGGCCATCTGCCTGATGGAACTGAACGGATTTCAGTCGAATGATTTCGCCAAATTCCACCCCGGAGGGTCACTCGGCAAAAAACTCTATCTCCGGGTCTCTGATCTTTTTGGCGAAAATGAAAGACCGGCCGTTTTACCCCAACAAAGCCTGAAGGAAGTAATTGTGGAAATGACCGCTAAACGGCTGGGTATTACTGCTGTAATTAATGAGCTGGGGGAACTGCTCGGCATCATCACCGATGGAGACCTGCGCCGTATGCTGGAAAAAAGCAACGACATCGAAAATATAAAAGCCGGTGATATTATGACCCCCAACCCGAAAACAATCGGGGCGAAGGAACTGGCTATCAGCGCCCTTGACCTGATCCGTAAAAATGAAATTTCCCAATTAGCCGTTACTCACCAAGGAAAATACCTGGGAATACTACATTTGCACGATTTAATAAGAGAGGGGTTGATTTGAAAAATTAAAAAAACTGTATTTCTCTGCGCTCTCTGCGGTTAAAAAGAGAAAGAAGAAAAAAAACGACAAACAACAAACAGTCCTTGAAAGAGGATGTATTTAAAACTATAGAATCTGTATTTCTCTGCGCTCTCCGCGGTCTCTGCGGTTAAAAAAGAGAAAGAAGAGAGCAAAACTTAGTATCATGAACAAACACCACTATGTAGCCATTATGGCCGGAGGAATCGGAAGCCGTTTCTGGCCTATGAGCCGGACTAATTTTCCGAAACAGTTCCTGGATATTCTCGGTACCGGGAAAACGCTGATCCAGCAGACTTTTGAGCGGTATACAAAGTTTATCCCGAAAGAAAACATTTACATTGTTACGTCTGAAGAATATGTATCCATTGTAAAAGACCAGGTAAAAGGAATACCCGCGGAAAATATTCTGGCAGAGCCTTCCCGGAAAAATACAGCCGCCTGTATTGCCTATATCGCTTTTAAACTTTTCGAGAAAGATCCCAAAGCGCTGATGATGGCGGCTCCGGCCGATCACCTGATCATAGAAACGGAAGAGTTTGCCAAAACGGCAAAGAAAGCACTGGATTTTGTTGGAAGCATCAATGCATTGGTGACAATCGGTATTAAACCCACTTATCCGAATACAGGATATGGATATATACAGCACGAAACAGTTGAAGCGGCTCCTGAAATCTATGAAGTAAAAACCTTTACCGAAAAACCGAACCAGGAAATTGCCAAGGCCTTTATCGCCAGTGGTGATTTTCTATGGAACGCGGGCATCTTTACCTGGAAAGTGAAAAATATTCTGGCCGCTTTTGAAAAACACCTGCCGGAAGTATATGAAGTGTTTGCTGCGGAAAAAACGCATTTTAATACCCCCGGAGAAGTGGAGGCAATTGAACGGATATATCCGCAGTGTACCAATATCTCCATTGATTTCGGAGTAATGGAAAAAGCGGAGAATGTATATGTGATACCCGCCGGCTTTACCTGGAGCGATCTCGGTACCTGGCATAGTGCCTGGGAAAATATGGACAAAGATTATTTTGGCAACGCCGTTAGTGGTAACAAAGTAATGGTAATGGATGCCAAGAACTGCATGGTGCATGTACCCGAAGACAAACTTGTGGTATTACAGGGGCTGAACGATTATATCCTCGTTGATACCAAAGACGTACTCCTGATCTGTAAAAAAGAAAAAGAACAGGAAATCAAGGAATATGTGGCGGAAGTGAAACGGAATATGGGGGACAGATATTTGTAGTGCTATAAATAATAAATTTATATACAGGAGCCCCGGTGTTATGCCGGGGTTTTTTGATAAGTTAACTGGTTAACAGGTTGAACGGTTGATAAGGTCCTCAATCCGCAACAGTATCATCGGTGGGGAAAATTCTTAAGCGGTAAATAAACGGGTATTTCAATTTGTTTACTACCTTTTCTAAGTAAACCCCCTGTCAACCTATCATCCTTTCAACCTGTCAACCTTCCTCCATGTTTCCTTACCTCAACACCCTCTTCCTCGATATCGAAACCGTTCCGCAGCAACCCGCGTTTGAGCAAATGCCGGGTGACTGGCAGAAGCTATGGGAATTAAAATCGCAGAACCTGTTGCGCAATAAAGAAGAAGAAACGGCTTCAACCATTTATCCGCGCGCGGGCATTTATGCGGAGTTTGGAAAAATAATCTGTATCAGCTGCGGCTTTATACAAGGGGCGGGAGAGGGCCGGAAAATAACCCTGAAATCCTTTGCAGGGGATGATGAAAAAACGGTGCTGCTCTCGTTTAACGAAATGCTGAATAAATGGACCGGCAGCGGCAACCGTTTTCTATGTGCACACAATGGAAAGGAATTTGACTTTCCCTATCTCTGCCGCCGGATGATCATTAACGGTATTCCCATTCCATCCCTGCTGAATATCGCGGGTAAAAAACCATGGGAAGTAAGTCATCTCGATACGATGGAACTCTGGAAGTTCGGTGATTTTAAAAGTTATACTTCGTTAAACCTGCTGGCTCATAGCCTGGGTATTCCCACACCGAAAGATGATATTGACGGCAGTATGGTTTGGGAAGTATACTGGAAAGAAAAAAACCTGCCCCGCATCGTTACCTATTGTCAGAAAGACGTGGTTACCGTGGCACAGATCCTTCTCCGTCTCGGTGGTGAACCCCTGATTAAAGAAGAAAATATTGAAATTAAATAACCATGGAACGAATCAACTACTCATCGGGTGCCAAATGGGAAGATATTGTAGGGTATAGCCGCGCGGTGAAAATCGGCAATACCATTGAAGTCACGGGTACCGTAGCCGTCAATGAACACAACGAACTGGTGGGCGGGGATAATGCGTATGCGCAGACCCGTTATATACTGGAAAAAATTGAACGGGTGCTGATACAGGCCGGAGCTTCAATGAAAGATGTGGTCCGCACCCGTATGTTTGTCACCGATATTTCCCGCTGGGAAGAATATGGCCGGGCCCATGGTGAATTTTTCGGTACCATCAAACCCTGTACTTCGATGATCGAAGTAAAAGGCCTGATAGATCCGGACTACCTGATAGAAATTGAAGCCACAGCGGTGGTGTGAGTACTGTTGGTGTTAACACCAACAGCATATCTTTGTTGGTGAAAACACCAACAAAGACCCCTCCATGAACATAGAATCCCTCCGCGAATACTGCCTCTCCAAACCCGATGCGGAAGAAACACTTCCTTTTGGTCCGGATACACTGGTGTATAAAGTGAAAGGAAAAATTTTTCTCCTCACCGGCCTTGATGCGGAAGAATTCAGCTTCAATGTAAAATGCGATCCGGACAAAGCCCTTGAACTACGGGAAGAATTTCCCTGCGTACAACCCGGTTATCACATGAATAAAAAACACTGGAACACCGTCATCGTGGACGGTTCTGTTTCCAATGCCCTTTTAAAAGAGTGGATCGACCATTCCTACAGTCTGGTGGCACCCTAGTACTGTTGGTGTTATCACCAACTGCATATCTTTGCCCCATGACCCCCCCCATCCAATCCAAACTCCCCAATGTAGGCACCACCATCTTTACCGTGATGAGCGGACTGGCCACTGAATATAATGCCGTCAACCTAGGACAAGGTTTCCCGGATTACCCGATGAATCATGAGCTCACCGGGTTGGTGAATAAAGCCATGCAGGATAATTACAACCAGTACGCACCGATGCCGGGCTGGTTGCCGCTCCGCGAAGCAATTGCAGAGAAAGCTTCATTTCTTTATGGCAGTAACATAAATCCGGATACTGAAATCACCATTACCCCCGGCGGTACCTATGCTATTTATTCCGCGTTTACGGCCATCCTGCAACCGGGCGATGAAGTAATTGTATTTGAACCCGCTTACGACAGTTATATTCCCAATATTGAAATCAACGGAGCCGTGGCCGTGCGTTTGCCATTGGTGTACCCGGATTATCATATTGACTGGAACCTCGTGCAACAATCCATTACGGCAAAGACCAAAGCCATTATCATCAACTCCCCGCATAATCCCACCGGCAGCGTGATCGGTGAAAAAGACATTGAAGCCCTGCGTGCCATTACGGCCGGTACGGGTATTTTTATTATCAGCGATGAGGTGTATGAACACCTCATTTTTGATGGTATCCCGCACCAGAGCATGTTGCGTTATCCCGATTTACTGGAACGTTGTTTTGTTTGCTTCTCTTTAGGTAAAGTATATAACTGTACCGGGTGGAAACTGGGTTATTGTATTGCTCCGGCACCTTTGATGAAAGAATTCAGGAAAGTACACCAGTTTAATTGCTTCAGTTGTCATACACCGGTCCAGGTTGGCCTGGCGGCATTTATGAAAAACAGGGAAGCTTATTTGGGTTTGTCGGCGGAAATGCAGGCAAAGAGAGACCTGTTCACAGAACTGATGAAGTCCACCCGTTTTGATATGCTGCAGAGCCATGGCAGTTATTTTATCTGTGCAAAGTATAATCGCATCAGTGATGAAGCCGATAAGGATTTCGCCATCCGCCTCACGAAAGAGGCCGGTGTAGCGACCATTCCCGTTTCGGCATTTTATCAAAATGGTAAAGATGATAAAGTGCTGCGGTTTTGTTTTTCAAAAAATACGGAGACGCTGGAACGGGCCGTGGAAAAACTCGTGCGTCTCTGATTGGTTCATTTGTAAAAAGAACTAATCAGTGCTGACCGGAGTACAATATTCCTCCCGACGCGCAGTGGCTGTTTTGTCATCCCGGGCAAAGCGAGGGATAAACCAGTCGGTAGTTAGCAGATAGTAGTTCGTAGTACGTTCGAATCGGAATTCTGCTACGAAGAAGGCTGTTTTGTCATCCCGGGCAAAGCGAGGGATAAACCAGTCGGTAGTTAGCAGATAGTAGTTCGTAGTACGTTCGAATCGGAATTCTGCTACGGAGAAGGCTGTTTTGTCATCCCGAGCAAAGCGAGGGATAAACGATACGTAATATTTGTTCACGAGGATTTCGAGCACAGCGAGAAATCTTGTATTTTCCGCGCAGCGGCCAATTCTCGTGCCCAAACTTCATAGGACGATGCAACTTACCTGTTACGATTGGGATGGTAACTGTAGAGAAACATTCCCTTCAATACAAGATTCCTCCCTACAGTCGGAATCTGAGTTCCCGTTTCAATAAAGGGCTCCTGACCCCTCGCTACGCTCGGGGTGACAAATTTATTAAGAAGCATTTCGTTATTCGCTGCGCTCATGGTAGCAATCTTCATTCCCCCTCCCTAGCGGGCTGTAGGCAGGTCGGGAGTCCGGTCGATTCGTCATTCTCCTCCGATGCGGGCCGTTTTGTCATCCCGGGCGTAGCGAGGGATCGGTGCGATCAACAGGGTGACTCAACTTTGATTCCGACGACAGGAGGAATCTATTTGCAAAGAATGAAAATTGCCCAATAGTGCCACAAACAGTCTTATTCATTCATTAACAATATTCTATTTTTACAAACAGCAGCTTATTAATGTTCAAAGACTCCCGATACAAAGGCATTTTCTTTATGCTCCTGGCTGCACTGGGTTTCTCGGTGATGGGCGGTGCAGCCAAAGCATTAAAAGATAGTTTCAACGCCGGTCAGCTGGTTTTTTACCGCAACGCGATCGGGCTGGCCTTTTTACTGCCCGGTTTACTGATCAGACCGCCCGTACAACAAGGCGGAAAACCGGTACGGCTGGCATTCCGCGGATTAATGGGTACGCTGGCTTTATATACGCTCCTTTATTGCATTCTGCATATTCCTTTGGGAACGGCCATGAGTTATAATCTTACATCGGCCCTGTTTATTGCCTTGTTTTCTTTTTTGCTTTTTAAAGAATACCATGGAAAAAAAGTGGCTTTTGCCGTATTGCTTGGTTTTACCGGCATGCTGCTGATCTATAAACCGGTGATGCACCTTCCCTGGTATTATCACCTGGCCGGACTGATCTCCGGCATCACGTCAGCCATCGCTTATATGACCGTGAACCGGCTCGCCGGTTTTTATGATCCGCGGATGATTGTGCTTTCCTTTTTATCCAGCGGCTTCATTGTGCCCCTGTTGTCCATGATTTTTCACTATTCCACCGGTGCCGCAGCCGATGGTTTATTCGTAATTGATTTCCGCGCCCCGCAGGGTATTGAATGGGGCTGGCTCTTTTTGATGGGCATCTCCGCCCTGCTCGGACAATACTTTGTTACCCGCTCATATGGCTCCGATAAAGCGGGCATTGTTTCCGTTTTTGGTTACGCCAACATTATCTACTCTGTTTTCATCGGAATAATGCTGGGGGATACCTTCCCCGACTGGTTCAGCTGGACGGGCATTTTCTGCATCATCGGCAGCGGGGTTATTATTGCGCTGGTGAAGGGAAAAAATCAATAATGAGTAAATGGGCAAAAACCCTACCCCTCTGAGGCAGCTTCAAAGCGGTAAAGACTTTTCCCGGGCTACTCATTACTGATTATTCATTATTCATTCCTAAAAAATTTGTTCTTTTCTAATATCATCGTATATTTGCGATATAAGATTAATTTATATGGCCTTTCATAAAAAAGAAGAATTTACCCAGAAAGAACAGGACCTGGCAGCCTTCGCCAAAGCCATGTGCCACCCGGCCCGTATCGCCATCCTGAAAATCCTGGCGCAGAAAAATGAATGTATCTGTGGACAAATCGTGGAAGTTTTGCCGCTGGCCCAAAGCACCGTATCCCAGCACCTGAAAGAATTAAAAAACGCCGGACTGATCAATGGCACCGTGGAAGGACCCCGCAGCTGTTATTGTATCAACTGGAAAGCCTTTGAAAAATTCAACAGTGAGTTCAATGGCTTGTTTAATCATTTGAAAGTGAAGAATGAAAAAGCCTGTTGTTAGTGTTTGTCGTATGCTTCGACATGCTCAGCATGACATCGAAACGCTCAGATTTGGGCTTATTTGCTGATCTAAAAAAACGAAATGCCTTTGTCATCCTGAGTAGCCGTAACGTATCTCACTTGTGATACGAAATCTAACCCGACGTACCGAAGGATGCGGAACGGTAAAACCTAAAAAATGAATTATAACCCGCTTAAATCTATCAATTATGCCAACCGATGAACAACTCAAGGAAATCGTAAGACAGAAATACAGCGAAATCGCCCTGCAGGACAAGGAAACCAATCAATCCTCCTGTTGCGGCTCGGGTTGCTGCTCTACTGAAGTGTATAATATCATGAGCGATGATTATACCCAGCTGGAAGGGTATAACGCGGACGCCGACCTGGGACTGGGCTGCGGCCTCCCCACCCAGTTTGCTAAAATAAAAGCCGGCGATACCGTGATCGACCTCGGCAGTGGTGCCGGGAATGACTGCTTTATCGCCCGCGCGGAAACAGGAGAGTCGGGAAAAGTAATCGGTATTGATTTTACCCCGGCCATGATCGAAAAGGCACGCGCGAATGCGGAGAAAAGAGGCTTTAATAATGTGGAATTCCGCCAGGGCGATATTGAAAAAATGCCGGTTACTTCCAATATGGCGGATGTGATCGTGAGCAATTGTGTCCTCAACCTCGTTCCCAATAAAGACGGTGTGATCAGCGAAATATTCCGCGTACTGAAACCCGGCGGTCACTTCAGCATTTCCGATGTGGTGCTCATGGGTGAATTACCCGAAGCCCTGCAAAAAGACGCCGAAATGTATGCAGGCTGCGTGGCCGGTGCGATTCAGAAACAGGATTACCTGGGACTGATTGAAAAAAACGGATTTAAAAATATCACGGTACAAAAAGAAAAGCCGATCATCATACCGGATGATATCCTGAACAATTACCCCGGTACAAAAGAACTGGAAGATTTCAAAGCGGGTAAGACGGGCATCTTCTCAGTTACAGTATATGCGGAGAAGCCGGCGGCTTGTTGTACGCCCGGAAGCGGATGCTGTTAATTATGGGAGAGTGGAAAGTGGAGAGTAGAAAATAGGAACCCTCTGATGTTTTTTTTCACTTTAAATAGTATAGCCATGTACAAACACAAAAATGACCCCGGAGACGGTGGTTGCTGCGGCATCGGATGCTGCTAAGGAAAAAGAGGGGGGGCTCGTCTCCCCCTCATTAAAACCAACGCTGACTATGCAAAAAAAATTATCGTTTCTCGACCGCTATCTCACACTCTGGATCTTCCTTGCAATGGGAACAGGGGTGGCTATTGGCTATTTTTTTCCCTCGGCGGAAGGCTTTATTAATTCTTTCCAATCCGGGAGCACCAATGTGCCGATTGCGATCGGTCTCGTATTAATGATGTATCCCCCGTTGGCAAAAGTGAAATATGAAGAATTACCGAAAGTATTCGCTAATAAAAAAATACTGGGTCTCTCGCTGATCCAGAACTGGATTGTGGGGCCCGTGCTGATGTTTTTACTCGCGGTGGTTTTTTTACGTGATCATCCGGGTTATATGACCGGACTGATCCTGATCGGCATCGCCCGCTGCATTGCCATGGTGATTGTATGGAATGATCTCGCCGGAGGCGACCGGCTCTATGCTGCCGGACTCGTGGCCTTCAACAGTATCTTTCAGGTAGTGTTCTATAGTTTCTACGCCTGGATATTCATTACCAAACTGCCTCCCCTGATCGGACTAAAGGGCTACGAAGTCAATATCACGATCGGCGATGTGGCGCAAAGCGTGTTTATATACCTCGGCATCCCCTTCCTGGCCGGAATGACCTCCCGCTATGTATTGATTAAGGCAAAAGGAGAGAATTGGTTCAATAAAAAATATTTGCCGGCCATCAGTCCCATTACTTTAATTGCATTATTGTTCACCATTCTGGTGATGTTCAGTCTGAAAGGTAAACTAATCGTGCAGATCCCGGGTGATGTGCTGCTGATCGCCCTGCCGCTGACGATCTATTTTTCCATAATGTTCTTCTCCGCTTTTTACCTGTCCAAAAAAGCCGGTGCGGATTATCCGAAATCCGTTTCCCTTGCCTTTACGGCTGCCGGTAATAATTTTGAATTGGGTATTGCCGTGGCCATCGCGGTTTTCGGGATCAATTCTCCCGCCGCTTTTGCCGCTGTTATCGGACCGCTGATCGAAGTGCCTGTATTAATCCTGCTGGTTCGCTTTGCCTTGTCACAGCAGAAAAAATTTAAACCCTGGTAATTGATGAAAAAGAAACTCCTTTTTGTTTGTATTGAAAACAGTAACCGCAGCCAGATGAGCCAGGCTTTCGCCCGCATACTCGGTGGAGAAAATGTAGATGCTTATAGTGCAGGATCAAAACCTTCCGGCATCGTTAATCCAAAAGCCATTGCAGCAATGAAAGAACTGGGCTATGATCTCAGCACCCATGACAGTAAAAGCCTGGATGATGTAAAAACATACGCTCCCTTTGATGTGGTAGTGACCATGGGCTGCGGCGACGCCTGCCCCTGGATGCCGGCCAAACGCTTTGTGGACTGGCAGATCCCAGACCCCAAACACATGGAGCCTGAAGAATTCAACAAAGTGCGTGATTTTATACGCAATAAGATAGCCGTGTTACTGAAAGAACTGGACGTCAGTTAATGTATTGGGCCGGTATCAGCAGATCAGGAGATTCAGCCTGCCAGAAAATCGTGAGCACCCACCATCGCTTTCCGTCAAACCAAAGCTGAATACTGTTGATGCCCCGCATAAAGGGTTTTTCATCCTGCAGCGTTTTCCTGGATTCATACGTGCTGAAGACCTGCATCACACTGCCAAACTGATCCGTCTTACGCCCAATCTCCTTTTCATAAAATCCGTCCTTTTCAAGAAAGGGACCGGAGGTCTTAATATAATCCTCCACCGACATACTGCGTTTTCCCATCATTCCGTCCGCACGCTTGCCGGTGGCTACCAACCGGGCTTCCGGCAAAAACAGGGTACGGAACCGGTCCCAGTTACGGGTTTCTCCAGCCGGACCGGAAATTGTAGAATATACAGCAGCAAGTAACGCATCCGCCGTTGACACGTCTTTCGGATCGGCAGGAATACTGTCGGTTACAGACGACCAGGCCTTAAACTGACTAAGCATTAAAAGCATTACTATTACCGTGTATCTGCGCATAGCTGATTTTTATCTAAAATACTCCCATATCCCCGGAATAATGATCCGTTCATCAAAACTCCGGCTACTTTATTTACTTTGCTGTCAGAATGACTACCGCGGTGCAACCTGTTTTGTCCAGAAATTATTATGCCTTTCTTTTCAGCCTGCTGGGACTGGTGGCCGGCATCGGGCTTTTTGTACCCCTGCTGGATAACGACGCGGCCCATCACGCCAATATTGCGCTGCGGATGTACCTCACCGGCGATTATATAAATCTGGCAGATGGTGGAGCCGACTACCTGGACAAACCGCACCTGCATTTCTGGTTATCGGCGCTGAGTTATCATGTATTTGGCGTCAGCTCTTTTGCCTATAAACTGCCTTCTTTTCTTTTTTCCATACTTGCAGTGTATTCCGTTTACAGAACCGGAACGCTCTTGTATTCCGCTGATACAGGAAAACTGGCCGCACTGATCATGGCCTCTTCCGTCTCCTTCCTGCTGGCCAACAGCGACGTACGGATGGACGCGATAATCACTTCGACAATTGCCTTTTCCTTCTGGCAACTGACCGCGCTTATTAAAACAAACCGTTTTAAACATATTCCCCTGGCCGCACTCGGTCTGGCACTTGGATTTTCCACAAAGGGAATGATTGCCGTGGTGATTCCCGGTTTTGCCGGGCTGCTGTTATTGCTCCAGCTAAAAGGAGTACGCGGTTTGTTACATTACCGCTGGCTGCTACTGGCTGTTTTTTTCGCCGTATTTATTTCACCGGTATTGTATTGCTATTACCAGCAGTTCAATCTGCATCCGGAAAAAATGATCCGTGGCAAAGATCATATTGACGGTGTCCGTTTTATCCTGCTGCAGCAAAACCTCGAACGTTTTTCCGGCGGCATGGGCAATACCCTGCAACATGATTATCTTTTTTTCTTTCACTCTTTCCTTTGGTCCTTCGCTCCATGGTGCCTGCTTGCTTTTGCCGCGATTTACCAGCGCTTCCGGGATTTTAAAAACAGTTTGACCGAATGGGCTTCCGTAATTGTGTTCCTGCTGGTTGCCGCCATTGTAACCTTCTCCGGTTTTAAACTGCCCCATTACCTCAATATCGGTTTTCCCTTTGCCGCCCTGTTTACCGCCGCTTACCTGATGGCTAATGCCGGCCATGAAACCTGGACAAAAAGAGTGTATCTGTTACAGCGTATTATCTCCCTGCTCCTGTTATCCGGTATGGTGGTTGTAAATTTCTGGTCCTTCCAGGTAAATTCCTATCTCATAATGGGCGGACTGATTCTCCTGCTCAGCAGTTACCTTCATTTTTATAAAAGTTCGTTGTTATCACGACTGGCCAAATCAGTTGGTTTATCCGTTGCAGCCATCGTTATTTCCTTCTTCCTGATCAACAGCAATTTTTATCCGCAATTACTGAAATACCAGGGGGGTAATCAACTGGCAGCCGCAATTAAAGGAAAAACAGATCCGGCCCATATATATTTCTGGAAAAACAGCAACAGCGCTTCTTTTGATTTTTATACCGGCACCCTGCGTAAAGAATACAAGCCACAGGAACTGAAACCCGGTGAAAAAAACTGGCTGGTCTGTTATCCGAAAGACCTGGCCGAAATACAGCAGGCGGGTTTGCGGTTAAAGGATACCGTGAGGATGAAGGACTATGAAATATCCAGGCTCTCTTTCCGTTTCCTCGATCCGGCGGAGCGTGATGCTGTTTGCTCGGAAATAGTAATCGCGGAAATCGCGGAGTAAACTTGCTTACTTACAGTATTTCTTTATTAAGTCATTAACTTCCGGACCATATTGCTTTTCAAACTGCAGGGTCTTTGCCATCTGCAGATCTTCACAGGCTTCTTCTGTTTTTTCCATGGCAATATGCACCAGGGCCCTGTTCTTATAGGCATAGGAATTGTCCCTGAATACCAGCAACGACTTATTAATGTCTTCCAGCGCGCCGGTCAGATCATTCAGTTTGTACTTTGCAAAGCCCCGGTTATTGAGGGTGAGTGGTTCATCTTTTTCCAGCTGCAGGGCTTTATCAAAATATACCAGCGCTTCCTGGTATCGGCCCAGGTGCGTATACTGAAATCCTAAATTCACATAGGATCCTACAAAATTACTGTCGATTGAAATGGCTTTTTTAAGAAAGGCAATAGCTTCATCTCTCCGGCCAAGTTCATCGAGTACTGTACCGAGATTATTGATGATGGCCACATCGGAAGAGTCGTAACTATAGGCCCGTATAAAATCTTCATAAGCGCCGTGAAAATCGCGTTTCTGTTCCCTGGCACTGCCCCGGTTGACAAAACAACTCAGCAGGAACTTATCATCAGTTGCCCTTTCAATCGCCTTTGTATTATCCAGAATTGCTTCATCCGTATACAACAGGGTGTACAACAGGTTGGCGCGATAGTGATAGGCGAGGGCGGAATCCGGTCTTACAGCAATCGCTTTTGAAAAATCATTGAACGCGTTTTCATACTCCTTCAGTTCAAAATAAGCTGTTCCGCGCCCGGTGTATAAATCGTACTGAGTGGAATCTATCTGTTTGGCGCGGTTATATACCTGTATAGCCTCGGTAAATTTTTTTTCGCCCAATAATGCCTGCGCTTTTACAATCAGGTCTTTTACCGGTTGTGCCCCGGCTACGCCGGAAAAAATTAGTATATACAGGAGTATAACGGTTTTCATAGTTTTCTTTCCTCAGATACCGGCCTGCTGGCTTATTTCCAGCATTCTTTTTATTGGTTTTAATGCCGCCAGTCTTAATTCTTCTTCCATGGTAATCTCCGGCAGCTCATATTTCATACAGAGATAAAGTTTTTCCAGCGTATTCAGTTTCATATGCGGACAATCATTGCAGGCACAGTTATTTTCCGGTGGCGCCGGAATAAATGTTTTGTCCGGCGACTCCTTCATCATCTGGTGCAGGATACCTGTCTCGGTAGCCACAATATACTCTTTGGCTGAATCGGTCTGTGTATATTTCAGCAATCCGGTAGTGGACCCGATATAATCCGCCATACGCAGAATGGGTTCCTCACATTCGGGGTGAGCGATAAATTTTGCATGCGGATGACGGATTTTTAATTTGGTGATTTTTTCCAGGCTGAATATCTCATGCACCATACAGGCACCGTTCCACAACAGCATATTCCGGCCTGTTACTTTATTGATATAACCCCCCAGGTTCTTATCCGGGGCAAAAATAATGGGCTGGTCTTTGGGAAAACTTTCTACGATGATCCGGGCATTACTGCTGGTCACAATCACATCACTCAGGGCCTTGATTCCCGCACTGCAGTTGATATAACTCACCACCACATGATCGGGGTGTTGTTCCTTGAATTTTTTAAAAAGCGGGGGAGGACAACTATCGCTCAATGAACAACCGGCTTTAAAGTCAGGAATCACTACTTTTTTGCCGGGGTTGAGGATTTTTGCCGTCTCCGCCATGAAGTGCACACCGGCAAACACGATCATATCCGCATCGGTTTTTTCAGCCTGCTGGGCCAGTCCAAGGCTGTCGCCAATATAATCCGCCACATCCTGAATATCCGGCTCCTGGTAGTAATGGGCCAGCAAAACCGCATTTTTCTCTTTTTTGAGTTTTTCAATCTCAGCGAAGAGGTCCAGGGATGGATCCAGCTCTATGTCGATAAATCCCGTTTTCTCTACTTGGGCAATCGCGGTATCCAGGGCTTCTGTTTGCATGGTTGACATTTTTTGTTTTCCAGTCAGCAATATTCCGTCAGCATTCCGGATTTTTAAAATCAAAATTTCGCCGGCGGTATAAATACAATAATAGTATTAATATATATTTTTTATAAAAAGAGTCTATTATTATTACAGCTGTGGATTAGTGGAAAACTTGCTTCTACAAAACTGTTTAAAAATGAGTTTCGTATTTTATACACAGTTTTTTTTACATTATTCACAACCCGGTATTGTTACTGGTAGCGGTTTTCCGTATGTTATTCACATTCATGTGCATTACTGACCGCGAATAATTTTTCGGGGTTTGAGTAGTACGGCTCATGTGCATACTACTGGTATAACTTGCCATTTTTGTACCGGGTCTGCTGAACGGCTCAGTTATCCCCTTTTTTGATTCCATTAATCCCGTTCCATATTAACGTTTCACATGGGGTTATGCACATAAATCAGGGACTATGCACATGACGATGTGAAGAAATTTCCGGTTGTCAGGGTATGTTGATGAACTGAACAACCCGATTTATTTTCCGTTTGTCAATAAAATTCGTCGCTATACTAAAGTTATGATCAGAATTAGCCGTATGCTTTACTTTTACAGTATAATATATATACTATATGAAACAGTTTAAACGGTTAATGGTTGCTTTTCTGCTATTCCTTGGTACAGCGGCACATGCGGATGAAGGTATGTGGCTGCCCTTATTTCTGCAACAACTGAACGAAAAACAAATGCGCAGTATGGGTATGAAAATTACCGCTGCGGATATATATAATATAAATAAAGGGAGTTTAAAGGATGCCATTGTGAGTTTTGGTGGGTTTTGCACAGGGGAGGTTATATCTGATAAAGGCCTCGTTTTAACCAATCATCATTGCGGGTTCGACGCGGTGCAGAATCACTCCACCCTGGAGCATAATTATATCAGGGATGGTTTCTGGGCAAAGAATAATGGGGAAGAAATACCCAACCCCGGCTTATTTGTAACTTTTATAGTCCGGATCGAAGACGTATCAAAAACAGCTCTTGCCGGGGTTACACCGGCTATGACCGAACAGGAACGCAGCGCGGCTATTGATAAGAATATTGCCGGCTTAAAAACAACGGTTAAAAGAGAAACGTACCAGGATTTCTTTGTCCGTTCTTTCTTTGAAGGCAACCAGTACTTTTTGTTTGTAACGGAAACCTATAAGGATGTTCGATTGGTTGGTGCGCCGCCTTCTGCCATTGGAAATTTTGGGAAGGATACAGACAATTGGATGTGGCCCCGCCATACCGGTGATTTCTCCATGTTCCGGATTTATGCCGGCAAGGATAATAAGCCGGCTGATTTTTCAAATGAGAATGTACCCTATGTACCTAAAAAATCATTATCCATTTCATTGGGTGGTATGAAGGAAGGGGATTTCACCATGGTATTTGGTTTTCCCGGTCGTACTACTCAATACCTGCCTGCCGCCGCCGTGGATCAGATTATGCAGGTTAATGATCCTGCAAAAATTGCTATCCGTGATAAAGCCCTTGCCGTGATTGATGGATACATGCGTAAAGATGAAAAGATCAAAATTCAATACGCGGCCAAATATGCCAGCATCAGTAATGCATGGAAGAAATGGCAGGGGGAAGTATTAGGACTGACCAGTACAAAAGCAGTGGATAAGAAAAAAGTATATGAAGCGGAATTTCAAAAAAGGGTAAATGCAAATCCGGCCTGGAAAGAGCAGTATGGTAGTTTATTGGGGGATCTTGAAACAAGCTATGCAGAGATTAATAAGTATGGACTGGCCAGGGATTATTTTAATGAAACCATGTCCCGGATTGAAGCATTTGCATTGGGAGCACAGCTTAACAATCTGGCAGGTATAAAGCAAAAGAACGGCGATAAAGCCTTAAAAGATGCGGTACCGAAAACTATAGACCGCCTCGCAGATCTGTATAAAGAGTATAGCCCGGAAGTAGATAAACAGCTTTTTACAGTCCTGATGGAGAAATTTACAAAGGATCAGCCTGCAGAATTCCTGGCTCCGGAGCTGGTCACGCTGGCCAAAAACAATGACTATAATTTTAGCAAAATAGCCGATGAGTTCTATACCGGAAATGACCTGTTAAATGCAGGTGCTAAAGTACTGGCCAATCTGCAGGCAAACCCGGACCTGGTACTGATGGCGAATGACTTGAATAAAGCTAATCAATTGTTTATCAGCCTAAACGCACATTATTCAGCTACTGTAACCAGGAAACTCAGCGGGTTACAAGCAAAAATTAATCAGCTGCAGCGGACGTATATGAAGGCACAGATGGAAGTAATGAAGGAGCGGAAATTTTACCCGGATGCCAATAGTACCCTGCGGGTGACGTATGGAAATGTAAAAGGCTATCAGGCCCGGGATGCCGTAAAATATGATTTCTACAGCTACCTGGACGGCGTGATGGAAAAGTACAAACCCGGTGATTATGAGTTTGATGTGCCTGAAAAGCTCCGGACATTGTACAAAAACAAGGACTATGGTCCTTATGGTAAAAACGGTAAAATGCCTGTTTGTTTTATAGCCATGAACCATACTACGGGTGGTAATTCCGGAAGTCCGGCACTCGATGCAAGTGGCAACCTGGTAGGACTCAATTTTGACCGGGTCTGGGAAGGTACCATGAGCGATATTAATTATGATCCGTCTATTTGCCGGAATATTATGGTGGATATTCGTTATGTGTTGTTTATCATCGACAAATACGCCGGTGCCGGCCACCTGGTACAGGAAATGAAACTGGTAAATAAGGGCAAAAACCCGTAATCCCGGGAAGTCAGGCCCCTGTTGACTTTACTGCTGTAAAAATGCCTCCGGAAGGGGGCATTTTTAATAGATTTTCCACAGTTTTTCCCCTATTTTTGCCATCCTTAAAAAAATCAGTAATAATATTTTATGTCTATTATCCAGGATATCCGAGACAAGTACGCCAAACTTACTGTAGTGTTGATTGCACTGGCCCTGGTAGGGTTCATTTTGACCGATTATTTTTCCGGTAAATCAAGAGGTATGTCTGGTGGTCCCTCTAATACAGTGGGAGTAGTAAATGGTAAAAAAATCGGCTTTGAAGATTTCAACAAAAAAGTAGCGCAGGCTGAAGAGAGTTTAAAACAACAAGGTTATCCGGCTGCAATGGCCAGTCAGCAGGCACTGGACCAGGCATGGAACCAGGAGATCAGCCAGGTGTTGCTGATGGAAGAGTTTGAAAACCTCGGTATAGAAGTAGGTAAAAAAGAACTTGGTGATATGTTGTATGGTGCCAATGCACCGCAGGATATTAAACAAAGTTTTACAGACGAGAAAACAGGTGTGTTTAATCCCGTACTGGCCAAACAGAATATCGACCAGAAATTAAAGAAAGGAACGGAAGAAGAAAAGGCCAATATCAACGCATTCATCAGCCAGATGGTGACTATGCGCCAGGCTGATAAATATTTTTCACTGCTGGCCAACTCCATCAATTTCCCCAAGTGGATGATTGAAAAACAAAATGCGGATAACAGTCAGCTGGCAAAAGTATCATTGGTACGCGAAGCCTACAGCAGCATTCCTGACAGCACGGTAAAAGTTGATGACAGCGAAATCAGCGCGTATGTAAACAAGAACAAGAGTCAGTTCAAACAACAGGAAAGCCGCAGTATTGTCTATGTTAGTTTTCAGGCTTCTCCATCCGCGGCCGACAGCGCAGCGGTGAAAAACAATATCGCAAAGCAAATTGAAGCCTTTAAGACTACGCCGAATATGTCACAATATCTGGCTGGTGAAGGATCTAATTTTTATGATGGTTATATTTCCGGTAAAACCATTCAGATTGCATTAAAGGATTCTATTTTTAAAACACCGGTCGGTGAAGTATATGGTCCTTACCTGGATGGCGGCAGTTATTCCATTGCCCGCGTTTTGGGTGTGAAGTCCATGCCTGATTCTGTAAAAGTTCGTCACATACTTATCGGTACGCAAACCCGTGATACAGCTTCTGCACTTAAACTGGTGGATAGTCTGCGTGCAGCGATAGCTGCTGGTTCCAGTTTTGATACACTGGCCGCTAAATTTTCAGAAGATCCCGGAAGTAAAGACAAAGGTGGTGTTTATGAAATTCCTTCCGGTCAGATGGTTCCTCCATTTAACGACTTTGCATTCCTGAATGCACCCGGAACCAAGGGCGTGGTTAAAACAGATTTCGGTTATCACATTATGGAAGTGATGACACATAAAGGTGGCGGTGCTGCTTACAAAATTGCCTATTTGTCCAAAGAAATCATTGCCAGCCAGGAAACGGATAACAGTGCCCTGAATGAAGCCAATGCATTTGCAGCAGACAGCAAGGATGTAAAATCCTTTGATACCAATTACGAAAAGACGTTGAAGGCAAAAGGTATTTTGAAGAATATCGCTACAGATATCACGCCTTCTTCTACCGCGGTTCGCGGCCTGGAGGCAGCTACCCGTTCTTTTGTAAGATCTATTTATGATGCGGATAAAGGAGATGTACTGCAACCGGAGCGTGTTGGTGATGCGTATGTGGTGGCTGCGGTAACCGAAGTTTTTGAAGAGGGTACGATGAGTCCTGCCCGCGCCCGCCTGGCTGGTGCTGAAGCGCCCATCCGGAATAAAAAGAAAGCTGAAATGCTGACTAAGAAAATCGGTGCGGTTACCACACTGGAAGATGCGATTGTAAAACTGGGTGGTAATAAGGTAATTGAACCCGCTGACAGTCTGCGTATGAGTTCAGCGCTTGGTGCTGGTATGTCTTACGAGCCCAAAGTAATCGGAGCTGCTTTTAATCCTGCTAATAAGGGTAAGGTAGTGCCTGAAGTGATTGCCGGTCAGCAAGGTGTTTATGTGGTACGGGTGGATTACCAGACTACAACTCCCGCGGCCCAGGGTGATGTAAACGAACAGCGTGCTGCCCGTTATCAGCAGGCTAAACAAAACCTGACGAATCAGTACAGCGGTAATAATCCGATCACGATTCTGAAAAATGCGGCGGATATTAAGGATAAGCGTTCAGCAAGGTTTTAATTAACTGAAAGAAAAATACAGGAAAGCCTGTCTGTTTAAAACAGACAGGCTTTTTTCTTTTCCGGAGTTTCCCAAACCCGAAAACCAACGAACCGGGAAATTGTTATTTTTACATATACAATGAGCGACGCATTTGTCAATAAAGTAGCGGAGAGTGGCCTGGTTACCCTGGATCTGGAAAAGTGGTATCCCAGGGAGAGTACAGCCATTTTTGATCTGAAGGGTTATCTTTTTATGGAAATGATCCTGAAAGAAAAGGATTTCCGGGAAGCCCTGAAGAATACGGATTGGACTGTTTACCAGGATAAGCATGTTGCTATAACCTGCTCGGCCGATGCCATTATACCCGTATGGGCATATATGCTCGTGGCTTCTTACCTGGAGCCTGTTGCCCGAGAAATTATTATGGGTAACGAACAGGATTTACACAAACATCTTTTTTTAAAAAACCTTGGTGCTATTGATCCGCAGGAATACGCCGATGCCCGTGTGGTCATCAAAGGTTGTGGTGAAACGCCGATACCGGATTATGTTTATATGGAAATCACCCGGAAGCTCCGTCCGGTTGTGAAAAGCATTATGTATGGGGAACCGTGCAGCACAGTTCCTGTGTATAAGAAGAAATAAATAGGGAGTTGATTTTTCAACTCCCTATCTGTTTTATTACTGAATTTTATCAATCAGTTTCATGCCTCCGCCTTCCAATGCCTTACCCGCCGCATCATTTACTTTACCTTCATATTTTCCATCTATTTTTTGTTTGCCGGCGGATGTACCATCGGACAATTTGGTAAGTTCCATGGATCCTTCAATACTGAAACTGGAGAGAGCATTCGGGTCTGTATTTTTTATGGCTTTCAAAAGGCCACCCACTTTACTGCCACTTTTTATTTTGGAGAGTTCGCTGTTCAGCAAGTAATCACATTTCATAGTCCGGGCTTCTTCTTCAGAGGAAACGGCAATGGCTTCAATATTTCCTGTGGTTAATGTATTGACTAATTGCTGTTGCAGATCAGCGGCCTGCACCTGTTCGTCCGCTTTCGGAGGTAAAATGCCCAAGCGTATACCGTTAGCAGTTTGTTTTTCAGCAGCAGGTTTTGTTTTCATATCCCGTTTGGCTTTGTTCATTACATCGCCCAACATTCCACTCATATCAAATTTATCCTGAAGATCCTCTTCGTTTTTTGTTTCGGTATAGCCGGGAGGTATTTCAAATAACATGGAATCCAGTTTTTCCATCGAGAAATCTAATGTCTCCAGGTCTGTTTTCATCTCCGTTGTCTGCGCCGCCTGATCACCCATGATAATCGTTGTGGTTTCAATCAGCGGGAAGCCAAGTTTGCCTTTGCCCTTGCGGCGGGTCACAAAACGATCTTTACAATCCAGTTTCGGTTTTTCTTTCGGATCGCGCTGTACCTGTTGCGGACGGTACCTGACCGGGCAATTAAATTTAGGAAGATCAATATACCAGCCATCCGTTTTGATCATAAAGCTGTCCTTCATCATACAGGCATCGGGTGAGGCTTTCATTTTCTGCGTGGTCCATACATGGCGGGCCGTTAAGCCATACATTTTTTTCCTTTCCCCGGTATCACGGATGCTGTAATAGATGGTGATTACTCCGCCCTTTTTAGTTTCGCCGAGAACTGTTTTTTCTTTAACCGGAACTGCTGCTTTTTTAACTGGTTCATCTTCATCAATAATTTCTTCCGGCTGCTTATAGAATGAATCTATGTAGTAGAGTTTTTTCTTATCATTGATTTTTATGGTTCGTTGCAGATCACATTGTTCAATGGTGATGGGTTGCGACATTCCCATCATGGTACCGGGTTCGGTTCTTTTCCGCATCCCTTTGACATAGATGGTTGATTCGGTTTTCATACCCATCATGCCGGTGGACTGACGGATTTTGTATTCCTGAGAATGAGTGGGAGATACTGAGCAACAAATAATAAGTAAGGCTATAAAGCCAGGCAGGTATTTTTTCATGTTCGGCAGGTTTGTAATAAAGGTAGATATTCAAAACAAACCGGCACCTGATATTAGTTAGGAATTCTTATCGCCCCATAAACACCATCAATATCTGCACATCACTCGGATTTATTCCCGAGATACGACTGGCCTGACCAAGTGTGCGGGGTTTTATGCGTATTAATTTTTCCCTCGCCTCATTCCCCAGCGAACCGATTTTTTTATAATCAAAAGTTTCGGGTATTTCGAGTTCTTCCAGTTGAGACATACGGCTGACCAGTTCTTTTTCCTTTTCTATATAAACATCGTATTTTACCTGGATGGCGGCTTGTTCAATAGTGTCTGCACTATAACCGGAAAGAACGGCTTTCAGTTTTGGTAAAACCGCGGCCATATCCAACAGCTCAACCGAGGGACGCAAAAGTATTTTTTCAGCTTTTTGTTTTTCCGTAATCAGCGATGAACCAATATCTTCAAACCAGCTGTTTATTTCGACGGGTTCAACCGACATTTCTTTCAGGATTTTTTTAATCTGCGCAACTCCATCCTTTTTGGTATTCACTTTATCCATTCTTTCCTGACTGGCGAGGCCGAGACGATAGCTTATTTCGGTCAGCCGGAGATCCGCATTATCCTGCCGAAGCAGGGTCCTGAATTCCGCACGTGATGTAAACATCCGGTATGGTTCCTGTGTTCCCTTGCTGATCAGGTCATCAATAAGCACACCAATGTAGGCATCACTTCTTTTTAATATCAGGGCTTCTTTCTCATTGGCTGCCTGATGTGCATTGATACCAGCCATCAAACCCTGGCAGGCGGCTTCCTCATATCCCGTAGTGCCGTTTATTTGTCCGGCAAAAAAGAGATGACGGACCAGTTTTGTTTCCAGCGTATAATTTAATTGTGTGGGTGGAAAGAAATCATATTCGATGGCATAGCCGGGGCGGAACATACGGGCGTTCTCAAAGCCGGGTATACTACGAAGTGCTTCGTATTGTGTTTCTTCTGGTAAGGAAGTGGAGAATCCATTCAGATAAATTTCTACTGTGTTCCAGCCTTCCGGCTCTACGAACAACTGGTGACGATCTCTTTCAGCAAAGCGGTTTATTTTATCTTCTATACTGGGACAGTAGCGCGGACCTACTCCATCAATACGTCCGGCAAACATGGGACTGCGGTCAAATCCCGTCTTTAAAATATCGTGTACTTTCTGATTGGTATAAGTAATCCAGCAGCTTCTTTGTTCTTTGGGTTTCTCAATATCCAGGTAAGAGAAACCGACATGTTCGGTATCGCCGGGTTGTTCTTCCATTTTGGAATAGTCAAGACTTCTGCCATCAATACGGGGAGGAGTTCCGGTTTTCAGGCGGTCGCTTTCAAAACCCAGTTCTACCAGTTGTTCGGTAATACCCGTAGCCGCCTTTTCAGCGATTCGGCCACCACCGAAATTCTTTTCACCGATATGTACAATGCCATTGAGGAAGGTACCATTGGTAAGCACCACAGATTTTGCTTCTATCCGGTGTCCCATACCGGTGATCACCCCATAGCAACGGCCGTCTTTTATCAGCAGACCTTTTACCATGTCTTGGTAAAAATCAAGGTTCTTTGTGTTCTCCAGCATTTCTCTCCACTTCAGGTGAAAGACCATCCGGTCATTCTGAGCCCGGGGACTCCACATGGCTGGTCCTTTACTCCGGTTCAGCATACGAAACTGTATAGTGGAGAAATCTGTTACAATACCCGAGTAACCACCCATGGCATCAATCTCCCGCACAATCTGTCCCTTGGCAATACCACCCATAGCAGGATTACAACTCATCTGTGCAATGGTCTGCATATTCATTGTTACCAACAGGGTTTTGGAACCCAGGTTGGCTGCAGCCGCGGCGGCTTCACATCCGGCATGACCGGCTCCTACTACTATTACATCGTATACTGGAAACATAGCTGGCAAAGGTACCTCCTTCCGGGGGCTATTTTTCTAAGTTTTTAAGAAAGCTTATTTCTTTTTGAATCTCCCCGATTGTCTTTCCATTATTGAGGAGCTCAAATTCATAGGCAGAATAATCTTTTACCTGTTCCAGGAAATCCTTGTGTGTGTTTATAAATCCAACCTGTGTAGTGGTGGATATGGTTTCCGCTTGTTCTATCTGTATGGTTTTCTCCATTAACCATTTACAAGGAGCATAACCCGTTTGTTCGTAAAGGGATTGAAAGAAGTTCCGGGCTGCCAGTAAATTCAGCCGCCCCCCGGTTTCTTTCTCCATATCTGTATAATCTACCCGGATATTGGTAAAATTCCAGCAGGCCCTTAACTCATTTTCATTGGAGAAATCAAAACAGGCCACAGGTAGAATATGCTCAAACTGCCATAAAGCGCCAAAGTCTTCCCAACCCACCCCTTCTCTGAACTGGGCAGCAAACCATTCCCGGATACCCGCAATATCTAAACCGAAGTAAGTGGCATAAGACAAACAGGGCTGTTTCTCCACAACATATCGTCTGAAGGCAATCTGCCACTTCCTCTTTTCCCGGGTTTTAATGATTTCCGGAGTTTCCTCCTGTTTGGTATATCGCTTCCTGGCCATAATCTGATGTTTCCACAAAGATAGGTGTTCCACGGGACACCGTTTCGGCCTGAAACAGTGTCCCGTGGAACGATTCTAAGTTGTTGATTTATAAAAAGGGGTTGCGGGTGCTGTTATTAATTATTAAAGGCGGGTTGGAAGGTGTTGTTTCACACATAGGGTCATAGGGAAATAGAAAGACATAGTAGAATACAGGAGAACCGATATAACACTCCGTCAGGAGTGAGAGAGGCGTTTCGTTTGTGATTTGATCTATCAGGGTTGCAGATATTGGTTCACACATAGATAAATAGGGAAATAGGAAGGCATAGAATAATACAAGAGGAACGACAAAGCACTCCTGTAGAGCGAACCCATCCCAACCTTAAACCCTAAACTCTAAACCCCTCTTCTATGTAACCTATTAAATCTATGACCCTATGTGTGAAAACCCCTCTTCACTCAAAATACCGCCCCAACCAATAATCCTCTCTCTTCCGCATAACCACCACCTCCTCTTTCGTCTTGTCCCCGTACCCGCAAAGATGCAGGGCTCCATGAAAGATAACCCGGTGCAGTTCAGACTTAAAGGAAACGTCCAGGCTTTTCGCATTATCCCGTACCCGGTCGATACTGATATAGATTTCCCCCACGGTGGCTGTGTCAGCTGATAAATCGAAAGTGATGATATCGGTGAAATAATCGTGCTGCAGGTATTGCCGGTTGATTTCCAGCAGGCGCTTGTCCGAACAAAAGATATAGTTCAATGAAGCCAGCTTCTTTTTCTCCTTTTTAAAAAGAGCTTCAATCTGCGCTTTCAGGGCAGTCCTTTTTACCAATGAAAAAGACCGGGTTTCGAAAAAGAAACAAACTTTTGATGTGGAAGACATAATTTCAAAATTCGTAAAGAAATACCAACCAACAAGGGTAGTTTTGTAGTATTAATATGTAAGGATCAATGATTGCAAGGCTTTCAGCATTAAAACCGGGACAAGAAGGAATCATCAAAGAATTTCAAAACAATGAGATTTTTTTGAAATTGATGGAAATGGGTTGCGTTCCCGGCGAACGTATTCTCCTGGAACAGGTAGCACCTCTCGGTGACCCGATCTCTGTAAACGTGGCCGGTTATCATCTCAGCCTGCGGTTAAATGAGGCCGAACATATCCTGGTGGAAGTAAAACAATAAGAAAGCAATTGTGTAAAAAAACACAATTAATTGATTATCAATATTTTAAATGAAAATCGGACTTTATTTCGGCTCTTTTAATCCCGTTCATGCCGGCCACCTGATCATCGCCAGCCATATTTTAAATGAAACAGATATTGAGAAAGTCTGGCTGGTTGTCTCTCCTCAAAACCCCTTTAAACAGGAACACGCCCTGCTGAATGAATACCACCGCCTGCACCTGGTAAAGCTGGCAACTGAAGCTGACAACAGGATCAAAGCTTCCGATATCGAATTTAATTTACCCAAGCCCTCTTATACTATCAATACCCTGACCTGGCTCCATGAAAAATACCCGGAGCATGAATTTTGTATTATCATGGGCGCGGATAGTTTTCAAAACCTGGGAAAATGGAAAAACGCGGCACTCATTATCCGCGACTATGAGATCTATGTTTACCCCCGCCCCGGCTTCCCGGTTGAGAATACCATTGGTGCCCGCCTGCATATAGTGGACGCGCCCCTGCTCCAGCTATCAGCAACGCACATACGAAAAAAAGTGGCGGAAGGTAAATCCATTCGTTACATGGTACCGGATGTGGTACTGGATGAAATAGAGAAAGGCGGTTATTATAAGAAATAACCCAGGAGCAGACAGGCAATTACAATAAAGGGCGGACGGATCTTTGTGAATTGCAGTAACAGGATCGTACCCCCGATTACCCCGAGATTTACCAGGCTCACCGTTTTGGGTTCAATAAAAGAGATATCCCGCATGATATAAAAAGAAGATGCAATCATAACCCCTACCACCACGGCATTGATTCCTTCGAGCGATCGGTATACCGCGGCATATTTTCGCAGGTTATGCCAGATCGGAAAAAAGAAAAGTACCAGCAGGGCACTCGGTAAAAAAATCGCAACCATACCGATCAGGCAACCCATCAACTGCATTTCTCCCCCCATATCTTTCAGAGCCATGCCACCCGCAAATGAGGCAATGGAAAAAACCGGACCGGGGACGGCTTGTACAATACCCATACCGGTATAAAGTTTATCCTGGTCAATCTGTACCACATTGGGATTTTTTTCCTTTACTTCCTCCGGGCGCAAACTCCACTGCTCATACATCATGGGCATCAATACCTGGCCGCCGCCAAAAACCAGGCTGCCCATCCGGTACGTATTTTCAAAAAGGTTGATGGGCTTACGGCCGGACCAGTCATTGGTTCTCGCCGTTTCACTCAATATACCGGCCGCGATAAAGATGATGCCAAATAACCAGAAGTTCCACCAACGGATTTTCCTGGGTTTTTCCTCCACCTGCGGAATACGGGTCTGACTGAAATTGGTGGCAATGCCCCCGGCTACAATCAGGGCGGGTATCACCCAGGTTTTTCCAAACAGAAAATATGTGGCAGCCACACTGCAGAGCATAATGATCTGCGTGATGGTATTTTTAATTGCATGCGGAAAAATATGGATCACGGCATATCCGAGAAACCCCGCCGCCATAGGGGCAATAAATTTAAATATATCAGTACCCAGTTCCCGCTTGTCGATATACTGCAACAGGAAAGAAAACGCACCCATGAAAATGGAAGCCGGAAGGATCCAGATGATCAGCGTAAGTACGGCAAGCGGCACGCCCCCTCTTTTATAACCAATCAGGGTCAGCGTTTGTGTGGAGGAAGCGCCCGGGAGTAACTGACAAAAGGCATTGTATTCCATCAGCTCTTTTTCCGTTACATACGGCGTCTCCTGTACAAAGGTTTTTAACATCATACCGATATGCGCCTGTGGTCCGCCAAAAGCGGTAACACTGTGCAGAAATACAGCCCTTAAGAATGGAAGATGACGTAACAACATCCGGGATAAATATAAAAAATTTAAACGTAGCAGATCCTGATTATACAATCTGTTTACAATTGCTGTAAATTCAGTCTTTATTCCCCGCTTCCATATTATAAAATATAACAACGGTATGAAACAAAAACTACTGCTCTTCATCACACTCGCTTCGCTGATGGCTACCGCACAAAAGGGCGGAACAGACATGAAGACGCTGATCAGTACAGCAGCTGATAAAGTGGAAGCAAAAACAATTGCCTGGCGCCGCGATTTACACGAACACCCCGAACTGGGTAACCAGGAGTTTCGTACCGCTAAAATAATTGCCGATCATCTCCGCTCCCTTGGTATTGAAGTAAAGGAAGGGGTTGGCAAGACGGGTGTGGTGGGCGTATTGAAAGGGGCAAAGCCGGGACCCTGCATCGGACTGCGTGCGGATATGGACGGGCTTCCCGTTGTGGAAAGAGTAAACCTGCCTTTTGCTTCAAAAGCGACGTCCACCTATAATGGACAAGCCGTAGGCGTGATGCATGCCTGCGGACACGATACACATGTCTCCATATTAATGGGTGTGGCGGAAATACTGGCCGGTATGAAAAAGGAGCTCGCCGGCACGGTTAAATTTATTTTTCAACCCGCTGAAGAAGGTCCGCCCGAAGGAGAAGAAGGCGGCGCCCCGCTGATGATAAAAGACGGCGTTCTCGATAATCCCAAAGTGGATGTGATGTTCGGCCTGCATATCAATTCACAGACAGAAGTGGGAAAAATAAAATACCGCACCGGTGGTATCATGGCCGCTTCCGATTGGTTTAAAATAAAAGTAAAAGGAAAACAAACGCATGGCTCACAACCATGGGCCGGTATTGACCCCGTAGTGGTTTCGGCACAAATAATCAACGGCCTGCAGACAATCGTAAGCCGGCAGACCGAACTCACCAAAAATCCGGCAGTGGTTTCGGTGAGCGTGATCAACGGCGGTGTTCGCTCCAATATTATTCCTGAAGAAGTGAGTATGCTGGGTACCATCCGCACCCTGGATACCGGTATGCAGCGGATCATTCACGAAAAAATTGCCCTGACGGCTTCAAAGATTGCGGAAAGCGCGGGGGCAACTGCTGAAACCAGTATTGAGAAGAAAACGCTGGTCACCTATAACGATCCGGTGCTTACCAAAAAAATGCTGCCGAGTTTTATAAAAGCAGCCGGAGAAGAAAATGTAATTGAAACAGAAGCGGTGACGGGCGCCGAAGATTTTTCCTTCTTTGCGGAGAAAGTGCCCTCCATCTTCTTCTTTATCGGCGGTATGGAAAAAGGCAAGGATCCGAAATCCGCTTTCCCGCATCATACACCTGATTTTTCATTGGATGAAGCAGGTATGAAAACCGGGGTAAAGGCGTTTTTACAATTGGTGCTGGACTACATGCAACAGGCGGCCACGCCAGCGAAAAAAGGGTTCTAATAGAAGCCGGGTATTATTTTACTAACTGGTATACCAGTAAGCTGAGTAAATAAGCGAGGCCGGTCATATATACTAATTGTATAACGGGCCATTTCCAGCTGCGGGTCTCTCTTTTTACCACCGCCAGCGTACTCATACACTGCATGGCAAATACATAAAAGATCAGGAGAGATAACCCGCTGGCGAGTGTAAAGACCGGCGTGCCATCGGGGCGTACCGCCGCTTTCATCTTTTCTTTTAATAATGAGGATCCGTCGTCGTCGTCACCCACACTGTATAGTGTAGCCATGGTACCGACAAACACTTCGCGTGCGGCAAAAGAAGTGACAAGGGCAATACCTATTTTCCAATCATACCCCAACGGGGCAATGGCTGGCTCCAGTGATTTACCAATGATACCCGCATAAGAGCGTTCCAGTTTTTCGGTATGATAGGCTTTATTCAGTTGAGCGGCATCGGCACCGGGTGCGGTTTTCAGTTGTTCATATTTCGCCGTAATCTGCTGCATGGTATTTCCGGGTCCGAATGAACTAAGCGCCCAGAGCACCAGGCTGATGATCATGATAATTTTACCCGCATCCACTACAAAGATCCGGGCCTTGCTGATCATGGTGGGCAATACATTTTTCCAACGGGGCGCCCGGTACGTGGGCAGTTCAAGTATGAAAAAACTTTTCTCCTTAATATGAATAAACCATTTGGCAATATAGGAGACAATCAGGGCCATCAGCAAACCCAGTAAATAGAGGCCCATCATCACCAATCCTTGTAAACTAAGAAAGCCGAGGATATAATTCCGCGGAATCACCAGAGAAATAAGGATAGTATACACGGGCAGCCGTGCAGAACAACTCATCAGCGGCGTGATCAGTATCGTAAGCAGCCGCTCTTTCCGGTTTTCAATATTGCGCGCACTCATGATAGCCGGTACGGCACAGGCAAAACCGCTGATCATGGGCATTACACTTTTTCCATTCAGCCCCACACTCCGCATCAGGCGGTCAGAAAGAAAACTGATCCTTGCCATATAGCCGCTGTCTTCCAGTAATGTGATCAGGCCAAACAGAATCATAATCTGTGGCACAAACAAGAGAATACCACTGAGTCCGGCGATCACCCCGTTCAGTAAGAGATCTGTCCAGCGGGTGTCGGGCAGATTGGCGGACAACAACTGTGATATTTTAGAAAAACCCAGGTCAATCCAGTCCATCGGGTACTGTGCCAGCCAGAACACGCTCTGAAAAAGCAGGAACAGAACAGCCAGCAAAATCAGGTAACCCCAGCGGCGGTGCAGGAGCAGATTATCGAGCCGCTCCGTGAAAATGGATTTCTGCAACGGATCCGGTTCCGATACCGCCTGCTGCATGATCTGCCGGATGCGGCTATAGCGTTGTAATATTTCCTCGGCCTGGGTCTTGGTAGGATTAAACTGGTTACGGAGTTCAATATTTTCTATAGTATCCTGTTCAGTCGCCGTCAGATCGAAGGTTTCGTGATTAATGAGATAGTGAATCGCTTTATAGTCGCTGAGTTGCGGGTAATGTCCTTTAATCTCTTCAATCGGGGCTGCTGCCAGGGCATTATTATCAATAAAATCCCGAACGGGAGGCTTATACGCCTGCTGTACCGTAAGCTGAATCGCTTTTTTCAATTCAGCCACGCCCTTGTTTTTTCTCGGGTTCACGGCGATCACCGGTACACCCAGTTCCCGCTCAAGGGTGGGAAGGTCAATTTTAATTCCTTTTTGCCGGGCCAGATCCATCATCGTGAGCACCACTACTACGGGTACTTTCAGGTCTATGATCTGGCTGCAGAAGAGGAGATTTCGTTTCAGATTACTGGCATCGGCCACCGCAATTATCACATCGGCTTTAATGTCCTGATCCTGCCCGATCAGTACTTTATAACTCACCCACTCATCCAGCCGCTTCGGATACAGGCTGTATGAACCCGGCAGGTCAATGATTTCGCCACTGAAACCACCAAAATCGGCATGACCGGTCTTTTTATCTACAGTAACCCCGGGAAAGTTGCCCACCTGCTGGTTCAGCCCGGTAAGACAGTTAAACAACGAGCTTTTGCCGCTGTTAGGGTTGCCGACCAGGGCAATATGAATCCTGTTTTTTTCCACGATAAGTGACAACTATTCAATAAGAAAGGCAAAAATATTGCGGGAGAAGGAAACCGCCTTACGAAATACGGTTTTTAGTACGGGCAATCCGGAAAAAGATTGACCGAAAACTGGCAATTATCCCCGGGAAAAACGGCCGGGGACAATACCTTTGCAACTTATCAATCATTTTTCTATGTTTTCTTACCGCTCCGGACTTTCATTGGGAATCGTATTGTTGCTTACTGCCTGTTCTTCTTCCAAAAAAATAAACAAGGAAGATGTACAGTTGCCGGTTAATCTTAAATCACATATCAGCTATCTGGCCGATGATAAACTGGAAGGCCGTCGCACAGGTACACCCGGAGAAAAACTGGCAATGGAATATATCAGCGGTCAGTTCAGCAGTATCGGTTTACAGGCCAAGGGAACGAATGGCTTTTACCAGGCGTTTGAAGTAAACGAAGGAAAACAAATGGATCCTTCCACCCAATTCAGCATCAATGGCAATAAACTGGAGGCGGGGAAAGATTTTTTCCCGATGGCCTATAGTGCCGGCATCAGCATGGAAGCGCTGCCTTCCATTGCGGTACAGGAAACGGAGATGCCCTGGTTTGTGGATCTCAAAGACGCCCTCGAGGAGAATAAAAGCAACCCGCATTTTGATGTCAGCAATTATGTATACACCAATTGCAAAAAAGCAAAGGATAAAGGTGCCACGGCGGTGATATTATATAATAGCTCCGCCACTGATGATAAACTGGCTTTTAACGGAAAGGATAAATCTGAAACCCTGACCATTCCGGTTATTTATATAAAGAAAGAAGCCGCGGCAAAATATTTTAAAGACCCCTCCGCCACTCTCAATGTAAAGTTTACCGTTTCCCTCAGTGAAAAGAAAAGAACCGGCTATAATGTGGTGGGTTATTTAGACAATGGCGCGGCCACCACCGTGGTACTCGGCGCACACTTTGATCACCTGGGATATGGGGAAGACGGCAACTCTAGAAACACCACTACGGAGCCGGCCATTCATAACGGCGCGGATGATAATGCCAGTGGTACAGCGGCGTTAATTGAAATAGCCAAACGACTCAAAAACGGTACGGCAAAAAACAACAACTATCTCTTTATATCTTTTTCCGGCGAAGAGCTCGGTTTATATGGTTCCAAATATTTTACCGAACACCCCACCATTGATCTGAAGACCGTAAACTATATGATCAATATGGATATGGTGGGCCGGCTGAACGACAGCAGTAAAGTGCTGACCATTGGCGGCTATGGCACATCGCCCGCCTGGGCCAAAGTAATCAGCAATGGAAATGTACCCGAAGGCACAGGTAAAAATGCCGGTACGGGTATCGTTGTGCGTACCGACAGCAGCGGTACCGGCCCGAGTGATCATACTTCTTTTTATCGCAAAGACATTCCGGTGTTGTTTTATTTTACCGGCCTGCATACGGATTACCATAAACCCAGCGATGATGCGGATAAAATCAATTATACCGGTGAAGCCCTGATCATCCGCCATATGCTGGGCGTAATACACGGCCTCAATGCGGAACCCCGGCTCGCCTTTCTCAAAACCCGCGAAGCGCAAACCACCACCTCCGCCCGCTTCAGTGTATCAATGGGCATCATGCCGGATTATACCTGGTCGGGCACGGGCCTCCGTTCAGACGGAGTAAGTGAGGGTAAGCCGGCACAAAAAGCCGGACTGAAAGCCGGTGATATTATTCTGCAGATCGGTGACTTTAAGATTACGTCTATGGAAAGCTATATGCAGACCCTGGGCAAGTTTAAAAAAGGAGATACCGTTAAAGTGATTTACCTGCGGGGTAAAGACACCCTGACCACCACGGTTCAGTTCTAAAACGTAAATTACAGAATGGCCGAAAAAAACAAACTGGTACTCGATACCCGGGAACTCACCGATGGGTTTTTTGAAGATACCCGTTTGCTCGGCATCATGGCCCCGATAAAAGGGTACCAGTTCTGCTGGCATCTCAACAATTCAATCGGCCTTGATTTCCGGATCAATGATATTGAGATAAAAGTCATCAAAAAGAAGCGCGATTATTTTTTCTCTGTCTATGAATACCGCGTACCCACCGGCTCGCTGGAACATTTTATTTATGATAACCAGTTCGACGGAGAGTACCTCCTGCCCGAATTCAAACACTTCGATTTTCTCTGGCTGATGAAAGGCGATGAAGTAAATGACGACACCCTCCAGGAAACCATTCAGACGATCCGGAGTATTAATAGTGTGCAGCTGGTGGCGGAGCTTTCGATAGAGCAGATAAAGAATAAGGAGAATCTTGTGTTTTAATCATAATCGGGCAAACGTTAAGAAAGGATGAGTAATGAGTAATCAGTAATGAGTAGCTGATCGCACATAACTATATTTCTGAACTTCCCGCGTAGAGAAAAGTTCTTACTTTTTATTATTTTCCACAGCTACTCATTACTCATTATTAATCACTATCGTCCTAAACATGAAAAATTTAGTTCTTTGAAAGTCTTATCAGATAAGGGTTTCAGCCGATTTTAGGGTTCAAACGATTTCAGCGAAACCTGGCATTTTTGGGGGTATTTTACCCCATGAA
>Ga0209572_1000637_pt1 | contig 44198 bp, 47 predicted proteins | sample EBPBio232012_DNA_FD_185867 | JGI IMG/M metagenome (GOLD analysis project Ga0209572, IMG submission 185867) | Wastewater treatment Type I Accumulibacter community from EBPR Bioreactor in Madison, WI, USA - Reactor 1_1/23/2012_ DNA (SPAdes)... | ecosystem: Engineered > Bioreactor > EBPR >...
GAATACTGACGTTTCAGTTGCCCGAGCTGCTCATTGAATGGATGGCCAGAGCTAACAAGCCAGAGCTATTCCGTGATCCATTAGCGTTCTTACGGTTTACGCTTGTTCCGGGTTAGTTGACTGAACCCTTTTACGGTATTATGGAAGTATGAGCCAAAAATTCACTTTCCACGTTGTCAGCCTACCTCACACCCAAACCACTGCCGAATTTACCCACTGCGCCTACACGCAAAAGGTGCGCAAATTCTGTAATATGATGACCGACCTTGGCCACGAAGTTATTCTGTACGCCAGCGAGGATAATGAAGCGCGCGTCAGTGAGCTTGTAACCGCCATTACCAAAGAAAAGCAGCGTGAAATTTACGGAGTGCGTGAGCGACCAACTGATTTCTTTAATATCACCTGGGACCCCCATCATGCCGGCTGGGTAGAAATGAACGCCAATACAATCCGCGCTATGGCCGAGCGTATCAAGCCACGTGATTTTATATGCGTAATTGGCGGCCTATGCCAGCAAGTTATCGCCAATGCCTTTCCGGATAATATGACGGTAGAATACGGCATCGGCTACGACGGAGTATTCGCCCAGTACCGTGTGTTCGAATCGTATTCGCACATGCACCTAGTGCATGGCCTGCAACACGACCAATACCACGGTAATTTTTACGAAACGGTTATCCCCAACTACTACGATACCGAGGAGTTTCCGTTCGCCGAAACCAAAGAAGATTATTATCTATTCATCGGGCGGCTAAACGTTGATAAAGGCTATAGCATCGCCCAAGAGGTCTGCCAAAAGCTTGGCAAACGACTGATTGTAGCAGGGCAGGGTAACTTCACCGGCTACGGTGAATACGTCGGGGTAGTTGGCCCCAAAAAACGCGGTGAATTGATGAGCAAAGCCAAGGCCGTATTTGTACCCAGTACCTACATTGAACCATTTGGCGGCGTTCACGCCGAAGCGCTATTGTGCGGTACACCGGTTATTACCACTAACTTTGGTGTCTTCCCCGAAACGGTGGTTAATGGCGTCAATGGCTACCGCTGCGATGTCTTCCGCGATTTTTTGGCCGCCACTAAACAAGTCGAAAAGTTTAGCATAGCCAAGCGCAAAAAAATCCGCGCGGCTGCCCAAAAACGCTTTAGTACTACAACTGTGCGCGACCAATACCAAGCCTACTTTGAACGCCTCTACGATCTATGGGGCGACGGCTGGTACGCCAAATAGGATACGAAAACATCCTCGGAGAGTCCGAGGATGTTTTAGAAATAAGCCGTTTCTCTCGTATTACGATGCCGACGGACGACCACCATAAGCACTAGAGCCGTAGCCCAAGCTAGCGTTTGCTTGGCCAACTTTCTTATTTTGGCCAGCCTTATCAAGCCCAGCAATTGAGTTGACGATTGCGCCCGCTCCAACAGCCATAAAGCCAGCTGCTGCAGCATACTTTAGAAAGTCCTTACGATCCATCTTTTTATTAAGCAGTACCGCTACTTGATCTTTTATACCTGACATGTTTGTTTTTTCCTTTTTATACCCCATAGCATAGCACTATCTTTATATAAGCACAAGTACTTTTTCATAATTTATGCCATTTTCCCTACTCGCATTACGCCATCTAAGCTTTGCATGGTAAGGCTTGGTAGGTCCATTGCAGGTTCTGGGCGTGGTTGTGGTGCTAACTGTGGCACCGTATCACGCATAGGAACCGCTAGTGGGCGCGCCACCTTCCCACTCACCACATCCATAGCACGCGACGAACCAACAACTGTCCGAGGCTTAGGAAGTGCAACAAGCTCAGTGGGTGTAGCGGCAACTACCTGGTGAATAGGTGTGACTGTACGTGGCACGATATCACTGACAAGTCTTGCAGGTTTATCAGGTACAGGCACTTCCTCGGGCACTAACGCCAGCACGGAAGCAGGAGCCTCGTCCTGCACACTTGCTTTAACAGCTAAGCGCTTAGCTTTACGATTTTTGATTGCTATCATCACAATACCAAACTGATACATTACCACCATTGGCGAAGCTAAGATTGTTTGGTTAACCGCATCGGGCGTAGGGGATATGATAGCCGCCACGATAAATGAGCCAAGAATAATTTTGCCTTGAGCCTTCATAAGCTTAGAGGGCGTCAATGGCTTAGCTGAATTAATGATCAGCATAATGAGCGGCAGCTGGAACAATAAGGCACCTGCCAACATATATGTCATAATGAACGAGAAGTACGAATCAATCGTTAGCATAGGGTTGATATGGTTCAGGTTAAACCCAGTCAAAAACTGCAGTGCTGCCGGTAAGCTAACATAATACGCAAACAAAAGGCCGGCAACCGCTAGCACAAACGACGCTATTGTGTAGCCTAGCACAGTCCGCAGCAATACTTGCCGCACTGCCGGCATGAAAAAGCGATAGATATGGAATATCAGCACCGGTAATACACCAATTAAGCCAATGTAAGCGCATACCTTGATAATAAAACTAAACGCACCGCCCGGCGTAAGATACACTAGGTCCTGACCCTGTTTTAGCGGAGCCATTAAAAACTCGGTTACCATACCAAAAAATGGGTACGCCGCCGATGCAATTAGCAAAAATATCAGTACCGTAGAGAACAAGCGGCCCTGCAACTCCTTTAGATGATCCATAAGAGTTGGCAGAGCCGTTTCGTCCGTCGAAGTATGATTACTTCTTTTCGCCACCTTTTTCTTTGCCCTCTGTCGCTGGTTCGTCACGCATAGCACCCTTTAGTTCTTTAGCTGACGATCCGATGCTACGTGCAAGTTCCGGTAATTTCTTTGCCCCAAAGAGCAAGAGGAGAATCACAAGAATTATGACGAGCTCCATAGGTCCAATATTTGGCATTTTGACACTCTCCCTTGATTTATCTGTCTACAAGCTTTATTATACTGGTAACGATTATTTATGCAATAGGGGCAAACAAAATATGTTTTACAAAAATTTCGCCGCCGACTACAACTGTGCCGCATATGGCGCCGGCAATTATAACAGTGATCAGTCGTGTGAGTCACTTACAAATAGCGGAGCATTGGCCGATACCGGTACCAACATGGCTGTCGGCGTAACTGGCGGTGTTCTGTTAATCGCCGTTGCCGCCGTACTGCTATTTACTACTCGCCGCAAGAGAAACAATTCAACAAAATAACCCCTGCACACTTAGCGCTGATACCACTGCCAGAACGCCTCTATTACCTTGTCGGCTACTTCTTCAAGGGAAAACTGGCTTGTATCAACCACAAAATCATACAGCTCGGGCTGGTACGGATTTACCCCGTATAGCTCTGTATACCTGCGGATATTGGACTGTAGCCGCTCGTTAAGAATGTCCATGTAGGCATTTTGATTATCCGGTATGTGCTCAGACACGCGGCGCTCGGGCGTGATACCGGCCAATATACGCTCGGCCGCAACATCGTACGGCAACGTCAGATATACTCGGAACGACTGCGGCAGCATATGCCCTGCCATATGGCCGTCAAACACTACCTCGTCTTGCTCGCGGCCAATCTTTTTGGTGCGCTCATCCACCTGGTGATCTACGTCAGCTTTGCCCTCTATCGACAAATTAAGTGTGCGAATATCCTCGATACCCTGCTCACGGCCAATCTGACGCATTAGATCTCCAGCCGAATAATGGGTGTAGCCCAGCTTACTTGCCACAAGCTTGGCCGTTGATGATTTGCCCGAGCCAAGCCCGCCAGCAATAGTGATAATATGTTTTTTTGTTGATTGCTCCATAGATAGATTATACCTTAGTCCCGCTTCAGTATCACGGCAGAAAGCCTCTCTTAATCTCTTTTTAGCATTACAGTAAACGCTTCCGATGGGATATCTACTTTACCAAATCTCTTCATACGCTTTTTACCGCGCGCTTGCTTAGCCAGGAGCTTCTTTTTGCGACTGACGTCGCCGCCATATAAGTAACCGGTAACGTCTTTACGGTAAGCACCGATGTTCTCGCGCGCAATGAATCGCCCGCCGATAGCTGCTTGCAGACTAACCTCAAAGGCTTGGCGCGGCACGACATCTTTGAGTTTTTTCACCACTTCCCTGCCTAATGCATCAGCTTCTGAACGGTGACACATCACGCTCAGTGCATCCACAATTTCACCCGCGATGTAAAAATCCACACGCACCAAATCTTCTGCGCGGTAGCCATGCAACTCGTAGTTAAAGCTGCCATAGCCACTAGTAACACTCTTTAGCTGATCGTAGAAATCCGTTAGCAGGTTCGCGAGCGGCGCATCAAAACTTACCAATGCGCGTTCATCTATGTAACTAAGGTTGCTCTGCAGCCCGCGCTTACCTACTATCAGCTGAATCACCGCACCGATATACTCTTGCGGCACCACGATTTCGCCCTTAATCCACGGCTCACGGATTTCACTCACCCTGGCAACGTCCGGTAGTTCTGAGGCACTTTTGATATCCAGCTCTTCGCCATTAGTCAGTGTCACCTGATAATCGGTGCTCGGGTTCGTTACCACCAAATCCAGATTATATTCACGCTCCAATCGTTCGCGAATAATGTCCATATGTAATAGGCCCAAAAAGCCGATGCGCACCCCATAGCCTAGTACCGGCGAGTTCTCCGGTTCAAATTGCAAAGCAGAATCACTTAGTGATAGCTTCTCGATCGCTTCTTTGAGGTCGTTATAATCTTCGTTACTCACCGGAAAAAACCCAGCATACACGAAGGGCTTGATGTCTTTGTATCCTGGCAATGGCTCAACTGGCTGTCCGTTATGCATTTTCATCTCCTTCTGTAGCCCATTCCGGGTGCTCTTGTCGAGTTATTGCCTGATCGCCCCCTAGCGTCGTAAGGAGCGCTTGGTATGTCTCCTCACCAAAGTCAGTTGTGTCGATAATTCTATCGGGCTGGATGATATCCACATATGCTCTTGGTGGGCCATTGTGGTCATCTTCGCTGTCATTATGCCCGGGGTGGCGGTCAGGCCCCCGCAATCGCTCGTTATAGCGCTGGTGCCGCAGTGCTTCGGTAGCAATAACCAATTTGATGGCGTAAAAAACCGCACCATTGCCCTCGGCAATTGTTTTTACCGCCACTAGGTCTTCGCGCCGGTGTAAATCTAGTATCAACGAATTTCCTGACGCTAAATAGGCTGCTGTAATTGCTAACACGGCCTGAAACGACATACCACCTACTACTTTTGCAATGTCTTTGTTGGTTTCGTCCGGGAAGCCATTGTCCCACAACATCTCTTTGACACGGTCTACGCCTAGCACCGGCAAATGGAGGTCTTTACTTAGCCTGCGCGATAGATGCGTTTTACCAGTTGCCGACTGCCCATACAGTAAAATCAGATGTGCCATATTGCTTACAGGCCCTTATCAAAATATTTCTTTAGCGTCACCGTATCACCCACCTTGGCATCGCGGGTGGTTTTGAGGTTGGTCACAATATAGCCGATTTCGCCCGTTTGCATCACAGCCTCCGGTACCATTCCGGGTGCGAGCTTACCGATTTCGAGCGCCAGGCCATGTGCTTTGGTCGCCATCATATATATCTGATCAGCCTTTTTTAGTTGGCCGTCCACCACACGCACATACAGTATCACGCCACGATAATCATCGTAGTAGCTATCAAATATCAACGCCCTGGTTGGGCCGTTAATGTCACCATGTGGGGTAGGGATGCGACCTACGATTGCATCCAGTACTTGGTCGACGTTCTCGCCAGTTTTAGCACTGATTTTGATGATGTCTGCCTCGTCACACCCAAGCAGATTGATTACTTCTTTGCTAACACGTGGTACATCCGCCGCTGGCAAATCCACTTTATTCAGCACTGGAATGATTACCAAGTCCTGCTCGAGAGCCAAATAAACATTAGCAAGTGTCTGTGCCTGGATGCCTTGACTAGCATCCACCACCAATATCGCGCCCTCGCAGGCCTGCAAACTGCGCGATACCTCATAGCTAAAATCCACGTGTCCGGGTGTATCAATCAGGTTTAAATCATACCCTTGGTATTGCATACGGACCGGCGTCAACTTAATTGTAATTCCCTTTTCGCGCTCTAGGTCCATACTATCGAGTAGCTGTGATTTCATGTCGCGCTTTTGTACCGTACTCGTCAGCTCCATCATGCGGTCGGCAAGCGTGCTCTTGCCGTGGTCGATGTGGGCAATAATACAAAAGTTGCGAATACGATCTTGGTCCATTCGCTACTGCCTCTTTCCTAGCCTACCAAACAGCACCGTCCACACCTTAGCCACTATTGGATCGGCTTCTTCGAGCTTTAGGCGCTTGCTTACCGCCACATAGACGGCAAAGCTAACAAGCGTAATTACCACGAATTTTGGAAAGGTCGCCACAATACCTTGGTCATCAGCGCGCAGCTGTAAGAACTGCAGCGTAATATACGTTACCACACTCATAATGACGCTCGCTAGCACCATTTTTGCCACGGCAACTCTAAAGTGATGATGGAATATGCCTGGAGTTTTGTAGTGCAATATTACAAAGAGAATCATCACCTCTACTACTGCCACTATCGACTGCGCCCAAGCGAGTCCAAATGGTCCCCAACCGAACTTCATCGAAAATAGCACAGCAAGCGCAATATTAAGCGAGATTGTGAATAACGATATATACAGTGGTGTTTTTGTATCCTGCTGCGCGTAGAACGTACGCGCCGCAATATGGTATACCGTACGGAATAGAATTGATATCACTAACGCGCCTAGCAGCCCCGCAATCAATGCATTACCGCCCTCTTTGATGAATGTAACGATGTATCCGCGCGCCACAAACGTGATTACTGATACGGGGAGTGCCAGCCAAATAATCCAGCGAAGAATTTGCCGTAGTTCCTGCTTAAACAAATCCACTCGACCTTCAGCCAAACGCTCGGTCATACGTGGAAACGCAGCATTACTAATCGCTACACCAATAAGATTTACCGGCATCAAGCTGAGCGACGACGCCTGCTGATACGCGCGCATCACACCTTCGCCCATACGTGATGCCAAATTCATTTCCACGATACCATTCACGTAATCGATTCCTTGGTCGAGCGAGCGTGGTGGCAACAAACGGAGCACCTGCCGAAAGCCTTTATTACGCCAATTGATTTTCATGCGATAATCAAAGCCTAGACCAACAAGCCCTATTGAACTCACAACAAGCTGTAACATTGCCCCCAGCACTACACCTAGCGCTACACCCATAATACCGCCCTCAAACACCTGCCAGCCAAATATAGTAATACCGCCAATAAAGAACTTGGCGCCGATAATAATACCTAAATTGTAAATAGTAGGGGCGAGCGCCAAAAACGTAAAGCGCCCTACTGCTTGCTGCATTCCCGCTACTACGGTTGCAACGGCAAACAGGAACGGGTTTACGGCAATGACGCGCATCATGCTAATAGCAAGGTTGCGCCCCTGCTCATCAAGCCCAGGGCCCACAATGTAACGTACCAGGGGCTCTGCGAAGATAATAATCAGGATACTCGCTACCAACGTAATAAGTGCCATAAAATTAACAAGGCTTGAACTTAGCTCCCACGCCGACTTTTTGTTGCCACCAGCCAAACGCTGGTTGAATACTGGAATAAACGACACGCTCAGCGCACCCGATACCAATATAAAGAACATGAAGTCAGGTATGGTAAATGCCGCCGTATAGGCATCAATGCCTACCGGATATTTATCGAGGTACAGCCCGTTTAACAATCGATCACGGTAAATACCCAGTAGGCTCGCAATCAATGTCGAGCCAGCAAGCAAGATAGCTGCCCACTGAACGGGCAGCTTGCTATTTGCGAGCGCTACGACGGAACGTACTCTTGACTGCTTAGGCATTATAGTTGCCCCCAACTCCTAATGGAGTTTCGCCTCCATTGGTAGTATTGCGCTTGCCATTATCGCTGCGGCATCTTCTTCTTCAAGTGTCTCTTTTTCAATCAGCGCGTCCTTCAGTTTATCGAGGACATCACGGTTCTTACGGAGCACCGCTTCGGCACGCTTTGCGGCTTCTTTTATTAAGCCCTCGACTTCTTTATCAATCTCTTGCGCGGTTGCATCACTGTATGGGCGCTCATGAGTGATCTTATCAAACACCATGCCACCGTTATCTTCGTGGAATACTTGGTCGCGCAGCTTAGTACCCATGCCCTGCTCAATTACCATATCACGGGCAATTTCAGTCGCTTTCCGTAGGTCTGAGCCAGCTCCGGTCGTAATGCCATCATCACCATACAGTAGCTTTTCAGCGATACGGCCACCCATGGCGCGAGCAAGGATATCCTTGAACTCGTATACGTTGGTATAGCTTTTATCTTCTGGCGGCAGGAACCATGTCACACCACCTGTGCCACCACGCGGAATGATCGTCACCTTGTGTACCGGGTCGCTGTCTGGCAGTACATGGCCCACAATTGCGTGTCCAGCTTCATGGTAGGCAGTCATCTCTTTCTCTTGTTCGCTCATTACCTTAGCCTTGCGTTCTGGGCCAATGGCAACTTTTTCAAACGCCTCGGTTAGGTCAGCGTTGCTAATACGTTTAGCATTGCGGCGAGCAGCAATAATTGCCGCCTCATTGGCGATATTCGCTAAGTCCGCACCGCTGCTACCGGCAGTCTTGGCGGCCAGCTTATCCAAATTCACACTATCATCGGTTGGCTTGTTTTTAAAATGCACCTTTAGGATTGCTTCACGGTCTTTACGCTCCGGTAGCATAATGTTGGTGCGGCGATCAAAGCGGCCCGGGCGGAGCAGGGCAGGGTCTAGTACATCTGCACGGTTCGTCGCCGCAAGGATGATAACGTTCGTACCGCTTTCAAAGCCGTCCATTTCTACCAAAATTTGGTTTAGCGTCTGTTCGCGCTCGTCATGGCCACCACCCATACCGCTACCACGCTTACGGCCTACGGCATCGATTTCGTCAATAAAGATAATTGCTGGCGCATTCTTTTTAGCCTTAGCAAATAGGTCGCGCACACGACTTGCACCCACACCCACAAACATTTCTACGAATTCCGAGCCCGAAATACTAAAGAACGGTACGTTAGCCTCGCCCGCCACAGCGCGCGCCAGCATCGTTTTACCGGTACCCGGGTTACCCACCAGCAGCACACCCTTCGGGATTTTTGCCCCCAAGGTTTCGTACTTCTTTGGGTGCTTCAAAAAGTCTACTACTTCTTCCAAATCTTGCTTGGCACTATCGTTACCCGCGATATCCGTGAATGTGACACGCTCTTTATCAATACCATATAGTTTAGCCTTGCTTTTACCAAAGTTCATTGCCTGGCTGTTTTGTCCTTGTGCTTGACGCATCATTAGCAGGAAGAACCCGGCAATCAGCAGTACTGGCACTACAATAGTGGCCACATTCCAAAACGCAGCACTAGTTTCGCTCGGCGCCTTGTCTGACACGACTTTCTTGCCTTTTTCATTCAGCAGATTGTCCTTTAATAGCGCACTCACGCCACCTTGGATGTACGATTTTTGAGTAGGCTTGTCTTTGCCCTGTTCGGTAATTTTTAGATTATCACCTTGGCCTTCAATCTTGGCCAACTTGCCATTGTTCGCATCACTAATCACTTGGGCAATTGACACTTCTTTCAGGCTTTCTTGCGGCGTCATAAATGCCCAAGCAGCCAGCGAAGCCAATATAATGATTGCCCAGAAGAGCCCAAGGCGAATAGAATTACCAAGGGTTCGCTTTGGTTGTTTTGGTCGTTTCGGCATTAACTAATTATCCTTTCCGAGTGTAGTTTGTCTAAAAGTCAGGTTTTACTCCTATAAAGTATACCATCTATAGAGTATAATTTCGAGCGGTAAATTTGAGGCTAATACCCTCGCCCACCTGGTATGTTCGGCCTGGTTTGCTTGTTTTAATGGCATGAAGAGCTGCTACAAGTTGTGACCGCACTGGCCGCCGGCCATACCGCTCTTGTAGCTCGGCGCCCAACACCTCAACCGCCGTAGCAGCGTCTAACATATTTATAAAATAGCGTGACCCGCCAGTACGAGCGACCACTTTAGCTACTTCACGGTCGATATCCCGCCGTAGTTGCAGCTGATTCGCACGAAGTTCAGCAACTTTCTGGCTATCAACACCGGCCTGAAAAAGTTTAGCCCGTAAACGGTTGCGCAAGTATGCATCTGTTCGGTTTGTCGCGTCTTCTACCCATTCCAGACCATGCTTCAATGCATACTCATATAATTGAGCTTTAGTAAGCGCTAGAAGTGGCCGCATAATACCTTCGCGCTCCAGCACCGCCAGGCCACGCCAACCCGTACCACGGGTTAGGTTTAAAGCTACCGTTTCTACTAAGTCATCCCCATGATGCGCCGTTACTACTTTGGCCTTAAACTTCGCCGCTTCAGTAAATAAAAACTTATATCGTTTCGCCCGGGCCTGCTCTTCGCTTGCTTTTGCATCTAAGTGTAGCTCCACGCTTACGTAGGGCAGCCGATATTTTTTAGCCAGTGCCTGCACAAACCGCGCATCGGCTGCGCTATCTTCACCGCGAATTCCATGATCAACATGGGCGACAACCAGACGATGATTACTTTTTGCAAGCATGTCTAATAGCACTACACTATCCACACCACCACTCACCGCCAGCAGGTAATTAGCCAATCGCGTTCCCCACTTTTACCCCAATAACAATACCTACTATACCGCCAACAAATCCTAGCAATATACTCCATCCACCCAGTGGGTCACCACCCCAAAGTAACGGTATGCAGCCGCCAATCGTTAGGCCAATGCCGGCGAATATCGAGATGATTGTTTTTTTACTCATAAGACTATGATACACCTTACATATAGCGCGTACTACCAAACGGAATCTTAGTTTTTACCACTTGCCTCATACCAGTTGTACTCCCCGAATGGATGGTTCGTTCGCCCCACCGGGCATTAATTTCGTCAATTGCCCACGTAATATGCCGTTCACGCGCAAGCTCATCACCAAATAGGCTTAATTGGCTCGTGGCATCATCGTGCAAATGGTAGCATGTTACCGATAGCATACTAATATCCTCTGGCACGCCAACAAATAGCTTTTTGGTAATCGCCCATAGGCAAGCATCGCTATAAAAGGGCAGGGGAGCAAGATAGTGCGCTTGCCAGCTCCGCCTACTATAGGTTCGCGCATACAATTTCACTCCCCTAGCTGCTTTATTAGTATGCCGCAGCTTGGCCCCCACGCCCTCTACCAGCGAATGCAGCCGCGCCACCTTTTCTTGTTGTGTCAGTTTTGGGCTATCCAACACATATTGCCGCCCGCAGCTTTTTAGGTCGTGGTCGATATCATCAACCTCCCAACCGCGCAGCCGCTGATGCCACTGCTCACCACAAATACTTTTAAACGCTATGTGCAAATTCTCGGCACTGGCATCTAGCATATCCAGTGGGGTATAGACGCCCACAGCATTCAGCCGGTGCTCATTTGCCCACGCAATTCCTGTCAAATCTTGCAACTCCAGCCCGGCAAAAACCTCACGTATATTGTGCGACGTTAAAACATCCAGCCCGTCGGGTTTGTGTAAACTCGCCGCTGTTTTGGCTAAAAACCTGTTGGTACTTATGCCAACATTGCACTTCATCCAGCAACCAATCTCGTCTTTTAGCCGCTGCTTTATTTCGTACCCTACCTCCACCAAATCTCTACTGCGCACACTTTCAGGCGCATCGGTAAAATCAATCACCCCCTCATCGATACTCTTCATACGCACATGCGGGCTATAATCGCCCATTATCGCCATCATTTTATGGTACACGTAGCGATATTTCGCTGGGTCACTTTCTATCCCCACCAGCTCGGGACATAGCTTTTTGGCATCACGCAGACGCATACCCAGCGTTACGCCCATTGCCTTAGCTTCGTAACTTGCCGTTACAATCATCGTATGCTCAGTACGCCGGTTCACAATCGCCACCGGCCGGCCGCGTAGCATTGGCCGGGCTTGCTGTTCCACCGTAGCAAAACAACTATTTAAATCGATATGCATAACTAATGGGCGAGCCGTGTTAGAATCGTCCGTCATGCAAGATTCCTGTCGCCTTCCATCGTTAACCGCCACGTCAGCCGTTCACTATCGAACTCCAACCGGTAGTCTGCCTCACCATCGGTCACATCAAATAGGTGCACCGTCTTTCGACCCTGGGCTAGGGGGGTGCGTAGCCCAATTTCAGTTACTACTATTTCCCTGCCATTTGCGCGCCGAAATTTTACCGGTACGCAGGGGTTTAGCCCAGTACCAAACCTTGCCACTACGTCCACCCGCTCGTTCAAGAACAATTCATCGTTCATTCCGCTTCTCACCCTTCACGCCACATCTTTTGCCGGCGCGCCAGCAAAAAGTCGCGCATACGCTTTTCTAGTACTGCATCGATCCTAACCAACCGCTGCTTCGTACGCGGTGTTGCAATATAGGCCAAATTTTCATTCATACTTAAATCTCCAAACAAATAATTTAGAGAACGATTGAGTAAAGAATGGTTCGCCCGTTTCCACTTGCCCGTTCTTTAGCGTGGGACCCGAAGACGATAAATGAGGCAATGGTGAGGGACGCTTGTTCGTGAAAAACGAATAGTGAGTATCACCTGCCGATACTCACTATTTTACGCGCTTTGTAACAAAAAGTTAAGCGTCTTTAGTAGGCTTTGGAGGCACTACCTCGGCCTCGGGCGCAGCTTTTTTACCCACATAGTGTATGCGTAGCTCAAACAATACGTAAAAGCCAATCGCAGCTCCTACTGCCGTCCACACTACTCCCGTAATAATACCCAATGGACCATTTAATAGTGCACCAACAAGCGAACCCGCAATCCCAATTAGGGAAGCCAAAAATAGTAGATCCCAGCCCCGCTTCTTTTTTTCTTTTAGCGGCTGAATTGCCATTGCCTCAATAATAATTGTCACTACCAGCACGGCCAGGCTAACAATACCCGAAACAAATATCATGCCTCCTATCGCAGCCCCGGCAATCGACCCCACAAACAGCGAACCAGCTGTTAAGGCCGTAAGCGTTGTCACTACTCCAATCGCTCCCAACACTACCCCAATAATCACCAGCCACCAAGCATTCTCTACCAGCCACGTCGTCAACCGCTTAGGTAAGTGCGGTAAGTCCTTATGTACCTTTGCAATCGCATCTTCTAGTGGTGCTAGTTGTTTCATCGGATAAAACCCTCGTTTATATTATTACTTTTAATATTACACTCCTATAGCATTTTTACAACAACCCCGCCCACAACAGCACTATTTATCTACCGAGCGGAGTAGCCATTTCGCCGCTGCCCTGTTACTATATATCCATAATTAGTAAGAGATACGAGGCTATAGTACAATGACGCGATTACCAATCCCTGGCAGCGACTCGGGCAACTGGGGGCAAATCCTCAATGAGTATCTATCAGCCGCCCACAAATCCGACGGCACTCTCAAGGAGGGTATCGTCTCTACCAGCCACCTCACTCAAGACATAAAGGATAAGATCGACATCATTGCCGGTCAACAAGGCGCCACTGGACCAACGGGCCCAACTGGTCCGCAAGGTCCTACTGGAGCTACCGGCTCTCAAGGCCCTTCAGGAGCTGCAGGTCCTTCTGGCGCACAAGGTACTAGCGGAGCAACTGGAGCGACAGGAGGCACTGGACCATCCGGAGCTAGCGGCGCACAAGGCGTCCAAGGTCCTACCGGTCCAGCCGGTGCGACAGGCCCAAGCGGTGCCACAGGTACACCAGGCACTCAAGGTGCAACAGGGCCATCGGGTACAATCGGCGCAACGGGGCCGAGCGGCCCCAGCGGAGCACAAGGCAGTACGGGAGCAACCGGTGCTTCCGGACCTTCAGGCGCAACAGGAGCCACTGGTTCTACGGGTCCCGCCGGACCACAAGCCGTATCGAATGATGCGGGGAATCTTTTGCACCTCGGCACGGATAGTCGCGTAGTACTGACAGATGACGACTTGCCAGATGTAGGCATTTCCGACGTCACTGGACTGAGCACGGCATTGGGCGGCAAAATCAGCGGTCAAAACGGTGCAACCGCGCTATGGATCGGTAGTCAAGCAGAGTACGACGCCATCACCTCGCCCAGCCCAACAACCGTATATATCGTCAATGGCGAGTAGCCGATCATGACACTCCTCCGTAACGTCCCCGCCATCTACATCGGTACCCAGCCCGCCGCCAAAGCTTATTTGGGCGCAACCCAGATATGGCCAAAGGGCGGCTCAGGAATTCCCATGCCGGTCGGTGACCTGCCCGGCTGGACGCAGATTTTTGCCGAGGATTTTGACACGCCAGCCGCGCTTGGCAGTATTGGCACTGCCTACGACTGGGATGTGCGTGGCTACGACAACCTTACCGACACCAGTGGTAACGGCACCTACACACCAGACTTGGTGTTATCCGCATCCAACAGCTGCTTGGACTATTATATGCATACCGAAGCCGGCCGGCCGCGCGTCGCCGCACCAGTCATGATGGAATATTTTGGCCAAACATACGGCCGCTACTCCGTCTGCTTCCGCTCAGATCACCTGCCAGGTTACAAAATGGCCTTTTTGCTATGGCCATCCTCTGACGACTGGAACGAAGGCGAAATCGACTGGCCAGAAGGTGAGCTCGGTGAGCAAATGCGCCCAGCGTCAGCTATCAAGGGAAGCTACAACAACGGTACCATGCAGTTTGACCCACCAACCTTTACCTTCTCTCCTACCGACACAACAGATTGGCACGTCGCTACCACCGAGTGGGAACCAGGCCTCATTCGCTGGTACTGGGACGGCGCACTACTCACTCAGACCACCAACCCGGCAGGCGTACCCGATACCAATTTCCGCTGGACACTCCAAGCCGAAACTTCAATCGGCGGTCCGAGCCCCGATCCCGGTGTTGCCGGCCATTTGCAGGTAGACTGGGCGGTAGCCTACAGCTACGCCGGTGGCTCTAGCGTATCAGTCCAAAAAGCAGCTATCCTTATTGATTCCTTCGCCACTCAAGACGCTTCGCTATGGCTATACAGCACCGGTGTGACCGCAAGCGGGGGCACAGTAAGCATCCCGGCATCCAGCCAATACCCAGAGTTGCGTTCAGCTACTCTGTACGATTTCACAGGATCCAGTGTCTACGCAAAGGTCAGTATGCCGAGCAACCCCAATTCAGCAGTACAGGCATACATGCAAGTCGACATCAGCGGTGGCGACGGCGTCATGTTCCTCCACGAAAACGGCCACCTCACGCTGCGCGAAAAAGTAAACGGCATCGATAACGACACCTACCTTGACCCATACAGCCCAGCTCAGCATTCCTGGCTTCGCCTCCGTGAAAGCGGCGGCACCGTGTACTGGGAAACCTCGCCCGACGGCAGCACCTGGACGGTACGCCGCTCCAAGGCGACCACTCTAGACTTATCCGAAGTATTCGTCCGCTTTAGGGCAGGTAATTGGAACAATGTCTCAAACCCAGGGTCGTTCACAATAGATTCCGTCAACACGCTCTCATAGAACAAATTACGGAGCCCTAGAAATTCCTCACCACCTCTGCTATAATATGCTTCAGTCGCGTTAGCGACCCCGTTTTGTTAAAACTTGTTTTGATAAAACGAGAGGAGGAATGACGGAACGATGAAACTTTGATGCTTTTTCCGCAGGAAACAAGTAGCAAAGTTAAGTAGTGAAGTCCATTCCGACGAGGCAGCGTAGCCAGTTGGACAGCCTTGAGCGAAAGAAATCGCGCGGGTGCTCTAACCAACTGTCAATAATGCCTCATCAAGGCTCTTAGCCTCGTACGTTACAAGACACATCATACACGGCAGCGTAGCTCAGTTGGTTAGAGCGCGAGACTCATAAGCTCGAGGTCACAGGATCATTCCCTGTCGCTGCTACCAAGGAAAGTCGGTCACCTACAGGTGGCCGTTTTTCGTTGGGTAGCCTATCTTTAATTAAGATCGTCTTTAGCACTGGACATAGGCTCAATAATTGAACCGTAATCTCCATCGGCATACAAGTTGTAGCACACTTCGCCAGCTGGGTGGCTATTAATACTCGAGACATAGTTGTAGCGGTAATCGGCCGCCGATGGCGCACCGCTACCTACTGTATAGTTAGCATCTTCACTGTAGTTGTATTCGCTCTTCTTTTCGCGCTGGTACTTCGTGCATAGCTGGTAATAAAAACGCTTTGACCCTTTTGTATCGGGTGCCGCAGTAGATGGGTTGCTGTAGCAAACTCCTGCCGTAGGACTGTCATTACACACCGACGTACTGATGTCACCCGGATTGTACGCACTATTGCTTGCCGGCAACGTATTCGCTTTGTAAGTTACCAGCCTGCTATCAATCAATTTTTGCACAGCACTTGCCGAGTAAGACGACTCATCGTATGTTACATCAGACAGCGCACCAGGCAGCTTATTATGCTGATTAACATAACTACGGATGTCACTAGAAAGCGACGGTAGTGCCTGCTCAATAAGCCGGTCATCCTTAGTACCGAGAGCTGCCGCAGCCGGGCCAGCAATCGATCCGGCAATAAACCCAACTGCTAATACCGTTACAGCAGCCCACGCCGCCAAACGAACCTTGCGCCTACCACCATAGAACGCTCGTGCCGATATCAATCCAAATAGCACTGCCACGATCAGCGACACCAGCATCACCTTAACCGGCCCATCTACCGTAGCTACTGGGTCACTATTTAACAGCATAGTAATCAGCGAGAATACCACAGTTACCAGTGCACCGATAGCAATCAAAATAAACGGCACCACGTGTAGCAGCATGATAACATTTGCGCCACCCGATTTTTTAGCCGGTTCACGCTTGGCGTACAGCTTATCGGTAATCAGCGCAATAGCCAGCATAATAATAACCGATGCCAGCGGATACGCCAGCTCGTTACCCCATTGGTAACCCTTGCTGCCAGATATAAAGTAATTAATGACAATACCGGCCAGCACACTTACTGATACGCTGCACCAAAACCAAAATGCATAGCTCAGCCACTGCAGCACCAGCACGCCACCGCTAGAACCTTGATTGTTTACCTCGTTGTTACTTGGCGGGGTAGGGGGTACGGCATTTACCGGTGGCTGTTCTTCCGTTTCAGGCTCCAACAAATGCCCTGCATCGGTAACTGGTATCTTTGTTTCGTGCTCGTTCGGGGTCTCGTTCATAAAAATATACTACCTGTTTACTACTACAGGTAGTATACCATAAGCGATTTATACTAGTTATCAGTTAAAAATCAAAATCTTCTACATCAATCGCATCTTCACGGGTAGCTACGAATGATCGTAGGTCAGCGATAGTGCGGGGTACGTTCCAAGTTGCTAGTTCTGATTCCATTTTTTATTGCCCTTTGTTTGTTTTTATTGGCTTATGTATTTAATATAGCACAAACTTTACAAAAAAGCAATACCTTTTTGAAACTTTTTTGACCTACCCTACCCGCTTATGGTATAAATGACACTAGAGGACGTAAAGAATAACAAACATGGATACACTTACTATCTTCAGTGTCGTCGCCCTTGCAGCGCTTATTCATGCTAGTTTTCAATTAGGCGTTAGCGTAGTAACACTACTTACCGGCCACACCACTGGCAAGCGCGTTGCACCTGGCAAAACATTACGTCTGGTGGGTGCGTTTTTTGGAGGTACCGTTGTCGCTACCAGCTTAGTACTGTTTACCCTGCTTTACCTTGCCAACCGGCGTGACCTATGGCAAAGCCCTGCCACTGTCTGGTCCGTAATTTGTGCCGCGCTGATTGCTGTAGGTTTAGGCGTATGGGTATTTTACTACCGTCGCGGCGCTGGTACTCCCCTTTGGATCCCACGAGCATTTGCCCGCTTTTTAACGGCGCGCGTTCGTACTACTACCCTTAGCGCCGAAGCGTTTAGTTTGGGCCTTACCACAGTTATCGCCGAGCTCCCCTTTATGGCGGCACCGCTTGTAGCCGCCGCGCTTGCGCTAAGCTACTTATCAAGTGAACTGCAGCTAGTTGGCGCTCTCGGGTATGTCGGGGTAGCGTCACTCGGCATAATTATCGTTACCATCCTTATAGGCAGTGGTCATAACCTTAGCCATATCCAACGCTGGCGCGAACGCAACAAGCGCTTTTTGCAGTTTACCGCCGGTTCCGGATTGATTATTTTGGGACTATACCTGTACGCCAACCAAATCGTTGCTAGCGCCGTAGGGGGAATATCGTAATGACACTAGCAGTAGACGTAGTAAAGCGCGGTGGCAAGCGCCCAACCGAAAAGTTTAGCCCCGATAAGCTACACTCCAGCCTCTACGCCACCTGCCTAAGCGTACGCAGCCTTGATGGCCACGCCACCGACACCGCCACTCACGTTTGCAACCTTGTGGTGGCATGGGCCGACAACAAGCCAGAGATTACCAGCGCCGACATCCGCAGACAAGCCGCCAAAGCACTCGAAACCGTTCACCCCGATGCCGCTTACTTATACAAACACCACAAACAGATCATCTAAGGAGACTCCTCATTATGGCTAAAAAACACTCATTCGACTATGACCTCATCGTTATTGGCAGTGGCGCCGGTGGTTCGGCAGCCGCTACTATTGCCGCACGCGAAGGCAAAAAAGTCGCCATTATAGAGGAAGATACATTCGGCGGTGACTCACCAAACTATAGCGACATTCCTACTAAGGCATTGCTGCACGCTGCCCAACTGTACGATGAAGCTCGCCACGGCGCGCGCTTTGGCCTACGTTCTAATACGCTGGGCTACAACTACCCTAGCCTTCGCGCCTGGAAAGACCTCGCCGTTAAGCGCACCGGTGCCGCTGGCAACCGCAAGTTCTACGAATCACAAGGTATCGATACTATCCAGGGTAGAGCGCACTTTATTTCCCCCCACGAAGTAGCCGTAAACCGCAAGCACTTGTCGGCAGGGCATTTCTTAGTTGCTACGGGCTCACACTGGGTGGCACCAAACGTACCCGGACTCGATAAAATCCCCTATCTTACCCCCCGCACCGTGCTTGAATCAATTCGCCCGCCAAAAAGCATTTACGTTATTGGTGCCGGCACTATTGGGGTAGAAATCGCCCAACTACTTGCGATTTTTGGTACCAAGGTCTACTTGGCCGAAATCGCTGCTCGTATCTTGCCTAAAGAAGAGGAAGAAGTGGGAGAACTCTTTGAGCGAACTTTGCGCGAAAACAAAGGCGTAACAAGCCTTACCGGCACGCGCACCATTGCCGTGGTAAAAGACGGCCTTGGCTACAAAGTTACCTTTATTCGTGGCGGCGTAGAAAAATCCGTACGCGTAGACGAAGTACTGGTAGCGACTGGCCGCATGCCATCGGTTGACCTGGGACTTGAAAACGCCAGCGTACAGCACGATCCTACCGGCATCAAAACTAACGAGTTTTTGCAAACAACCGCTCGCCACATTTATGCTGCCGGCGATATCCTTGGCCACAGCAGCCATACTCACACCGCGCTGCTAGAAAGCCGTATTGCTGCGCACAATTTATTCCATAAAACTCAGCTAGCACCCGATTACACCGCCACTCCCCGCCTTACGTTTACCCACCCTGGCATCGCCACCGTCGGGTTTACCGAAGACGACTGCATAAAGCGCGACCTGCACGTTAGTACTGCACTAGCACCGCTAAATATCGTGGCACGCTCTAATACCAGTGACTTCCGTGACGGCTTTGTAAAATTGATTGCTAACAAAAATGGCGCACTTGTGGGTGCTACCGTGGTTGCGCCACACGCCGCCGAGATCATCCACGAGCTAGCCCTAGCCGTAAAATACGGTATGACCGCTCGCCAAGTGGCCGAAACGCCGCACGCGTTCCTTAGCTGGAGCGAAGCTGTGCGAGTGGCCGCCGGCAAACTGGTGAAATAATGTACCTGCACGACCCAAACGTAAAATACGAGCTACTAAGGCTGGTCGTTACATTGTGGGCTACTTTTATTGCGTTATTACTAATGATTCGCTACAAGTTCCCTAACCGCATAGTGCATAATGTCATTAATCTTTGCCTTGCCATTGCCGCCGTGCTGCAATTTGTCGCCATTGTGTATATATCGATACGATTTTCGTTTTAGCCACCGGTTGCAAATGCCCGCGATATCTGGTACGATGGGGTATGTATCGCGGGATGAGCAAGTCTGGTTAGCTCCCTTCGACGTCAATAGCTCATAACCAATTGGTTGTTAAATTCAATGATCACCAGACACAACATGATATCGCGGGGTGGAGCAGCCCGGTCAGCTCGCTTGGCTCATAACCAAGAGGTCGCAAGTTCAAATCTTGCCCCCGCAACCAAGGAATGAAGATTACCGTCAGGTAGTCTTTTTTCGTTGAACAGGCCGGGCTGGGCTTAATCCTGGACGGTCTACACCTACGAGTTTAATCCACGGGCGCTTTGGCCGGTAAGGAATTGCACCCACTGCTCAAAGTTAGTGCCTTTAGACGTTTGTTCTGGCCGAGCAGTGGTACGCTGCTCATCGGCCGCATCTTGGTCTTTTACGGCCTGACTGTTAGGCGGTAGCACTAACACTTTTTCGCCCGGCATTACCAGGCCAAGATTTTGGCGTGCCGCCAGCTCTTTGTATTCGTCGCTCTTATAATAATTTTGCTGGTATTTTAGCGTTGCTAGGCGCAGCTCAGTTAATTGCAGTTCGCGTTTTTGCTCATCTACGGCTTTTTGCGCAGCAAAGTTAGTTTGCATTTGCGACACCGTACCCCACGCCCAACTAGCTGCCACCAAAAGCGCCACCCCCATCACTATATTATTTAGGGTGCCATAGGTACGCCACAAATGACGCACGCGTTTTTGGATATCCATAAGCGGCATGTATTTAGTATAGCCCTAAAGGGTAAAATAGGCTATAATTACAGAGTACTGTCGAGATAGTAAGGGCAACGGGCTCAAATTTGAAAATCTATTTTGGCTGGGGGTGTAGCTCAGTGGTTAGAGCAGCGGGCTCATAACCTGTTGGTCGTCGGTTCAATCCCAACCACCCCCACCAAAATAGCCTTTCAAATTCTGTTGCCCGAAGTGTTGTCTTTCTGCTGTAGTGCAAGCAGAAACGCTCAGAGTCCTTTTTGCTATTATAAAAGCATGTCACACACTTTTTCATTTGATTATTTTGGGTCGACTATTTACGCGGAGCCCCTTGGTACCAGCACTATACCTGCAATAAAAGAGGTTCTTACCTCGCACTGCGTACCTTTTACGGCCGATGATAAAGTCGTTGCCGTAGATATTATTGGCAGAGGCATTGATATCCCCGGCGGCCACATCGATGAAGGTGAGACTGCGGTTGAGGCAATGCAGCGGGAGGTAAAAGAAGAATCTCAAATCACAATCACCCACCCCGTACTTATTGATGTCTGGAGACTATCCAGCACAAATAGTGCGCTAGGCATTGCACAAAAACCCTACTTGCTACTATACGCGGCAGACGTTAAATCGATGAATGATTTTTGCTCTAGCGATGAAGCTAGCGCACGCCTTGTGCTTGACCCGGAAGACTTTATAGCGCAATATTTTGGCGATAAGCAACAAGCACGTATTATGATTACTGCGGCGCTTGCCACACGCGGACTGTAGGATAAGGGTGCTTGGGCTGTTTAGGCGGTGTTTGAAGCCTTTTTTTAAGTTTCGCCCTCTCCTTAGAAGTGCCTGGTCGTAGATGCTCGTCCTTAAAGCTGCCATATTCATCCGTAAAGTCAGATACAACACCCTCTTCAGCGTATCCGGCAGCTAACATTGCTCCATACCCAAAGGCCTGCTTAAAGGCTTCTTCACCATGCCTACGCAGGCTCGACTCCTTGCGGGCAATAGCTTCAGGATCACGTATATCCCGACCCGCTTGTAGATAGCCGCTAAGTCGGTTAGCGTCACTTGCATGATCTATCGTTTCAATAAGCTTTTCGGCACGAAGAGCTAACGCAACCGACGGGCCTGCCACCTTTGCGACTTCCTGTAGCTGGCGTGTTGCCTCAGCATGGGTTTCTTCCCGTATAATCTGCTCCATTGCCTCACCAAATGTGTCCGTATTAATAACTGGCGGGCTCAGGTCTGGAGCGTCATCAGGGTGAATAACATTACCATCATCATCGACAGCAACGTGTGCGCTTACATCTAGTAGCTCGCTCATACTTTCATTATAGCATAATCACTATAAAAAGTCAATGCAACCCAGCGTATCAAAAAGGCCCTAGAGGGACTTCACTTCCGGACATGGAAATGTAGGGGGATCCCTAGGGCCAATTTGGCACCTGTTTGTTTTATATCCATAGCATACTATAGGTTTGACAATAAGCGCAAGCTTTTTGTGTGATAAGTTTTCCACACCGCAAAAGAATATCCCCCGGTATACCGGGGGATATTCTGGCATAATAGCCGGAGCCTATTTTTTCTTTGAAACGGTTAGGAAACCGTTGCGTGGGTTTTCTTTTACTACGCGATCTTCTGGAAGATCTACTGGGGTACCCTTAGCGTTCTTTTCTACCTTAGCGAAGAAGTAAATCGTCTGTGGCTTGCCGCCGCGAAGAGTAACTTCTGTCTTATGTAGGTAGTAGGTAACACCCTTTGAGTTTGTGTGCTTGTAAGCCATGTATGGTTATCCCTCCTATTAGCGTCTTACAAGAGTAAGCTTACCCCAGCGTGACTATCCGTGTCAACACTTTTCACCCCTATTCGTGCAAAACCGAGTAAATTACAGCTGTTTATAATGGCGTTTTAAGAGGAAACGCAGCACAATAAGTACAATAAGCCGAAATACAATTGCAATGGCTATGAGCAGTGTTACGAGAGTTGACCAGCCGGCAAAGTCGGGCGACCATAGCGGAGCGCTAAAACTGTACCGATACAATGCCGGGTTAGGTGTTTTTACCGTTGCAGGGTCTACCACCTGCCCTTCGCGGCTTAATTCCCTTAGCATACAGTCCTGATATGCCTTGCTGTAGCCATGTATCTGTAAATTCGGATTACATATGGCATCGGCGCGGGCCTGGGGCGAATCATAGCCGTCGTAGTCGCCACCACTCGCCGCGGCAATAGCCGCCTTAACATCACGATTATACTGCTCTTGCAGGTAAAACACGCCCGTGTCAGCGTTCATATGCGCCGCAGCGTAGCGCTGCAGATCGTAAATGCGCGACACAATCTCTTCGCTGTTACCGGCCTTATCAGCGTGCTCTACGGCGTTACGGCGCTGCAGCATGCCAGTATTGTTTAGTCGCAAGAATGTTGCAGTCAAAAAGGTCATAAGGAGTAGCAATATAAGTAACTGCCATGTTTTTATGGCTTTTACTCGTGTAATGTTTTGCCGAATTGCTCGCGTATCTGACACTAAAAACTTCCCACCTAGTATTGGTATTCCTAGTGTATCAAATACACATGCTTTATGCAGCGTGTAATCGCCTAATTTGCGGCGCGACGTGACACAAAGAGCAGTAGTTCGTACACAGCCGTAAACACAAATACGGCGCTTAACCCGCCTACCACGCCAAAGAGCTCAATACCGGCCCACATAAGCATACAGGCAATCCCGGCCCCAAGCGCCAAGCCCATTTCGGCAAACATAAGATAGGTAGTGCGAAACCCTGAAGTATCGGCCGCGTCTAATAGCACGCGCGTAAACGGTAAGCTGTAGCCACTGGTGGCAATTTCGTTAGCCATGCTCACCCCCATCACGCCTACCGGGGTAGCTATGAACGGCCGGAATAAATGAGTAACCGTGTTGCCTATAACACCCAGCGCCAGCAAAGCACCGCCTTTATGGCGATCAACCATTTGCCCAAATAGCCAAGCAGCCACCACTGATACCATTACCCCAAGCGAGGCAAGCGCGCCAAGCGTTACGTAAATATTATTTGCAAAGTCAGCAAACACCACTACTGTTACGAACAGCGTCCACACCATACCGCTGGCCACAAAGTCTACACCGATAACCGTTTGCGACACAAGAGCCGGAAATGCCATGCGCCACGGAAAGCCCGACAACCGCATGCGCGTACGCGTAGCCGTGGGCTCTACCGATGCAAACAACGGTACCGCACTCACCAAAAACAGTGCGCCTGCCAAAATAATCGTTGCTTCTGGTGACCACGCGGTAGCAATCACGCCACCAAGTAGTGGACTAGCAACACGAGCAATTTTTTCAATGATTTGCATGTTGCCAATTTCTTTGCCGGCATGCTCGGCATGTTTTACCTTGCTAAAGTTTACGGTGTAGGCAATATCATAGGCGGCAGATGACAACTGCTGAAACAACCCGAACGCCGCAATTGCCCACAGCGCATCGCCTGACGCAAGTAGCGGCACCAGCGCAAACGCTACCAATGACGGTATACGCAGCAAGCTCGCTAGTAATATGCCGTGCTTTGGCCCAAAATACGCCACAAACTTGCCCATAATAAAGGCAAACGGCACCCTAAGAAAATAAAATATCGCGTAAAATAGCGCGATAAACGACAGGCTATAACCTAATTTGTACAAATATACAGCTGCAAACAGATTAATAATATTGATTGCAAACACGGTAATCAAGCGTGACGTGTACAGCTCGGCAATCTCGTCAAACGAAACACTGCGCCAATAATGGCGCCTGCGCAATACAAACCCGATAAGCTTTTGAAACATTTTCTATTTTTTGCCCGTTTCTGTTTGTAATTATACCATAAGAAGCATGGTAGAATAAGGCTATGAACATCTACTTTTCCGGTATTGGCGGTGTGGCGCTCGGCCCGCTGGCAGAAATCGCGCGCGACGCTGGCCATACAGTGATAGGCAGCGACCCCGTCGAGAGCCTGGTAACCCAACAGCTAGCGACGAATGGCGTGACTATTAGCACCGACCAATCGGGAAAATTCTTAGCCGACTGCCACGAGCAAGCACCAATCGACTGGTTTGTGTATACCTCGGCGCTCACCACAGACCATCCTGAACTCGAGTGGGCCAAGCAACTAGGCATTGCACACATCACCAAGCGCAACGAACTTATCGACTACCTACTGCAAGAGAATAATCTTAGCATGGTTGCGATTGCCGGCACCCACGGCAAAACCACCACTACCGCTATGATGGTATGGGCATTCCAGCAGCTTGGCATCCCCGTTAGTTACTCGGTAGGTACCACGCTCAGCTTTGGCCCTAGCGGCAAATACGTGCCGGGCAGCAAATATTTTATTTACGAATGCGATGAATACGACCGCAATTTCCTACACTTCTCGCCCCGCCTGTCACTTGTCACCAGCATCGATTATGACCACCCTGATAGCTACCCCACCCAAGGCGATTACACCGGGGCGTTTACGCAGTTCATGGAGCAATCAGGCCAGGTGATTATGTGGGCACGCGATACTACTATCGGCGTACGAGTACCACGCTTGGCATGGCAACTACACGAAGCAGAGGTACTAGATACACCGCTTGCCGGTGCGCATAACCGCGCCAATGCCACGCTTGTGGCTAAAGGTTTCGAATACTTAGAGCTTGCTGACCAAGACAGCGCAGCAGCAGCCATCAGCTCCTTCCCGGGCTCAAACCGCCGCTTTGAAAAACTGGCCGATAACCTATATAGCGACTACGGCCACCACCCTGTGGAAATTTCAGCTACCTTGCAGCTAGCGCGTGAACTATCCGACCATGTGGTGCTAGTGTATCAGCCACACCAAAATAGCCGCCAGCACCAAGTGCGTAGCAGCTACATCAGTTGTATGGAACAGGCTGAGCAAATTTACTGGTTGCCCACCTACCTTACCCGCGAGGACCCCGAGCTAGCCACACTTACCCCCCAGGAGCTTACCGAAAAGCTAAAGAATCGCGGCAGCGTAGTATATGCCGATCTCAACGATGAGTTATGGCAACACATTACCGAAGCCCGCGCTGCCGGCAAGCTGGTACTATGTATGGGTGCCGGTACTATCGATGGCTGGCTGCGCGAGAAGCTACAGTCTGGCGTTGCCTAATCTTTGCGCCGTAGCATTAGCCACACGCCATCAACAAATTTTCCAGATGTAGCGCGGGCCCGCGGCGTATACCCAGCTGCCTCTACCGCCGCCCAGTATGGTGCAAAATCGCTTACCAGCATATTTGGGTTGTCGTGTATACCGCTCCAACTGTCCCAGCCTTCGGGGGTTAAAATACGCCTGCTCTCGCGGCCATGCGTATCTTCGTCGGTAGATAAATGCACGGCAAACACCTCTGGCATAGCGGCATGTACGGCCTCGATTGCCCGGCGACCAATATCTAAGTAGTCTGCTAGCTGGTCGGGGGTAATAATCTCATGTTTGCTAGGTTCCGGCACCGGTAGCACATTAGCCCACAGGCTTTTGTTGTTTACCCGTAGCATATTGCCATAGGCAAACGATAGTTTTGGCGTCCGAGAGTTAGACATATTTCCATTTTACCATAAATAGTTTGTAATGTCAATTACAACAGAGGTAGAGCTACTTTGTAACCCTAAATTCCTCAAAAAAGAATTCATCGCCAAAAAAGGCTCGGGCGACAATTTGCTCTACAGCCGGCGCCAGTTTTAGTTTTGGCAAATCCAGTGGCTCTACCCATTGCAAGTTTTCGCTGGCCACTATGGCGTCGGTTTCAAAACGTATAACATGAGCTAGCGTGCGCGTTTCTACGGCAAACGATTCGTGCCCGCCAAGCGCAATCGTGTCGCCATCACTTAAAGCGCCCGCAGCGCCGGTATTCATATCTACCCGCACTGTTTTGCCTACAACTATGTAACAATCGCCAGCATGGCGTGGCTTGTGCGGATCATACCCCAATTTTTCGCGCGATTCCCGGGCGGCCGCGGCTAGCACCGTTTCGTCGTCTATATGGATTTTGCCATATGGTAACGTCCAGGTGTTAATGTAGGGTTGCTTAGTGCGCTTTTGCAGCAGTACCTTGCCGTAGCCGTCCTGCACCAGTAGCATAGTAATGATTTTGGGTTGGGTGCGCAGCTTCATTTTATCGGTACTAATGCGGTCGACATACACCAAGCCCTTAACACTAAGGGTGTACCCCTTCTCTGTTTTAACTATGAAGCCATTTTTGACCAATAACTTTAAGTGGTAAGTAAACAAATTTGTGTCTACTTTTGATGGACGCATATCGCTAAACCGCGCGTATTCATGTGTCATTAGGTAGGCAATGATATCGCGCTCGATATGATGTGTAATTGTATCTTGCTCAAACATTTTTGACTCAAAATTCCCTTGCTAGATACTTTTATAGTAGCACTTTATTATGGAATTACTACCTTAAATACAACAGAAGGAGCAGCTATATGGTGGTCGATGGGATGGAAAAGAAGAAAAACATTGAGTCAATTCTTCCGCAGACAATAGAATCATATCAGCTACCGCCAAAACTAATCGAACAACTACAAATGGCTCGCTCTGGCGAGCCATTTAGCTTGTGTATAAACGAATATCTGGCGGACGGTGAACTATATTATGAGGCAGTCTTGCAAACAGTTGATCCTGAGACAAGCGGGTATGCCGAAACATCAGTCACGGTGTCTATACCACAGGAAGTATTTAACTACTATCGATGGCAAGCCATCAATGAAGAGAAAGAGGCATTACAACCCGGTGCCATCATTCGTGACATACAAGAACGATTAATGGCAGGGAGCCCTGTGACCGTTCATATCGGTGGACGATCGGGTAGCGGCAAATCCACCATAGTGCGCGAAATTCAAAAGCAGCTTGGCAGCCTCGATATATCGTCCTGTGTACTATCTACCGATGATTACCACCGTGGCAACGCCTGGCTTGCTTGCTACAATAATGGCGAGCCTTGGACTAAGTGGGACGACCCAATTGTATATGCCACCCACACTATGGCGAGCGACCTGGCAAGACTGCGGGCGGGGTGGTGCATTGATCGCCGCGAGATTGACTGGAGTATCGTCGAGCCGTATTGCGCGGGGATTATTGAGCCAGCCGATGTCATTATCATTGAGGGCATTTACGCGCGCTCGCCCGATATCACCACCCCACATGATTTAAGCTACGAGATGACCACACCGCTTGCTACCTGCATAGGCCGCCGCTTGCTGCGCGACCTACGGGAACGGCCAGAATTTGCCGACCCCGCAAAAAGTCTTAGTTACATGCTGCGCGAAGCCGAGCCAGCCTACCGAAAGCAAGCAACACACTAACCCTTTGCACTGCCACCACGCACCTGGTATACTAACAGGCACTAACAAGGAGGCTCTATGGCAGAGGTACCGACAAGAAATGGCGGGCAAGAAACTCTAAAACCAAAACTCGATGACATGACGGATGTTACCGAGCGTACAATTGCGCAGCTGACCGAGCTATCTAGCCGAGAACTCCTTACCGTAGCGCCACGAGACCTTTACGCTATCGTACCAGACGGTACATTGCAACGTACCGAATACGCGAGCGGTGGGTGCAGCTACAACGACTCTGTGTTCTCATACCCAGTCAATACAGGAGATATGCCCGTAAAGGTGCGTACGGTAAGCAAGCTGCGCGACAACAATATAGTCCTGGAATTCACCCTGCCAGATAGCCGCAGCACCTCTTCGGTAGACTACCGTTTGCCGGACCTAGAAAAACTTAGGTTCTACGAGCAGCCCGACCCTACTGATAATGAGATTGACAGGTATATCCAGGAGGAGCTATCTGGTATAACATTCATCGATATGCCTGGCGAAGCGCTTGCTGGCGGTCAAATTATCCAAGCGAGTGTTCGTGCTAGGGACCCACTTGGACAGCCAGTTGGCCTGATGCGCCGATCGGGTTATGATTACCCGCAGCCGGTTGTCCTAGATGGTACAGTCGAGCACCTACAAGCCTACTATGATAAGCAAGCACACCAAGAAATGGTACAGGTGACGGTAGGCTGTGGGGCAATTGCCGGTAACGTAACGTCAGATTGGATGCCGTTGTCTGCTCTAGAATTTTACTTAACCAAACTAACCGTCCACGAATCACTGGCGCGTAGATTATATGCTAGAGCCCAAGAACTGATCAGGCAAACGAATACCAAAAGTGACTTTGGTGCGATCAGGTTCCACGCGACCATGCTCACTGACGTTCTGGAGGAAGCCAACCGAGCGACCGGTCGACCAGCTAGCTACCTCTTACCCTACGAGCGTCACCTCCACACGCGACCCAGTAGCCATCAATCAGAGTTTATAATCGGCAGGCTAGCAACTAATGGTACCCAGCTAGAGAGTTGCTCACCTGTGGATTTAAGTGGCCTAGGTCGTGAACTACGCTGTAGCGGCGTTCATTTGCGCGCAACACAAGTTGCTGTATTTGACCGGCAGCCGTGGGTTGTTGACGATACGAATCTCGCCACACCCTTAGTCACTCCTGCATTTTCCACCAATCCTAGTAGCTTTTCGGCAAACGTTGCTGATTACCTTAGCGAACAGGCGGGGTTACGTGGGCAAACCGGGTGATGCGGCCTTCGCCTAGCCAGCGCTGTTCGTAGGCGGTGAGGATTTTGTAGTCGTTGGCAAGCTCGGACTCGTGTAGGTCGAATGATAGCTCGGTAATTTGCCATTTTTCGGCAACTAATTGCTCTAGGCTCCAGTTAAAGAAATCGGGGTTATCGTGCTTGATAAGCAAGGCGCCGCTAGGCTTTAGTACCGTAGCATATTTACGTAAAAAGTTAGGATGGGTCATGCGCCGGCCACTACTACGCTTACGGGGGAATGGGTCGCTAAAGGTCAGCCAAATAGTACTAAGTGTACATGGCATAAATAATTGATCAATCTGGTCTGCCCTGGCACGCACAAATCGGATATTGGTGAGTCTTTGTTCGGTAGCTTTGCGTGCGCCGCTTTGCAAACGGTCGGCCTTTACATCCAACGCAACAAACTGCTGGTTAGGCCAGCACGCAGCCAACTCCACTAAGAAGTGAGCGTTACCGGCACCAATCTCTACTACATCCACGTCATCGGCCTTCTGCCATTCATCAAATTCAAAACACAGCGGCGAATTAGCAAACAGCGCAAATTTATATTTTTTGCGCTTGCGAGTGATGATGAAATCTTTTGGATTCAACTGCTCTGACATCTGTTATATTATACACCACTCAACATTCCCGGGGATCTCCGTACGAGGCGCTAGCCGAGCTTTACCCACTACAGAGGTCTTTCTGGTACAATAAGGATAAGCAATATGGAGCTAACCACATTTACGCAAATTAGCCTAGTGCTCGCGATTACTGCCGTAATCGCGGTTATTATGCGCTTGCTACGCCAGCCGTTAATTATGAGCTACATCATCACAGGTATCTTAGTTGGGCCAAGCGTACTTAACCTGGTGCACAATAACGATGTCTTCCATGCGTTTGCCGAACTAGGCATCACACTCCTGCTGTTTATTATTGGCCTGGGCCTCAATATCGGGGTTATCAAATCCCTAGGTAAAGTATCAGTAGTTACCGCTGCAGCGATATTTTCGTCGGTAGGGCTAGTTGGATTTGCCGCCAGCCACTTTTTACTTGGGTTCGATATCACTACCAGTGTCATTATTGGCACGGCGCTGTTCTTTAGTAGCACCATCATTATTTTAAAGGTGCTTTCTGACAACAAAGAATTATCGCGATTATACGGGCAGATCGCGATTGGCGTGATTTTGGTGGATGACATCGTAGCAACCTTGGCACTAGTGGCCGTGACTGCCATGGGTACCAATTCCGGCCTCGATCTTAGTACCGTAGGCCTACTAGCACTAAAGGCCGTAGGGCTAGGAGTAGGTTTGGTGTTCGTTGGTACCAAAATTATGCCGCGCATCACTCGCGTTTTTGCTCGTTCCCAAGAGCTTCTGTTTGTATTTAGTATTGCATGGGGGCTACTCATTGCCACGTTGTTTGATGTGGCCGGTTTCTCGCACGAAGTAGGCGCGCTGTTTGCCGGTGTGGCTATTGCAGGCCTCCCTTACGCCACCGAAATTGCCGCCAAGCTAAAGCCACTACGCGATTTCTTTATTGTTATATTCTTTGTAACACTAGGTGAGGTGTTTACGTTCGGCGCCCTAAAAGAAAGTCTTATCCCCGCCCTTGTGTTGTCGCTGATTGTTATGGTGGGTAAGCCCCTCTTTGTGCTTATAGCTTTAGGGATGCAACGCTACACAAAGCTTACCAGTTTCAAGGCGGCGATCCACTTGTCGCAAATTAGCGAGTTCTCTATTATTCTTGTTATCCTTGCCGCCAGCTATCACTTAGTACCGGCCAGTGCGGTAGCCACTATTACTTTTGTAGCGCTTATTACCATCGGTATATCTACCTACCTTATGAAATACGACGACCAACTATACCGCAAATTTGAGCACTTTTTACGGCATTTTGAACGCGCCTCTACAAAAGAACGTGCTAAAAAGAACGTGCTATACCCAGTTATTTTATTCGGTTATCATAAGGGCGGCCACGAGTTTTTAAAGACCTTCCGCGAAATGAAACAGCGCTACCTGGTGGTTGATTACGATCCCGAAATTATAGATCACCTAGAGATCCAGGGTATCCGCCATGCCTATGGCGATGCAACCGACGATGAATTCCTTGAAGAAATTAATGCGCATCATGCAGAGCTTGTGGTAAGCACAATTACTGATATGGCCACCAACATTTCACTGCTAAGTTACATCCGCAAGCATAACCCCAAAGCCAGCTTTATATGCCACGCCGATAACTACTCGGCGGCAGCAAAACTGTATGAACACGGCGCCAGCTATGTAAGCCTGCCACACTATGTTGGGTCAGAGCGCGTCAGTAGCTTCATTAAAAAGCATGGCATTAACCACGGCGCGCTAAAAGAGTATCGTGATAAGCACTTAATTACTATTGGCCAGCAGGCATTAAAGGGGTAAGTTATGTGGGAAAATATTATTAGTAGCGGCGTCATTATAGCTATAGGCATGTTGTTCTTTTGGGCAGGACCGATGGTTATCACTTGGCTGATGTCGCACGTATTCGTCACTGCCTACCAACGCACACTCCACAAAAAAGATTTAGAAAAACGCCAACGCACACTGAATGTACTGTTTGCGAATGTCTGGCGTATCGTTGTAGCGCTTGCCACTGCCTATGGTATTTTTGCTCAGTTTTTTGATTACAAAGCCCTGGCACCGCTATTTGCCAGCGCCGGTATATTGGGTGTTGCACTAGGCTTCGGCGCTCAAAGCCTGGTTAAAGATTTTCTTTCGGGCGTATTCATCATCAGTGAAAACCAGTTCCGCGTGGGCGATATTATTGAAATAGAAGGGTTCGGAGGCACCGTTGAACGCATTGGCATACGCTCTACCGTTATTCGCGATGCCGATGGTAATGTTCACTACTTCCCTAACGGCATGGTACAACATGTTATCAATAAAACCATGGGGTACAGTATGGCGCGCTTCACGTTATCGGTCGCACCGGACGCCGATGTGGACGAAGTGGCTAAAATTATCAATAAAATTGGCCTTGCGCTCACCAAAGAAGATGACTGGAAAGATAAAATCCTTGAAGCGCCGCATTTTATAAGTGTGGGCGATTTTAACGCGACATCAGTAAGCATTATTGTTAGCGGCAAAGTACAGCCATCCGACCAATGGAGCGTAACAGCTGAAATGCGCCGTCGCTTACTGGAAAAATTCGAAGAGAGCCATATCGCCATGGGCGCTACTACTGCTGTGGCTGCCCCAAAAAAGTAATCTTCTACTGCTGCGTCGCTGTTTCCGGACTATCGAGTAATTGCAGACTCTTTGTTTCCAGGGCTTGTGGGTCAAAGCTATCAACACCCACTACACGCTTTGCATGCGCTCCATACAGCTTGTCAAAATCATTAAACGCCTTTTCATCAAGTACACCATTTGATGGGAATGAATCGTCTATAGCCCCACGCGAAGCTTCTTTTTGGATAGACTGATAACCAGGACGGCTTAAGTCTACCTGCGCTGCGCCGCTACTGTTATATAAACTTAGTGCAATCAGCACTAATATAAATGATACGGCTATCACGCCCATTATCAAGGCAAAAAATCTATGCCGTTGCCACTGCGTCATTTCGGCAGCATCATTGCGGAGTTCTTCCATCGATATCATTTATTTGCCTCCACCGCCTTGCTGCGAAGCGCTTTTACTTGGGTGTTATACTGCGTCGTCAGCTCACCTAATGCAACCACTTTTTGGCGAACCTCGTCTCTGTACTGCTGAGCCAGCACTACCGTATCAAAAAACGCTACCGGCTGGTCTTTGCATTTCGTCTGAATAGCCTTCAGCAATGTCTGCTCGTATTGCTGGTACGCGCTACGAAATTCGTCTAGTTTATCGTTAAACGCCACGGTTGTCTTTACCATCTCTACGCTGTCTAACTTAGCCAGCGCTACACGGCTATTCATTGGTGCCATGAATTTAGACGAAATCGTCTCGTACTCCCTGCCTAGGTTCACCCGGCTAAGCGCATCATTAGTATGAATACGGGTAAGCGTTGACTGCACACTTATACAGTTCGCCTTAATCAATCCTACCTGGGTATCAGTTAATATAAGCGACGTTTCACCCTGAGCAGATACAACCGGGCCTGCAAATAGCACAAGCACAGCAGCAACTATAACAGAGAAGCGTTTATTCATTCCTTTTATTATCTACTATGTACCTCTATTTGGTCAAATGTAATTGGTCGCCTGTGTAGGCCACAAGTCCGTCTGCCACCAACCCGGCAAGCGCCAGCTCAAAACGCTCATCCGCCACTACTTGCCTTCGCAAGCTAAATTCCGTATGGTCATTATCACTCAATACTCTTATAATCTGTCCGCGCACCTCACGTATGCTTCCCTTTAGGGGCGACTGCTTTTTGTAGTGGCGACTCTGGGCGATGTTGCGCACGCCTTGGCTTTTGAGCCAGCTGCCGTAATCCATTAGGTTTTGGTAAAACTTGCGTGGGTTTTCGCGGTCGATCGTAGCTTCCACCAGCGCTATAATTTCTTTATCATCCACGGCGAAGTTATCGGCAAAAAAGTGATGGATATAGACGGTGCGTACATTGGTTTCCACATATATTGCCGGCTGATTAAATGCATAGGCGAGTATGGCGCCGGCGGTGTTTTTGCCCACACCAGGTAGGCGCAAAATATCGGCTTCGGCCTCCGGGAACTTGCCGCCATACTCATTCACAATCATCTGCGCCGCTTGGTGCAAAAACTTCGCCCGGCGATTATAGCCCAGGCCTTGCCATAGCTTCAGCACGTCCGCCAGGCTAGCCACCGCAAGTGCCTTTTCATCCGGAAACGCTGCAATAAACGCCTCAAACTTCGGCACCACCCGCGGTACCTGTGTCTGCTGTAGCATCAGCTCACTCACCAATACATAATAGAGCCGCGTGTCTTCGCGCCACGGCATGTTGCGATACAACCCCTCGCCTTTTTGCGCTAATAAGCGTTGAAATTCAGCGTACATTTTTTACTTAAATTCAGTTCTTGTACCATCCGCCCACTCGATACTACCATCCGGATACTCCCAAGACCCATTGCCTCTTGGTATCCGCTCCCCGGCCGCCTTTAGGTGTGGGTACTCGTACTTTTTGTCGCTTGCCGAAAAGCCGGCCCGTTCAGCCTCAATAGGTGTACAGTAGTAGTCCTGACCCCCGGGGAAGATGTTAATGTCTGGCGTGTCTACATAATGGGCGACACCGGCATTCATAAAGCCAGTGCCGACTGCCATTACTGGCCTTTGGCCGCAGGTTAGCCATGTTCGATAGAATAGGGTTGTGCCGCCAATAAATGTTTGATCTAGCAGAACTACACCAACAATTATTGCCAGAACAACAAAGGGCCATTTCTTGCGCTTATGCGTTTTTTTGGTTGGTTCTTCGGTAGCCATAGATTATTCCTATCAGTATTATAATTCTTATGCTCAGCAACAGCAGAAGATCAACACCATGCTAGTTGCGTGTTGCCGTGTCGTCTGGACGCAAGATTGTACCGCTTGGCAGCACCTCTGTTCCATCAGGATAGATCCATCCTCCACCGGGTACCGGTATCCGCTCCCCGGCCGCCTTTAGGTGTGGGTACTCGTACTTTTTGTCGCTTGCCGAAAAGCCGGCCCGTTCAGCCTCAATAGGTGTACAGTAGTAGTCCTGACCCCCGGGGAAGATGTTAATGTCTGGCGTGTCTACATAATGGGCGACACCGGCATTCATAAAGCCAGTGCCGACTGCCATTACTGGCCTTTGGCCGCAGGTTAGCCATGTTCGATAGAATAGGGTTGTGCCGCCAATAAATGTTTGATCTAGCAGAACTACACCAACAATTATTGCCAGAACAACAAAGGGCCATTTCTTGCGCTTATGCGTTTTTTTGGTTGGTTCTTCGGTAGCCATAGATTATTCCTATCAGTATTATAAGCCCAAAGGGCAGAATCAACCATAGTGCAGTTTGCCAGCTGTTTGTGCTGACCTCTTGCGCCACCGCTCCTCGCAGCATTGATTGTGTAGTCGTAGGTTTGTCATCCAACAGCAGGGTCGCTCCGCCGGCTGACGATGCGGTGGCAGCAATCCACTCAACCTCATCACTGCTACTGCCGACTTTCTTACTGTTATTTTGCAAAATATCTACTGTGACCGTCTGCTTAGTGTCACCCAATCCAGTCGGCGCACATTCATTTACGTCACCCACATACCACTCTGTCACCACGAAGCAAGGGTCGTGCTCATTTGGTATACCATCACCATCTATATCATCTGGGTTATCACTAATAACATACACAAATTGCTGCACCTGCACTGGTTGGTCATCGGCATCTAGCCCATCGACTGTTAGTAGGTGATAGCCAACACCCACTTCCTTAGGTATGGTGATTTCCACATTTAGAGCACCGCTTGCATCAGTTGTATAGTCGCCAATATGTACTTTGTTCGAGAATATATCGATTGATGAGGTACCGTCTGCTTTGATAATACCGGGCCTCATTGTTACCAGCTGCGTACTGCCTACGCCCGCATAGTCCGGTAGCACGGCCGTGCGCACCACTCTTGTACCGTCCTCTTCGGATGGCATATCTATAATATCGTAGCCCGGCTTTTCTTTGATTTGCTTGGCTATATGCTCGGCCATTTTGGCGTGACCGGCAGCGTTGGGATGATACATATTAGAATCTCTAGCAACCTTGCGACTATCCACCATCTTGCGTACCGGACCGGTCATATACTCCGACCCCTGACAAATCTGACCACCTTCTAAACTATTTTCGATATCAATAAAGTAGATACCTGTGTCTCGTGCCACTCGTTTCAGCACATTATTTAGCCGTGTTACCCCTTGGCGTACAAATTTTATCTCATCATCGTTTAGTAGTGGCGACCCGCGAAAACACGCTTCCGCGCCATTCTTCACAAACTGCGGGTACCCTATCATGTATATTTCTGTTTCTGACGATGCATTCCTAACTTCTTCTATAAATTTTTTACTAGTTGTGTATTGTTTGTCTATCAGGCGGTTCAGGCTAGCGCGCTTGCTGTCGTCACTTACAAAAGCGCACGTATCGTCAACCGGTAACATGTTCCATAACATTTTAGGCTGCGCACAATATGCTAGTATATCTGCAAATCCTACATCATTGCCGCCACCTGTAAATGTAATCATTTTAGGTCTATATTCTCTTACAAACTCTACTTGATGCACCTGACCAGGGGTAAAGTTCTGTAATGCGTCACTTGCAGCAAGTGTAAGGTCGCTTGCTCGCTTCTGTTCGTGCTGATTATATTGCCCATTGTAACGCTCGGTCCCATAATAGTCCGAATCTTAGCGCCCGAACACGCTTCGTCATGGCACTCTCTCCAAGTTCAGCACGCAAAAACGGGTATGATCTGCTACTTAAATGACACTCCTCATTACCATCAGTACCATAAACATAATACGATGACCCATTCGCCTTTTTTCCTATATCCCCTTCACCACTACTATACGAATCGCCAAGCGCCAAATAATTAAGTGGCGGGGCCATAGATATTCGATAGAACTTACCCGAAGGAACCCAGTTATTTAAAGGATCTATCGGCTCTAGCGTTATATTTGTTTCACCATCACTAAACCATACCGATACAAAGTTTTCACTATTATTAGGGGTTACGGCATCGTACCCCGTCGCCCTATCCAGCACTGCCGCATATGAACGCTCACTACACACCCTATGATTAACCTCGACACTATAATGGCAATCATTAGTATCGACAATACTCCTACCGCTAACTATATATCTCCCAGTTGGCGACACGGCGACTATTTGGTTTCCCGTTGGCTTCTCAGGTAAAACAAACGCCTCTACAATTCGTCTCTCCATATCAATCTTATGAGTTATAAGCTGCTTAAACGATGTGTTCCCGTGATTATCAACGATCTTCTCTGCAAGGTTCATATACACAAACTGACCATTGGCCGAAATCGTAGAGTTACTCACATCAAACAGTTGACTAGACAGAAAAGTATATTCCTGCGATGCACTATAGTCGGGGCCATACGATAGTGCACCGTAAGTAATGTCAGCTCTGCCCGGAATTAGATTATCGCTAATATGAGGCGTAATCCTTACTACGGTGGTGTTATCCCTAACTAAAATCTCCACCAACGTATCGGTTTCTGTTGCATAAATTGCGTTCTCAAGGTGCTCGCCCGTATCTGTAATATCAACATAGTGTTGACTGTTAGGCAACTTCACTTTTGTGACCCCACTAAACCACTCATCATTACCCAAATAAATGTTATCGTATATGTAGCTTAGTTTCTCTCCCTCTACAACACAGAGCTGACCTCCACCAGGTATAATCATGCCATCTATTTCATGGATAGTGCTCACATATTGATATTTACATCCAACTTGATGATATGGTACCCCACCCACTTCCGTTACACTCAATGGGCTCGTCATCCAACTTAGCTGCAACGACAAAGCATTGATTTGCTGGTTCATAAATATACAGACCACCAAACCAACTACAACTATATAGATATACTTCATTTACTTAATATTACTAAAACTATCAGCAAATAGTAAGTTTTAGCGATATAGAGAGAAGCAGTAATTACACTACAGCGCCACGATTGTCCGGCTGGCCGGGAGCATTGAGGTAGTTATCGCTCCAAGTCGTAAAGCCAGCTCCACCCTGTACGTAATATGTACCAAATCCAAGGGGCGTGAACCTATTGTTGATAGATCGAATATTACTATAGGGCGCGTTCAGCTGATTGAGCCCCATATTATATCCGTTACCCTCAAGCAAGTTGCCTTGTATGAGTGCGTTATCGATCCTACCAGAATACGTCTGTAAAAAGCACGAGCCGGTTGCATTGGTTGTTGTACAATCAAACCGGTTGTTCCGCACCGTTATCTGGCGAGCCGGCACTGTCGCGCTTGAAAAGTCGCGAATCGTAAACGCATCACAGTGGTTGCCATCGGTCGCGCCATCACCCCACGATTTGAGATTAGCCACATAGTTACCCTCGATTAGGCAGTCATGCTGATCGCCCAAGTTCATCACCGCGATACCGCTACCAAACCCGCTAATATAATTGCCCGTAATAGTGCCCAGCACCCTAATACCTGTCGACCATGCAGCGCCGTACTCGCTCATGGCAGATGCCTCAATCGTACAATCACGAATAGTGCTAGGTGTTGGCGCGGGCGCCATGCCATTTACGTCAAAGCCTTCCAGCACAAATGCGCCAGAACCGGTTGGTTGGATAAGGCACCGTTCCAGGGTAATGTTGCCATTGGATAAATCAAGCGCTGTGGTAATCTTTTTGCCGCGTATGACCGTACCGGCAGCCGGCTTTGCCAGTCCGGTATAGAGCGGTAACCGAGTGCCGTTGATGCCGAACTTCGCCACGCCGGTATTGTGTTTTGTGAGCTGCCAGCCATACACCGTACCAGCAGGTGGCGTACCCACGATACGCCTGGTGTAGGCTGGGCTCCAGCTGCCATTTGCTGCCTTGGTAAACCGTGTGGTGCCAGAACTTTCCAGCGGGCCAGGTACTGGCGTATTCATAAGCTCTTGTACTTGACTTTGAGTGAGTTGCTCGCTGTACCAGCGGGCGTCATCTATGACGCCATTTAACGGATTGGTGTTACCGCCCCAGTACAGCGTACCGCCATTGATAGGAAAGCCTTCGCCCGAGGCCACCAAGCTGCCATTCACATAGAGTCGTGAGTTCGACCCACCGCCGCCCTGTGCCCAGTCAAGTGCAAAGGCAATGTGGTACCACGTACCGGCAGTTAGTGTAGGGCCGGTGATTGTGCTTCCCCATGATGCGCTCAGCACACCTCCCGCCGACACCGCCACAGTCCAGGTGCCTATGCCTGCGTACCGCGGACCTTGCATAATGGTACGCGTGGCGCCAAGTGCGGTAATGCGTACCCAGCACATAAACGTTGATGAGTCGGTGAAATTGAAATCAGAACTAATAGCAACTCGTCCGCCAGAACCAGCCGCACCAACAGCTAACCCGCCGCCAGTGTGTCCGTTGGCACTCCAGCCGGGGATATTGGTGACGGGTAAATTATTGCCCGACATATCGGCACTGGTTGTACCTGTGCCCTCTTCAAATCGCCACGCGCCTTGCAAGGCCATACGCTAGCTCCCGTTCCAGTCCCATAGGTCAACACCATTCACTGCTTCAGGCGGCGGCGTTGACTCACTTGCGCCAATCCAATGCACCATAATATCGGTGCGAGCTGTTGGGCGAGCCGGCCAGGTGCTGGTACCTGTATTGTAGCGAGCAAACAGCACGCTGCCAGCTGGCAAATCAGCAATTGTGATTGGCCCGCCGCCACTTCCACCCGAAGGCGCAGCAATCCACCCAGTGTCGTAGTTGGCGTTAGAAGTTTTGGCGAGAATTTGCCCTGTCGTACCGCCAGTCGGTACGCCCGGGCCAGTAGCCCCGGTGGCTCCCGTGGCACCACTTGCTCCTACTGGACCGCTAGGGCCAGAGGGGCCTTGAACACCGGTTGCTCCTGTCGCGCCCGAAGCACCCGCCACGCCAGCTGGCCCACTCGGCCCTTGAAGGCCTTGCGGTCCAGAAGCACCGGTAGGTCCGCTAGCTCCCTGGAGGCCGGAAGCTCCAGTTGCTCCAGTAGCACCAGCTGGCCCGCTTGGGCCAGTGGCTCCTATGGTTGCAGCAGGGCCTGGTTCACCTTGAGGACCTTGGGGGCCCGTGGCTCCGGTGGGGCCAGGAACAGTGGAGGGAGCACCGGTTGCTCCGGTAGCACCTTGTGTACCAGGAGTACCGCTAGCACCAGTCGCGCCTGTTGCGCCAGTAGGTCCTGCGGGGCCAATTGGGCCAGTAGCACCTTGTTGGCCAGCGACAGTGTTTAGCTTATCTTGAACGGTTTGGGATAGGTTACTAGTGGTGATGATGTTGTCTTTAAGAGAGCCATTAGGGTTGTGGGCTTGGGATAGGTAGTCGTTGAGGATGGAGCCCCAGTTACCTTCGTCACTGCCGGGGATGGGTAGTCGTACCATTGGTTGTTTATTTCACCTCCATAGAATAGTAATTGTATATATGTTTAACCCTCTTGTGGTTAACTTACTATTATGGTACCCCCCCCCCGTTAGGGTTTGTCAAGAAGAAAAGAATAGCTGCCACTGGCAGCTATTCTTTTCTTTATATGAAATCGCCCTTATTCCTCTTGCCGGGTGATGACCGTGCCGTCAGTGTAGCGGTTGCCCTCCCAAACATTGCCACGCGGTGCGCCGACAGCATTCAGGCTATTGGCTGGGCCGTAGATACCACACTTGCCAGAACTGCCGCGCCCGAAGATGTTTTCGGTGATAGTCATATTTGACGGTGCAGGGTACGGCTTGCCGGGGTAGTAGCCCGGGTTGATGCAGTAGCCCGCCTGGCGATAGTCGCCGTTGATACCAATGTCAAACGATGATTCGAGGTAATTGCGATGGATAGTAACCCGCTCGATTGGTGCGAAGTCACCGTAGAATCCTATCACGGCCGAGCAGCCGGCATCGTTGCCTGGGTTGGAAATCTTTTCCCAGTCACCGCAGGTTGCGTAGTTGTGCTCGATCACAAAGTCACCGGTACCATTACCGCCGAAGGCGTTGTAATGGTACTGCCCGCCCAGCTCCATGCCATGCACCCAGTTGTCTTTAGCCTCGCAGTAGTTGTCGCACTTGATTACACCTTCGCTGCCATGGCTATTAACCCGGTACACAAACACGTTGTTGCGGCCGATATTTTCCCACCAACTAAGGCCTTGTGGATGCACTTCGGTATCCTCGATTAGTACTGGGCCGTGGTTGCTTTGCTCGGCAAATATCACACCCTTTACCAAGGAGTTGCGAATGGTGACGCATGGCGTTTCTTTGCTATGCGTGCCGTTGCCCGCCTGAACGATGATGTCCTCATTCACGATTTTCGAGTCAATCACGACACCACACGACCGTATGATTGTTGGGCCGGCATAATTCGTGAGCGTAACCGGGGTACGAGTATCACCCGGGAGACCCTGCGGGTATCCGGTGTTCTGCGGGCCAGGCCAGCAGCCGCCCCATGGGTCGGCGCCGCCAGGAGTATTTGGTTCGCCCACACACCCGGCCGGTGTTACCACTGGAGGTGTCGTAGGCTCTGGATTCCATGTACACTCTGGCTGATTGCCACAAGGGCCAGCATCTGGATTGTTAGGATTTGCCGCCCAATCGGTTTGTTCGGTAGTCAGCGGCTTGCCATTGTCCCAGGTATTGCCCGTGAACTCATTGCCTGGCCTACTAAGGTCTAGCGATGTGACTGGTCCGTAGCCACCACAGACATACGCGGCCGGACTCCACTGCCACGCGGCGTCTTTACCGCGCTGGAAAACGTTTTGGATGAACTTCACATCATGCACTTGATCGGCCCCAGGCGCACCAGTTGAGCCGCCATAGGCACAGTACCCGCCATTTGTGGCCGCGTAGTAATTGCGCTTGAGTGTACTATTGTGCGGTGGCAAACCGTCGTGGCTATAGCCGGTTTGGTTCGCCGAACAGCCCGACGTTTCACCACTGCCATCAGTTGCGGCATAGCTCTTTACATTACAGTAGAGAGTATTGTGCTCGATAGTCGCATTGGCACCGATACGGACAGTAGAGTTGTGGGCCTTGCCTTCTGGGTCCTCCATTGGGCTGTGCAGGTACGAATCTTTGATCGTACAACTAGAACAAGTAGCCATGCTACCGCCGCCCGATAGATTCACCCGCTCGGCCGTGTAGCTACAGTACATCAGCGCCCTCGTGATAATCGAGTCTGTGACCACTGTGCTGTCGGTAATGGTAAACGATGCTGTATCGCAGCGGTCGGAATCGATATGCACGCGACCATTGATATGTGAGTTGCGGATAGTCACGTTTTTGGCACGGATATCCAGCCAGCAGTTGACTTGCTTGCCGTCAATCACGGTATTTGGCTGCGTAATGATACATGGGCCAGTGTAGTCTGTAAGCTGTGTCCCGACAGGTACGCCAGTGTTGTTTGGTCCCGGGAAACAACCGCCCCATGGGTCAGCACCGCCAGGTACATACACCTTGGCACCTACCGGGTAGGCTGGGTATTCGGATTGGTTGAGCTCGGTCACTGTCACACGCTCGGTCGAATCACAGGTCCCGGTGTTGGTAGGAGGCGTTACCGGCGGAGTCGTTGGCGGGGTGGTATCTACTTCCCTATCTTCTACAACGACATCCACCCAGTAGTTACTAGACTGGTAGGTATCTGACGGGAAGGCGCTTGCCGCCCCATACTTATATACACCATTGCCACCATCGGTACCATTTGCGAGTGCGGTCAGTATGCCGTTGGTATGAGCGCCCTCGGCGAAGTAACTATTGTTGGCAGCATAGGTGCCATTTGGTGCGTAGTATGAAGCAATATAGGTGGTGTTGGCCGTAATCTCGACTGGTTCGGCAAAGTAGGCGGTTTGCCAGCCGGTGGCTGTTTCGTCTGTAAAGGTAACAGTAGCGAGGCGAGTGCCGTCTGCCGCCCACAGGCTGCCGGTATGCGTACCGGTATTACCCTCGCCCTTGTAGAACTTAATGCCCTTTACGACAGTATCGGCAGCACTACGGAACTTCACACCGAGCTCTACGGCATCCGGGTCATTCACTGCTGGCGTAGCGGGCACTGCATCATCTGGCCACAAGCTAACCATAGTTGCAGGCGGCTGTACGGGTGCATTGTAAACCGTCACATTCACTGGAGCTGAAGTAGCGGTGTTACCTGCAGCATCCTTGGCTATTGCCGTAATAGTATAGGTGCCGTTTTCAACAGTAGTCGTGTCCCACTCGGTGTTATATGGTGCGGCCGTATCGGCATCACCGAAAGCTGCACCATTGATAGCGAACTGCACGCTTGTTACTGCGGTGTCGTCGCTAGCATCAGCCGTAAGCGCCACTGTGCCTTCGACTGTTTGGTCGGCAGTTGGGGCCGTTACGCTAACGGCAGGCGCGGTTGTGTCTGGCTTTTCAGTAATGACATCTACCCAGTAGCTGCTTGCTTGGTAAGTTTTATTCGGAAAACCACTCTTGGATGCATACTTATACACGCCATTGCCACCATCGGTACCATTCGCTAGCGCGGTCAGCGTATCGTTGGTGCGAGCAGTCGCAAAATAGTTGGTAGTTGATGAGTAGCGGCCCTTTGGTGCGAAATACGAAATAACATAGGTAGTGTTGGCCGCAATATTGACAGGCGATGTAAAGTACGCCGTCTGCCAGCCACTTGCCGTTTCGTTTTTGAATGTAACGGTAGCCAGGCGCGTACCCGACTTCGACCAAAGCGAGCCGGTATGCGTACCGGTATTTTGCGGGCCTTTATAGAACTTGACGCCCGTTACCGTAGTCGCAATAGAACTACGAAACTTCATACCCAGCTCCACTGGCACCGTGTCAGAATCGGTAATAGTTGCCGGAGTAGCATTTGTCGGCAAAATAGATAGCGGTGCTGCCTGTGCTTGTCGTGCAAAGACAATAAATAAGCCGATAACGGCGGCGAGAATAACTGCTGCGATGGGCGCACCCAACCATAGTTTATTCTTACTTAACATTGGTACTTGTAGCGCCATTCGGCCTAATCCAAAAAAATGGTTGGTACCTACCCCTGTTCTCCAGCAAATAAACTCCGTAGCATTTTAGTTTTTAGCCTTCTAGAGCAGCCTCTATGACGGTGCAGCATACCTTTCCAGACCCCAAAA
>Ga0209572_1000639_pt1 | contig 44101 bp, 59 predicted proteins | sample EBPBio232012_DNA_FD_185867 | JGI IMG/M metagenome (GOLD analysis project Ga0209572, IMG submission 185867) | Wastewater treatment Type I Accumulibacter community from EBPR Bioreactor in Madison, WI, USA - Reactor 1_1/23/2012_ DNA (SPAdes)... | ecosystem: Engineered > Bioreactor > EBPR >...
TCTATGTATTCCATTTTATTTTGATTTGTGAAGAAAAGCAGCCGCTAACAACTTTCTTTGCATAATCCGCTACAATCATATTTACAAGGTTCACCACTTTTATAACATTTCTGTGAAGGCGCACTATTCGCTAACACAGTTTTGCCGACAATAGCTGATTCTACATTACTTTCAACAATTCGTTCTTTATCGTTCATTTGCTCTATATTTAAAGTTTGTAATTCTAAGAAACCAGCATTGCACCTTTTAAAGCGTAAATAATTGCATCTCTTACGGTGTGTAAGTCTTGGTAAGTTTGGACATCGTACATACCAGTTTTAATATCAACCACATCAATCAAAAACCTTTTTAAGTGGTCATATTGTGGCTTACCAAATCCATGGTCAGTTGAAATATAAATCCGTTTTCCTTTGTAATTAGCATTAAAAAGGTGTTCTGTGTAGTCAATTATTTGACGCTTTTGAATGACACATCCTAATACTTTCATTTTTATTTTGATTTGTGAAGAAGGGCAGCCGCTAACAAGGTATTAGCTATATGGCGGCTGATGTGCTTCGGTTAAACATTTGTTCTTAAATCAACTGTGGTTCTTCGTATCGGCTGTGGTGCTGAAAAACCGCCACATCGCTAATACCTGAACCGTTACCTGCAAGGCTACCACTCGAAAACCTCATAGTCTGTAAACTCTTCGTAAGACAAAAAATGGTTTGAAGTTTCCCATAATTTTGAGCCATTTTCAGGCTCTTTATTTTCACGCCAAAAACAAGCCTGTAAAAGCGTATTCTCAGGTGAATCAATCCTCAACTTTAATGCGCCACTCCAATGCTTACATCTAACCATTTTGCCATTCATCATTTGTTTTTTAGCCCATTTCCAAGAGCCTTTTAGTCCTAAGTTTTTGATAAACCATTTTTTCATTTTCATTCTATAATTTACTTTCCTGCTATTAATCCGCCCAGCAGGTACCAGCTGTTTGGCAAAAGCTGCCATAAAGTTTTGTGCGAAAATTGAACATCCGTTAGGCAGCCTTCGCCAATACCTAAAACGTTATCGGTAATTAAAAGAACCACCGAACTAAATCCATTCCGCTTGACTTATAATTTTGCTTCTGCATATCATTAAAAGGTATCTTTTTAACCATTGCGTCTGGTAATCTTAAATTAGTATATTGAGTATATCGTTCTAATTTAAGTGTTCTGCCATCGCCTGAACAAAATTGATAACAAGCTCCATTATAGAGAATGTAATCACCTTTTTTGACTGGATATTCTTTGCGACCAATCTTAACAGCCGATAACACGGGTTTTGCGTCAGCAGGGGTTTCGTTTTTCAAATTATCTGTATTCATATTATCAAATTTTAGTTTTTCAAATCAACTTTAGTGCTATCAAGCCCTGCCGAACGCAAAGCCCGAAACCGTTAGCGGCAAGGCTCGAAATCATTACAATCGTTTTTCTGTTGTGAATCATCTTTCACTGCTTTACCTAAGTAACCTAATCCGCAATCGAACTGGTTTTCTCCTTCGTTCCAGTACAGCCATTTGCACCTTGAACAAGAATGAACTTCACCTACCACAGTATTGCCGACAATAGCTGATTCTACATTACTTTCAACAATTCGTTCTTTATCGTTCATTTGCTCTATATTTAAAGTTTGTAATTTCTTCTAAATCTCTTTTATGCTTTGCCGGCATAAGTCTCCCGATTCTTACGATGTATTTTTCATCCTCATAATATGACCCTTTGAGCCGATTGAGGATATGTATAGAGACATTCTCCTCCTTACAAGCCGCAACCAAAGACCCGTAATATTTATGGATTCCGGTCTCTTTATTAAATGTGTGTACTACCTTTCGCATTTTAATTTTTTACGTGAATTAATTGAACAAAATTAATATGTGGAATATTACTGACCAAACTTTTTGTCATTTATTTTTAATATTTCTGTAAAATAATTTAGACCATAGCAAAATGTAACCAAATTAATTATAGTTTTCCGATTATATCTTCGACAGTGATCCACTTTTTACGCCTATCCATCCGGTTATTTATACGCCATAATCCCCATCGAAATTTGGTTATATACATATATTTGTTGCGCCGGTAGGCAAAAGGATTATCAACATCATCAAACACGTGTGTAGGATCTGTAGGGAATGTTTTTTGAATCAACCTAATGACTGCATCAACCCCATTGATATCAATATTCCTGCTTATCTTTAATTGCGACTTACCACCTTTTAAATCCCTAATTATTGTATCTATATCCATCTTATTCAGTAATTTTAAACCAACCATCTTCATGTTCTACGACATTGACGTCATACATGAATTTTTTTGATAATTCTTTATGTACATTCCGGTTTTCGATAGTAAAGCCGGAAGTACTTGCTTGATGCACCTTTACTCCTTTCAACTGATTATTATTAATCCGAAAGAAACAACCCTCTTTAGTAAAATTAAATTCAAGTTCATCTCCATATTCAAATCCTATTTTTTTTGCTAAAAAAGCATTAAAATAGATTGATGTATATGGTTTAATTGAAAAAATCTCTTTATTCATATTTTTATTTTTTTTAAAATGGTGTTAAATTAATATCTATTATCATCCCCTTTTCTGCGACAAAAACATTCTTACCTGTCTGCTGCTCAACTTCATTGATGAATCTTTTTGCATCAGAATTTGTGTCCGAAAGATGAATCAAAACAATGTTATTGACATTTGTTAAATCATTAGATTTCAAAAAAACTTTACAAGTCTTAATCGACATATGTGATTGAATTACTCTATCTCGTACAAACTTATTGCTTATCCTTAATTTCTCATCAATTATCATATCACAATAATTCGCCTCAATTAAGATATTATTAATATTAGCAAATCGATTGGGGACATAATAAGTATCGGTAATAAATAATAGATTCCCACATTCTGAATGTTTTATAAAAAATCCGCATGGCTCTTTTGCATCGTGCATCACTTTTACCGGGATGATTTTAAATTTGCCAACAAAAAAGGGACGATCAATTGTTATAGCATTGAGTCTATGACTTTTTATTGCCATGCCTTCAATCGTCCCTTTCGTTGCATAAACATTCATCCCATTTGTTAAAGCATCAGGAACACCTTTGCAATGATCTTTGTGTTCGTGTGTAATTAATATGCCACATACCTTTTGTAAGTCGTAATTCATTGCCTCTTTTACTTCATCGAAATGCACACCACATTCAAGTATCAAAGCTTCCGTTTTATTTTCTAAAATATAACAGTTGCCTTTACTCCCTGATCCTATAACTTTCAGTATCATGCTATCTGACATTCTCCCACGACTAAAGTCTGTGGGGTTCTGCAACACGCACAGCGCAACCGCTCACGTTATGTTGCAAGGTCGATGCCCTCAACCCGAATTTTTTGATATTCAATGCAGCGTTTAAATCTCTATTTAACTGATGTCCATTAGAGCAAACCCAATCTCTGTCAGATAGTTTTAGGTTTTGGTTTACATCTCCACACACATTACAAATTTTAGAACTTGGTTCAAACCTTCCAATTACACGAAGGTCTTTGACTTTATACTCTAACATTTGTCTAAACATTCCCCACCCACAATCATTTATAGATAATGCGAGATTATGATTTTTAACCATATTTCCAACTGCAAAATCCTCTATACAAACTGTTTCGTATGTTGTAGCGAGATACGTAGTTAATTTGTGAAGATAGTCCTTACGCTGATTGGAAATTTTCTCATGGAGCTTAGCAACTCTCAACCTTTGCTTTCGGTAGTTGTTGCTTTGCTCTTTTCCTTTTTGAAATTTCCTTGATAAGGAACGCTGTTCTTTTTTTAATTTATTTAAGTTTTGTCTAAGATATTTTTGGTTTTCAAAGAATTCTCCATCTGATGTTATTGCCAAATGCTTTATTCCCAAATCAACTCCTACAGCACCGTTTCCAGTTTTTCTTTGTTGAGTAGATTCAAAAGTTATTGAAACAAAATATCTTCCAGTCGTGGACTTTGATACAGTAGCGAATTTTATTGTACCTTCAATATGTTTGTCTTTAAAAAACTTAACCCATCCTACTTTGGGAATAAAGAATTTATATTCATCAAAATTAATCTTTACATCTTGTGGAATCCTAAAAGATTGTTTACTATGTTTTGATTTAAACTTTGGAAAACCTTTTTTGGCTCTAAAGAAGTTTGAAAACGCTTTGTCTAAATTAGATATAGATTGTTGTAGTTGTTGAGAACCAGAAAGATTAAGCCATTCAAAATCTTCCTTTTTCTTGAATGATGTCAACTCTTTCATCAAATCAAAACAAGAAAGTGTTTTTTTATCTTCTTGATATGCTTTAATCTTTTTATCCAAAGCCCAATTATATACAAATCGACAGTTTCCAAAAGATTGGTTTAACTTTTTGGATTGAGATTTTGTAGGATTAAGTTCGTATTTTATTGACTTTAACATATCTTATATAAACAATGCAAATATATAACTTTTATTTTAAACTACTAAATATTTTAGCAAAATTATTAACCAAATTCATCCCACGGTTGAAAACACGTGGGCTTTCTTTGACTTTAATTTGTAATTCGGTAATGTTCTGTAATTAAATTTTGCAAGGACTAAATCAGATTCGTTAATATCAAGTATTACATTTAATTTTACATCATAACCGACCCACTGATTTGATTCGTTGCATATTAATACATTCATACATTTAACATAAAATCCTTCTTTACCTTGAATCTCTTCAATAACTTCTTGGATATTATCTACTACAGGCATCCCACCCCACACACAATCTGTAATCTCTAAAAAATTGTGGGCTTTATCAATGTGATAGATATAATCCGTTTTTGGTACGTGTATCATTATTTTTGTTTTTTTTGTTAATACGATGGTGATTCTAATTCAACAACCTCAATATTATCAATATTGATAATATCATCGGTATTAGCATTCTCTGCAATATCATCTTGTACTGATTCTGATAATAAATCAACATTATCTTGTTCATCAGACGTGAATAATACTGAATCATCGGAACTATTAATAATAATCTTACAAGCTCGTGATATGACAGTTTTTAGACACATTTGATCCTCAAAATTCTTGTGTGCCGGTGATCCGCCTTTCATTACCCCCTGGTCCCACGATTTTTGAATCTGTTGAATAGACATTATCTCTGCAAATGTAGTACCGTCTGTCAACGTACAAACGGCATACACTCCTTTTATTTTACCTCCGATATTGTCTATTGAAGAAACATGACTTTTTATTTTCTTGAATCCATTTTCAATATCAATTTCAAATGTAAATTCATCATTTTCATAAATCACATTAGCAGCAATATTAGCCAATTTCCCGTACCGTTTTGCAATTGCTATTGTTCCCTGATATGAACGTTGACATTCTAATTTTTGTCCATAAGGGATAAAATATACTTGATTTTTTGCAGGATTAAGCCCATCAGCGACCATCTTGAATAGGGCATTGGCAATACTTGATTTAGTACATAATTCAATTAAAGGTTTATCTTTCCCTTTCGGTATTTCAAGAAGCTTGAACCAAGCCGCCTGTAATGCGTTTGAAGGTTCATAATTAGGAGGGATAACTAATTGATTCAACGATTTCAATTCGTTAATCTTCATCAATACCTGTGTTATTGTCTCTTCTTTAAAAGAAGATGAAGAAGTTTTTGCGACTGTTTTTTCATTTACATTTGTCATAGCTATTTATATTTAAAAGTTAATTGTTTATCTGTTGTGACATTAAGTTTTATAATTTGGGATTTTGTTTCTAAGAAATTGTTTGTACTTTCAGCATTGTCGATAAAGATAGGTGCATTAATGTTATTAAAGAAAGAAAGAGTGTTAATAATTGCTAAACCTGCATTTATTTTTGATGCAGTATTTGCTGATTCATAAGGAATTCCATTTATTAACGTTTTGCAGCACGGTACCTCCTGCCCATTGATTTGTGTCTCAAACATTCTAAATGTGACATATTCAAATTTACCATTTATTTTTTCTTCAATATAATTAACTCTTTGTTTTTCAAATTGAAGAATAGCAAACTCAATTTTTTCAAGCCTATTCAGTTCTTGTGCAAGTGTCGATTCTTGATGTTTTAGTTCTTCAATCCTTGCATCTATCAACTTGATTTGAGTTTGATTGCTTGATTTTGCTGATAGTTCATTAATCTGTATGTTAATATCATTTACCTCATTCTGTATTATAATCCTTCGCTCCTTCAATTCTTGTGTCATTGAATCTTGTGCAGGTTTATCTTCAATTCCTTTTTCAAGCTCAATGACATTGGCTCTTAATTCTTGTAGTTCATTATTAGTTGCTTTAGCGTCTGCAATATTTTTTTCTATATCCGGGAGTTCTTCAGATTCTTTTTTTAGCCTTTCAAGTTCAACTTTTTTTGATTCAGCCTCTTTTTGTGCAGCATCTAAATTCAAAGTCAATTGTTGTAATAAATCTTCTATCGTCTTTCTTTCCTCAACTAATTCTTTCCCCTCAAGAACATTTTTATCAAGCCGTAGCTTTTTAGAAGCATTGAAATTATGAATAAATTCATCTTTGTTTAGCCTGATAGTTTCTGCCGGTAATGACTGTTGACATGTCGGACACTTACAAGAAGATTCGTCAAAGTGTGGTTGTTGTTCTGTATTAATTAGCTTCCATTGCTCCCTTTTTTCTGTCAACTTACCTTCAATCTCGTCTGCTTTCAATAATCCATTTTGAAACTTTGAATTAAGATTGACAATAGAAATATCTATTTGTTCAATTTCTCTTTTTAATGAGTTTATTTCATTTTCCGGATTCTTATACGAAGCCCGGATATCTGATTCAATCTCTTTTTCAAGCTTAAACTTAGTGGTTTTTAACTTATATAAACGCTCTAATCGCTCTGTATATTCCTTGTTTTGCAAGGCTAATCGTTCAGTAAAAGAGGTTTCTGCATCAATGACCTGTTGCAGGTCCTTTTGTAAACTTTGTAGTTTTGTATTAAGAATTCTTTTTTCATCTTCAAGCCCTTTGACATAAACCGGATTGGGCTTACTTCTTTCTGCTTCGTCTATCCTTGAGGGAATAAACTGAATTTCATCCTTTATTCGTTTCTTCTTATTAGCAGTTTCTGCCTTCGCCTCTGCCATAGTTTTGCCATGACTTAGAATATTACCTATAATTTGAGAATGATCTGTTTCCATATCTGATTCTGAAAGAATTTCAGAATCGGTTATCTCCCCGGCCAATGAAAATATTATTTCCCTCCTTTTTTCCCAATGAAGTGTGTGGAAGTAGTTGACGTTTGTCAACAATTTGAATAATCCTTCATCAATCAAATCCTTAATTTTTGACTGATAATCCATTTGTTTCAGTGGAACTTCATTCCAAAAGTATGTAGTTTCATTCCCTGTAAACTCAAGATCATCAGACCCCCTCTTTTTCTGCCATTTTTCTGAAAGCACTCTTTTTAGAGTAATTTCTTTAGAATCAACATCAAGTACCAATTCTACAGAATGTTCAAGCCTTTCAATGATTTTACCTTCTTTATCATAGGTTTTTATCTCGAAGTCTTTCCGGTCTTCAATATCCTTTCCAAATAAGCACCACAAAAATGCATTTACGATTGTCGTTTTTCCTGTGGCATTGTCACCGGATATGTTGTTTGTTGTGGTATTGAAGTTAAACTCCGCATTGCGGATTCCCTTGAAATTAATAAGGGACATAGCTTTTAAAATAATATTCATATCTTTGTTTTTTATTTTTTTTGTTGATAATATTTTATAAAGTCTTAGCTTAATTCACTAAGACTTTTTTCTTTTCGGTGAATCAGTTCTATGAGATTACTCTGAACTTTTTCATTTTGAACCCTGTCGTGAACTATGTGAATAAGATGCTCTAACTGTTCAATCGTTTCACAAGAAGCAATCCACGATTCAATTATTGCTTCATTATCTTCTACCATCGTGATTTGCCGTTTGTTGATAATTGAATTTTATCTTGTATAGCTTGTTCCAAAATCTGGAGTTCGCTATTTGAAAGCGTATCATACGCCTCCCTGGTTATTTTTTCCATTTGGTCAACAGAACGAGCCATCTTAACCCGATTCAATAATTTTCTTAGTTGCTTTTTCATTTTTTATAATTTTTGTTTGTTAATTAATATACCACAAAGATAATACCCTTGCACTCTCTTATCCAAACTTTTTGCTAATTATTTTTAATAAAAATGTATTTATTTCCAGATCAACCCAAAATATAACCAAAACAATTACACTTTTTGACTATTTTGCGTATGATCATATTTTGAAAATTCACAAATAATATTAATATACTTATGTGAACAAAATATTAAATAATATATATTCATTAATATATAATCAAATAATATTAACATATTGTAAGCATTTAAAATTATCCGGTTCAGGTGTAACAAATGTTACAGCAATGTTACACCAATGTTACAGTACTGTAACATGCCTCAAATCCACGTATAACAAGGGTTTCAAAGTATTCTTCAATATAAATGTTACAGTGTTACAGTGAATTAAAAATTTAAAAAAAATATTCGGATAAAAATCAAAAAAAATAAAAAAAGTGTAACAAGTGTAACATTTTGAATATTATAATATGTACAATTGATGTGTATCAATACATTATAATAAAAACAGGTGTAACATTAGGTGTAACATTACTGTAACATTTACTGTAACATTTTTGGTGAAATTGGTCATTTTCTCCAAAAAATAGTTTATATTAGAAAAATATATATATGTTTTTACAAGTTTTTGCCAAAATTAGAAATTATCAAATTAAATATTATTATAATATGTTAATATTATCACAGATAGGTCAATTTATATTACATTTGCCTTTTAAACGCTCCTCAAGCATGACAGAAAAAATTAAGATATACGATAACAAACGAAGTGAGGAGCGTTTTTTTATCGGGCACAAGGGGAGCGGAGTAATCTTTTTCACTCGAAATTGACAAACCTCCCCTTTTAATTTTTTGTTATGAAAGAATTAGTAGGTTTTTATCTTAAGTATTTAGAAGGTGATTTCTCATTGACTGTAGTCGATGACAAAAAAGCGTCGATATGCAAATGGACCGAATTACAAACAAAGAAGTTAAATAAGGATGAATTTACAAATATATATTCATCACCAAAGGCTCGAGGAGCAGCATTGATAACCGGTTATGATAATCTTGAAGTTGTCGATGTTGACCTGAAGGTATTCAGTACTACGCCCGAAAAAGAAGAATTTTGGAATACCTTATTATCATTATTGCGGGAGGCAATTTATGATTTCGATAAAATATTTTCGATTTACAAAACAAAAAATGCGGGCTATCATATTCTTTACAAAACAAAAAGATGCCAACCATCTCAAAAGTTAGCAAAACTTGAAAATCATACTCAGGCAGTTATTGAGACTAAAGGGAAAAAAGGGTATGTTATCATGTACCCGGACGGTTGTGTTAACGGTATTGAGTATAAGGATATTCAATATATCAATGATAAGGATTGGAATTCATTAATGTTGATATGCAAATCATTTGATTATATTATTGAAGATAATATTATTGTTCAACCTAAACAGACAAAAACACACAACAATGGTATCACACCATTAGACGATTTTAACTCGCAAAATAAGGTGTGGGATGTTATTAATGAAGAATTTACAATCGTCAAAAATCTAAGTGATAGGTTAGTTTTAAAAAGGATTGGTTCAGAGAATTTTTTATCAGGTAGCATATTCAAAGAATCAGATCTATTATATTTATTTACAACAAGTACCATTTATCCGGCAGAAAAAGGGTTATCTGCCGCTGCCGCATACGCATACAAGTATCATAACGGTGACTTTAACAAAGCCGCTAAAGACTTGTATAATCAAGGTTTTGGGTCACGACTTGAAAAGGAATACAAGGAAAAGGAAAAGATAATAATTAATGAAAATATTGATTATGAATATAATAATGAGGACATTATATTTCCAATTGATGTTTTTCCACTTCAATTCAAAAACTTCATCCTACAATGTAATGAAAGGCTTGATACCGTTATTGATTATGCGGGATGTAGTTTGCTATGGGCGGTATCTTTGATAATCGGAAATAGTTTACAAGTGAAGGTAAAAAATGGGTGGTATGAGCTCCCTGTCGTTTGGTTTTCTTTAGTAGGTAATCCGGGTATTGGAAAAACTCCCTCTATAAGATTAATGTTAGCACCGTTAATAAAGGAAAACAACAAAAAGATTAAAGAATACATTGAAAGAAAAAAAGAATATGATGCGTATGAAAAGTTATCAAAAGCGGAAAAAGAGAAACATATAGACGTTGAACCACCTTCAAAAAAACAAAACATAGTCGATGATATTACAATGGAAGCATTAATTGACCTACATGAAAATGTTCCTCATGGAATAGGAATATTCAAAGATGAATTAGCAGGGTGGCTTAAAGATATGAATAAATACCGGTCCGGGTCAGATCTTGAAGCCTGGTTATCATCGTGGAGCGGTTCAAGTATTAACATTAACAGGATGACACGTCCAGGATCTTTTGTTGAAAAACCATTTATGCCGGTAATTGGTGGAATACAACCCGGAATATTAAATACATTATACAGCGAGGATAAGAAGGATAATGGGTTTATGGACAGAATGTTAATTTCATTCCCGGAAAATATAGTACCACTTTATAATGATAAAGAAATAGATTATGATGTGTTGAAATGGTATGACATGGCAATAAAAAAAACTATTTCATTAATAGAACAAATTGATGATGATAGGAATAAAGTAGTTTTTTCCACGAATGCAAAAAAGATGTGGATAGATAAATTTAACGAAATTAGCAACAAACAGAATTCAGAAAATGAAAATGAGTACTTTAAGTCGATGTACCCAAAACAAAAATCCTATATCCCTCGTTTTGCACTCATTCTTAACGTCTTATTTTGCACCATTGACGATAAATATAGTATTGATGTAATATGTGATAAGGCGATGGAAGGGGCGATAAAATTAAGTGATTATTTTGTCGCTCATGCCAAAAAGATAAAATTTGAAAAAAAGGTTACTGAAGACATGGAAAATGTAACGAATAATCACAATTCGATATATGAAAAAGTCAAAGCTGCATACAATAATGATAACAACTTCAATAGAAGCAAATTAGCAGACTTATTATCAGTATCACGCATTACAATTATCCGTTATGTAAATGAAATAAAAGATGCGCATGAAGGTAAGTATTAATGATATTGTTATTGGGAAGATGCAGGGTGAAGATGTGATAATTATAAAATCAGTCGATTTGATTAATGATGACGGCACGTATTTTAGAAAAGCAAAAGTGAATGAAAAACTTGTCGAATTGATAAAAGAAGAATTATCCTCATTTGACACCAATCCTGCTGAAAATAGGATTAATAAACTTCATTATATGAGCAATAAGAACCCTCTTGTAATAGATTTGGTGAAGAATTTGAAATTGAAAATATGTTAAGGGATTATCAACTCAATGCTATTGAATCAATTGAAAAAGAATTTGATAATGGTGGGAATAGATGCCTCCTTCAGATGCCTACCGGAGCAGGGAAGACTTATGTTTTCTGCGAACTTGCAAAACGTTCTTTTCTGACTGAAATAAAGAAAGTATTAATTATTGTACATAGGAAAGAATTATTAAAACAAGCATACGAATCATTAGGAGAAAGATGTTTTAAAATTGAGGCAAAAATAAAAAATATTAATCCAAATTATGATTATTACGTCGGGATGGTTGAGACGGTTAATAGGCGGATTCAAAAACTCCCGGAATTTGGACTTATTATTATTGATGAAGCTCATATCGGGAATTTCAATAAATTAGACTTCTTCAAAAATGAAAGCATAAAAATTGTAGGGGTCAGCGCCACGCCAAGCAGCAGCAATAAAATCTCTCTATCAGATATGTATAAAAAAATAATAATCCCAACAAGCATATCTTTTTTGATTAAAAATAATTATCTGGTCGATGCTCATACCTATTCTTTTGAAGAACAAAATATTAAAAATGCAAATTTTAAAACAGATAGGTCAGGTGATTATAATATTGACCAAATGTCACAATTTTATGAAAAAAGAGGCATGATAGAAACGGTAATTAACAATTACTGGAAACACATACCTGGTAAAAAAACAATGGTATTCAACACATCAATAAAACACAATAAAAAGGTACATGAGGCATTTTTAAACGAAGGATTAAAATCATATTATGTAGATTCTTTAATGTCAGATGAAGAAAGAGACGAGAAAATAACTTCCTTTATCGAAGATCCTCACGGCATAATGAATAATGTAGGAATCTTAACAACAGGGTTCGATTGTCCATCAATAGAGGCAATAATATTAAATCGAGCAACAAAAAGTATTAATCTTTATTACCAGATGATAGGTAGGGGCGCACGCACAGCAAAGAACAAAGAATATTTCACAATCCTCGATTTAGGCAATAACGCAATTACGCATTCCCTTTATTCTTCTAATGTAGATTGGGAATATTATTTTAAAAAAAGCAAAAAGGAAAGCAATTCAGGGAATGCTGCTCCGACAAAGACATGCCCAAAATGTGGGGGCGTCGTCTATATTAATGCAAAATTATGCCCACTCTGTAATTATGTATTCCCAATAAAAACACCGGCCGAAAGGTTACAAGAAAAACTTGTAAAATTAAATGCCGATGACCCTATAAAAATAAATATAAAAGGATTGATTGAGATAGGTAGTATGAGGGGTTGGAATGTGTATGCATATCCCTACAAAATAGCAGAGCACCTTCTTAATTATCAAAGAAAACATAAAGATATTATAGATGATGATACCCTAATAGCTCTTGCAAACCCTTTTTTTGAGGAATGGTGTAAAATAACTGGAAAGGGAAGAACGCAATGGAATAAGGATTTTTTTCACAATGCAATAAAAAAAGTACAAAGTGAAAAAAAGTGAAAACAAAATTCAAGCAGAATGTTACATGTGGTATAACAACACTTATTGCCTCAAGCAGCAAAAAAACAGAGGCATGATGTTTTCAATCCCAAATGAACTTGGCACAACAAATGCAATAAAAACGGTAATATCAAAATCAATGGGATTACTTGCAGGCGTAGCAGACACAATCGTCATCCTCCCGTCAAAAGAACTTGTTTTTGTCGAATTTAAAACGGACGTAGGCCGTCAATCCAAAGCGCAAAAAGAATTTGAAAAGCGTGTTACCGATTTAGCTTACAAATACTTTGTTATTCGATCATTATCAGAGTTTAAAGAATTAATCATAACTTTGTTAAAAAATATAACATGAACAATTTAGCAACACTATTTATCAAGACAGAAACGATTAAGATTCTTCTTGAAACCTTACAAAAAAAAGGTTCTAAAGGCGTTGAATTGACAATCTCAACGTCAGACAAAAATAACGACTACAACCAAAATGTGTCGGCATGGGTAGCACAATCAAAAGAAGAAAGGGAAGCAGAAAAAAAGAAATTCTATGTCGGCAATGGGCGTGTCTTTTGGGGTGATGGCATTGTCCCAAAAAATGAACCAAAAGAAGAAGTTAATGACACAATTTTTGTAGGTGATGAATTGCCATTCTAAGTTATGATAGATAGAATTAAAGGGATAATTAATGTATAAAGGAAAAAAAGTATCTTTGCAAGAGAGAAAAAAACAAGCGGCAGAAGCATAAAAGTAATGCGCTTGACGTTCCAGTCAGGAGAAGGGGTGCGATACCACCCTGCCGCTCTAATTATTATGAAACAAAAAAAACGCATATCAAAAACTGAATCCATTAAGCAGATTTTAAACCTGCTAAGGAAAGGGTATGCGACAGAGGAGATATTGGAAGAAATCAGTAGCAATTGGGTGTTACCTGAAACGACATTCTATAATCATTTTAAAGAAGCCAAAAAAACATATAATAATGAGCTACAAGAGCAGCAAAAGGAGATTGAGGTAGCAAGAGCCGCAGAGGTAAAGAAAGCCACTCAAAAAGGCTTAAAATCGAAATTTGAAAGAGATGTAGAAATTCAGGACGAAATAGAACATTACAAAAGCGTTCTTTCAGGCGAAAAAAAGGTATCATTCATCTTAGGGCAAAAAGTATCAGCAACAGAAAACCTACCTATCCAACTCGTCCTACTCGTTCAGAATACAATAAACGACCTGCGCAAAGAATTAGCAAAAAGATTAGGCGAATATGCCGCTACAAGTATTAAAGTAGAAGAAGTTAAACCTGATGTCACATACATGACATTATCCGAGCTTGACGAAATGGAAAGGAGACTAAATGGAACAAGCGATTCAACGTAAAGGCGAACTTGAAAGAAAAATAAAGCAAAGACAGTGCCTTATTTCATTGCGACGTTTTTCTGAACACTTTTGGAATATCATTATTGAAAATGATCTTGTTTGGTCAGAACACATGTCAATAATGTGTGATGAGATTGAAGAAGTGTATAAGTTAGTTTTCCAGCGGAAACCAAAAAAACATGACCTTATAATAAATATACCACCCGGCACGTCAAAGACGACAATATGTTCTATTATGGCCACCTGCTGGGCTTTTGCAAACATGCCTGAAATACGAATACTTGTAGCGAGTTATGCAGATGACGCTGTAATAAGTATAGCAGATAAGATAAAGCTTATATTGAATAGCGAACGATACAAAGAGCTATTCACGTGGGTAGCAATACGGCATGATGTCAATAACAAGCACAATATAAAGACGACAAAAAACGGTGAGTTATATGCAGCGTCGGTAAAGGGAACAATTACCTCAAAACACTTTGATATATTGACAGTTGATGACCCAATAAACCCAAAAGATGTAGATAGCCGGAGCGCAATTATTGCTGTTAATACAAAGTTTTACGCTCGTACATTGCCAACAAGAAAGGTAGATAAGGAGGTTACTCCGACAGTAACGATAATGCAAAGATTGGGGGTTAATGATCCGACTGCATATCTGATTGAAAAAAATAAGGAAGGAACAAGACATGTAGTCCTACCGGCAACAAATGAATACGCCGTTAAACCGGAAATATACAAAGATATCTATGTTAATGGGTTACTTGACCCTATAAGACTATCACAAAAAATCCTTTCTGATGCTAAACGCGACTTAGGGTTAACAGAATATGCAGGGCAGTTCGGTCAGTCGCCTGTTCCATTTGGTGGGAACATAATAAAAGATGGGTGGATAACTATTATTGAAAAGACTGATTATTTTCTAAAAAAATCTTTGGTCTTTAATTATTTCCTTGACACTGCATACACGAAAGACACAAAGAATGACCCTACCGGAATGCTAACTGCAACGATAATAGATGGTGATCTGATAGTGTATGATTATTGGGCAAAGCACCTTGAGTTATTTGACTGTGTGAACGAGATAGAGAATACATATAATGAAAAAGGGGATATAAGAAGTAAGGTAATTATCGAAAACAAAGCCTCCGGCATAAGTATCAACACAGAATTAAAGAGAAAGTTCAAAAACAAGATGAATATTTTCTTATACAATGTGAAAGGTAAGAAAGAGGATAGGCTACGCTCGTATGAAGGGTACTTTCAATCTGGCAAAGTAAAGCTTGTAAAAGGGGATTGGAATGAAGCCTTCATAGCTGAACTTACCGGATACCCTGATGTCCCACATGATGAATCAATCGACTGTATAACGATGGCACTTAATTATTATCTTGTCAATGCAAGTCGTGGACAAAGAAAAATGGAAATATATTAATGATTATTACCTTTTAATTGTACTTTTGTGAAAAAGAATTAATAATGGAAAAAATAACAAAAGCTCTAATCGAGGAGATTAATGACATTACCTCTTATTCCGACCTCATTAAATTGCAAAAATTAATTGATGTTGTAATTAATAACGACTTTAGGAATTCAGAAAAAATAAGGAGTGCAGTTGCAGAAACAAAAAAGAAGATTAACACGACTGAACTAAAAAATAAAGAAAACAAATCTTATCGTCCTTTAGACTTTAAAAGATTGAGCGACCCTGATTATAACCCTTACGCACGTAAACAACAAAAAGAAATTGAAGAAGATGAAGGCATTCTTGAAGTGGAATATGAAGACCCTGAGCAGGAAATAAAAAAAGAAACAAGGGGACGTAAACCAAAAAAATGATAATAGCAACACTTACAACGCCAAATGGAATTAATGTATTATTAAACATACCGGAATCGGCAAAAGAAATACCATTCTCAAAGTATGTCAGTGCAAACATAGAGTACATTAGTATTTGCGAGCGATTCGACGAAACAAAAAACAATTATTCTGGAGCACAATTAAATGATATTGTTCGATTTCTTTCATTTGTACTTGATGTCGATCCAAAGGAACTTTTAGGCTTGAAAGTCGGTAACTTAAATGATATTACAAATAAAATCGCCAAAGGATTAGATGCTAAAGGAACGTGGGAGGAAGTTGACATTACGTTATACTTGCTATTCGATTATATTTCAAATATTTTTGCCGTTGAGGATTATGCGAGTAAGAAAATAAGTACATTTGAATTGAACGGCAAAAAGTACAATGTCCCAGAATACTTTAGAACTGCTTTAACGACCGGGTCATCAGAACTAAAAGCATGGCAGGGTTTAGAATGTGCAGAAGCCTACCGGCACATAAATCAATATGTAACATCAATAAAGGATAAATTAGGGGATGAAGATATTTATGTAAGTAAATTAAGCGATGATGAAAAAGATCAACTCGCACAAATTACATATAATGGCTATATGAGGGTATTAGCCTGTTTAGCACAGGAAGAAGGCACACACTTAGCAAATATAATAATGTCTGGGGGTGCTGATGTAAGTGATTACATAGAAAGGAAGGCAAATGAATTAAATCAAATTGATGCAGATACAGCGTTAGCAGTGTTTTTTTTTGGTCTGAATATTGGGGAGACATTAATAAATCAGCTCGTTATGAATATGCCTTTAACCCTCCACAATCAACAACGCCAATAACTTCCGATCAATTAAAAGGTATTGCAGAAATGAGGGCGGCTGCGATAGCTGCATTTGAAAGAGTAGGATATCATGCCTTTATTTTTAAGGCGTTGAACATAAGACTGTACAATAATTATATGGATGCGTTAAATGATAATTTTAAAAATCTACTACGAAATATACACCTATTCAATGGCAGTGAACATGTATGATATCACTTCCTTATTATCCATCTTATAGCTGCCCTTGAAAGTCCATACTTAATAATAAGCTGCCCTTCGCTCATCCCTGCGTTATTGTCGTCAATAACAAATCGTCGGACTAAGCTGTTGTAAGGGATAAAGGCAAAAGAATCTTTTTGCGAGCGTGTTACAATATCGACGCACAAGATTAATTTTATTATTGTCTCCCTCTTAGGGTGATCTTCGCTATAATCATTGATCATTCAAAAAGTATTTTTGATTCTTCTTTAACTTAAACTTATCGTACAAAGATAAAACAGCATTACCACAACAATAGCTAACATTGCTAAGTTTGTATTTGTCATGAATGTTAATCAATCCGGCATAATTAAAAGAATCTATTAAAGTAATTATATGCTTGTATTCAGATTTTGGGATTCGTTCCCAATGAAATTCTGCCATTTTTTCACGAGTTTAGTCCTACAAAATTATGATTAAATGTTGATATAAAAAATATCTGTTTCACATGCTGCATATTCAACGACCCTTTTCAAGAAAATAGGTGTGTCCAAAGGTGTGTTTTCGTCCCACAATTGCCATTCTGATGATGCAGAATGCCGGTAATAAATATGGTCATATATTACAATTTCTTGTATTACGTCTCCAATCCTGTACGGTATTATCTTACAATCTGATATTTCGTTATAAGATAATTCAGGTGTGTTCAATGAACAGTCAAATTGAGTAATAGGAAATTCAATCTGTCCATCCCTTATCATGTCAACGCATCCACCGACATAGGATTGAACAAGATTAACCTCAATTAGATTGACACCTGATAATGAACACAAAGGAGTTGAATAAGTTAGCCATGCTCCGCCGTCGATGCTGTACGTTATAACGGATGTATCTATTGTTGAATTTACCTGACTATTATCTACACTTATTGTAAGGCAACCTGTTACCGGATTGAAGTCTAAAACCAGTTGTGGATTGTTCTGACAAGGAACGACATAATAAGTAAATGTTAGCGGAGCGCATTCACCGTCGAATGTTACTGTAGCCTGAAAGGTAAAGTTACCGGTTGGATTACAAAGAGTATCACCGACGGTAAAGTCATTGTCATCATCGTATTTATAAGAATAATCTATTGTAAGAATTGTTAATGGCGACGTTCCAACAACTTCCGCAGTCCAGCATAATGAATCTTCAGTTACCTGTAAATTCAAATCTCCATAATCGCACGTTGAACGAGGCTCAAGTGGTTCATCATAATCAGATTGCCCGGTCAAGTTGCCTTTTGTCGGTACAAGGATTAAAGGCGTTGATATACCACTAACACCTCCGTCCCAGTCTTGAATTTCAAGAAGTCGCATCGGATAAGAATGTCCGTCAATATCGACATTTATTATGTCTCTAAAGCCTATATCTCCGACGTCGTAAACTAATATGTTATGTTTTATTGAATCTTGAATAAGCTGTAATGAGCTTAGCCAAAACATCTTAAACAAGTCTTTTAAATCACCGGACCTATTGCCGTATATAAGGCATTCTTTAATTACTGTCCCGTCACTATTAACAAGATTGGCGAGGTTAAAGGAATACCATGCAGTGGTATCATTGCCGTTGTAAATTAATCCTGGTATCATTAAATCTCCATTCTCCATTTTCCTACGAACATTTTTGTTCCCGGCATAATATAAAATTCTATGACCTACGTTGAATGAGTATTCTCCATTTTCATTGTCAGAAATATAAGGTAGGTCATGGGCTGCACGTCTTAATAACGGATCAGGGTCTGTTAAGTTATTGATAAATGTAATCTCCTTATTGAGTGTTGCCCTAAATAACGGATTGCGTGATATTATTTCTTGTGAATAACCCCCCGGATTAATCGTTTTGAAGCCGTCAAATATTTGGTAATCTTTGCCGGGGATATCAATTGCAATCCCTTTTTCGGAAGTTGATGCAAAACCGACCCGAGTGTTTTCTGAAAGAACCGTTTTTTCAAAATTCCGTTTAAGGCTATTGGGAACTACCTGTTCTGTTATGTCGATAAATGTATCCTTGTAAAATCCTTCTATTTCTGAATCGTCAAACAAATTGCTTGTTAATGTTGGAAATAAATAAATATGACCGCTATTCCTTTTGTAATACAATTTAGCATCAAAAAGGTGAACAACGCCTTTTAATACGTCTAAAAATGAAAGATTTGGATCTAATTCATCAGCCATATTAATCGTATCCCCTTCACTATATAATGAACGTTCAGGTATTATACTGAATGTGTTTTGAGCCAACAATTTTACGTGAATTGTATCATCTGCATATTGTTCTGATTCGACATAAAGTATAGATAATGGAGGGATTGTTGCATTTTCAATTTCACAAATTACAGTAACTATTAAAGGTTGATAAAGGGTATTGTAAACCACCGGCATATCAACCTCTTTAATTATCAGAGGTAAATTAGAATAAAGATTATTAATCATCATTATTCTAAGTTTTACACCACCATTTACAGCGTAACGAGTCCTTAGCTCAAATTTTGCTTTTATTCTTATTGTGCCAATAAAACCGGGTGAGCGATAGAAGTATTTATTTTGAAAAATATTTGCAAATACTTCTGGTGAACCACCGGTATAATTATGGCCGGGATCTGAATATATATGAGAAAACGGCAATATTATTTTTTTATTGTCATTGTACTCCATCATCATTAATGTACTTTCCGTTGTCGATACAACCTCAAGTGATCTTCTTGCATTATTATTTTGAACATTTCCATAATCTTCACGGAGCAAGTACATTATCAAACGGCGACCGAAATCACTCTCAAGTAATGTAGATGTGAAAGCCATCCCACAAGCAGCGAATCCTTTTCTTAATAGATATAATAATGAAACAAAGGGTCTCATGTCATGCGTCCATAAAGAATTTTGAACAAGATTTATATTATTTGGATTATTTGTTAACTGCCCCCAATTGACATGCGGCAGCCGTATTGGTGACCCCCCATCCACATACGCGCCCACATTATTCGTTGATGCAATATTCGCTGCGGTGAAAGAGAAGATATCAAAGGGGATAGCATTCAATTTCAACATTTCCGCTTTGATTAGCCAATATGAATTCCCGAGCTTTAATTCAGCCGTATATGTCTGTTCATCTGAAGATACGACAAATAAATCTGTAAAAGGTAGTGTCATGTCACCCAAGTAGGCGACCACCTTACAAGCCTTACCCGCATATTCGCCGGATTGACCGTTTATAAATGGTTCTAAAGCCCGTCTATTACGTGGCGTTCTCTTTAGTGTCAACCCTATTGCCGACGGTATCTCTAATTTATCTGCTAAAAAATTGTTAACCTTTTCCGTTAATCTTAATTGTTCAGGGTCAACATCAAGAAAGTATTTACCGTTTGAGTCAACAAATTGTCCGGTGATGAATGTGTATATTAATTCTACTTCAATCATAATATCCCTATTGCTGCATTTACCGGATTTGCGACATTGCCGGACAACTTAATCCGCATGTTTATACCTTCTTTTATCATCCCCGATTCTGTAACTTTAAATTTTATAAACTTGTTATTGTAAACTAACAAGTATGAGCTACTACCGAGAAACCCTTCAATAGTTCGGACAGCATCGGGTGACATAATAGTCTTTAATTCAAAATCGTACTTTGTATATCCTTTTACATTAGCCAAGTTATTACCGCCGTGTGTGTTATACTTTGTCTGACCCCAATCAGCAATCCCACCTCTATGGGTTTTAATTTCATCTTTTTGAACATCCATACCAATATTTACCTCTTTGAATGTCATTGCTGTATAACCTCCGAGCGGATCTAAATAAAGCACTTGATACGGATATTCATTAAGTCCGCAATTTTTAAACCGATATGTATAGACTAAATCTCCGTCCGTTTGAAAAGTAACGGTGTAATAAGGGAGTGATGATAAGGCAGGAAAATGGGCTGCCCCAATGGGAAAGATGTTTACTTTATTAGCTACACCGGTCATTGTCGATATCACTGTGTTTGCCGGGTTCTTAATAGTCACCGTTGCTGCTCCGTACCCATACAACCAATCAACACTTGTTGCATTGTACATTGATACCGGCAATTTTGGTGACATGAGAAAAACGGAAGGTATTGTTTGAAACTCTTTGTAATTCAAAAGACATGAGTTGATAATATCAATCGTTGCCGAGCTGCTTGGTAAAGGTAATCCGGTCGTTGCCCCTGTTGTAAAGTCGTGTGTTATCTCCCCATATTTAAGTTTTACCTTCATTATCCCTCCACCGTCTTGTAATGTGTTTGTAAGGATTGTGGGTAATAATGTTTTAATGTTGTAAAGCTCATTGGCGAATGATATGTTAGGATTTATGTTTACATTATTGGGTGATATCTCCCGAACATTTGTATATTCAGTGACCCCTGTTCCATCCGTCAATTGATATCCTATCGTTTTTTTGTTTACGAGTGGAGTACCTAAATCTGTTATTTCCATTTTCCACTGAATCAAATCATCCACTGTGATAGGTGAAGTTGGTGAAGATAGTATGTTAACTGACATTATCTTGTTGAATTATATTGTTGAATATTACGTCTTTCAATTAGTCTTGTTTTTTGTTCCTCCCCTGCGAGAACCCCATCCATTACGGCAATACGTGTTTCTTGTGCAACTATCCTCGCAAAGGTAATCATATCTGTATTATTAACCCTTGCAACCATCGGGTTACCTGTGTTAATAGATTGAGGCATTGCTGAGACGAACCCTCCATCCGCATATTTTGAACGGTGAAGAGCTTCGAAGAAAGGTCTATATTTTTGCGTCTTTTCCTTTGTGAAAACAAACTCCCCTTCATGCACGATTCCGGCAGGCTTGAAACCAGTTGAATCTGCTGGCATAATCCCCTTACCTGTATAACCGCCATCGGCAAAAGTAGCAGCCTTAATCTTAGCGATTTGAAAACCTGTCGTTGCACCAATCCCTATTGCTGCTATTGCTCCACCAATCGGACCGAGTGTGGCAAGTGCCTGAATTATCGCCAACGCTCCTGAGACTATTGCTTGTGCTATTTTTGCTTGTTTGTCTTGTTCAAAAGCTTCACGCTGTATTTTCTCAATTTTATCGCTCTTTTCTTTTTCAAGTGCCGCCTCTATTGTCGCATTCCCTTTCGCCTGTTCAAGCTTGTAATTATATTCCTTATCAATAGCGTTCAATGCATTCTTAGTTTCATTCTCTCGTGCTATCTGTTCAAGGTCAAAGATGCCATCTGCTATTATGTTAGCATAATCAAAAGATGCAGCCTTGATTTTTTCTTGATATTCAATTTCTTTTGCTAAGCGTTCCTCCCGAGCTTTGTCCCTCGCTTTTTCAATATCTGAAATGTCTTTGAGATTTTTTTGCTTGTATTTATCCAAAAAGTCAAATACCTTTTTTTCTCCTTTTTCAGAAACGACCTCTCCTATTTCATCCACTGCATCCCTGATAGGCAATTGAGGCAGTTGACCAGGTGTTTTTCTTTCACGTGTCGCAATTCGATTCTGCAGTAATTCAAGCGCCTCTTTCGCATCGTCTAATTTCTTTTTTGCCTCGTTTGATTTTTCGATAATAATTGTTAGTACTTTTGGGTCAACCTCCGTTTGCAACTTTGAAACTAAATCGTTATATCTTTTTTCTAAATCCTTTATGCTTCCGATCCTATAGTCCGGCGCACTTTTTTTACTGCCTGATTTTCTTGTTTGTGTCTTTGTTGACGTCGTTCCTTCATCATCCGGATTCCCCTTTATTGGTTGTTTAACATATTCACGACCGTTGGCGGTTATTTTATATGGGCGTCCATTCGCATCATAATATGTTCTGTTTCCACGTGCTTTTTCTGCATCCCGGATAACTTGCCGTGATGCTATTTTAAGTCTTTCTTCCCTTCCCTCTCTGTTCCCTCCGGAATATTTTAAGGCTTCCTTAAAAGTTAAATTCCCCTGCGCCCATTGTGACCATGCTTGAAAAGCATCTGCGGAATCTTTTAAAAAGTTTTTTGTAAAATTCTGTAAACCAGAACTTACAGCAAAGTCAGACATAGCATTTTTAAGCCGTTGCCATTGACCTGGGATATTATCCATCATCTCTCTTTGCTCATTGAGCAAACTATTTGTTTCGCCAATCGCAATATTACCGGTCTTGATTCTATCGTTTACGAGCTGTTGATTTCCTGCCCATTTGAAGAAAATCTCAGAAACTCCTGCCCCCTTGAGCCCGAGTTCACCTAACAAGGTGATTAATTCAGTTGCTGACCCGCCAGATTTTGATACCAATTTAGATATTACAAGGTTTATAGCTTCAATAGGGGATGTGTCTAATAATTTGTGTAATTCATCTTTTGCCACTCCGGTAACCTTTGCGAACTTATCTAAGTTTTCTCGCATGTTTTGATTTAGCTTAACAAAAGCCGTTCCCCCACGTTCCGCATTAATACCCATTTCGATTATTGCGCTTGATACGCCTAAAATGTCACCTTGTGTAAGTCCTATCGCCTTTCCGACGCCTCCTATTCGGGTAGCAACGTCCGCAATCTCTCCAGCCGATGCTGCGCCATTATTCGCCAGTTCATTGAGTGCATTACCGATAAATTGGAAGTTTTGAGCTAATTCCGTTCCGTCTGACGTCGCCCCAAAAAGGATGTTAGATAATTTTGCAACGGTATTTGTTGTCTCCTCAACGCCGCCACTAAATTCATCGCCTAAAGCAATATTTAAAACATTTACTGCTTCGGTAAACTTTAGTACTCCTTCTTCTCCAGTGACACCAAAACGACCGGCTTCAACGGATATCTTTAAAAGGTCCTGTAAAGTTGTGGAAGTATCAAGAGCCTTTAATCCATCTGTAAGACGTTCGACAGCGTCAGAATTGAGACCGGTCGTTTTTCTTACATTAGCCTGAATGCCATCAATTTCAGCATTCAAAGCGATTATTTGCTTCATAAGTGAAGTCGCTGCTACTCCAGCCGCTGCGACACCGCCCAATGCAAAAGCAGACATTCCACCACCTAACAGACCTCCAGATGCGTTACTTATAAACGTGTTTGCGACATTACCAACAGTTGGATAATTTCCGACGTTCCGTTGACTTCGACCTGTTGCACTTTCTAAACCTAATAAATTCTGATGCTGCTGTTGAATTCTATCTCTTAGTTCAATGCCTCGAGCGGCATTACGTTCAGCCTCTGAAAGTTTATCGTATTCAGACCTTAAATCGTTAAGAACATGACGTAACCCGATTATAGATTTCTTTTTTATTTCGTCGTTCCTGATAGCTTCCTGAACATCCAGCTTGCGTTGTGCTGCCACTCTTCTTATTTCCTCCCTTTCCTGACGCAATAAGTCTCTATTCCCTTGTTCCCATGCCTTTCTTTCTCTCGCCTGTTGAGCCGCATCAGACATATCTTTTTTTGTTGCCTTATTGCGATCCTCAATAGCTTTTTTTGTGTTGTTGATTGCGACGGTTAACTTGCTTTCCTCATCAGTAATCTTAGACATTCCTACATCGTTAATGTCTTTGATTTTCTTTTTTATTTCAGCAAGTTGTTTCTCAAGTGCATTTAAATCGCTCAATTGCGACTTTACACCGTCTATCTTTAAAGAAAATGAAAGTGTCTTAGTTGCCATAATTTGTCAAATTTAAAATCATTTCGTCAATAAAATTATCTATCCTTAACATAAATTCGTGTGATAATATATCGAAATTATTATTATTATCAATAACCTTTGTAACGAATCCTGTTCTTTCACCATTCTTTGAAAACCGACTTGACGCCTTAGTCGGCATGCCCTCTCTCTTATGTATCGTTGCCGTTGCAAATGCAAAACTTTTTGATTCTTTGTCGCTGTATCCCTTTGATAAAAAATAATTTATTAAGGCATCAATGTATTTACTTTTCTTTGCGCCGCTGCCCCGTCTGTATGGGATACGTGATGCAGAAACTCCATAATTGACTTTATTCCAATAATCATTCATAAAAAAATCTGATACAATAGTATCTGCTGCCTGATACGCCTTAAAGTCAATGCTATTAAGCAAACTACCTGTATTGTTGTGTCCCTGATCCTTTAGGTTTGTCTTTATATCTGATATTATCAGATCAGATATTGTCGATATTAATTCTTGTACATCAATCATAATTCTATTGTTATCCTATTAATGACAGAACCTATTAATTTATTCATCCCTCCGGAAAAGGATTCAATTGTTAAATCCGATAATGCTTTAGGCCACACTACATTTTTTAATATATTTGAAAAAGGATTAATTTCAAAATACATATCTTGATTATTGATAATATAATCTTGAGGCAAAAGCAAAGTATTACATTCTTCACATCCAATATTATTAAAAGCTCCTACGGTTGATAATTGTCTCAAAAAGTTTTGCAATAAAATGGACGTGTCATTCTCGATCTCAAATTGATTCCGTGAATCACATATTTTTTTAGAAGAGCAGTTACAAGCGCACACACCATTTTTATCGACATACGAATATTTATAATTGTCGTAATTTTCGGCAATGTAATCTAATACAGCTAAATGGAATGTTATTGAGTTGCTACATTCACCGCCGGCGATACCTTTAATATTTTGTGATTGTGGGATAATTGCAAGTAATGGATATTCAAATGACATGTTACCGGATGGATAACCTTCTTGATTCCATTTTTTCGAATAAAAGAAAGGTTTGTATTTTTCTATTACCGTTTTTTCGAGTTGTTCACGACTTGCTACCTGCCATTCATCTAAGACGGCAAATGTTTGTATTTGTTCACATCTGACTGTGGTTTTTTGTTGTGATAGTGCTAAAACATTGCGTATAGCTGAATATAATTCAATAAATCCAAACTGCATATTATTTTAGTCACAAAAGTACGATAAAGAAAAGGAAGGGGATAAATATAACAAAAATGCAGTATGTAATACAACCACATAGATAAGACAATATAGTCTGAAAAAACAAAATATGATGCACCTTTGTAACATGACAAAAAAGACATTATTGCGACTTGTTAACAACGGAGTGTTATTCGCTAACAGCGACCTGACATTTTTTGAATCTTTTTTTGATGATGATATCCAAATTGAATCACACGTAAAAAACGGTATAGCACATGTAAGGATTGACGATTTGCTTTATTTCGGTACTGAAAAAACATCAGTACAAAGCTATGCAGAATTATTTAAGGAATTACAAAAAGATGATTCTGTTCAAGGTGTTATCATAGAGATTGACAGCGGCGGTGGTCACGATTCAGCAAGTATGTACTTGGGGAATGTTATATCAGAATTAACGGCAGTAAAGCCTGTTGTTGCTTACGGTCACATGATAGCTTCTGGCGCTTATCTCATGTCAATAAATTGTAACCTTATAATTGCATCTAATATATTGAGTAAAATAGGTTCAATCGGTGCTTATGTCAGTCTTAGCAAGATAATGAAGGAATTTTATTCAGAATTTTTTGAAGATGTTTATGCCGAGCAGTCACCGGAAAAAAATGAAGAATTTAGGGAGTATGTAATAGATGGAGGTACTGAAAAATATCAAAAAATGGCAAATGAATCAGCAAGATCTTTTATCAGTGCAGTAAAAGAGAAAAGAGCATTTGTGAATGATGAAGTTTTTGCCGGAAAATTATACACAGCAGAAAACGCAAAAAGAGTAGGTTTGATTGATGGTATTGGAACGTTGGATTACGCAAAGAGCCGGATTATCTCTTTATTAAATAATTATTAAAAATGTAAAAAATGAAATTTGCAAAAAATTTTGTGAACGCATTAAACAACGCCTTAGGCTTTGCAGTAATAAAAGACGACGAGACTATCGACGAAGCTACCGCAAGGCTTGAGACAATGCCGACACACCAAAAAGATGATTCTGTAATAGATGAAATAAAAACATCTATTCAGACTACAGAGGCAACACTTTTAGAATTAAAAGAAAAAGTTACTGAAATAGTAACTGCTCGAAAAAATGACAACACTGAATTATTGATGATGATGTCAGACTTAAAAGCGGAAATTGACACGATTCAGAATGAAGTGACAGAGGTAAAAAAAGATTCTTTACCAAAGCCTATTGTCAACAATTCTATTGTTGGAACGACTGCGACAAACAATTTAACGAATGTAATTACCTTATCTAAGGGTAGATTTTCAAACAATTAAAATAATATAAATATGCCTATTAACACAATAGAAGTGCCTAAGCAGATAAACATTGACGGTGTCGGCACAGTTTCAGCTGGTATTAACTTTACCGGTGGATTATCCTTATCCGCAAACAGAGAGGCAGGGATTCAACTATTTATTAAAAGTGGTCTTCAATCAATCGGATTGTACAATGACCCTTTAAAATTATTCAGCGTATCAAACGATATAGTTTCCGGACGTGCGATGTTTATGAACATTATGGCAGCATCATTCGGATTACGCCCGGCAAACGGTTGTAATTGGGATCCGGCAGCTCGTGTGTTTATCGACAATGAAGGTATCAAGATGTATTCATTGACCTACCAATTTGAGCAATGTTATGATGAATTTATCGGCTCATGTTTGCGTCAATTGCTTGGCAAAGGTAACAGCATTCAAGATATATTAGCCACTGAAGATGGGCAAAGATTGTTGGAAACAGCGTTTGCTGCGGTGTATGAAGGAGCGTTAACGGACGGTGATATTATGGCATGGATTGCACGTCACCCACTTATAGCAACAGCATATAATAACGGTGTTAGCGGTATGGATGCTGATGAATTTGACCGTTTCTATGCGCAAAATGGTACTAACAGAGTTCCGGAAGGGTGGTTAGCGCAAATTGATAATGCCAGAATAAGCGGTATTCCAAATCTTAATGGCCACATCAATCCAATTGATGTTCACGGTAATGACTTTGTCGGAGACGGTATTGCAGTTCTTAACAATCTTAAATCTAATGCAACAAGCAAATTAAGAGTAGCTATTTCAAAGAACCCTGCTGACGGCGTCTATTTCGTATCACGTACTTTATTTGAAAGGATAAAAGTACAACTTGGGGACTCTTGTTGCTCCGATGAGCTTATTAAAGCAAAACTTTTAGGAGATAATGCTAATATAGGATGGACAAGGGAACACATTATGTATAACGGTCTATACGTTGTTCCGGTTGATGCTTGGGACGTCCTTAATGAGGCTACTGCGACAAACGCTGTTAGATCCTTGTTGACAGTAAAGGGGAACTTGGGTGCTGCCTTCGATGTAAGCAAAACAACCGGCGGATCTCCTGATATTGCTTTTGAGGCTGAACAGCGGCTCGGACCTGGAGACGGATTTATGGGCAAAGTCTACGGACATGCAAACTACGAACTTGGAATTGGTATCTTAAACAGGGATTATCTATCTTATGCATCTTATGTTAGTGCCTAATATTATTTAATTAAAAAAATGTAAAAAATGATAGCATGCGCATTCACAGAATACACTACGATCTGCACACGTGGGGCTGGTGGTGTTAAAAGGACAGCCGGAATCCCTCGTTCAAAGGTATCTTCAATAACCTTTACGTCAGGAGAGGTATCAGCGATAGCACTTGTAGCGAGCTTCCATTTCGCTCAAGTATTATGGGCTGATAATAACACAGCAACATTTACAGAGAGTGAGCCGACACGAGATAGCGACATTAAGACACAAGAAATGATAGCTAACTTGTACGGTGTTACCCAAGCTACAAAAGCATGGGCAGAACAGGCGGAGGCTTGTTGTGAAGGTTTGGTTTTAGTACATGAGATGAATGACGGTACTGTACGTATTCAAGGTATCGAATATTATGGGACTACAGCACCTATTTGGGGTTACACGCCCGGCAAAGCATTAATATTCACAGGGACAAATAACGGTACTTTGCAGACTAAGGCAATAACAACGGTTAAAGCTGAATCATTATCAATTTACCCAGCTCCATTCGTCGCAAGCTCCTTGACTTTCGACGCAATATTAGCACTGTAGTATTCTTTCATATCGGATCGGGTGGGTGAATTGATTCACCCACCTTTTTAAAAAAAAATAACATGAAATATAAAATTATCAAAAAAGTTGTACCCTCAAAATTCATTAACGAAAAAGGGAAAGTCGTAATTTTGTCAGAAAAGGATGAGACTGAACAGATAATAAAATCATCCTTATATCCGGATGGGACAAGGGTGTTGAAAGCGGCAACACAAGAAGATTTGAAGTATGCTTTTGAAAAATTGGGAATGACCGAATTTATTGAAGTTGCCGAAGAAGAAAAGCAAATTGATAATACGAAAAAATGATATTAACGACAATATCGGGCAAAAGAGTTATTAAAGGATTTGAATTAAACGACCCATTTCCGTTATTAGTTGAAGACAGTGCGGACATAATCAAGTTTTTTAAAAACTCTAAGATAGTACCTTACAGCTATACAGAGAGTGGGACTGGGAACTCATTGCGTCCGCTATTGTCTAAGATATCAAGATTGTCGCACACCCAAAATGCTTGTATAACAAAAAAAGTCGAATTAGGCTTTACAGGTTCTTTATCATTATATTATTCAGACTTGTATTCCGATTTTGATACAACTAAAAGTGTTGATTATAATAGATACAGGGAAGCAAGTCAGTATATAATGTATGGAAAAAGAGGTGTGTTGGATTATTTTCAGGACGTTGCAAGAAACTATCTTATATACGGTGAGTGTTTTGTCGAATTGTCGATTGTTAAGAGCGGCGATAAGTACATCCTTAACAACAGAATAATGCCGACAGAGGGCAGTTATCTATATAAGGATAATGATATTTATTATACCTATTTGCCGACATTAAAAGAAAATTCTGATATTACTCTATATCCCTTTTATCCTAACTTTGTCGAAGTTGAAGGGAGGATGATATCTATCTTGCATATAAAGAATGGTAACTACTTGTATGGTGAGCCTGATTCATTTGGAAGCATATACAAGCAATATAATGAGGTTCAGTTATCTGTTTACAATAACAAGCAGACGGATAACAATTTTATGGGCGTCACTATCTTAGAGGTTGAGGGTGACAATCCTGAAACAGGTATATCAATATCGACGGAAAGTTACGATTATAAAAGTGGTGATACAGTAGTAAAAAAGGATGCTGGTGTTGCATCCCGATTTGTTGATGCTACAACAAACAAAGGTAAAGCACCGCAGAGCATTATTTACATGGAACGTCCAGCCGATTCAACGCCGATGAAAGTACATACAGTTGCACCGGTGACGAATGAGGGTTACTTTAAAACCCTTGCAGAGTTGAACAAAGATGCAATAATAATGAGTCATCGTTTATCCAGGCTGATACTTGGTTTTGAACAGGCAACAGGGTGGAACAAGGATGCTTTTAAAGATAATATATTAATAACAATGGAAACCGTTATCGCTTCTTTGCAAAAAAAGATTCTTGAGGCACATGATATTGTCGTTTCTGAAATTAATACAATGAACGGGTATGATGAATTAATCGGAGTAAACAGAAAGGTATTAAATCCGATCGTACAATTATTTAGCAACGAAAATATAGATTAATGTTTATATTGCCGGAAATGGTCGTTTTTATTGGAGGTGGTAAATTGAACTTCGAAACAAAATGGATAGGTAGTATCCTTGATAGTGAGGAATATGCTTTTTTTGAAGAGTATCTAAACGCCGATGTTTACGATTGTCTTGAATCAAAAATAAACGATTGGGGACAGGTTACAATGTGGGAGGCATGCAGAGATTATGCAATAGGTGATTATGTCCTATATAATGGGAGTGTGTATAAGTTTATCGGCGTTGACAGTACGAATGTCCCATTTAATGATTTGATAAATTGGGAATTGGCAAAAAGATTTGTCGATGATAATTTAAATAAATTATGGGAACGTCACTTACTAAGTGTCTTAGCAACAAAAATATATATGGCTGCTATTCCGGCAGCTACTTATCAAGTTAGTGCTGTAGGTGCAACGGCATTAACAGACACCAATGACGGATTAAGAGGGGTTACAAAGTCGGAGATATCTCTATTGCTGGATTCGTGGGGACAGAGACTGTTTAATAAGGTGCAGCACATGAAAAATTATATTAACAAAAATATTGATACGTTGCCTTGTTTTGATTATCTGACAGGGTGCGGCAATAGTGGTATCAGGAATGAAAAAAAAGGTTCTACAAAAATATATTTCTTATGAGCTTAGCTGAAAAATTAGGGGAACTATTAATACATGATACAGTGTCGGAGGATGAAGCAAATAGGAGGATAAAGATTTGCGAGGGGTGTGAGTTATTCGATGCTAAAACAAGACAATGTACAATTTGTTCGTGTTACATGGATAGCAAGGTCAAGGCAAAAAGACATATTGAATTAACAGAATTTAAAGTCGTCGATACACATTGCCCTAAAAACAAGTGGTAAACATTTTTTTAACATATAAATTATTGGATTATGATTTTGTACAGACAAGCGAACGGGAAGGGTAATGTAAACTCTTTAGTTCAGATTGCCAACGGTGTATGTTGCCCGGATAGTGGCGACGTATGTCAATTTACTGCATCGGTAACAAAAGCAACTGTAGGGGCTATTACAGCATTTAGCGTAAAAGACAAAGACGGTGTTACGGTGAAGACTACTGTGCCGGCTGCAACAAATGCAAGAACATTGCGAGAAAACCTTGTTACTGCAATTAATGCCGCTGGTGGACGATTGTTTAACGGTGGAATTACAATTGATGATGATGGCACGAATTACAACATTTCCGGCATCGGTGAAGTTGTTATCGTTAGCTATTCAAAGGGTGGTTCAGATACAACTTTCACAAAAAATTGTACTGATGCCTATCAATGTATCCATTCGTTCTACTTGTTTGACGGTGTTGCGGGAGCGAATAACTTGACAGTTGGCGGAACGACTACCTCATTAGGTGCTGTTACCTACCCTTCTACTACTGCCGCATCATTGAAAGCAACAGTAACTGGAATTGCCGGTGTTGTTGCTGCAAGTAGCGATGTTGTAGCAGATGCGCTAAGACGTGGTTATCTTGTTACGGTAGCAGTGGATAGCGAAGTCGGAGTATTCTTGAATGGCGAAAGTGCATTTGACATTTCTTGTAAACCTTTATTCACGACGTAATGATCTTATTTTATTGAGTTTATTGTAAGGGGAGAGTTTCTTTCTCTCCCTTTTTATTACCTTCAAAGATGATAAACATAACGTGTAATAATAAAGAGGTCAGAACTGGAACATGTGCAGATGTAGGGGATAGTAATGTTGTCGCATATATCTCTTTTTTTGATACAACAAACAATACAGAAAGGAAACTTTATCAACCGGTTTACGGCGACTTCAAAACAAGTACTGCTTATCTGTTCGACCTATCTGGTAACAGCATAACTTTAACTTATGCGGATAGTAACAAGACAAGAGCTGAACTTGAGGACTTACTTGTCGATTGTTGTGGGTGTGTTGGAGGCGATGGCACTGTAACGAGTTTTTCGGCCGGTAATTTATCCCCTTTATTTACCACAAATGTTGCTACTCCTACAACGACGCCGGCACTATCATTCAATCTATCAAATTGCAACCAATATCAAGTGTTTGGGCGTGTTGCAGCTGGTACTGGCGCACCGTCTTATGTACCATTAAATCCTATTGCGTTCAATGGGTTGGCGATACCTAACCGGGAGGTGGTGTTTGGGACTGGCACAGGGATAACGAGTAATCCAAACTTAACTTTTGATGTCGCTACATATCGGTTAAGCATAGGAGTATTAACAGGGGCAGGAACACATTCGCTCAATGTAGGGATTAACAATACAACGTCATATCGATGTTTGACGGTAGGTGATAATATTAAGTTTGATGGGACACTCGGGTATCTATTAGGGGTTGGTTATGACATTAATTTGAATATGTCGGCTAACAGTGCGTATTCGTTGTTCGTTGGACAAAATATAAATGTTGCATCAACAGCAAGAGTTGCAAATAGTGATATAATAGGTTTTGGACATGCAATTAATGACACTGTACAATTATTATTTACAGTTATTTCGGGTCAAGGTAATTCAATAAATGGCTCGGGATATGTTCAATCTTGCGGCGTGGCAGGGTATAATAATACCTTTAATTCATCGGGTGGTATTGCTGCATCATTTGCATTCGGTCGTAATAACTCAATTAATCACAGCTATTCTTTAGCGATGGGTTATGGTGTTGCAAGTACAGCAAGTAATCAGGCTAATTTTGCATTCGCAAATGGATACAGATTCATGGCGGACGGTACAACACAATGGATGGCGATAGCTAATACAGGGTACGTAACAATAAACAATATCCCAACTGCTGCAAGTGCAACGGATATTCTTGTTTCAAATGGAGGCGTTGTAAGTACAAGGACAGTAGCATCGTTGGGAATACCGGTCATAACGCCGGCAGCGTTGACAAAAACAGATGATACAAATGTTACAATAAGTTTAGGAGGCACTCCGGCAACGGCATTGTTGCAAGGCGTTTCCTTAACCATGGGGTGGGCTGGAGTGTTGGCAATAACAAGAGGTGGAACCGGGTTAGGGTCTTTAGGAACGGCAAATCAATTATTAAGGGTCAATTCGGGTGAAACAGCATTAGAATACTTTACACCGACATGGACGTCTAATACCGGTACGGTTACAAGTGTAGCAGCGACAATGGCAGGGAATGCGGCAACTGTAACAGGTTCGCCGATAACTACATCCGGAACACTCGCCTTTTCTTGGTTAGGTTCGATATATCAATATGTTAGAGGGGATGGAACATTAGCATACTTGCCGGCTTCGGCAAATTATTTGACCGACTTGTTGGACGTAACAATAACATCACCGGGAACAGGGCAGTTATTAAGGTACAACGGTACAGAATGGGTAAACTGGACGCCCAATTTCTTAACCTCAAATCAGACAATAACACTATCAGGCGACGTAACAGGAAGCGGTGCGACTTCTATCACAACTACAATAGGTGCAAATGCTGTAACGACGTCTAAGATAGCGAATACGGCCGTCACTTTTGCGAAGTTTCAAAACATAAACACAAACAGGCTTTTAGGTCGAAGTTCAGCCGGTTCGGGCAGCGTTGAAGAAATAAGCATCGGTACTGGGTTGTCATTATCAGGTGGTACATTATCAGCTTCGGGGGGAGGTGGTTCAGCGGTTTGGAAAGTTCAAGGAGGCAGCACGGATGCAACGACTAATACTCAAAATATTTACCACAATGCGAATGTGTGGTTAGGTGATGGCAGCGGTTCATCAAGCAGTTACAGGCTACAAGTAAGCGGTACATCATACTTAACAGGTTCGGTTACATTAAACAATATAACGACGATACAGGCGTGGAACAATGCGGCTTCACAACAGTTGAAGATAGCGCAATTAGATTCGTCAAACGTATTCAATTATGCGGAAAATTATCTAAAAATAGTCGGTGCAGGTGGCAACGCCGGAGATATTACGATATCGGCTTATCCACACACGAGAAAGGACACAATATCAGCTTATCCACGTAATGTTTTGGTCACAAACAGTTCAGGAAACCTATTGAGTTTGCCGGGCGAATGTTACAAGAATGACAATGTTAATACAACATTGTCAAGCGATGAAAGTCATTCGGCTGATTCAACGTGGAGAACGGTAACGTGGGACACGGTTAATACACCGGCGTGGTCGCAATATGGTGTAGATCCGACTTCGGGCAATATGAAGATGAAACTTCCTACGTCCACCTATGAATATGGTACACATCTGATATTAGTAACCCTTAATTATACAGGTGGTACAGCTTCGGAAGTGAATGCGGAGATCCGAGTAAATGGGTCAACAGTGATTGGGTCAGCTACAACGAATGCTACGGCCTCAAAGAATACTTTAACTTTCTTCACAGTAATAGATAACAATGCGACTTATCAAGGTTTGGTTGTGTCTCTGCATCTAAGGATAGCGAGCGGGACCGGGAGTATTACTTTGAAGGAAGGGAGTAAGATGGTGATGATAGCGGCAGGCGCACCATTACCGGCATAAATTATAAATATTAAATATGTATATTTGTGAAAAAAAAGACATGAAAATAAAAACAAAAGAGGTACAGAGAATTTACAACCTACTAAACATGAATTTTGATAAGGTTGAGGATTTTGATATAGCTGTAAAACTCAAAGAGATAATGAATGTACTTGAAAGTAAGAATGAGATCATTAACATAGCATTGGCAGCGATAGACCGGAAACATGCGAAAAGGGACAAAGCTAACAATATTATAAAAGAAAAAAGAATAATTCCACAATATGACGGTACAAAGATTATTGAAAGTTTTGAAATGGCTACAATACATAAGGATGAAGAAGGATTTGAAAGTGAAATGAACGCTAAAATGAATGAATTGCAAGACGTTGATATTGTACCTATTGTAATAGATAGCAAAGAAGATGCGTTGTCGATATTTGGTGAAAACTCATTAAGGTTAGTTATAGAATTTAACGGAATAATAATAAATATTAAATGAAAGCATTAAAAAAGAAAATCGAAGTTCAACAAGGTAATAATGAAGCGTATGGCGTAGTAACATATTTGCCGGGCAAAACATATATAAGTACTGTGTTTGCATATTTGGATTATAATTCTAAAATAGCAAACATTAACATTGTCTTTACTGACAAAGATGGTCAAATTGTTAATCATCCTCAAGTCAAAACACTATCTATTGAAAAAGATAGGGCTTGGATTAATGGAGAAGCGGACGAAACAATAAAATTCGACAATGTAATATCGGAACTGGTTGGCGAAATAACCGACAATGGTTGGAACTTATTGAAGCGCATAAAGATATATGATGAATATTTATTAAGTGAATATTTGTAATGAATACTAAATTAGAAAATGTAACACTCATTGAGGATTATAACGGTTGGATAACCGGTAGCGACGGTGTATCAAGGCGTATTGATGGGCTGCATATAGTGGCAAACAGTATTGATTATTATATTAATCCGATTTTTTTTAGCATCAAAGACGGTGTGTTATACGTAAAGGATAAGTGTAGTTGCTATACTATTAAAATAAGCGATACGACATATACCGAAAGCGAGTTGAAACACATGCTATTGAATGTCTATATGTTATCAATTAAGTGGTCGGATCTGGTTTCATTGCGAGATAGTAATATGTTAATAGCAGGGCAACAGTACCGGATAACGGATTACACATGTACGACTGTTCAGGGCGATTCAAGGAGCGAGGGCAACGATTTTGACATTATTGTTGTAGCGGATTCTAATAATAAGCTGAATGAGGCAGCAAGGGCAATAAGGAGGGGCGGAGATACTTATTTTCCGTCCGATACACTTTTTGAGGCGTGGGAACTAAAGTACTGTATCGACAATGATACTGATAGATTCGCTTGGGCTGATTCTGTTAACGGAAAGGGGGTTATCTATTATCTTAAAGATGAATGGAGCAATGAAGCAGCGTATGATTTCAAATCTATAACTTTTTGCAATTTGAATACGGCAGGTGTAGCTACTTATAATAATTTGCCGAATGACGGTTCACAATATTATTACACATTCAATCTTATCAATACTGCAAGGAATAACGGAGATTATGCAACGTGTATGAGCTTAGACGCTTCTATATATAACAATGTTAATATATCAAATTCAGCGGGTCAAATAAGCGGAGTTCACAATCTCAAAATCGGGGCATACAGAGACGAAAACAAGAGAAAGTTAAATAAGATAGTGTTATTTGTCGTAATGGCTTATGGCGATGGCAGTTATGGCATTACGATAGGAGATTCAGGGTATGATATTGTTTTTGGTCATACATCGAAGTCAATTAGGATGGGCAACGGATTCTACTCAATGACATTTGGGAATTATTGCGACTCAATGACCTATGGGAATTTTTGCTACTCAATGACATTTGGGGATTATTGTAACGCAATGACCTTTGGGGATTATTGTAAAAGGATTAATTTTGGGGAAGGATGCGACTCAATGACATTTGGGAATTATTGCTACTCAATGAGATTTGGGGATTATTGTAACGCAATGACATTTGGGAATTATTGCGACTCAATGACCTTGGGGGATGGATGCTACTCAATGACATTTGGGAATCTTTGCAATAATTTAACGCTCCCAGATAACAGCACATTCGGCACAATAAATGTTTTAGGTGCTGTAACAGGAGGCGGTTCGGGAATGGATTTAGCGGATAATGACCCTACATTATTTCAAACGTGGTTAGGCGCAGGGAATGAATCAAATATTATTGAAATACGACAAGTCAAAAAAACAGGGGCAGAATCGACGTGGAAGTACATAGCGCAATACATTGACCAAAATGGCGTATTGCAAACAAAAACAAAAACAGGAACAGCAGGAACATGGGTTTAAACAAACATACTATGAAAAAAATAATATCTTATTTGCCGGTAATAATAGGCTTTATTGTCTTTCTAATTGCGGATTATATCACTAAAGATATGCCGATATTCGTCAATAACGATTTTATGGCGTTATGTTATATATTGCCAATAATGATATCGGTAATATTTTTCTACATTCTCAAAGAAAAAGAATGACGGCAATAGTAATCATATACATAATATTTATAATATTTAGTGCGAAGATTGATGCTGAACACATAAACAGGCAGCAGTACTTTAGCGACCATTTTAGCCGTTTTGTGCTTCGATTTGTGGTAACATTAGGTATGAGTTCAGGAGTATTGGAGTTCGTTCTCCTATCGTCTTTATTTTGGGTAATTTTCGATATTACATTAAACTACTTCACAGGTAACAAATTGCTTTATGTTGGAAAAACTGCATGGATAGATAAACAGTTCAACAAGATACCGATTGTCTATTTCTTATTAAAATTAATCGTATTGACAATATCTGTTATATGTTACATCTAAAATCATTGATCATAAAATATCCTACATTGATAAACTTATCAGCTACGATAATTACAAGCCTACTTGCATATATGCAGATTATTATTGTAGATAATATTAATATGTTTGTTGCAATATTTTGGGTGGTTTTACTTGACTTCATTTTTGGCGCAATACTTGCAATAAAGAGGCATGAGTTTAAGACGAAAAAGGCTATGAAAATAGTATATTATTTGTCAACTTATTGGGCAATACTATTTGTCGTCCTTTCAATAGAAAAGGCGCATCCTGCCGCATATTGGGCGAGCGAAGGGATCGTATTACCGATACTCATATTTCAAATTATATCCGCCCTAAAGAATGCAACCGAAATCGGACTAATACCGAATGGGTTGTTAAAAGAATTACTCAAAAGCATTGATAAACACAAAAACAGAGTAATTGAAGATACCGGGAATATATTAACAAATGCAAGCGATAATTATGGACAAGATATCAATAGAACGGATTCAGACACTACATCCGTCGATAAGAAAGAAAGCTGAACAAGACTATCTTGCAGCGAACAAATTATTACCGCACGGTGTTCGACTTAGGATAACACAGGCTCTTAGAACGTGGGATGAACAAACAGCGTTGTATGCACAAGGGAGAACAAAAAAAGGAATAATCGTTACAAAAGCGAAGGCCGGGGATAGTTGGCATAATTACGGACTTGCAATAGATATCGTGATTATCTTAGACACCAATAACGACGGACTGTTTGAAACAGCTTCATTCAAAATTGATAAATATTGGATGATAGTAACTAACTATCTTAAATCAAAAGGTTGGAATTGGGGCGGTGATTGGAAAACATTTAAAGACTATCCTCATTTTGAAATAACACACGGATTCAGTCTATCAGAAGCAAGGCGGCGATACATGCAACGCAAAATCATTCCGAACACTCAATACATAACACTATGACAAACGAACAAAAATCAATCCTTTCAATTCGCATAGTAGCGGCAATAATGACTGTTTTATTAGGTATCGGAATAGGTTATCTTATTTGGCACGATAAACCGGTGCAAATCGTTAATAAGGTTGATAAAGTAAAAGTTGATAGTTTGCAAAATGTCATTAACACTCTTACATTACAGCTCAATAACATCAAAGAATACAAAGTAAAAGAAAAGATAATCTACAAAACTCAAATAGTAAAAGAAAAAGAAAAGATTTATCAGGCACTTGACACAGCAGCAAGGGTCAATGTATTTCAAAAGTGGGTTGTTGATTCAAGCGGAATAGCCTACAAACCTACACAAGTCAGCGATACAAGCATTGCGATAGAACTAAAACAAATGGATTACCTTACATTACAGCAATACCGATATCAAAACACTCAAGAACTTCTTCAGATATACAAGATAGGGTACTACAACAAAGATAGCGTTAACACATTACAGAAAAACATCATTGATACCTATACTCAATTGAACAATAGCAAGGATGCTATCATAAGCGCTCAAATCAATGAATACAACACTATGCAGCAGCAAATCAAACAAATCAACAAAGATCTAAAAAGGGAGCGTAACAAAACAATAATAACCGGTGTTGCAGGTGGATTAATTGCCGGCGCTATTACTATTCTTTATATAACAAAATAAAAAAAGGGCTGCATCGCTGCAGCCCTTCTAAATAAAGTGTGTGCAAGTGCTACATTCGTGCATTTAATCAACATTTGTGGTTAAATTCGTAAAAGCAAAAAGCCCAGATCACATTTTAAAAATAGTTATCAAGGTTCGTATTGATTTGCTTCAAATCTTCTTTGTGCTTGTTGTTTTTGTCAGCATAAGTCATTTTTGCCATAATAGCATAATTCACATTTTGAACGCAAATTTTACGACCAAGAAATTCAATCTTTGAATGCTGCATTTCTTCATCAGATACTTTAAAGCAACAAGTTTTTACACCTGCTATTTTTGCTCCAGTTCTTTGAATTTCTACACCATTTACATTCGTAACTGTGTCTGATAATATTTGCCCATCATTTACAATTGATAAAAAACCATTTTTTGTAAGGTTTTCATTCAAGTGAAAAAATAAATCAATATCAGACACCTTTCTGTTAATCAATCCAACAGCATTTAAAGCTATTGAGCCACCAAAAACAGCGTTTGGTGTGTGTTTAATTATCAGGTCTATCGCATTTAAGATTTCAGCTGATAATACTTCTTTGCTTTCTAAATTATTTGTCATCGCTTTTTTCTTTTTGTTTTTCTGTTTAGTGTTCCAATTGGGCATCCTGCTAAATAAGTCGGCACTTCATATAACAGCGGTTTGGCGAAATAGCCCTCCACCGCCAAACAAATCATAAAATTTTTCACTATTGTGACGGTTGAATATCACATCAACAATCCTATGAGCCAACTTTCTCTTTGAACCCATGTATGGTATCCCTTCCATTATTTTAACAATTTTTCAATCTCATTTTCTAAGCTTGTCTTGCAATATTGCAATATTCTTACCTTCTCTAATTCTTCTTCGCTTTTGCGAGGCGCACCTTTAACCCATGATGATAGATTAATCGTGGAGAATCCTAATCCACCTGCCTCTACACAGTAATCATACCACTCCAATAAGTCTTTTTTGATAACCTCATTTTCAACGCAAAATATAATATCATCTAAAGAAAAGTAATAATCATCAACGCAAACAATCGTTCCAACTTGACCTCCAACCCAATAATAAGGGTCATAATAAAATTCATATACTTTACAAAAGTTTTGTAAATAATCATTACAAGCTTTCTCGTAATTTCTTTTTAAATTCTCTTTCTTCATCTAAATACTATCTATTTCCATAGTTATATTATAATTTAATCGTTTTATTGCGTATATACAGTTGTTGTACGCAACCTTAAAACAGCTTCGGTGCATAATTCAACCTTTGATTAATAATATCTACATATTGACTTTCTGTTTCAAAGACAATACAGTTTCTTTTTAATTCTTGACAAGCGACAATTTCAGAACCGCTACCGCCAAAAGGAATTAATACATTATCGTTTTCGTTGCTACTTGCTTTTACAATCCTTTGGCAAATATTCTGTGGCTTTTGTGTTGGGTGTCCATATCTTACTTTATCGGGTGTAAAATCCCATACATCTGTAGTTCCAGTTGGTAAGTTAAAAGTATATCTTATGCTTTCAAACTCTGCAAGTAGTTCTTCGTATGGTTTCTGAAAATGACCTGTTTTTTGGAACGCTTCGTAATGTTCCTTTTTAGGGAATATCCAAGCAGTATTGCCAAAATATCTCAAACCACCTGCACCAATCTTTAATCCCATAAGTTCTCTAAATCCATCACTAACAAAACCATCCTTTTTTGCTTTTGCTTTTTCCTGTTGCAAATATTCTCTTATCGGTTTATATATCTCATTAGCATTTTCATTGTTTTGGAATGAAATATTTTGATTTACATAAAAAAGCAAATATTCACTTGCGGTTGGGTACATTCTTAATTTATCACTTGTCCTCCCTGCAATGCTTTTCAAGCCTTTATCAAGTGTAATATTTTGTCTAAAATTCAACTGCTTATCAAATAACAATACTTTTTGTTTGCTTAAAATATCAAAGTTCCCATAGCAATAAAATGAACCTGTATCTTTCAAAACTCTTACACATTCATTAAACCAAAGTTTGCACCATTCTAAATATTCTTCTTCTGTTTTCCATTGCTTATCCCATTTTTCATTTATCGCTTTGTAATATGGTGGGTCTGCAATTATTAAGTCTTGACTTTTATCTTCAATCCCCTTAAATCCTTCCAAAACATCAACATTGCGAACAGACAAAAAAGGCTGCGTACAACATCGGTTTGGCAAAATGGGGGCATCTGTAATTCTATTGAACATTTGTACTTTTATTAACTTTTGTAATTCTAATCGGCTTTTGTGGGTTAAATTCCCCCACTTCGCCAAGCCGTAGGCGTTGTGCGTAATTTTAGTAACCCCGCAACTGTTTGGCAAGTTTTGATAAAACATCGTATATCTCACAATTTGGATTTACGATAGAAATCACCAAATCTTCATCATCGTTTAAATCAATCCGTATGTTTTTTTTACTAAACTCTAATGTGATGACATCTTTGTATGGCTTTTCATTATTGCCAGTTAACGGCTCTGAACAGTCATTGTACCAATGCTCATTGTCGTCAGTTAGTAATATTGTGCTTTTTGAACTCATAATAAAAACTACGCCCAACATTATATTGGCAAAAGCGGGGCTGATGTGCTAAAACCAACAGAAGTACACTTATTAAACTTTTGAATTGACATCGGCAGTAGTACTTCAATTCCCTGCCTTCGCCAATACTTTCTCCGTTGCACGCTATTTGGCAGCGTCTCTAATATCGCCGGTTGACAGGACAAAGTCTTTACGGATGGTACATTTTTCATTCTCAAAAGGCTCTGAAAAATCGTACCTATCCAGGGTGAATTTTGAAACGCCTAAATCTTTATTATCCAAAAAAATAGCAGCAAGCGAACCATAATATTTGTGTTCGCCTGTTGCTTTAATTGTTAAGTGAAATAATCTGCGTTTCATTAGTTAGTGTTCTTTGTACTATTTATTCTTGAATTCTTATACAAATCTTGTCCAGGTCGTGCAGGAGTTTTATCATCAAACATTTCTGCATCAATAAGAAACTGCACGCCGTTCCATTTAACTTGATACATAAATCTATCTTTTAAATCTTTTGGGTGTTTTTTATTGTAATCGCTTTCATATCCTTCAGAAAGGATCTCAACTAATGAACCGGCAGGGATAACCATTTTTTCAATTTCTTTTGCCTGCTCAAGATTGTTTAAAATTTGCTTTTTTGTTATTTCGTCTGACCAGTGTTTGTTTGTTTTATCATTCAACGACTGTAGATGAGAAAGGCTGAAAGCCGGTGTGTAGTCTTTTAAAATTTTCTTTTTCATAATATTACATATTTAAATAGTCAGCAGGATTAACAGGAAAACCTTTAGCAGCATCTTTTCTCATTTGATTAGGCATCCAGTTTTCAGTATCGCTGTTATATTTTTTATTTGCAGCGACTGGTTTAATTTGATTTTCATAAACGCAACCCCAAATATTTTTACCATGAAATTGAGATGAAATTTCTAAAGCAGCTTTCAATTCTTCTGTATCCATGTTTTCTAAAGTTCCTTTCGGTTGATAATAATTTCCAGATTTGTAATAGCAGCCTTGATTTTTACACCCTTCAAAACTTACATAAATTCTAAATTCGCCTTTTGGGCTTTTCCATGTGTTGATTTTTGTTATTTTTCTCATGTTGTTTGCTTTTGTGATACAAATATAAGCAGCTTATTTGTATTCAACAAATATTTTTACAATTTTTTTTCATTATTTTGTAATTTTAACAAACTTTAACAAATAAACAGCGTGCAACAAGGTATTAGCAATATGGCTACCCCCGACTAATCGGCAGTAACATTTTCCATTTCTGAAATGTATTTTTCCCAACCATTTTTATGGGCATATAAAACGTGATTTGTTGAAACCTGCATCATTGCACCAGAGGCACCATTGCTTATTGCTTCATTCATTGCAGATTGCATATCTTTCATATCATCGTTTTCATTTGTTGTTAACCCATAAACATTTTTAAATTGGTCGAATGTTGGGTTGGCTTCTTTGTGTTTGTCGAGCCATTCCATCCCTGTTTGAACCATTTTTCGGCAGGCATCTTCATAACCGCCTCCAAAACCTGAAACTTCTCTACATTTTTCTGTATACTGATACTTTGACATTTTGCTTGTGTTTTTTAAATTTTATACCCTTGTAAATTAACCGCCACTTCTGCTAACAATTGCTGCAATAGCGGCTT
>Ga0209572_1000642_pt1 | contig 43843 bp, 38 predicted proteins | sample EBPBio232012_DNA_FD_185867 | JGI IMG/M metagenome (GOLD analysis project Ga0209572, IMG submission 185867) | Wastewater treatment Type I Accumulibacter community from EBPR Bioreactor in Madison, WI, USA - Reactor 1_1/23/2012_ DNA (SPAdes)... | ecosystem: Engineered > Bioreactor > EBPR >...
CAACTGCTCCAGGGTTTGCTTTCTTGCGTCTTCTTTGTCCATGTCACATCGGACTCAGTCATGCACAGAAAGTTCATACTTCATTGGGCCGAATCAATAAGATGGCCGCCCTGTCGAAAGAACCGTCATGGCCACGGCCATGAAAGGCTTTCATTCTTGCAACCAACCGTGGTGAAGATGAGCAAGCCTTTCATTTCTCTGCGCCCGGAGATCACGCGGGCACACGCGCTGCATTTGATGGACTGGCTGGAGGACGAGAGCGTCACCCGCTACCTGAGCGATTCGCGCCATGTCTCGCGGTTCATCGAACAGGTCATCGGCCGGGTTCAGCTGCCGATCCTGACCCATCTGTTCAATCAGGGCGGTCGCTTCTTCATGGCCTACGACCGGCATGACCAGCCGGTGGGCTTTGTCCGCCTGGTCAAGAACGGGCCTGACTGCGAGATCGTCCTGCTCATCGGCAGCCGCGACAACTGGGGCCGCAAGCTTGGCGCCAGCGCCCTGCGCGAGGGCATGAAGCTGGCCTTCTTCGACATGCGCGCCGAGAGGCTTGTCGCCAAGATCCACGCCGACAACACGCGCTCGCTGAAGGCCTTTCAGCGCTGCGGATTTCTGCCTGACGGCGCAACGCCCACACTGAAGTCCTATGCCATGACCTCGGCGCACTATCTCCAGCACTTGCGCGCAGGCACCATGGGCGACTCCTGCCAGATCCACATCACCGAAGTCGACCAGGCGCGGCTGCGGGACCTGGTGGCGCTGGAGCTGGACGCGCATGTGGTCGATCTGGAACACGAGATCGAACGCGCCATCGTCGTCGATGCCCGGCAAGTGGCGCGCAATGTGGTCACGATGAACTCCAGGGCCTTGCTGCATCTGGACGACGAGAAAGTGGAGGTGGCCCTGGTCTACCCACAGGACGCCGACGACAGTGCCGGAAAGCTGTCGGTTTACTCCGACATCGGCACCGCCATCCTGGGCTACAAGGAGGGTGACGCCTTCGACTGGCGGATTCCGAACCGCACGCGCCGCATTTCGATTGAGAAAGTGCTTTACCAGCCAGAAGCCGCGGGCGATTTCGACCTGTAGTGCACAGCGGGCACCCCGCAATCACCCCCATTCCTGCCGGAAGTACGCCTGCAGGAACTCCACGCACACCCGCACCTTGGCCGACAGCTGCAGCCGCGTGGGGTAGACGGCCCACACGTTGGCCTCCTGACGCCACTCGGGCAGCAGCTGCACCAGGCGCCCGGCATGCAGGTGCTGCTGCACATCCCAGCGCGAACGCAGCGCGATGCCGCAGCCATCGACGGCCCACTGCACCACCATCTCACCGTTGTTGGCCGACAGCGGGCCCGTTACCTTCAGCGACTGCTCCTGCGCACCCGCGCGCAGGCGCCAGACGCCGAACGGGTGGTCGCGCTCCTTGATCACCAGGCAGTCGTGCGCGGGCAGCTCGGCCGGGGTGCGCGGCGTGCCGCGGCGCGCCAGGTAGCTGGGCGCGGCGCAGAGCACGCGGTGGTTGTCGGCCAGGCGCCGCGCGATCAAGTGCGGCGCGATCTCGTCGCCCACGCGCACGTCCAGGTCAAAGCCCTCGGCCGCCACGTCCACCAGCCGGTCGAACACCTCCAGCCGCACCTGCAGACCCGGGTGCTGGCGCACCAGGCGCGACAGCGCCGACGCCACCACGTTGCGGCCAAAGCCGAAGCTGCTGGAGACGCGCAGCAGGCCACGCGGCTCGCAGCGCGTGACCGCTACCTCCTGCAGCAGCTGATCCATGTCGTCCAGGATGCGCTGCGCCCAGTGGAACACGCGCTCGCCCTGGTCGGTGACCACTACGCGGCGCGTGGTGCGGTGCAAGAGCGGTACGCCCAGTTCCTGCTCCAGCAGGCGGATGCGCTTGCTGACATAGGCGGGCGAGGCTCCCAGCTCCTGCGCGGCGGCGGCAAAGCCGGCCTTGCGCACCACGGTGCAGAACACGCGCAAATCGTCGGTGGGTGGTATTTTCTGCACGATGTGTGAACAATGAAACCACGAAATGGCTCATTGTATGAACCTCGTGATCAGTGAACAATGGCGCCCATCACCCCTTGGAGCACCCCATGCAAACCACCTACAAGATTGCCGTCCTGCCCGGCGACGGCATTGGCAAAGAAGTCATGCCCGAAGGCCTGCGCGCCGTCGAGGCCGCCGCCCAACGCTTTGGCCTGTCGCTCGAATTCCACCACTTCGACTGGGCGCATTGCGACTACTACGCGGCCCACGGAAAGATGATGCCCGACGACTGGAAGGCGCACCTACAAGGCATGGACGCCATCTACTACGGCGCCGTGGGCTGGCCGGCCACCGTGCCGGACCATGTGTCGCTGTGGGGTTCGCTGCTGAAGTTCCGCCGCGAGTTCGACCAGTACATCAACCTGCGTCCGGTGCGCCTGTTCGAAGGCGTGCCCTGCCCGCTGGCCGGCCGCAAACCCGGCGACATCGACTATTACGTGGTGCGCGAGAACACCGAGGGCGAGTACACCTCGCTGGGCGGCATCATGTACGAGGGCACCGAGCGCGAGATCGTCATCCAGGAATCGGTCTATTCGCGCCACGGCGCGAACCGCCTGCTCAAGTTCGCCTTTGAGCTGGCGCAAAGCCGGGCGAAGAAGCATGTGACGCTGGCCACCAAAAGCAACGGCATCGCCATCAGCATGCCCTGGTGGGACCAGCGCGCCGAGGACATGGCCAAGCACTACCCCGAGGTGGCGCTGGACAAACAGCACATCGACATCCTCACGGCGCGCTTTGTGCTGCAGCCGGGGCGCTTTGACGTGGTGGCGGCCACCAACCTGTTTGGCGACATCCTCTCCGACCTGGGGCCGGCGACCACCGGCACCATTGGCCTGGCGCCGTCCGCCAACCTGAACCCCGAGCGCAGCTTCCCCAGCCTGTTCGAGCCCGTGCACGGCTCGGCGCCCGACATCTACGGCAAGAACATCGCCAACCCCATCGCCATGATCTGGTCGGGCGCGCTGATGCTGGACTTTTTGACGCAAGGCCAGGGCGCGGGCCGCGCCGCGCACGATGCCATCGTGGCCGCGATCGAGCAGGTCATCAAGAGCGGGCCGCGCACGCCCGACCTGGGCGGCCAGGCCAGCACCCAGCAGGTGGGCAAGGCCATCGCGGCGACGATCACCAAGGGCTGACGCCGACCGCCGCCAGCCGGCGCCGGCGCCGGCATTGCCCCTGCTCGGCCCCCTGCTTGCAGGACAGGGCAAGATGGCCCCGTTGCAAGACAGCCAAACAGCAGGAGTCCGGGATGAAGCACTACGACTACATCGTCATCGGCGGCGGCAGCGGCGGCATCGCATCGGCCAACCGCGCCGCCATGTACGGGCGCCGATGCGCGCTGATCGAGGCCCATGAGATCGGCGGCACCTGCGTCAATGTCGGCTGCGTGCCCAAGAAGGTCATGTGGCATGCGGCGCAGATCGCCGAAGCCATACACCGCTACGGCCCCGACTATGGCTATGACACCCGCGTGAACCGCTTCGACTGGCAGCGCCTGATCGAGAGCCGCAGCGCCTACATCGCGCGCATCCACGAGTCCTACGACAGTGGCCTGCAACGCAACAAGGTGGATGTGATCCGTGGCTTCGGCCGCTTCGTGGATGCGCGCACCGTAGAGGTCAGCGGCCGGCGCCTGAGCGCCGACCATATCCTGATCGCCACCGGCACCCGTCCCACATGGCCGGCGATACCGGGCGCCGAGCTGGGCCTGGACTCCGACGGCTTCTTCGCCCTGCCCGCCCTGCCCGCGCGCACGGCCGTCGTGGGCGCCGGCTACATCGCCGTGGAACTGGCGGGCGTGCTCCACGCGTTGGGCTCGCAGACCCATTTGTTTCTGCGCCGCGCATCGGCGCTGCGCCATTTCGATCCCATGCTGGGCGAGACGCTGATGCAGGTCATGGAGGCCGAGGGCCCGACGCTGCACCGCCATGCCACGCCCCAGGCCGTCACGCGCAATGCCGACGGCAGCCTGTGCCTGCGGCTGGAGGATGGCCGCAGCCACAACGTGGACTGCATCGTCTGGGCCATAGGCCGCAGGCCCGACACCTCGGGCCTGGGCCTGGAGGCCGCGGGCGTGGCGCTGGACGAAGGCGGGTACATACAGGTGGACAAGTTCCAGAACACCAATGTCGGCGGCATCTACGCCGTGGGCGACATCACCGGCCGCATCGAGCTCACGCCCGTGGCCGTGGCTGCGGGCCGGCGCCTGTCCGAGCGTCTGTTCAACAACCGGCCGGACGAGCATCTGGACTACGAGAACATCCCCAGCGTGGTCTTCAGCCATCCACCCATAGGCACGGTGGGACTGACCGAGCCCCAGGCCCGCGAGCGCTTTGGCGACGCCCAGGTCAAGGTCTACCAGGCGGCGTTCACGGCCATGTACACGGCCGTGACCCGGCACCGCCAGAGCGCGCGCATGAAGCTGGTCTGCGCCGGCCCCGAGGAGCGCATCGTCGGCATCCACGGCATAGGCCATGGCATGGACGAGATCCTGCAGGGCTTTGCGGTGGCACTCAAGATGGGCGCAACCAAGCGCGACCTGGACGACACCGTAGCCATCCACCCGACGGCGGCCGAGGAATTCGTGACCATGCGCTGAGCGGCGCAGCGCGCGGTGCCCGGCATGGCAAGCACCATCAAGCCACTTCCAATTTAATAGCTATCAGCGCTTGCCAGATAAGCGAAAACGGCCATTTTTGCCCTGATCTCTTCGCACCAGAACAGCATTGCCGACGAGGCCGAGAATCACCCGCCCTATACTCCCCGCCCCTATGAATGCAGGATTTTCTGGCATGCGCCGGCATGCTGTCTGGCGCCCACTGGCCGCCATCGGCCTGGCCGGACTGGCCGCATGCAGCAACACCACGCCGAGCCAGCCCACGATCACGCCGCAGGCCACGGCCACCGCCCCGCCCGCCCCCATCAAGATCGGCATCGCGCTGGGCGGCGGCGCGGCCAAGGGCTTTGCCCATGTCGGCGTGATCAAGATGCTGGAGGCCAACGGCCTGGCGCCGGCGGTGGTGGCCGGCACCAGCGCCGGCAGCGTGGTGGGCGCGCTGTACGCCAGCGGCATGAACGCGTTTGAGCTGCAGGACAAGGCCGTGGCGCTGGACGAGTCCAAGGTGCGCGACCTGCAGCTGTCCTCGGGCGGGCTGGTGCAGGGCCAGAAGCTGGAGGACTACGTGAACGAACAGGTGCGCCGCAAGAGCCTGGAGCAGCTCGCCAAGCCCTTCGTGGCCGTGGCCACGCGGCTGGAGGACGGCGAGCGCACCCTGTTTGCGCGCGGCAACACCGGTCAGGCCGTGCGCGCCTCCAGCAGCGTGCCGGGCGTTTTCCAGCCGGTCAGCATTGGCAAATACCACTTCGTCGATGGCGGCGTGGTCAGCCCCGTGCCGGTGGATGCGGCGCGCCAGCTGGGCGCGGACATGGTGATCGCCGTGGACATCTCCGACAGGGCGCGCGGCAAGACGCCCGAGCACATGCTGGGCGCGCTGAACCAGTCGATCGCCATCATGGGCCAGAAGCTCGGCCAGGCCGAGCTGGCACGCGCCGACGTAGTGATACGCCCGCAGGTGCTGGACATGGGCCCGGTGGACTTCAACCAGCGCACCCAGGCCATCGCCGAAGGCGAGAAGGCCGCCCTGGCCGCCATGGCGCAGATCCGCGAACGCATTGCGCAGCTGCAGGCCGAGCGCGCACAGGCCACGCGCCTGGCGCAGCAAAAGGCCTCCGAGGCCGCGCGCCAGGCCTGCCTGGACCAGCGCTCGCGCCTGGACAAACTGGCCAGCGTGGCCGGCCTGGGCGACTCCTGCGCACCGCGCTGAACTACTGCGCCAATAACCTGGCCTCGTCCCGCAGGCATTCCACCAGCGCCGCCGTCACCGGGGTCATGCGCTGTCCGCGCAGCGTGATCAGGCCCACGGGCGGCAGCGCTATGCGCACGGGCAGGTCCAGCAGCGCCACCATGCCCAGCTGCGCGTGGTGGCGCGCCACGCTGCGCGCCATGAACGCCACGGCGCCGCGCTGCTGCATGAAGGTGAGCTGCACCAGGAAGGACGCCGACTCGATGATGTCCGCCGGCGGATGCAGCTCGTGGGCAAAGAACTGCTGCTCCAGCTTCACGCGCAGCGAGGCCCAGGGCGGCGGCAGCACGCAGGGCTGGGCGGCGATGTCGGCCCACTGCACGGCGCGCACATCTGCCAGCGGGTGGCCTGTGCACACCACGGCCGCCATCGGATCTTCATACAGCGCCTCGGTCTCCAGGTCGGGGGAGGCATAGGCAGGCTCCAAGCGCCCCACGAACAAGTCCAGCTCCCCCAGACGCAGCTTGGGCAGGAGCCGTGTCAGGTCGCCCTCGTCGATGAGTACCGTCGTGCGGCTTGAATGCTGTTTCAGCCGCTGCACAGCCTGCGCCAGCAGCACAGGCGTAGCCGCCACCATGGCGCCTACGCTGGTGCGGCCCATGGCGCCACTGGCCTCGGCGGCAATTTCCTCGCGCGTGCGCTCGTAGCCAGCCAGCACCAAACGTGCAAAGCGCACCACGCTGGCGCCGGCCGCCGTGGGCTCGGTGCCGCGCGTGGATCGCTCGAACAGCGGCAGGCCGAACATGGACTCGATCTCGGCCAGCGTCTTGGAGACAGCCGGCTGCGTGAGCGACAGGAACTCCGCCGTCCGTCCCAGGTGGCGAAACTGATCCAGCGCCACCAGCATCTGCAAATGGCGCAGTTTCAGGTTGCTGCGCAGCACACGGTCAATCAACGCCATCGATCACCACCTTTCTGGCTCACCAAGTACATAACTGTTTTGCAATGAATACATCGCGTATTTTCATTGGATTGTTATGCACCAAGTTCCAACAATGGCGCTTTACCCACGACACGGAGACAAGCATGACCACAGAACGCAATACCAGGCGTCAGCTCATCCTGGGCGCCCTCGGCGCCACGGCGCTCGCCAGCAGCCCCGCCCGCCTGCTCGCCCAGGGTTGGCCCGAGCGCTCCATCACCTTCATCTGCCCCTGGCCCGCCGGCGGTACGGCCGACCAGTCGATGCGCGCCCTGTGCACCGTGGCCGCACGCGTGCTGGGCCAAGCCATCGCCGTGGAAAACCGCGTGGGCGCCTCGGGCATGATCGGTGCCAAGGCTTTGGCATCGGCCCGGCCCGATGGCTACACCATTGGCCAGATCCCGATCTCGGTGACACGTTTTTCGCAGCTAGGCACGCTCGCCGCCGACCCGCGCAAGGACTACAGCTATATCGCCCGCACGTCGGGCCAGACCTTCGGCATCGCCGTGCTGCCGGGCTCGCAATTCAAGACCCTGAAGGATTTTGTCGATTTCGCCAAGGCGAACCCTGGCAAGGTCACCTACGCCCATGCCGGCGTGGGCGGCGCCACCCATGTGGGCATGGAAGAGTTCGCCATGGCCGCGGGCATTCAGCTGAACCATGTGCCTTACAAGGGCGGCGCCGAGGCGCTGCAGGGCGTGCTCGGCGGCCATGTGGATGTGCTTGCCGACTCCAGCTCCTGGGCCCCGCATGTCGAGGCCGGCAAGCTGCGCCTGCTGGCCACCTGGGGCGAACAGCGCACGCAGCGCTTCAGGGACACGCCCACGCTCAAGGAGTTGGGCTACAACGTGGTGGTCGATGCCCCCAACGGCATCGGCGCGCCCAAGGGCGTGGATCCGGCCATCCTGGCCCGGCTGCGCGAGGCCTTCAAACAGGCCGTGGCCAGCGCCGAGTTCAAGGCCGTGACGGACAAGCTTGACGCCCCGCTGCTCTACCTAGATGGCCCCGACTATGAACAATACGTGAATACGGTCTACCAGAAGGAAACCGTGCTCATCGACAAGCTCAAGCTGCGCGAACTGATGCGCAGCTGAAGGACAAAGCCATGGCCACCATCGACAGCCCCCTGCTGCATCTGCACCCCGACGACAACGTCTTCGTTGCCAAGTCCGCCCTGGCGCTGGGCCAGACCATCTCCGAACTGGGCGTGCGCACGCGCGCCCAGGTGCCGGCCGGCCACAAGATTGCCGCGCGCCACATCGCCGCGGGGGAGCAGGTGAAGAAGTTCGACACCGTGATCGGCGTGGCCACGCGCGACCTGGCGCCCGGCGACTACGTGCACAGCCACAACCTGAAGATCGTCGACTACTACCGCGACCCCGCCTTCGGTGCCGACGTGCGCCCCGTGGACTACCTGCCCGAGGAGCAGCGCGCCACCTTCCAGGGCTATGTGCGCGCCGATGGCCGCGTGGGCACGCGCAACTTCATTGGCATCCTGTCGTCGGTGAACTGCTCGGCCACGGTGATCCGGCAGATCGCCGCGCACTTCACGCCCGAGCGGCTGGCGGCCTTCCCCCATGTGGATGGCGTGGTGGCCTTTGCGCAGACCAGCGGCTGCGGCATGTCCTCCCCCAGCGAGCATTTCGACGTGCTGCGCCGCACGCTGGCCGGCTACGCGCGCCACGCCAACCTGGCGGGCGCACTCATCGTCGGCCTGGGCTGCGAGCGCAACCAGGTCGGCGCGCTGGTCGAATCGCAGGGCCTCAAGGACGACCCGGCCAACGGCCAGCTGCTGCGCACCCTGGTGATGCAGGAGGTGGGCGGCACGCGCGTCACCATAGAGGCCGGCATCCGGGCCATCGAAGAGATGCTGCCCATCGCCAACCAGCTGCGGCGCCAGACGGTCAGTGCCAGCCACATCAAGATCGGCCTGGAGTGCGGCGGCTCGGACGGGTTTTCCGGCATCAGCGCCAACCCGGCGCTGGGCGCGGCCATGGACATCCTGGTGCGCCACGGCGGCACGGCCATCCTGTCGGAGACGCCCGAGATCCACGGCGTGGAGTTCATGCTCACGCGCCGCGCCATCAGCCCGGCGGTGGGGCAGAAGCTGCTCGACCGCCTGGCCTGGTGGGAGCGCTACGCCGCTGGCCAGAACGCCCAGTTCAACGGCGTGGTCGGCCACGGCAACCAGGCCGGCGGCCTGGCCAACATCTTTGAAAAATCGCTGGGCAGTGCCATGAAGGGCGGCACCACGCCACTGCGCGCGGTGTATGAATACGCCGAGCCCATCACCGAGCATGGCTTCGTCTTCATGGACTCGCCCGGCTACGACCCGGTGGCCGTCACCGGCCAGATCGCCAGCGGCGCGAACCTGATCTGCTTTACCACCGGGCGCGGCTCCATGTTCGGCAGCAAGCCCGCGCCGACCATGAAGCTGGCCAGCAACACGCCCATGTACCAGCGCCTGTCCGAGGACATGGACATCAACTGCGGCCTGATCGTGGACGGTGAATGCAGCGTGGCCGAGATGGGCCAGCGCATCTTTGAACAGATCCTGCGCCACGCCAGCGGCGAGCCCACCAAGAGCGAACAACTGGGATTGGGAGACAATGAGTTCGTGCCCTGGCACTTGGGCATTGTTAGCTAAAACCATAGCTTCAAGCGCTTATCCATCAAGCGTTAGCAGCCAATTTGACTGATAACACCATGCCTCTGACCCTGACCCGCCCCGACCTCATCCGCAGCGCCAACTTTATCGCCGGCCAGTGGAGCGCCACGCCCGCCGCCCGCCTGGCCGTGACCGACCCGGCCACGGGCGCCACCATCACCGAGGTGCCCGACTCGGGCGCTTTGGAGGCCCGCGCCGCGCTCGACGCCGCCCACGCCGCCTTCCCCGCCTGGCGCAAGGTGCCGGCCAAACAGCGCGCGGCCATCATCAAACGCTGGAACGACCTGGTGCTGGCGCACCAGGACGACCTGGGCAAGCTCATCAGCCGTGAGCAAGGCAAGCCCCTGGCCGAGGGCAAGGGCGAGGTGGCCTACGCCGCCAGCTACATCGAATGGTTTGGCGAAGAGGCCACGCGCATGAATGGCGAGATCATCCCCGCGCCCCTGCCGGGCCGGCGCATGTTCGCGCTCAGGGAACCGGTGGGCGTCGTGGCCGCCATCACGCCCTGGAACTTTCCCGCCGCCATGATCGCGCGCAAGATCGCTCCGGCCCTGGCCGCGGGCTGCACCGTGGTCTGCAAGCCAGCCGAGGACACGCCGCTCACCTCCCTCGCCCTGGTGCTGCTGGCGCAGGAGGCGGGCGTGCCCGCCGGCGTGCTGAACATCGTCACCGCCTCGCGCGAGAAGACGCCCGAGGTGGTCGATGTGTGGCTCGACGACGCGCGCGTGCGCAAGATCACCTTTACCGGCTCCACCCCCGTGGGCAAGCATTTGGCGCGGCGCAGCGCCGATACGCTGAAAAAACTCTCGCTGGAGCTGGGCGGCAACGCCCCCTTCATCGTCTTTGACGACGCCGACGTCGATGCCGCCGTGGACGGCCTGATGGCCGCCAAGTTCAGGAACGGCGGCCAGACCTGCGTCTGCCCGAACCGCGTGTTCGTGCAGCGCGGCGTGTTCGATACCTTCGCGCAGAAACTTGCCGCGCGCGTGGCGGCGCTCAAAGTCGGCCCCGCCAGCGACCCGGCCTCGCAGATCGGCCCCATGATCAACGACCGCGCGGTCGAGAAGATAGAGCGCCATGTGCAGGACGCCGTGGCCAAGGGCGCCAAGGTGCTTGCCGGCGGCAAGCGTTTGCCCGAGCTCGGCGCCACTTACTACGCCCCCACCGTGCTCAGCGGCGCCGACGCCCGCATGGCCTGCGCCTGCGAGGAAACCTTCGGCCCCGTCGCACCGCTGACCATGTTCGACAGCGAGGACGAGGTGCTGCAGGCCGCCAACGACACGCCGTTTGGCCTGGCCGCCTACTTCTACAGCCAGGACGTGCGCCGCATCTGGCGCGTGGCCGACGCGCTCGAATCCGGCATCGTCGGCATCAACGAGGGCGCCATCTCGGCCGAGGCCGCGCCCTTTGGCGGCGTGAAGGAATCGGGCTACGGCCGCGAGGGCTCCACCCACGGGCTGGACGATTACCTGCACACCAAGTACATCTGCCAAGGCCAGTTGGACTGAACAAGGACGCCCCATGACCGCCCGCAACCCCTTCAAGACCGCCCTGGCCGAACGCCGCCCGCAGATCGGCCTGTGGCTGTCCATGGCCGACCCGTACCAGGCCGAGGCCGCCGCCACCTGCGGCTACGACTGGCTGCTGATCGACGGCGAGCACGCGCCCAACGACCTGCGCAGCACCCTGGCCGCCCTGCAGGCCGTGAACGCCTACCCGGCGCATCCGGTGGTGCGCGTGGTCGAGGGCAGCCAGGCCCTCATCAAGCAGATGCTGGACATAGGCGCCAAGACCCTGCTGGTGCCCATGGTGGACACGGCGGAGCAGGCCCGCGCCATCGCCGCCGCCACGCGCTACCCGCCGCAGGGCGTGCGCGGCGTCGGCAGTGCCACGGGGCGCTCGTCGCTGTGGAGCAGCCGCAGCGACTATCTGAACGTGGCCAATGACGAAGTCTGCCTGCTGCTGCAGGCCGAGACCGCCACGGCCCTGCAGAACCTCGAAGCCATCTGCGCCGTGGACGGCGTGCACGGCATCTTCATAGGCCCGGCCGACCTGGCCGCATCCATGGGCCACCGCGGCAACCCCGGCCACCCCGAGGTGCAGGCCGCCATAGCGGGCGCGATGAAGACCATCATCGCCAGCGGCAAGGCGGCCGGCACGCTGACATCCGACCCGGCGCTGGCCCAGCGCTACCTCGACCTGGGCTGCACCTTTGTCGCCGTGGGCGTGGATGTGCTGCTGTTCGTGAACGCCGCGCGCCGCCTGCGCGGCCAGTTTGCCGGCGCGGGCGCAACCCCTGCGGCAAGCGGCCCGAGCGCGGCCTATTGAACGCGGGGCCATGGCAAATCTTGGATCATGCGCGGCATGACCACCCCACCCGCCGACGCCCTTCCCTTTTCGCAGGCCTGCGAGAACAACCAGGCCCCCATACTCGCCGTGCTACAGCAGGCCTTTGCCGACCGGCGCCAGGTGCTGGAGGTTGGCTCGGGCACGGGCCAGCACGGCGTGTACTTCGCGCCGCGCCTACCGCACCTGATCTGGCAGACCAGCGACTTAGCCGCCAACCACTCCGGCATACGCGCCTGGCAGGCCGCACACCCGGCGCCCAACCTGCGCGCGCCGCTGCTGTTCGACCTGCGCGGCAGCACCTGGCCCGATGGCCCCTTCGACGCAGTCTTCAGCGCCAACACCGCGCACATCGTGGCCTGGCCGCTGGTGCAGCGGCTATTCGCCCTGGCCGGCGCCCACCTGCCCGCAGGCGGCGTACTTGCGCTGTACGGCCCGTTCAACTATGGCGGCACCTACACCAGCGACAGCAACCGCGCGTTTGACGCCTGGCTGCGCCAGCGCGATGCGGCAAGCGGCATACGCCATTTCGAGGACATCGTGGCCCTGGGCGTAGAGCATGGCCTGGCGCTGGAAGCGGACAACGCCATGCCGGCCAACAACCGGTTGCTGGTGCTGCGCCGCGCGGCCCCCGCCCGTGCATAGGCTGGCGCCCCCAGCCCCCAGCCCCCAGCCGCGGCATGCGGTTTGGATGTTATTGGCCTTGTTCGCCCGCTCCATAAGCGCTAACAGCTATTTTTTTGAGAGTAAGCAGCCATTCCCGGCGACAGTGCCGGCTGAAGTGCCTGTGCAACTGAAGCGACCAACCGCATCCGGCGGCGCGGCCACCGCCAGTGGGGCTCACGGTTACACCCGACGCTGGGTTCTACCGGCCAAAAGCGGGCAGCGGGCCATCATGCTGATGGCCATCAGGGGGTCTCACCTGCGCCGATCCTGCCAACTGTCCACCAACCGAGTCCATGCCGCCATTTGGTCGCCGGCCGATGTACCTGCCGCCCCAGAGTTGCTACTCACCAGCCGATCGATCGCTGCCTCCTGCTCCGGGCTGAACTCTTGCGGAAACATCGGCGCAACGGTGACGATGCAGTCCGCAGCCTCTCCAGTGTTCGTCCAAGGCAGGCCCGCATTTTTGATGCGATAGCTCAGGGAGCCTCGCCGCAGCTTCATCTGTTGCAGGCCGCGGGGGGTTGGAACCTCGATCCAGCGATTGGCCATCCATGCAAAACCGTCGACGGGTAGCTCGCACCTCAACGTCCCGTCGGCGTCGGCCGTGAAGAACTCGTGCGGCTGCAGTTCCACGCGCACGCGCAGCGCCAGCCTGTGCTGACGCTGCCTGCCTTGCACGTTGGCCGTGACATTGAGCAGGTCGCCCGCATGCGCGCCCGGCGCAACCTGCACACGGCAGCGGTATTTGGTCGCCGGCGCCCTCCCGCTGGCCCCGCAGGCGGTGCAGGCTTGGTGCGTCTTCCCCTGCCCCTGGCAGGCGGCGCACTCGACCGAGGACGATACCCAGGTGAACCAGAGGTGCTGCCGGATGTGGCCGGCGCCATTGCATTCGCTGCACTCGGTCGCCTGCGATTGCAGGCCACTGCCTTCACATTCGACGCAGTCTTCGGCCACCTCGCCCCGCACTTCCCTGACGCAGCCGCTCACCACATCCTCAAGCGTCAGGCTCACGGAGCGCTCGACGGTGAATTCCTCCGCACCAGGGGCGGGATCCTCGGCTTCGGCCGCCGGCTCAGCCCGGGCCTGGCGGATCGCTTTCAGTGCCCAATTGATACGCTGCATCTTTCGCAGGGCCTGCGGGCTGTCGTTGCGATCCGGGTGCCAGCGCGCTGACAGGCGGCGCCACGCGGCCTTCACCTCGGCATCGCTGGAACCCGGTGCCAGGCCAAGTTCGTGGTAAGAATCGTCGAGGTGCATGATCTCCGTTGCGCAAGATTTGCTGCGATGCAGCATGGTAGCAGGCACAGCTTACCGTCGCGCCTCTCACGCTGGATGCACTGGGCTGGCACCCACCCAGGCATACTTGCCACCCGCGCCGCCGCCGCGACGGCAGGCGCGCCCGACTACACCAACCCTCCCCACGCCTTCCATGACATCGCCCCCCGCCGCCCGTCCCATAGGCGTATTCGACAGCGGCATAGGCGGCCTGAGCGTGCTGCAGGCCCTGCGCCACGAGCTGCCGCACGAGGACTTCATCTACCTGGCCGACAGCGGCAACGCGCCCTATGGCGATGAGAAGGGCGAGGCCTTCGTGCAGCAGCGCACGCTGGCCATTGCCCAGTGGCTGCTGCAGCACCATCACATCAAGGCCCTGGTGGTGGCCTGCAACACGGCCACGGCGGCGGCGGTGGAGCGGCTGCGCGCCAGCCTGCCGGATCTGCCGGCGATTGGCGTGGAGCCGGCGCTGAAACCCGCCGCCGCGCGCAGCCAGACGCACCATGTAGGTGTGCTGGCCACGCGCGGCACGGTTGGCAGCGCGCGCTTTGAGCGCCTGCGCGAGCAGCATTCGGCGCACACGCGCTTTGCCGTGCAGGCCTGCGACGGCCTGGCACGGGCCATAGAGCAGAGCACCGAGGAGCCCCTGCCGGCGCTCGAATCTGCAGCAAAAATAAGAGCGCTTTGCGCACAATACACGGGCGCTTTAGGCCCGTTTGGCCTGAAAACCGGCGACATCGACACGCTGGTGCTGGGCTGCACCCACTATGTGTTTGCCAAGGACGCGCTGCGCGAGCTGGTGGGGCCGGACGTGCTCATCCTCGACACCGGCGCCGCCGTGGCGCGGCAGACGCGCCGCATCCTGACCCAGGCCGCCGCGCTGGCGCCCGAGCAGGCGGCGGACGGCGAGCCGGCCGCGCCGGGACGCATCAGCCTCTACACCACGGGCCAGCTGGGCGCACTGCAGGCCGCGGCCGAGCGCTGGCTGGAGCTGCCGGCCCACTGCTGCGCGGCGCTGCCCCAGGGCTGAATCCGAACCAGCCCCACTACCGCTACTGCCGCTACTGCCGCGACCGGGCGAAGGCCAAGGCCGCATAGACCATGCGGCGCAGGTGCGGCAGCACGCCGGCCGCCACCTCGGGCAGGTAGTCGAACGGCGGCGCCTCCTGCATGTAGCTGCACTGCGTCATCTCCAGCTGCACGGCGTGGATGTTGCGCGCGGGCTCGCGGTAGTGGCGCGTGATGTAGCCGCCCGTGAAACGGCCGTTGAGCACGGCCGTGTAACCCGTAGCGGCCTTGGCGATGGCCTGCAGCTCGTCGGCCAGCACCGGGTCGCAGCTCGTGCCCTGGCCCGTGCCCAGATTCAGGTCGGGCAGCCGGCCCACGAAGAAGCGCGGCAGCACCGAGCGGATGGAGTGCGCGTCCCAGAGCACGGCCACGCCGTGCGCGGCGCGCAGGCGCTCCAACTCGGCGCGCAGCTGGGCGTGGTAGGGCGCCCAGTAGGCGGCGCGGCGCGCGGCGACCTCGGCCTCATCGGGCAGATCGGCGGGATTGGCGTACAGCGGCCGGTCGTCGAAGGTATCGACGGGGCACAGGCCGGTCACCCTCTGGCCGGGGTAGAGGCTGGTGCCGTCGGGCGGGCGGTTCAGGTCCACCACGTAGCGCGAATGCGTGGCCACGAGGATGGAGGCGCCCAGCGCCTGGGCAAACTCGTACAGGCGCGGTAGGTGCCAGTCGGTGTCGGGCACCTGGCGCGCCTCGGGCGTCAGGCGCGCGGCGATGGCCGGCGGCACATGGGTGCCCGCATGGGGCATGGAGATGAGCAGCGGCGCCGTGCCCTGGTGAAAGAGGAACGGCGCGGGGGCGGTGTCCGGCATCGTGTGAGTCCCTGGAAGGTTGTGAACAGGTCCTAAAGCGCCAGGATGCCTTCAAGCGCCCGCGCGAAGCGCTCGTTCTCGGCCTCGGTGCCTATGGAGACGCGGATGAAGTGCTCGAAGCCCGCCTCCTTCCAGGGCTTGACGATCAGTCCCTGGGCCAGCAGCGCCTCGTTCACGGGCGCATTGGGGCGGCCCAGGTCGAGGAACAGGAAGTTGGTGGCCGAAGGCGCCACGCGCACGCCCGGCAGCGCGGCGAGCCGCGCCGCCAGCCGCCCGCGCAGGCGCACGGTCTCGGTCACGCCGCGGCGCATGAAGTCTTCGTCGCCCCAGGCGGCCAGCGCCGCCGTCTGCGCCGCATGGTTCACGTTGAAGGGCGTGCGCACGCGGTCGAGCAGTTGCACCAGCGCCGCATCGCTGGCCAGGCCGTAGCCCACGCGCAGGCCGGCCAGGCCCCAGGCCTTGGAGAAGGTGCGCAGCACGATCCAGGGCATGGCGCGGCCGCGCAACAGGGCCAGCACATCGGGGTAGCCGGGGGCCAGGCGGGCATATTCGTAATAGGCCTCGTCGATCACCAGCAGGGTGTGCGCGGGCGTGGCGGCGAGCAGTTGCTGCATCTCGGCCGCACTGAACATGCAGCCCACGGGGTTGGAGGGATTGGCCAGCATGGCGAGCTTGGGGCCGCGCGCCAGCGCCGCGCACCAGGCATCCACGTCAAAGCCCAGCCGCGGCGTGAGCGCCAGCAGCTCGACCTGGGCGCCCATCATGCGCGGGTAGATCTCATGCAGGCCAAAGGCCGGGCGCTGCGTGAGCACGCGCTCGCCCGCGGACAGGAAGGCCTGGCACAGCATCTGCAGGATGTCCTCGGAGCCGTTGCCGATGACGATGGCCGCCGGCGCCACGCCCGTGCGCGCGCCAATCGCCGCGCGCAGCGCGCTGCAGTTCGCGTCGGGGTAGCAGCCCACGCGCGTGGCCAGGTCGGCCAGGGCGCGCGCCACGGCGGGGCTGGCGCCGTAGGGGTTCTCGTTGCTTGCCAGGCGCGCGATTTCGCTCACGCCGTAGCGCGCACGCACGGCCTCGGACGACAGGCCGGCGTTGTAGGCGGGCAGTTGCGGCACTTCGGGCCGCGCCAGGGTCTGGATCATGTGCATGGCTTCACGCTCCCTTGACGATGCGGCCCTGGCGCACGATGGTACGCGCCGGGTTGTGGCCGAACCAATAGGCCAACTCGGCGGCTTCGCGCAGGTTCCACAGCACAAAGTTGGCGGGCCGGCCCGCCGCGATCAGGCCGTGCGTTTCCGACAGGCCCAGCGCGCGTGCCGCGTGCGTGGTGATGCCCGCGAGCGCCTCGGGCACCGTGAGGCGGAACAGGGTGCAGGCCATGTTGGCCATGAGCAGCAGGCTCAATACCGGCGAGGTGCCGGGGTTGTGGTCGGTGGACACGGCCATGGGCACGCCGGCCGCGCGCAGCGCCTCAATGGGCGGCAGATGCGTGTCGCGCAGCGTGTAGTAGGCGCCGGGCAGCAGCACGGCCACGGTGCCGGCGGCGCGCATGGCGTCTATTCCGTCCTGCGACAGGTGCTCGATGTGGTCGCAGGACAGGGCGCCATGGCGTGCGGCGAGCCGCGCGCCGCCCATGTCCGAGAGCTGCTCGGCATGCAGCTTGACCGGGATGCCAAGCTTTTGCGCGGCCTGGAACACCTGCTCGGTTTCCGCCAGCGAAAAGGCGATGCGCTCGCAGAACACATCCACGGCGTCCACCAGGCCCTCGGCCGCCAGCGCGGGCAGCATCTCGCTGCATACCAGATCGACATAGTCCTGACTCCGCCCCGCATATTCGGGCGGCAGCGCGTGCGCGCCGAGGAAGGTGGTGCGCACCGTCACGCCCAGCGCCCGGCCCAGGCGGCGCGCCACGCGCAGCTGCTTACGCTCATGCTCCAGGGCCAGGCCATAGCCGGACTTGATCTCGATGGCGCACACGCCCTCGTCCAGCAGTGCCGAGAGGCGCGGCAACGCGGCAGCGAACAGCTCGTCCTCGCTGGCGGCGCGCGTGGCCCGCACGCTGGAGACGATGCCACCGCCGGCCCTGGAAATCTCTTCATAGCTGGCGCCGGCCAGGCGCATGGCGAACTCCCCCGCACGCTGGCCGCCATAAACCAGGTGCGTGTGGCAATCCACCAGGCCGGGCGTGGCCAGCAGGCCGCCGCCGGCATGGCGCACCAGTCCTGCGTAGTCAAGGGGCAGCGCCGAGGACGGTCCCACCCAGCGCAGCACCCCGCCCTGCACCACCAGGCTGGCGGCCTCATGCTCGGCCAAGGGCCTGTCGTCACGGAACAGCCCGGGGGCGAGGCGCAGGTCTTCCCAGACGCCGTCGGCGCTGGGGGCAGTGGTGGAATCAGCGTGTTTCATGGCTCATTTACTACATTAGTTATAGCTATCGGCGCTTGCCCATCAAGCGCAAGTGGCATATTTCATCAAATAACAGGCCGCAATTCCACCCAGGCCAGGGCGGGCGCATCGCCGCCCTGCCCCGCCTGCGGCACGAGCGCAGGGCCGGCCTCGGCGGCGCTCCACCACAGGCCCTGGCCGGCGGTCAGCCGATCGTCACCCCGACTCCAGCGGCCCGCGAGCACCAGGCACAGGCCCGCGGGCGTGCTGCCGGGCTGGCGTGGGTCGCGCACCACCTGCACCTCACCGCGCCAGCGGCCCCGGCGCAGCATGAGGTTGAAGTCGGTGGAGGTGCCGCCCAGCAGGGTGCAGTCCACGGCCACCTCGCCCGCAAAGGCCAGCGGCTGCCAGCGCCTGTCCAGCCGGTGATCCAGGCTGCCGTCCCGGGCGCGCAGCTGCATGCCGTCGCCATCGAGCAGCATGATGCGGCGATCCACGCCGGCGAAGGCCGAGAATGGCCCGGGCGCGGCGATGGTGGCCACGCTCACGCGCCACTCGAAGCCCTCCATGCCCGCGCCAGGCGGCCAGCAGGCCAGCTCGCGCGTGTGGCCGCCGCCGTTCTTCCAGGGGGTGTGCGGCACGGCCGCGAGGTCGAAGGAGTGCATGGGCAGATCAGGGCTTGCAGAGGATTCAGTGGATTGCCAACTGGCGCGATATGCGCGCCGCAGCGACGACGGCCATGCGGATCAGCACCTGCTCCTGCCCCTGGGCACGCAGGATCGGCGCCATCAGCGTGAGGGCGCCCACGGCCTGGCGCGTGGCACCGAACAGCGGCACGCTGCAGCCCCAGACGCCGGGGTCCACCTCGGCAGCGCTCATGGCAAAGCCGGCGCGGCGAATGGCATCGAGCTCATCCTGCGCGGCCTGGCGTGCGGGCGTGCCCGGGCCCCACTGGGCGTCGAGCACGGCCGCGCGTGCCGCCTCGGGCAGGTGGGCCAGCAGGCATTTGGCCGAGGCGCCCGCACGCAGAGGCACGCTGCGCCCCTTCTCGAACGAGCAGCGCAGCGACTGCTGGCTCTCCACCATGTCCAGGCAGATGGCCCGGTCGTTCACGGCCACGACCAGACCCACGCTTTCCTGCGACTGCTGCGCCAGCTCCACCATCGCGGGGCGCGCCTGGCGCACCAGGTGCGAGGCCAGGTCGAACCCCAGCGCGAGCTGCAGGCCGAGCGGCCCGGGCGCGTAATAGCCGTCGCTTTCGAGCACGAAGCCCCAGCGCTTGAGCCGCGCCAGCTGGCGGTACAGCGTGCTGCGCGCCAGGCCCGTGTGCTCCATGAGCTCGGCGGCCGACAAGGCCTTGCCCTGCTGGGCCAGCACGGCCAGCACCTGCAGCACACGGTCGGCCGTGGGCACCGCGGTGAGGGAAACACTGTGGGTCATGGCGGCAGTACCAAAGTCAAAGAATGGGAATGCGGGCCCCTCTTCAATACGCCTGTTCAGCACACCCTGGCAATGCGCGCCGCCAAGCGGGCGACCACTTTGGCGGTGATGCCGTCGCGGTCGAAGGCGGGGTTGAATTCGGCCACATCGGCCGCCACCAGCTTGCCGCTGGCGAGCACCGCATCCACCACGGCCTCCACGCACCACAGCGGCACGCCCAGCGGCGCAGGCGCCGACACGCCGGGGGCCACGGCGGCGGGCAACACGTCGGTATCCAGGGTCAGGTACACGGCGTCGCAGGCCTGCAGGTCGGGCGCCAGATCGGCCAGCGCGGCGTGTACGCCGGCTTCGGTCTGCAAGGCGTCGTCCAGCACATAACGCACCTGCAAGGCATCGGCACGGTCGAACAAGGCCTGGGTGTTGGCAAAGCGGCTGATGCCCAGCACGCGGTAGTCAAACGGCAGGCCCCGCGCGGCGCAGTGTTCCTGGATCTGGCGGAACGGCGTGCCCGAATTGCCCTCGCGCGCCTGGCGCAGGTCGAAATGCGCGTCCAGGTTGACAATGAGGATGCGCGCACCGGGCCGTGCCAGCGCCACGCCCTGGAAGGTGCCCCAGGCCACCTCGTGCCCACCGCCCAGCACCAGGGGCGTGCAGCCCTGCGCCAGGGCCTGCGCCACCCGCTGCGCCAGGGCGGTTTGCGCCGCATCGAGCGCACCGCCTTCGCAGACCGCATCACCCGCATCCCAGAGCGCCGGCTCGCCCAGAATGGGCAGGTTGGCCAGCGCCTTGCGCGCCGCCGCTGGTCCTTGCGCGGCGCCCGGGCGGCCGCCGTTGCGGCGCACGCCCTCGTCCACGGCAAAGCCGATCAGGGCCACGCCTGAGCGGCTCTGGGGTGTAAAAGGCTGCACGCACTGGTGCCAACGGCGGCTGTCGCCCACTTCTTCGGTGTCGATGCGGCCTTGCCAGACAAAGGGTGCGCTCATGGTGTCCCCTGGTTTACTTGATCATGGGAAGTTTCAGGCCCTGCTTCCTCGCCGTCGCAATGGCCAGCTCGTAGCCTGCATCGGCATGGCGCATCACGCCCGAGCCGCAGTCATTGACCAGCACGCGCGCCAGGCGCTCGGCCGCGGCGTCCGTGCCGTCGGCCACGATGACCATGCCCGAGTGCTGGCTGTAGCCCATGCCCACGCCGCCGCCATGGTGCAGGCTGACCCAGGTGGCGCCGCCGGCGGTGTTGAGCAGGGCGTTGAGCAGCGGCCAGTCGGAGACGGCATCCGTGCCGTCGCGCATGGCCTCGGTTTCGCGATTCGGGCTGGCCACGCTGCCGGTGTCCAGGTGGTCGCGGCCGATGACGATGGGGGCCTTGAGCTCGCCGTTCTTCACCATCTCGTTGAAGGCCAGGCCCGCCAGGTGGCGCTCGCCCAGGCCCAGCCAGCAGATGCGCGCGGGCAGGCCCTGGAAGGCGATGCGCTCCCTGGCCATGTCCAGCCAGCGGTGCGTGTGCTTGTTCTCGGGGAACAGCTCCTTGATCTTGGCATCGGTCTTGTAGATGTCCTCGGGATCGCCCGACAGCGCCACCCAGCGGAACGGCCCCTTGCCCTCGCAGAACATGGGCCGGATGTAGGCGGGTACGAAGCCGGGGAAGTCGAAGGCGCGCTGAACGCCCTCGTCGAAGGCCACCTGGCGGATGTTGTTGCCATAGTCCACCGTGGGCACGCCCATGGCCTGGAAGTCGAGCATGGCCTGCACATGCACGGCGCAGCTCTTGGCGGCCGCGGCCTTGAGGCGCGGGTGTTGGCCGGGGTCGGCAGCGGCGGCCTGCCACTCGCCCACCGTCCAGCCCATGGGCAGGTAGCCGTTGATCAGATCGTGGGCCGAGGTCTGGTCGGTCACGATGTCGGGCCGGATGCCGCCAGCCTTGGCGCGGCGGGCCAGCTCGGGCAGGATTTCCGCGGCATTGCCCAGCAGGGCGATGGAGACGGCCTCGCCCCTTTCGGTGTGGTGTTTGATCTGGGCCAGCGCATCGTCAATGTCCCTGGCCTGCTTGTCCACATAGCGCGTGCGCAGGCGGAAGTCGATGCTGGACTGCTTGCACTCGATGTTTAGCGAGCAGGCGCCGGCCAGCGTGGCGGCCAGAGGCTGGGCGCCGCCCATGCCGCCCAGGCCGGCCGTGAGGATCCACTTGCCCGTCAGGTCGTTGTTGTAATGCTGGCGGCCGGCCTCGACGAAGGTCTCGAAGGTGCCCTGCACGATGCCCTGGCTGCCGATGTAGATCCAGCTGCCGGCGGTCATCTGGCCGTACATGAACAGGCCCTTGCGGTCGAGCTCGTTGAAATGCTCCCAGTTGGCCCACTTGGGCACCAGGTTGGAGTTGGCGATCAGCACGCGCGGTGCGTTTTCGTGGGTCTTGAATACGCCCACGGCCTTGCCGGACTGGATCAGCAGCGACTCATCGGCTTCGAGCTTCCTGAGCGACTCCAGGATCTGGTCGTAGCACTCCCAGTTGCGCGCCGCGCGGCCGATGCCGCCGTAGACCACCAGGGCCTTGGGGTTCTCGGCCACGTCCGGATCCAGGTTGTTCTGGAGCATGCGGTAGGCGGCTTCGGCGAGCCAGTTCTTGCAGTGCAGCTCGCTGCCACGCGGCGCGCGGATCACGCGGCTGGCGTCAAAGCGAGGATCGGCGGGAATGAATTTTTCGGTGGCGTTCATGGCAAATACTCCAGTGAAAAAAAACAATGACAGGGTTCAGACGGGGCTGGGCCGGATGCTCAGCAGCGTGGCGGGAAGATCGGCCCTCAGCGCCCACTGGCGCACGGCCTCGATATCGGGCGCCAGATAGAGGTCGGCTTTCAGGAAAGCGGTCTTTTCGCGCAGCTTGCCAAATTCGGCCTCTAACAGCGGTGGGCTTTTCAGGTTGTGCTTGATTAACGAACTGTCGCAGTTTCACAGTCAATATTGCGCAGGGAAGCGATAAGCCTTTCGTTCTGCTCGCGTCCTTTAAGCGACACCCTCAGCGTGGCCGTGTTCTGAAGGCCGTCGAAGGATGTCGCATCTGCCACAACAATGCCCTGGCTCGCGAGCATCGATGCAACTTCGGCGGAGGAGCAAGAGGCAAGCTCTAGCAGCATCATGTTTCCATGGCAACCGACAACGCGAACCGACGGATGGCTACTGAGTTGGGCACGGAAGTAGGTGCTTTCCTCCAAAAATTTCTCGCTGCATTGACGTAGAAAATTCTCATCGTGAAGGGCGGCGATGGCTGCAACCGCCGCAGGAAGCGAAACATTGAACGGTGGGCGTCCGATGTTGGCGATATCAATGAGCTTTTGGTTAGCAATGGCATAGCCCACGCGCATGCCAGCGAGCCCAAAAAACTTCGAGAAGGTTCGCAAAATGGCGACATTGTCAAACCTGTCGACCAGTCCGACAGCCCCCTCTTTGATGGGATTGATAAGTGCTTCGTCGACCACGAAGATCGTGTCCGGGTAGGCCCCGGCCAGATGCTCGATCACCTCCACCGGGATGATCTCTCCAGTCGGATTGTTCGGCGTGCAGATAAAGGCGACAGAGATGTCATCTTTCTGCAATGCGCGTTCGTAGCGCTCGGCATCGAACTGCGTTGCCACTTCGCCCTGTACGCTAACTACCTGGCATCCCCGTAGGCGCGCCTCAAGCGCGTAGCGGGGAAACGTGGGCAGGTGGATGAGAACCTTGTCCCCCTCTGAAGCCCAGGCCTGTAATAAAAGCTTGATGACATCGTCGAGCCCCCCGCCGAAGAAGAACCGATCCGGTGATTGGCAATGCTTGCTCGAGAGCGCGAGTCGCAGCTCGGAAAGATTGACATCAGGATAAAGCTGCACTTGCCCAAGTGACAGGCTAATTGCATCGATTGCGCCTGCGGAGCAGCCAAACGGATTTACGTTCAGGGAGAAATCGATCATGTTCGATTGCTCGAGGCCGTGTCTCTCCGCCAAGAATTCGAGGGAGGTCTCTTGTTCGTAGAGCCGGGTGCTTGCCAGAGACTGGCTGTATTTGTTGATGCTCATATCAAGTTTGCTCAGAATGACCGGGCAAAGCGGGGCTGGCACTGAATGGGTTCTTGTTGCTGCCCAGATGTACTGCCGTGGGGAACATGTATTTCACGGCTGGCGTTGAAGCGGGTGTCTTGTTGGGTCATGACAAGTCTCTTTAAGCTGAAATGTGGCTGGGCAGGATGCTCAGCAGCGCGGCAGGCAGTACCGCGCGCAAGGCCCACTGGCTCATGCTCTCGATATCGGGTGCGAGGTAGCGGTCTTGTTCGAGGAAGGCCACCCGTTGGCGAATGGCGGCGAACTGCGCCTCGATGAGCGGTGAAGACTTCAGGCTGCGATCGAACTCCATGCCCTGCGCGGCCGACATGGCCTCGATGCCCACGATCACGGCCGTGTTGCGCGCCATGTCCGCGAGGCGCCGCGCGCCGTAGGTGGCCATGGAGACATGGTCCTCCTGGTTGGCCGAGGTGGGCAGGCTGGTCACGCTGCTGGGGTGGGCCAGGCACTGGTTCTCAGCGGCCAGGGCCGCGGCCGTGACCTGGGCGATCATGAAGCCCGAGTTCAGACCGCTCTCGCGGATCAGGAACGGCGGCAGGCCCGACAGGCCGGGGTCGAGCAGCAGCGACAGACGCCGCTCGGAGATGGCGCCGATCTCGGCCAGCGCCAGCGCGATGATGTCGGCCGCGAAGGCCACGGGCTCGGCGTGGAAGTTACCGCCCGAGATCACCTCACCGGTATCGGTGAACACCAGCGGGTTGTCCGACGCGGCATTGGCCTCGATGCGCAGCACGCGCGCGGCGTGCGTGAGGTTGTCCAGGCAGGCGCCCATGACCTGGGGCACGCAGCGGATGGAGTACGGGTCCTGCACGCGGCCGCAGTGCGGGTGCGAGGGGTCGATGGCACTGCCTTCGAGCAGCGCGCGCACGGCGGCCGCCACGGCAATCTGGCCCGCCTGGCCACGCGCCTCGTGAATGCGCGCGTCGAACGGCTTGACCGAACCCTTGATGGCCTCGAGCGTCAGCGCGCCCGACACCAGGCCGGCCGCGAACACGCTCTCGGCCTGGAACAGGCCGGCCAGCGCCAGCGCCGTGGACACCTGCGTGCCATTGAGCAGCGCCAGCCCCTCCTTGGGGCCCAGCACGAAGGGCGCCAGCCCCACGGCCGCCATCGCCTCGCGGCCTGAGACGATCTGGCCCTTGACCTTGGCCTGTCCCTCGCCGATCAGCACGCAGGCCAGGTGCGCCAGCGGCGCGAGGTCGCCCGAGGCCCCCACCGAGCCCTTGGCCGGGATCACCGGCAGCACATCGGCATTGGCCAGGGCCAACAGCGCATCGACCAGTGCCGGGCGCACGCCCGAGTGGCCGCGCGCCAGGCTTACGGCCTTGGTGGCAAGCACCATGCGCACCACCGGGTCGGGCAGCGGTTCGCCCGTGCCCACGCTGTGCGACAGCACCAGGTTGCGCTGCAGGTCGGCCAGGTGATCGTGGGCGATCTTTGTGCTGGCCAGCTTGCCAAAGCCGGTGTTGATGCCATAGACCACCTGGTCTTCATCGACGATGGTCTGCACCGTGGCCTGCGCCGCCAGCATGCCCGCTAACGCTGCGGGATCGAGCGTGAGAAGTACGCCACCCGCGCTCAGGCGGCGCAGCTCGGCCAGGCTGACATGTCCAGGCCGCAGCACCAGAGTGTCACAAGAGGCTTGATTTGCAGTAGTCATAAGTTTAATCCTGTATATACAAGTTGGCACAAGCGAAAAAGAAGGTGTGAAGTCTTATCCAAGCACCGGGTTTCCGTCTGCACGGAAGCGGCTGCCCAGGCGATAGCGCGATGCGGGATGCAGGCAGTGCACCATGGTCACGGGCACGCCCCGGCTCCAGGTGCGCCGGATGAGCAGCAGGCAGGGCTGGGCCGCGCCCATTTCCAGCAGGCGTGCCTGCTCGGCCGTGGGCAGCACGGCCTCAACCACATGCTCGGCCTGGTCGAAGGGCACGTTGCGCACCAAATACTCGGAGGGCGGCACCTGGACGAAATCCTGCTGCAAGAAATCGGGCGCCATGCGCGGGTTGACATAGCGGTCTTCCAGCTGCACCGGCACGCCGTTTTCCAGGTGCACGCACAGGGCGTGGAACACCGATTCGCCCAGGCGCATGTCCAGGGCCGTCGCCACGTCCATGGTGGCGGCGACGCGCTCCACGCTGAGCAGTCGGCAGTCGTAGTCGTGCCCGCGCTGGCGGATTTCACTCGCCAAATGGGCGATCTGCAGCAGCGTGGACTGGGGCTTTTCCTCGGCCACGAAGCTGCCCACGCCCGCCACGCGCACGATGCGCCCCTGCTCCGTGAGCTCGCGCAGGGCGCGGTTCACGGTCATGCGCGAGATGCCGAACTGCAGCACCAGTTCGTTCTCGGAGGGCAGGCGGTCGCCCGCCTTCCACGAGCCGTCCTGGATCTTGCGCGCAATATAGTCCTTGACTTGCTGGTACAGGGCCAGAGCCGGAGTCTCGAGTTGCGCAGCCTTGGTGCGGAAGTCGGATGCTGTCGGCATGGTGCTGCGCGCCCTCAATGCGCCTCGGCGGCCATGGACTCGGCGCGGATTTCCTCGGTGAGGCGCGCCTTCAGATCCATGAACTCGGGCGAAGTCTTGATCGTGTAATGGCGCGGGTGCGGCAGATTCACGGCGATCTCGCTCTTGATGCGCCCCGGGCGCGCACTGAACACGGCCACGCGGTTGGCCATGAAGATGGCCTCGTCGATGTCGTGCGTGACGAACATCACGGTCTTGCGCTCGGCCTCCCAGATACCCAAGAGCAACTCCTGCATGAGTACGCGGGTCTGGTTGTCGAGCGCACCGAAGGGCTCGTCCATGAGCAAAATCTTAGGGTCATTGGCCAGGGCCCGGGCAATCGCCGTGCGCTGCTGCATGCCGCCCGAAAGCTGCTTGGGAAAATGCTGCTCGAAGCCGCGCAGCCCCACCTTGGCGATGAAATACTGCGCGCGCTCCTTCTGCTGCGATTCGGGCATGCCGCGCTCGCGCAGGCCGAAACGGATGTTCTGCTCGATCGTGAGCCAAGGAAACAGCGTGTAGCTCTGGAACACCATGCCGCGATCGGCGCCGGGGCCCTCCACCGGACGGCCATCGAGCAGCACGCGGCCCGAGGTCGGATGATCCAGCCCCGCCACGATGCGCAGCATCGTGGACTTGCCGCAGCCCGAAGGGCCAAGGATGGTGACAAAGTCGTTTTCCTTGACGTCGAAATCGACCGGCAGCAGAGCCTGCGTGGATTTTCCTTTTTCGCTGGTGAATGTGCGCGAAACACCTTGGATCGACAGCTGGCTCATCGCAGGGCACTCCATGCAAACATGCGGCGGTTGATGTATTTGAAGAACGAATCCGACACCAGACCGATGAGGCCGATGATGATGATGCCGAAGATGATCTGGCCCGTATTCAACAAAGCCTGGCTGTCGGTGATCATGTGGCCTATACCCGAGGATGAGCCAATCAGCTCGGCCACGATGACATAGGTCCAGGCCCAGCCCAGCACCAGGCGCAGGATTTCGGCAATGTCGGGCGCGGCGCCCGGGATCAGCACGCGGCGCACGATACCCGAGGGCTTGGCGCCCAGTGTGTAGGCGGCTTCCACCAGGTCTTTGCGCGCATTGCCCACGGTGACCGCCACCATCAGAACGATCTGAAACACCGAACCGATGAAAATCACCAGCAGCTTTTGCACCTCGCCCAGCCCCGCCCACAGAATTAGCAGCGGAATGAAGGCCGAGGCCGGCAAGTAGCGGCAAAACGACACGAAGGGCTCCAGAAACGCCTCGACTCCCTTGTGCGCGCCCATGGCGACGCCCAGCGGTACGGCCACGATGGCCGCCAGGATGAAGCCGCCCAGCACGCGCCACACGGTCATGCCGATGTCGTGCAGAAAGCCGAACTCGGTGAACAGCAGCCAGCCTTCCCGGGCCATGGTGATGGGGCTGGCCAGGAACGTGGGCGAGACAAAGCCGCCCAGCGTGAAGAAGGCCCACACCGCAAAGAACATCACAAAAAATCCCACCCCCAGGGCCACCCGCGCGCGGGCGCTCACGGGCTCCAGCGGTGCCAGGGCACGGCGGCGGCGCGGCGCCGCCTCCTGCGCCCCGAGCGGGGGCGTTACGCTCATTGCTTGATTCATATCGCTGTCCTTTGGCACCATGTGCTCACTTGATGAAGCTGCCGTCGTACATCGCTCCGTAGTTGTCCGGCAGTTTGCGGATCACGCCGGCCTCGAGCAGGATGGCCGCGGCATCCTTCATGAATTGCTGCAGTTCGCCCGCAAAGAACTTCTGGTTCGCCGCCTTGTCCTGCCAGCGCAGGTAGGACGCGGACTTGGCAAAGGCCTCGCCCGTCTGCTTGACGGCCGCGCCCATGATCTCGTAGGACTTGGCGGGGTCGGCTTTGACCATCTCCACCGCCTCGAAGTACGAGTTGGCCAGGGCCTGCGCGGCCTTGGGGTTCGCCTTGAGCCAGGCGGGGTCGCAACCCACGGTGTCCATCACCATGGGATAGTCGATCGTCGTGGCCAGAATCTTGCCGGCCTGCGGGTTGGCGCGCACGGTGGACAGGTAGGGCTCATAGGTCATGGCCGCATCGTTCTGGCCCGACACGAAGGCCTGGGCGGCGGGTTGGGGCTCCAGCGAGACGACCTTGACGTCCTTGAGGCTCATGCCGTTCTTGGACAGCATCCAGGCCAGGCCGAAGTACGGCGACGTACCCGGGGCACTCACACCGATGGTCTTGCCCTTGAGGTCGGCAAAGCTCTTGACCTCATTGCGCACCGCCAGGCCATCGGCGCCATACGACTTGTCCAACTGGAAGATCTGCACGATGGGCACACCATTGGTGTTCCAGGCCACATGCGTCTCCACCGTGGTCGCGGCGCACTGGATGGCCTTGGAGGCCAGGGCCAGGTGGCGGTCCTTCTGCGGAATCATCTTCAGCTCCACATCCAGGCCGTTCTTTTTGAAGATGCCGGCCTTGTCGGCCAGCGTCAACGGTGCAAAACCTGTCCAGCCCGACATACCCAGCGTCACCTTGGTCTCCTGGGCCTGCGCCGGTGCGACCAACCCCACCACGCCTGCCACCGCCGCCACCAGCGACGCCATCCTCACAACCGCTTGGCTCATATATCGTCTCCTGTAGGAAAAAGTTCTTTGGCTTGCCCAGATTGGGAAGCAGGCATTGCTTCCTTGCCGCGATGATCGGGGCTCCCTCGCACCTGTCTATACAGGGTAAACACCAAGAATACACTGCTCGGACGTCAGGAAAACGGCCTTCTTCCCACCTCCCGGGAACACGCTGCGGCGCTTCCCGCAACGGGGCACCGCAAGGGCCGATCAGTCGGCCAGCACCATGCGTGCGATGATGTTGCACTGCACCTCGGACGAGCCCTCGTAGATGCGCAAGATGCGCGCATCGCGCACGTAGCGCTCCAGCGGCATCTCGCGCGTGTAGCCGTAGCCGCCGTGGATCTGCAGCGCGGCGTCGGTCACAAAGCCCACCATCTCGGAGGCGTGCAGCTTGGCCATGGCCGACTGCAGCGTGAATGGCTGGCCTGCCTGGCGCAGCGCGAGCGCCTGCAGTGTGAGGGCCCAGGATGCTTCCAGGCGCAGCTTCATGTCCGCCAGCATCCATTGCAGGCCCTGCTTGCTGGCGATGGGCTCGCCGCCGATCTGGCGCTCGCGCATCCAGCGCGTGGCGTCGGCCAGCGCGGCCTCGGCGATGCCCAGGGCCGTGGCCGCCACGTCCAGGCGGCTGTTGTCCAGCACCTTCATCGCCGTCTTGAAGCCCGTGCCCTCGGCGCCCAGGCGGTTCGCGGCGGGCACGCGCACGCCGTCGAACGCCACCTCGAACGCGTGCGCGCCCTGGATGCCCATGAGCTTCTCGGGCGATGAAATGCTGATGCCCGGAGAGTCAGTCTCCACCACGAAGGCGCTGACGCCGCGCGCGCCCGCTTCCGGGTCGGTCTTGGCAAAGACCACGAGGAACCTGGCCTCCTTCGCGTTTGAGATGAAATGTTTCACGCCGTCGATGCGGTAATGCTCGCCTTCACGCACGGCGCGCGTGCGCAGGTCGGCCGGATGCGAGCCGCCGCGCGGCTCGGTCAACGCGAAGCCCGCCAGCCACTCGCCGCTGGCCGCGCGCGGCAGCCAGCGTGCGTGCTGCTCAGGGCTGCCGCCGATGAGCACCGCATCGGTACCCAGGTAATGCGCGCCGATCATCGAGGAGGTGGCAGCGCAGGCGCGCGAGATTTCCACCAGCGACAGCAGCATGGCCGTGGGCGTGACATCCGCGCCGCCCAGTTGCTCTGGCAGGTTCATGCCCATCACGCCCAATGCTGCCAGTTGCGGCACATGGCAGGTAGTGGACAGGCCGTGCTCATCGATCTCCCGCGCGCGCGGCGCAAGGCTCTCGGTGGCGAAGCGGGCCACGGCGTCAGCCACGGCCTGATCATCGGGGCTCACGCCCAAGCGGTTTGTCTGGTTCATTTCATCGGCTCCTGAACATCAAAGTGAAACGGTGTGTGTCATGGCAGGGCCGAACAGTCCCGCCGCGCGCAGCGCGGCCAGCCGCTCGCCGCCTGCCTGCAGCAGCCCGGCCATAAGCTCGTCGGTGTGCTGGCCCAGCGCAGGCGCGGGCTCGGTGCGGTTCGGGACAGAGCCGCCAAACTTCACGGGCTGCGTGGGCACGCGCAGCCCGGGCAGGCGCGGATCGTCCACGGCGGACAGCAGGCCGCGCGCCAGGCCCTGCTCGGATTCGAGGGCCTGCGCCATGGTCCACAACGGGCTGCCGGGCACGCCGGCGGCCTCCAGCTGCGCCACCACCTCGGCCACGCTGTGCTGGCCGGCCCAGGCCTCGATGGCGGCGGCCAGCTCGCCCTCGTGCGCCCGGCGCAGCTCGTCGGTGGCAAAGCGCGCGTCCTGCGCGAAACCAGGCACGCCAATCAACGCCGCCAGCGTGGCAAACAGCTTGTTGTTGAGCACGGCCAGCGCAAAATGCCCGTCGCGCGCGCGAAACACGCCAAACGGTGCCGAGAAGGAATGCCGATTGCCGCTGCGCCGCGCGCTCTCGCCCGTGAACAGGTAGCGGCCCACGCCTGTGACGAGGAAGGCCAGCGTGGCGTCGAACATGGCCACGTCCACATGCTGGCCCTGGCCCGTGCGGCGCTGCTGCAAGAGCGCGGCCAGCGTGGCCCAGGACGCGAACAGGCCGGCGATCACGTCCGACACGGCCTCGCCCACCATGGTGGGCGGCCCCTCGGGCTCGCCCGTAGCCTCCATCAGGCCGCTCATGGCCTGCACGATGATGTCGTAGGCCGGCAGGTGCGCCAGCGGCCCCGTCTGGCCGAAGCCCGACACGCTCACGTACACCAGGCGTGGGTTGGCACTGCGTAGCGCCTCGGGGCCCACGCCCAGGCGCTCGGCCACGCCGGGGCGGAAGTTTTCCACCACCACATCCACGTTCTGGACCAGTTGGGCGACGGTTGCCGCGGCTTCGGGGTGCTTGAGGTCCAGCACCAGGCTCTTCTTGTTGCGGTTGAGCGCGGTGAACAGGCTGCTGATGCCATCGCGCATGGGGCCGATATGGCGGTAGTCGTCACCGCCAGGCGACTCGACCTTGATGACCTCGGCCCCCAGGTCGGCAAGCAGCGCCGTGGACAGCGGCCCCGCGAGGACGCGGCTGAAATCAAGGATGCGCAAGCCGTCGAGCGGCCTGGTGGTGGGGGGCGATGCGGACATGCGGGGCTCCTTCGGGTATGCAAGGTGCCCATGGTTGCCCAAGCCGATATCAAAATAAAATATTCAATCTTGATAATTTGAATCAATCATTTTGATAAACATCAGCCTGCGCCAGCTCGAATACTTCGCCGCCGCGGCCCAGCATGGCGGCGCGGCGCGCGCGGCCGAGGCGCTCAGCGTGTCGCAGCCCAGCATCTCCAAGGCCATTGCCGACCTGGAGGCGCTGTGGGGCGAAACGCTGTTCGTGCGCCGCCATGCGCGCGGCCTGGAGCTTACGGCCGCGGGCCAGATGCGCCACCGGGAGGCGCACGCGCTGCTTGAGCGCGCACGCGCGCTCGAAGGGCCGCGCACGGACGAGGAAGCCGGACTGCTGCGCGTCGGCTGCCTGGCCACGCTGGCACCACGCCACCTGCCCGCCATGCTGCTGCGCATGCGCGAGCGCCATCCGCGGGTGGAGATCGAGGTGCACGAGGCTGACACCGAGTCGCTGCTGCAGATGCTTGAGCGCGGCGCCCTCGATGCCGCCCTGCTCTATGACATGGGCCTGGCACGTCCGGTGCGCCTGGAGGCCGTAACGGCCTTCGTGCCCTACGCCCTGCTGCCCGCGGGCCACGCGCTCGCAGCACGCAGCAGCCTGCCGCTGGCCGCGCTGGCGCAGGAGCCCTTCATCCTCATCGACCTGCCGCACAGCCGGGAGTACTGCCTCTCGCTGTTCCGCCAGGCGGGCGTGGCACCTCGCATCGCCCATGCCACACCCTCGATCGAAATGGTGCGCTCGCTCGTGGCCAATGGCCTGGGCGTCTCCCTGCTCACCACGCGCCCGGTGCGCGACTGGAGTTACGACGGCAAGCGCCTGGCCTGCCGGCGCCTGCGCGGACTGCTGGCCGCCCAGTCGGTGGTCATGGCCTACCCCGAGCGCCTGGGTGCAGCCAATCCGCGCGCCGCGCTGTTCGCGCGTGTCGTGCGCGAGTGTTTCACGCAGCAACGCGACGCCATGACGGCGCCCGAGGCGCCTTGACACCTGCGCGGCGCCTTACTCGGCCTCGATCTTCGAGCTTTTGATCACGCCCGCCCAGTTGGCAAAGTCGGCCCTCGCGCGCTCGCTCAGCTGCTGCGGCCCAAGGTAGTCGGCCGCGGCGCCCTGCTCCTCGGCTTTCTTGCGAAAGGCCGGGTCTTCCACCACCTTCTTCAGGTCGGCGGCCAGCCGGTCGATGACCGGCCTGGGCACGGCGGCCGGCGCAAACAGCGCGAACCACGAGGTGGCGTTTACGCCGGGGTAGCCGGCCTCGGCCGTGGTGGGTGCGTCGGGCAAGCTGGGCAGGCGCTCCTTGCCGGTCACGGCCAGCACACGCAGCTTGCCCGATGCAATATGCGGCATGAAGGGCGGCGCCGTGCCAAAGGTCAGGTCCACCTGGCCACCCAGCAGATCCTGCAGCGCCGGGCCCGTGCCCTTGTAGGGCACATGCACCATCTTGATGCCGCCCTGCTGCTCCAGCATGGCGCCGGTGACATGCTGCAGCGAGCCGTTGCCGGACGAAGCGTAGTTGAGCTTGCCCGGGTTGGCCTTGGCATAGGCGATCAGCTCGGCCAGGGTCTTCACCGGCAGGCTTTCGCGCACCACGATGATCTGCGGCGCCGAGATGATGTTGGCGATGGGCTGAAAATCCTTTTGCTCCCACTGCGGCACCTTGGCGAGGTGCGGCGAGATGACGTGAAAGCCCGAGTACTGCATCAGCAGCGTGTAGCCGTCGGCCTCGGCGCGCTTGACGATGTTGGCCGCGATGGCACCGTTGCCGCCGCCCTTGTTGTCCACCACCACGGCCTGGCCCAGCACCGGCGCCAGCGCCTGGGCCGCCATGCGCCCCGAGATGTCGGTGGTGCCGCCGGCTGCGGCCGGCACCACGAACGTCACCGTCTTGTTGGGATAGGCTCCCTGGGCCCAGGCGCCGGACATGGCGGCCGCGGCCAGGGCCAGGGTGGTGAACTGCTTGCGTGTCATGTGCATGAAAAGGTCTCCTCGGGTTGTCAAAAAGTCAGACGGCACTGCGCGCCAGCGCGCGCTCGCGCAGGGCGTCCAGGTCGGCGGGCGCGGGGTGCAGGGCCAGCCGTGGCCCGGCCTTGGCGAGCTGGCTGGGTATGTCATGGCCTATCACCTCGGGCAGGCGGTGCGCGGCGGCCAGCAGGGCCGGCAGGTCGATTCCCGTGTCGTAGCCCATGAGTTCCAGCGCATGCACCAGATCCTCGGTACTGACATTGCCCGAGGCGCCGGGCGCATAGGGGCAGCCACCCAGCCCGCCCAGCGAGGCATCGAAGCGGCTGGCGCCGGCGTCGATGGCCGCCAGCACGTTCGCCAGGCCCATGCCGCGCGTGTTGTGAAAGTGCAGCGTGAAGGCGGCATCGGGCCACCGGGCAAGGGCTGCCGCACTCACCTGCGCCACCTGCGTCGGGTAGGCCATGCCTGTGGTGTCGCACAGCGTGATGCGCCGCACGCCCAGGTCGGCAAAGCGGCGCACCCAGTCGCATACCGTGGACAGGGCCACATCGCCCTCCATCGGGCAGCCGAACACGCAGGACAGCGACACATTCACCGGCACGCCAGCGCCCTGGGCCATGGCCACCACCTGCGACAACGCTGCGAACGACTGCATGCTGGTCATGCGCAGATTCGCCAGGTTGTGCGTGCCGCTGACCGACATCACCAGGTTGAGCTCATCCACGCGCGACTCAATGGCCCGCTCGGCCCCACGCGCATTGGGCACCAGGGCGGTGTAGGTCACGCCGGGGTGGCGCTCGATGTTGCGCATCACCACCTCGGCATCGCGCAACGCGGGTATGGCGTTGGGCGATGTGAAGGAGGTGACCTCGATCTTTCTCAGGCCCGCGGCCGACAGCGCATGCACCAGGGCGATCTTGTCCTCGGTGGGCACGAAGCGCGCCTCCATCTGCAGGCCGTCGCGCAGGCCCACGTCGCAGATGCTGATGCGCCGGCCGGCGCCGTTCCAAACCGCGCTCATTGAATCACGCCCTTGCCACGCAACAGTGCGATCTGCTCCCGGGTCAGGCCGGCATCCATCAGCACGGCGTCGGTGTCGTCGCCCAGGTGCGGGGCGCTGGTGCGCACCGTGCCCGGCGTGGCCGAGAGCTTGGGGACGACGCCCGGCACGGTGATGCTGTAGCCATCGCGCGTCTGCTGTTGCAGCAGCATGGCGCGCGCCTGGTAATGCGGATCCTCGGCGATGTCCTTGGCCGTGTAGACCTTGCCGGCGGGCACGCGCGCCGCGGCCAGCCGCTCCATCACCTGGGCCACGCTGTGCTGGCCCGTCCAGGTGCCAATGGCGGCATCGATCTCGGCCACGCGCGCCACGCGGCCGGCGTTGTCGGCCAGTTGCGCGTCGTCGGCCAGGTCCTGCCGGTCAATCGTGGCCATCAGGCGCTTGAAGATGCTGTCGCCATTGCCGGCCACCAGCACCCAGCCGTCCCGGCAGGGGTAGGCGTTGGACGGCGCAATGCCCGGCAGCGCGCTGCCCGCGGGCTCGCGCACGGCGCCAAAGGCGCTGTACTCGGGGATCAGGCTTTCCATGCAGTTGAACACCGCCTCGTGCAGCGCCACGTCGATCACCTGGCCCGCGCCACCATTCACCTTGCGGTGGTACAGCGCCATCATCACGCCGATCACGCCATGCAGCGCCGCCAGCGTGTCGCCAATCGACACACCGACCCGCACCGGCACGCGGCCGGGCTCGGCCGTCAAGTGGCGCAGGCCGCCCATGGCCTCGCCGATCAGGCCAAAGCCCGGCAGGTCGCGGTAGGGACCGGTCTGGCCGTAGCCCGAGATACGCAGGATGACCAGGCCCGGGTTGAGCGCGTGCAATTCCTCGGGCGCCATGCCCCAGCCCTCCAGCGTGCCGGGGCGGAAGTTCTCGATCAGCACATCGGCCTCGGCAATCAGGCGGCGCGCTATGGCCTGGGCCTCGGCCTGGCGCAGGTCCAGCGCCACCGACTTCTTGTTGCGCGACTGCACCTGCCACCAGACCGAGGTGCCCTCCTTGATCAGGCGCCAGTTGCGCAGCGGGTCGCCGCTGCCCACGGCCTCTATCTTCACGACGTCGGCGCCAAACTCACCCAGCGTCTTGCCGCAGAACGGCCCGGCGATGAGCTGGCCCATCTCGATCACGCGCACGCCGGCCAGGGCCGCAGGCGTGGGGGCGCTGCTTGTATGCATGTTGTGTCTCCTGAAAATCCGGCGCGCATCATGCGCCAGCGCCTGCCCAGGGCAAAACGCTATGGCACGAGGCTGCCATCGCAAACCGGCATGGCAGGCGCCGGAGCGCAGTACCATCGCCGGCCATGAAGCTCGATCCGCTCTCCCTGCGCCTGTTCGTCGCCGTGATGGAGGACGGCGCCATCGCCCGTGCCGCCGCGCGCGAGCATATTGCGCCGTCGGCCGCCAGCCGCCGCCTGGCCGAGCTGGAGGGCCAGCTGCGCGTGGAGCTGTTCGCGCGCAGCAACCGCGGCGCCGAGCCCACGGCCGCGGCCTACGCGCTTTTGAACCTGGCGCGCGGCGTGCTTAACGACCTGGACGGCATCGCCACGCAGATGCGCGACTACCGCGCCGGCGTGCGCGGCCATGTGCGCGTGGTGGCCAACATCTCGGCCATCACCCAGTTCCTGCCCGATGAGTTGCAGCGCTTCATGGCCGCGCACCCGCAGGTCGATGTGCGCCTGCAGGAGCAGATCAGCAGCGCCGTGGCGCAGTCGGTGGCCGAGAACGCGGCCGACGTGGGCATCCTCAACCACGGCGGCTATGGCGAGCGCGTCACCCTGCTGCCCTACCGCGAGGACGAGCTGGTGCTCATCGTGCCCGTGGGCCATGCGCTGGCGCGCAGGCAGCGCGTGCGCCTGGCCGAGGCCCTGCCCCCCCCCTTCGTCGGCATGCACCCGGGCAGCGCCATCAACAACCTGCTGACGCGCTGCGCGGCCGAGCTGGACATGCCGCTGAAGCTGCGCATGCAGGTCACCAGCTACGACGCGCTGTGCCTGATGGTCTCGGCCGGCCTGGGCGTGGCTGTGCTGCCGCGCGGCAGCGCGCAAAACCTGCGCGGCTCGCTGGCGCTGCGCGCCATCACCCTGGCCGAGCCCTGGGCGCGCCGGCGCCTGTCGCTGTGCGTGCGCGCGCAGGAGTCGCTCTCGGGCGCGGCGGGCCTGCTGGTGGCGCACCTGCGCGCCCAGATCGCGGAGGCCACGCCATGACTGGGCCGCTGCGCTGGGACATCTTCTGCCAGGTCATAGACAACCATGGCGACATCGGCGTGTGCTGGCGCCTGGCGGCCGAGCTGGGCGCGCGCGGCCACTGCGTGCGCCTGTGGGTGGACGACGCCAGCGCCCTGGCCTGGATGGCGCCGCAGGGCGCGGCCGGCGTGCAGGTGCTGCCCTGGCCCAGCACCGCGCCGCCGGACGGCCCGGGCGATGTGGTGGTGGAGGCCTTCGGTTGCGAGATTGCTCCGCAATTCATAGCTGCTATCGCCCACCATACCTGCGCAAACGGCCAAAAACCCTTGTGGATCAACCTGGAATACCTGTCGGCCGAGGGGTATGTGGAGCGCTGCCATCGCCTGCCATCGCCCCTGATGAACGGCCCGGGCAAGGGCCTGACGCGCTGGTTCTTCTACCCCGGCTTCACGCCGCACACCGGCGGCCTGCTGCGCGAGCGCGACCTGGCGGCGCGCCAGGCGGCCTTTGACCGCCAGGCCTGGCGCGCGCGCCACGGCATTGCGCCGGATGATCTGGCCGTGTCATTGTTTTGTTACGAGCCGCCGGCCCTCCCCCAGCTGCTCGCGCAACTGCATGCACGCGGCGACGCTCGGCTCTTGGTCACACCGGGCCGGGCCCAGGCTGCTGTTTTGCATCAAATTGGCCTGCAACCCGCATGGAACAAGCGCGAACAGCTATTTATTTCATATCTTGAAGCCTGCCCGCAACCGGCCTTTGACGAAATGCTCTGGGCCTCGGATCTGAACCTGGTGCGCGGCGAGGACTCGCTGGTACGCGCGCTGTGGGCCAGCCAGCCCTTGGTCTGGCAGATCTACCCGCAGCATGACGACGCGCACCACGCCAAGCTGGCGGCCTTTCTGGACTGGCTGCAGGCGCCCGCTTCGCTGCGGCGCTGGCATGCGCTGTGGAATGGGCTGGAGGCCGCGCCTGCGCTGCCGTCGCTCGATAGCGCCACCCTGGCCGAATGGCGAGCCTGCGTGCAGGCGGCACGCGCGCGGCTGCTGGCACAACCCGATTTATTGACCTTACTCATAGGGTTTGTGAACGAGAAAAGCTAGAATGCTTGGCTTTGCGCCATGAAAAGGCGGCACTCCCCGTGCCCCACCGGCGCGCCCCGCCGCGGAACATGCGCCGGGGTGGAAGGCAGCCCTCCCGGCCACGCCCACCCGCCCCGCCCTGTGGAGCGGCCCAACCCTTCGCTGAAGCCAAACCATGAAAATCGCTCAAGAAATCCGCGCCGGCAACGTGATCATGCAGGGCAAAGACCCGATGATCGTCCTGAAGACCGAGTACGCCCGCGGCGGCCGCGGCGCCGCCACCGTACGCATGAAGCTCAAGTCCCTGCTGGGCAACATGGGCACCGAAGTCGTGTTCAAGGCCGACGACAAGATCGACAACGTCATCCTGGACAAGAAGGACTGCACCTACTCCTACTTCGCCGACCCGATGTATGTGTGGATGGACGCCGACTACAACCAGTACGAGGTGGAAGCCGGCAACATGGGCGACGCCATCAGCTACCTCGAAGACGGCATGACCGCCGAAGTGGTGTTCTATGACGGCAAGGCCATCTCCGTCGAGCTGCCCACCAGCGTGGAGCGCGAAATCACCTGGACCGAGCCCGCCGTCAAGGGCGACACCTCCGGCAAGGTTCTGAAGCCCGCCAAGATCGGCACCGGCTTCGAAGTCGCCGTGCCGCTGTTTGTGGGCCAGGGCGACAAGATCGAAATCGACACCCGCACCGGCGAATACCGCAAGCGCGTCTAAGCCACCTGCTCACCACAAAAAAGGAACGTCACGACGTTCCTTTTTTTATGCGTGACGCCGGCGCAGTGCGGGCAATAGATGCCGCCTGCGCATCGGTCGTAAGACTGTCAGCCAAACAATGCATGCTCCAGGCGCGCGCATTTGTCCGCGCCCACGGCCTCGCGGATCCTGGGCGCCAGGGCCGCCAGCGACTCGAAGCCGGTCGCACCCTCCACGGCCAGATGCAGGCGAAAGCCGCGCAGCCCCAGGGCTGCGGTGAGTTCGGTGGCGATCAGGTAGCCGGCCTGGTAACGCTCGCTCGTCGAGCGCTCGCTGCCTACGCCGCCCGACATCGCCACGGGCGGTACTGGCGGCTTGGCGCTGCCGGGGTTCCTGGCGGCTGGCCCCGCTTCGGCCAGCTCCAGCAGCCCGGCATCGACCATGTTGCGCACATCGTCCCAGGATATGCCCAGGGCTGCGGTGGCCTCCAGCACCTGCGCCAAGCTTCGCTGGCCATCAAACAAGAGAAAGGCCGAACGCTGGCGCAGCGAAAGAGCGCCATGGCGCTCCTTGAACGCCTGCTGTCCGGCCGCAGTCTTGAGCAAAATCATGCCTGTCCCTTGCTGTGCATTGCATCCAGGCGCAGTAGCGCCGCAAAGGTTTCAGTTTGCCACGTTTGTTTTCAATTGTGAACCTGGCGCGTCGCGCCGATTGCACCGGCCCAAGTCATAGCCCGTCCGGAATCACCACGGCCACCCTGCCTGGCCGCGTAACCAGGCTCACCAGCCAGGTCACGAGCAGGCCTGTGGGCACGCCAAACACGCCAGAGGAGATGGGGCTGATGCCGAACCACAGCCCATCGGCAAGCAGCATGTCGGGAACGACCTCGCGCACCCCGTCCACCTGGGACAGCAGGTAGTACATGGTGACCGACAGGCCCGCCAGCATGCCCGCCACCGCGCCTCGGCGCGTGGTGCCGCGCCAGAAGATGCCCAGCACCATGGCCGGCACAAAGGCCGATGCGGCAATCGAGAACGAGGCCGAGACCATGGGCAGGATCTCGGAGGGTTTCAGCGCCGCCACGAAGGCCGCCGACAGGGCCACCGAGAGCAACGTGAACTTGGTCAGAATCACGCGCTGCTCGGGCGATGCCTTGCGCCTGCTTTGCTGAAAGTACAGGTCACGCACCAAGGCATTGCTGATGGTCAGCAGCAGGCCATCGGCGGTGGACAGCGCCGCCGCCAGGCCACCCGCGGCCACCAGGCCCGAAATGACGTAAGGCAGGCCGGCGATCTCGGGCGTTGCCAGCATGATCAGGTCGGCGCCAAAGCGGATCTCGCCAAACTGCACGATGCCGTCGCCATTCATGTCCTCCACCGACAACAGCGAGGCATCCACCCGCGCCCATTGCGCCATCCAGTTGGGCAGCTGGTCGAAGCTGCTGCCCACCAGGTTGTTCATGACCTCGTACTTCACCAGCACCGCCAGGGCGGGGGCGCTCAGGTACAGCAGTGCCACGAAGAACAGCGACCAGGCCACCGAGGTGCGCGCCGCCCCCACCGACGGCACGGTGTAGTAGCGCGTGAGCAAATGTGGCAGGCCGGCCGTGCCCACCATCAGGCAGAACATCAGCGCCAGGAAGTTGCGCCGCGAATGATCGAAGGCTTGGCGCTCGGCCGGCGTGCCGTCGGGGTCGCCGGCAAAGGCCTGGCTGTGGCGCGGCAGACCGCCGAGCTCGCGCGCGCGCTCGTAGTTGGCCAGCATCTCGCGCGTCCAGCGCTCGCGCGCGCTGGCCGCGTCACGCGGCATGGAGGCCAGCTCGCGGCTGGCGGCCACGATCAGGCCCACGTCGGCGTTCTGCGCGCGCAGGCGCTGCAGGCGTGCACGCGTGGCCTCGCGCTCACGCGCCAGCGCCGCGGGCACGTCGGTCAGGCGCGCCTCGTAGTCGCGCGCGCGCTGCAGGTAGGCGGCCACCACCTGGCGCTCCACCTCGGAAGCCAGCAGGCCGTCTTCCAGCTGCGCGATCTTGCCCAGTTGCTTGCCGGCAACGATGGGTGCCACCGGGTTGCCCAGCTGCTTGTAGGCCAGCCAGGACACGGGTATCAAGAACGCCAGCAGGATCACCATGTACTGCGCCACCTGCGTCCAGGTAATCGCCCGCATGCCGCCCAGAAAGGAACACAGCAGCACGCCGCCCAGGCCCAGCATGATGCCGATCTCGAACTGCACGCCCGTCAGGCGCGATGCAATCAGGCCCACGCCGTAGATCTGCGCCACCACATAGGTGAACGAGCACAGCACGGCCGACAACGCCGCGATGATGCGCGGCCAGCGCCCGCCAAAGCGCACCTGGAAGAAATCCGGGATGGTGTAGAGCTTCATGGCCCGCAGGTGCGGCGCCACCAGCATCGCCACGAGCACGAAGCCGCCCGTCCAGCCCAGCAGATAGGCCAGGCCGCCGGGTTGATCCGGTGTGCCCGAAAAACCCTGCAGGTACAGCGCCCCCGACAGGCTGATGAACGAGGCCGCACTCATCCAGTCAGCGGCCGCAGCCATGCCGTTGTAGAACGGCGGAATGCGCCGCCCGGCGACGTAGTATTCGTCGGCGTCCGTGGTGCGCGCGTAGACGCCTATGCCGGCGTAGGCCATCACCGTCAGGAACAGGAAGATGGGGCCTATCCACTGGCGCGACAGGCCCTGCTGCTCGGCCCAGGCCATCAGGCCCACGAAGCCCAGCAGGCCGACGACATACAGCGCCATGATGCGGTTCAGGCGCGCCATGTAGGAGCGCCCTGCCCCGCGTTCAGTCATGGGCCTGGGCAGCGCCGGGCTGGCCTTGCGCTGCCATGTCCTGCCGCTCGAAATGATCCATCGCCACGCAGTACACGCCAACGATGACGATGAACACCAACACCGCCCCTTGCGCCGCCAGCCAGTAGCTCAGCTGCCAGCCGCCCACCGTGACCGGCAGGTCGCGCGCGAAGTAGCAGGCGACAAAGGACACCAGCAGCCACACCAGCAGCAGCACGGCCTTGAGCCACAGGTGGCGCGCGTCATGCAGATCGGGGGCGAAGGGCGCGCCCTCGTAGTCGCCCTCGATCTGGCTTTCGGCGAACGTCCTGCGCTGCGGCATGGCTCGTTCAGCCGGCGAGCTTGTGCCAGGTGTCGATCACGCTGTCGGGGTTCAGCGAGATCGAGGAAATGCCCTCGCGCGCCAGCCACTGGGCAAAGTCCGGGTGATCGCTGGGCCCCTGGCCGCAGATGCCGATGTACTTGCCCTGCGCGCGGCAGGCCAGGATCACCTTGTGGATCAGCGCCTCGACGGCCGGGTCGCGCTCGTCGAAATCCTGCGCCAGCAGCTCCAGGCCCGAGTCGCGATCGAGCCCCAGCGTGAGCTGGGTCAGGTCGTTGGAGCCAATGGAGAAGCCGTCGAAGTACTCAAGGAAGCGCTCGGCCAGGATGGCGTTGCTCGGCACCTCGCACATCATGATCAGCTTGAGCTCGTTCTCGCCGCGCTTGAGGCCATGCGCGGCCAGCAGCCCCGTCACGCGCTCGGCCTGGCCCAGCGTGCGCACGAAGGGCACCATGATCTGCACGTTGGCCAGGCCCATGTCGTTGCGCACGCGCTTGAGCGCTTCGCATTCCATCGCAAAGGCCTCGCCAAAGTCCTTGCTGATGTAGCGCGCCGCGCCGCGAAAGCCCAGCATGGGGTTTTCTTCCTCGGGCTCGTAGCGGCTGCCGCCGATCAGCTTGCGGTACTCGTTGCTCTTGAAGTCCGACAGGCGCACGATGACCGGCTTGGGGTAAAAGGCCGCCGCAATCGTCGCCACGCCCTCGGCCACCTTGTCCACGTAGAAGGCACGCGGGCTGGCGTGGCCGCGCGCCACGCTCTCCACGGCCTTCTTCAGGTCGGCATCGACGGCGGGGTAGTCCAGGATGGCCTTGGGGTGCACGCCGATGTTGTTGTTGATGATGAACTCCAGCCGCGCCAGGCCCACACCCTCATTCGGCAGCTGGGCAAAGTCAAAGGCCAGCTGCGGATTGCCGACATTCATCATGATCTTGGGGCTGATCTGCGGCATCTCGCCGCGCTGCACCTCGGTCACCTCGGTCTCCAGCAGGCCATCGTAGATGTGGCCGGTGTCGCCCTCGGCGCAGCTCACCGTCACCAGCGTACCGTCCTTCAGCAGCTCGGTGGCGTGACCGCAGCCGACCACGGCGGGGATGCCGAGTTCGCGCGCGATGATGGCGGCGTGGCAGGTGCGCCCGCCGCGGTTGGTGACGATGGCCGAGGCCTTCTTCATCACCGGCTCCCAGTTCGGGTCGGTCATGTCGGTGACCAGCACGTCGCCCGCCTGCACCTTGTCCATTTCGGCAATGTCATGAACCAGGCGCACCCGGCCGGTGCCGATCTTCTGGCCAATCGCGCGGCCCTCGGCCAGCACGGTGCCATGGCCCTTGAGCTTGTAGCGCTGCTCGGCCTGGCCCTTGGCCTGGCTCTTCACGGTCTCGGGGCGCGCCTGCAGGATGTAGAGCTGGCCGTCGGTGCCGTCCCTGCCCCACTCGATATCCATGGGGCGGCCGTAATGCTGCTCGATGACCAAGGCGTAATGCGCCAGCTGCTGCACCTCGGCATCGCTCAGGCTGTAGCGGTTGCGCAGCTCGGGGGCAACATCGGTGGTCTTGACCAGCTTGCCCGAGGCGGCCTTTTCTTCGGGAGTAGCAAACACCATCTGGATCAGCTTGCTGCCCAGATTGCGGCGAATCACCGCCTGCTTGCCGGCCTGGAGCATGGGCTTGTGCACATAGAACTCGTCGGGGTTTACCGCCCCCTGCACCACGGTCTCGCCCAGGCCGTAGCTGCTGGTGATGAACACCACCTGGTCAAAACCACTCTCGGTGTCGATGGTGAACATCACGCCGGCGGCGCCCAGATCCGAGCGCACCATGCGCTGCACACCTGCCGACAGCGCCACCACGTCGTGCGCAAAGCCCTTGTGCACGCGGTAGCTGATGGCGCGGTCGTTGTAGAGGCTGGCAAACACCTCCTTCATCTTGTGCAGCACGTCCTCGATGCCGACGACGTTCAGAAAAGTCTCCTGCTGGCCGGCGAACGAGGCATCGGGCAGATCCTCGGCCGTGGCCGAGCTGCGCACGGCAAAGCTGGCCTGTGCATTGCCCGCCGACAGCTCGGCAAAGGCCGCGCGCACGGCCTTTTCCAGATCCGTCGGAAAGGGTTGGTTTTCCAGCCAGCCGCGAATCTCGGCACCGGCGGCGGCCAGCGCGCGCACATCGTCCACGTCCAGCGTGGCCAGGCGGGCGCTGATGCGCTCGGCCAGGCCCTCGTGCTTTAGAAATTCGCGGAAGGCGTGCGCCGTGGTGGCAAAGCCGGTGGGCACGCGCACCCCTTGGGGCAGCTGCGAGATCATCTCGCCGAGGCTGGCGTTCTTGCCGCCGACGGCCTCGACGTCGCTCATTCTCAGGTTTTCAAACGGTACGACCAGGGCGGTCGCCTC